>Ga0315282_10012327_pt1 | contig 13099 bp, 10 predicted proteins | sample YL17G07_20_MG_FD_203693 | JGI IMG/M metagenome (GOLD analysis project Ga0315282, IMG submission 203693) | Sediment microbial communities from Yellowstone Lake, YNP, Wyoming, USA - YL17G07_20 | ecosystem: Environmental > Aquatic > Freshwater > Lake > Sediment | place: USA: Wyoming | collected...
AAAAGGGGGACAGGCGCCGCCAAAAAGCGGCGGCGCCGGACGAAAATGGGGACAGGCACCGCCAAACAGCGGCGGAGCCAGTCCCCGATCTCGCCGACCGGGACCGTTACCAGACCGTCTACGCCGCCGCCGACGGCGCGGTGGCCGCACCGACGGCCGGCCTGCACTTCACGCCGGAACTGCTGGCGGCCCTGGCGGCAGGCGGCGTCGAAACCGCGCCCGTCACGCTGCACGTGGGGCTCGGCACGTTCGCGCCGGTCAAGGTCGAGAAGCTCGCCGAACACCCAATGCACAGCGAGTGGTACGAGATGCCGGCCGCGACGGCCTCGGCGCTGAGCGCCGCCCGCGGCGCCGGCAGGCGCATCGTGGCCGTCGGCACCACAAGCGTCCGCGTGCTGGAGTCCGTCATCTCGCCCGGCGGCCGGTTCGAGCCGGCCCGCGGATGGACCGACATCTTCATCCGACCCCCGGCCAATTTCGTCGCCACCGACGCCCTGATCACCAATTTCCACCTGCCGCGAAGCACGCTGCTTATGCTGGTGGCCGCGTTCTGCGCCCCAGGCCGCACCGACGGCATCGAGATGATCCGCGCCGCATACGCCCGCGCCGCGGCTGAGAAGTTCCGCTTCTTCTCCTACGGCGAGGCGATGCTGATAGAGTGAAAGAGGTAACAAAAGAAACAGAAGAAACGATTAACCACAGAGGCGCAGAGGCACTGAGGGTCAAAGAAGAAGGAAAAAGAAAAGGCTCCTGTCCTCTTCTGTTGCTTCTTGCCCTCTGAGTCTCTGTGCCTCTGTGGTCAATTCCTTCTTCTATTGCCCGAACAGGGGCTGGGCGGGAGGCGGGGTGTCTTCCCTGGAGTCGGTCTTGCGGGCGCGCGGGGAGCGGGGGCGGCCGGGGCCTGGCTCGTCGTCGAACTCGCCGGACCACTTGTACAGCCGCGTTTCGAGTTGGCGGTTGAAGGCGGTGAAGCTCCCGGCCGGGTCGGCGTCGGACTCGATGTCGCGGACGGTCATGAACATCTTGGCGTCGAGGTTGTCCAGGTAATGGATGAAGTACGCCTCGGGGATCATCGGCAGCTTGGGCGAGCCGTACTCGTGCACGCCGTGATGGCTCAGCACGATGTGCTGGAGCAGGTCAAGGGTCTGCTGCGGGAAGGGCTCGCCGATCTCGGACGACAGGGCGTCGGCCTTTTCCTGAATCCAGATCGCCGCGATGGTGATGTGCCCGACGAGCTGGCCGCGGTCGGTGTAGCTCACCGTGGTGCCGCCCTGGAGCTCGGCGGTCTTGCCGATGTCGTGGAAGAACGCGCCGGCCAGGGCCAGATCGGCGTTTAGCCTGGGGTAAAGCGGCAGCAGGGCGGTCACGGCCCGCGTGAGGCCCAGCGTGTGCTCCAGCAGCCCGCCGACGAACGGGTGGTGCATGTGCATGGCCGCGGGACTGCGCTTGAACGCCTCGACGAACTGGCGGTCCTCGACGAACTTCTTGACGAGCAGCTTGAGCGGCTTGTGCTTTATGGGCCTGAGCAGTTCGAGCAGCTCCGCCCACATGGCCTCGACGTTTTGCTGCGTGACGGCCAGGAAGTCCTCGACGTTGACCTTGTCCCGCGGCCAGGGTCGGCAGGCGTCGATGATCACCTGCAAGGAGCCCTTGTAGTCCTCGGCCCGACCCTTGACGTGGATGAAGCCGTCGACCGGGATCGACTGGAAGAATGCCTCGTTGGCCTGCCACATCCGGGCGGGCAGTCTGCCGGTCTTGTCGGCCAGCGTGCAGAAGACGTACAGGTCGCCCTTGCGGGTGGTGCGGAGTTCCTTTTCGGTCACGAGGAAGACCTGATCGATGGCCGCGTTGGGCTGGAGGTCCTTCACGAAGGTTCGTTCGGTTTCCATGTCGAGAGAGTCTACCAGCTTCCGGGGCGCTTGCAAAGCGTGCGTTTTGCGGCTATAAGCGTCGGACTTGCCTCTCGATTGGCCGCGGCGGACTCGGGACGGGCAGGATCGCAAGCTTAAGGACCAGAGACCATGCGTTACAGTCAGTTGCTGATTCCGACGGCCAAGGAAGTCCCCGCGGAGGCGGAGATACCGTCGCACCAGCTCATGATCCGCGCCGGCTACATCCGCAAGGTGGCCAGCGGGACGTACCTCTACCTGCTGCTGGGCTGGCGGAGCCTCCGCAAGATCATGGAGATCATCCGCCAGGAAATGGACGCCGCCGGGGCGCAGGAAGTGTCGGCCCCCATCCTCCAGCCGCACGAGCTCTGGCAACAGACCGGGCGCGACGTTGACTATGGGCCCAACCTCTGCGTGTTCGAGGACCGCCACGGGCGGAAGAACGCCCTTGCCCCCACGGCCGAGGAAGTCATCACCAGCGTCGTCGCCGCCGAGGTGTCCAGCTACAAGCAACTGCCGATCAACCTTTACCAGATCAACGAGAAGTTCCGCGACGAGTTCCGCCCGCGATTCGGCGTGCTCCGCAGCCGGGAGTTCATAATGAAGGACGCGTACAGCTTCGACGCGGACTCACCCGGCCTGGACAAGAGCTACCAGGCCATGTACGACGCCTACTGCCGCATCCTCGACCGCTGCGGGGTCAAGTACGTGGTCGTCCAGGCCGAGAGCGGCGAGATCGGCGGAACGGGCAGCCAGGAGTTCATGGTGCCCACGCCCGTCGGCGAGGACGTGATCGTACACACCGCCGACGGCAGCTACGCCGCGAATATCGAAAAGGCGGAAGTGGACCCGCCGCCCAAGGCCGCGCCGATTGCCGGCGCGCCGGCAATGGAGGAAGTCCACACGCCCAACGTCGGCAGCATAGAGGCGGTCTGCAACTTCCTGGGAACCAAGCCGGCGGAGATGATCAAGACGCTCATTTACTCGGCCGGCGAGGCGGAGGAGCACACCTACGTCGCGCTGGTCCGCGGCGACCACGAGGTCAACGAGGCCAAGCTTCGCCACTTCGCCGAGCCCGGCACGCGCCTTGCCAGCGAGCGGGTCATCACGTTTCTTACCGGCGCGGCCGTGGGCTTCGCGGGACCCATGAACCTGGCCGGCAAGGTGGCCAAGCTCGTCATCGACCACGCGGTGGCGGCGATGGCGATCGGCGTCACCGGCGCCAACAAGAGCAACTACCACATGCGAAACGTCGTGCCGGGTCGGGACTTCCCGCTGGCGGGCGAAAGCGTCGTGGTGGCCGACATCCGCAACGCGACCGAGGGCGACACCTATCAGGGCAAGGCGCTGACGTTCAGCCGGGGAATCGAGGTCGGGCACGTCTTCAAGCTGGGCACGAAGTACAGCACGGCCCTGGGCGCGACGTTCACCGACGAGACCGGCGTGGACAAGCCATGTCTGATGGGCTGCTATGGCATCGGCGTAAACCGCATCCTGGCCTCGGCCATCGAGCTGGGCCACGACGAGAACGGCATGGTCCTGCCGCGTGCGATCGCGCCGTTCGAGGTCATCGTGCTGGGCCTCAACAACGACAAGCCCCAAGTCGTGGACGAGGCCAGGCGCATCCACGACGAGCTCGCCGCAAAGGGCGCCGACGTGCTCCTGGACGACCGCGACGCCAGGCCAGGCGTGAAGTTCAAGGACGCCGACCTGATCGGCATCCCTGTGCGGATCGTCGTCGGCGAGAGGGCGCTAAAGGAAGGCAACGTCGAGATCAAGCGCCGCACCGACGCCAAGGCCTCGCCCGTCCCGGCCGGGCAGGCCGTGCAGCGGGCGATCGAACTGTTGGGCGAAAGCTGACCCGGCATGGCCCCGGCCGCAATAATGACAAGCGCCAAGCACCGTGAGCGAAACACCGAGCACCAACCGTGAGCGAAGCACCAAGCACCAACCGTGAGCGAAGCACCAAGCACCAAATGACAAACAAGGTCCAAACGGATAAGGACCAAACTTCAAACGCATACCGGACGGTGGTTTGACCCATGTGGACGATTAGGCCTTCGCGTCGGTCTTGTAAGGTCATGCGAAGCCGCGAAGCGTTTGGTGCTTGGTATTTGATGTTTGGTCCTTGTTTGATATTTGTAATTTGAGATTTGAGATTTGTAATTTGTGATTTGAGATTTGTGATTTGAGATTTGTAATTTGTGATTTGAGATTTGTAATTTGTGATTTGAGATTTGTAATTTGTAATTTGTGATTTGAGATTTGTGATTTGATATTTGATATTTGATATTTGTAATTTGTGATTTGATCTGTCGGCTTGTCTTACATACGGACGAGATTCGTGGCAAAGCCGCGCAACAAGATAGTCGATTACCTGGCGTACCTGGTGCTGCGAACGCTGACGATGTTCGTGCACATGTACAGTTGGGAGTCCAACTATCGCACGGCCCGGTTTCTGGGCGACCTGCTTTACAAGGCGGTGGGGCGGTACCGCAGGCGGGCGTTGGCGCACCTGAAGCTGAGTTTCCCGGACTGGCCGGCGGAGCGGCGCGAGCGGGTCGCCCAGGCGTCGATGGGGAACTTTGTCTACCTTGGCCTGGAGGTCCTTTTCACCACCCGGCTGATAACCCCGGGCAGTTGGCGGCGGCACATCACGCTGGAGAACCAGGGCGAGAACATCCGCCTGATGCTCCAGCGCGAGACCGGCATGATCTACCTCACGGGGCACTTCGGGAACTGGGAGGTCGTGGGCTACACGATGGCGGCGCTTGGTTTTCCCAACACGGCCGTGGCCCGGCCGCTGGACAACCCGTACATCGACCGCTACATGCTGGGCGTTCGTCAGAACAACGGCATGACGATCGTGGACAAGGACGGCGCCACCCGCTGCATAGACGACCTGCTGGACGCCAAGGCGGCGGTGTGCTTCATCGCCGATCAGGACGCGGGGCGGCGCGGGTGCTTCGTGGACTTTTTCGGCCGAAAGGCAAGCACGTACAAGTCCATCGCGCTGCTGGCGATGAGGCACAACGTGCCGGTCCTCGTGGGCTACGGGCGGCGCCTGGACGAGCAATACCACTTCGCCATCGGCATCCAGCGCGTCATCCACCCGGAAGAATGGGCGGACAAGGACGACCCGATGCGGTGGATCACCCAGGAGTACACAACGGCGCTGGAAGAGGTAATCCGCAAGGCGCCGGAACAATACCTTTGGGGCCACCGGCGCTGGAAGCACCGCCCGCCCGGTGAAGAACCAACAGCGGATGGGATCGCGTAGAGGGAAAATGCCCTTCTTATTCGCTTCTTCACTTCTTTTCTTCCCTCGCTCGCTTCATCATTTATCTTGTCTTATCTTTTTCTTGTTCCTCCTTCCTTGCTCTTGCTTCTTCTTGCTCTTGCTCCTTCTTCTTCTTCTTGCTTTGTGCTTCTTGCTTGTGTCCCGACGTTTTGTCCCGATTTCATCGGGACTCAACATCGGGCGTTTTCGCTCAATCAGAGTTCAGCATGGGGCGTTTGTGTTTAAGGCAGATGGGGGTGATGATCCGGGTCTTGTCCCAGCCACACCCATGAATTGCGGGCGTGGTCCGCGATGTAGTTGAGCACGTTCCGCCAGTGCTGCTCGTCTCGCACCGTGACGATGTTGCATCCGTGGCTCCACACCTTGCCCGGGAGCTGGTCTCGGACGCGGTGGGATGATACTTTCTTGATGCGCCCGATCATTTGCTTAAGGCCGTCAGGCAGACAGTCGATCGCGACGTGTACGTGCTGCCCGCCGACTGACAGCTTGTAGACGTAGACGTCCTCTATGCCGAATTGTTCAAGGCAGGCGTTGCCCACGGCCGGGCGAAGGTCCGGCGGGATGATGACTTCCTCCTTGTTCATGTGCGACTGAACATAAGCCTTTAGGTTGTCATAGGTGCCCTTGGGCGGGGGGTTCCTGTAGTCTCCCTCGACGTGCATCCTATGCCCCTTCGTCCGAAACCCCCTTGGATCACCGGGCAACCAGGAACCGTACGTGTTCCATTGGATGTGATACCGCGTGATTCATTTCCCCTGACTGGATGTCTGAGGTCCTTCTTGGTGCGGGAATCCATCCATACGACAAGAAACGCCCGATGTTGAGTCCCAATGAAATCGGGACGAAACGTCGGGTATTCCGTATTCCGTGCTCCATTCCGTGCTCCATTCCGTGTCCCGCATTCCATGTTCCGAGTTACAGGGCTTTGCCCAGGCGGTCGGGCTTGGTGTTCTGTGTCTTTGCCACGACCTGCTTGCTGATTCGCATGGCGCACCAGTCCCGGCCGCACATCGAGCAGTAGTCGGCGTCGGCGTCGACGTTGTCCCTGGTGCGGATTGTCCGCGCGGCATCGCCGTCGAAGGCCAGTTCGAACTGGCGTTTCCAGTTGAACTCGGCGCGGGCCTCGCTCATGCGGTCGTCCCAGTCGCGCGCGCCCGGAAGGCGGCGTGCCACGTCGGCGGCGTGTGCGGCGATCTTGTATGCGACGCAGCCCAGGCGGACATCCTCGGGCGCCGGCAGGGCCAGGTGCTCCGTCGGGGTGACGTAGCAGAGGAAACTCGCCCCCCAGTACGCCGCCGCGGTGGCGCCGATGGACGACGTGATGTGGTCGTAGCCGGGGAAGGCGTCGGTCACCACGGGCCCCAGGACGTAGAACGGCGCGGAGTCGCAGACCTTCTGCTGGCGAGTCATGTTCATCTCGATCTGGTCGAAGGGCACGTGGCCGGGGCCCTCGACCATCACCTGCACGCCCGATGCCCGGGCGCGCCGGACGAGCTCGCCCAGCGTGTCGAGCTCGGCGAACTGGGCCTCGTCGGAAGCGTCGGCGAGGCACCCGGGTCGCAGGCCGTCGCCAAGCGAGTAGGTAACGTCGTACTGCCGGCAAATGGCGCTGATCTCGTCGAAGGCCTCGTACATGGGGTTCTCGCGCCCGTGGTGGACCATCCACTTGGCCAGCAGGCTGCCGCCGCGCGAGACGATGCCCATCTTGCGCCTGCCGACCAGCGGCAGGTGCTTGCGGAGCAGGCCGGCGTGGATGGTGAAGAAGTCCACGCCCTGCTCGGCCTGTCTTTCGACGGCCGCCAGGATGTCCGCGACGGTGAGCTCCTCGATGGGCCTGGAGACTATCATCGAGTAGATCGGCACCGTGCCGATCGGCACGGCCGAGTTTGCGATGATGTGCCCGCGGATGTCGTCGAGGTCGCCGCCGGTGGAAAGGTCCATGACCGCGTCGGCGCCGTACTTGACGGCCCAGCGGAGCTTGACCAGTTCCTGTGCCTTGCAACTGCTCAGCGGCGATGCGCCGATGTTGGCGTTGATCTTGGTCGTCAGCGCCCTGCCGATGCCGCAGGGGTCCAGCCTGGCCGCGGAGGCTCCGGCGGGCGACAGGTGGCGGATGTTGGCCGGGATCACGAGCCGCCCGGCGGCGGCCTCGGCGCGGATGAACTCCGCGTCGCGTTGTTCCCGCTGGGCGACGCGCCTCATCTCCGGCGTGATCGCCCCGGCCCGTGCATGCTCGTACTGCGTCATCACGACTCCTGGCCGTTCATGTTCCGCAGCCGGTCGCGGAGCTCGGCGGCGCGTTCGTATTGTTCGGCCTCGACGGCGTGGGCGAGCTCCCGGCGAAGTTTCTCGACCGGGTCGACGGGTATCTTGGATTCGAGGTCCTTCTCCAGTGCCCGCAGGACCGCGAGCTCGCCGGAATGTTCGCGCATCTTCGCGCCGCCGAAGGTTTCGTAGAACGCCTCGATGTCGGCGATGCCCTTGCGGGCGGCGGCGAGGGCGGCCTTGGGCCGGCTGTCGTTCACCGCCAGATGCGCCCGGGCGCGGGTGCACATCATGATCACGTACGGGCGGTACTGATCGAGGATGTACTTGTCCGACTCGTCGCGGGCGTACTTGCGGCAGAAGTCCATCAGGCGGATGTTCCGCATGGTGTCGCGGTCCACGCGCTCGTAGTCGCCAAGCACGAACTCCGCAAGGTAGCGGTGGTAGTACATCACGCCCTCGCCGCGCAGCATCTCGCAGTCCGCCTCGTCCAGCCAGAAGCCCTCCTCCCGCCCGGTCTGGTCGATGTGCTTCTGGAGAAGGTACTCATGGTAGGCCAGCAGGCTCTCGTGGCCGTGGGGCCTCTGCCCGTCGGGCCGGCCGCTGGATTCCATCTGGAGCAGCCCGAGGTCCAGCCTAAGCTGGATCTTCTCCTGCCCGTCGGCGCCGACGATCCGGCGCGCCGTCACCTCGCCCGGCTTGTACGGCCACTGACTCAGGATGTGTGATATGTCGAGACTCATCGCTCTCTACATTCTACACATTCCGGGCCGTCAGGCCAACTCGCGCCGTGCGGGCGGCGTCAGAATTTCACGTCGAAGATCTCGACCTGGAATACAGGCGTCTCGCCGAGCAGCACGTGACTGCCGAGCCGGTTGACCCGGATAAGGCTGGGGAACGTCGCGCCGTTGTCGAGCGAGCGGTACTCGTAGGTGGTCACCGTTCCGTTGCCGCCGGGCGAGTCGGCCCCGGCGGTGACGCACTTGAGGATTCCCGTCGCCGTCCCGAAGTAATAGGCGACGGCCATTGTGTTGTCGCCCGTGACGCCGACTCGAACGACCGGAATGCCGCCGACCTGGGCGTGCTGTTCGGAGCGGGCGGACTCGGCGCCTTCCAGCAGGTTGTATGGCCCGCGGAGGCGGTGCAGCAGGACGGGCAACACCATGCCCATGCGCCGAGCGATCAAGGCGGCGTCGACGCGCGGCTCGGCGTCGATGGAAGACAAACCGCCTTGCCCGGCCCTGGCCGTCCAGGTCCCCTGGGGCGTGGCGCCTCTGGCGGCAATGGTGTTGGCGCCGAGGTCCACAACCATCTTCTGGCGGTCGGCGTACTTCTGGCCGTCCCTGTCGTAGGTGGTTACGATCGCGGCGAACGAGACGCTGCCCGGCGAGCCGCCGAAAACCTTGCCCCAGCCGAGATTCTCTACCGAGGCGGAGACAATTCCCCTGGCCGGGCCAAGTCTCGACTCCGCCATCTGGGAGCGATCGCAGCCCGCCAGCCACGCAAGCCCCAACAGACACATCAAGCCAACTCGGACAGTTCGCATTCGTAGCTCCTTTCCGCCGCCTCTACGCCGGCAAGCGACGGCCGTATGCCGCCAAGCCGCCGGACAACCAGGCCGCCGGAGGCGGCATTCTCGCACCGTCGCGCGCCGTTTGCAAGCAGCAACGCGCGCAGATCAACGCGCAAGGCCGTCACGTCGCAAAGGGCGAAGCTGACGGGCTAAGAAGCAAGGGAAACCAAACAGCTTGGAAAGGAGAACGGGAAATGAGGTCATTTACTGCCGCTGCTTGCCGATACGCTTGGCTTCATCGTTGCACGCACATCAGGTTTTTCCGAATCTCCGCCGGGCAACGCCCGCGCACGCGACCCTCGCGCGCCGGCCCGCCGTCCGCGTTACAGCTTGTAGCGCAAAGAGCGGCAGGTCACATACCGGAAATCACAAGGAACCACCGGGGTCGAACCGCGTCCAGGCGTCAAACGCTCCGCGCCCTGACGCGTGTGGGGCCCTCAACGATTCAATTTCCCCTCATGGGCAAATGATACGCAACACCCAACGCGGCCTTCTTGTCCTTCAAGTAAGCGAAGCATTTATCCTTGAAAGCGACCAGTTCCTCCACGGTCAAATCATGCGGCTTGAAATGCGGCGCAGTCGTATTATAATGAAGATGTTCACTTGTCATGTAATCCTCCGGCTTGCCGCCAAGCAGTTTATGCTCCATACAGTAGCGGAACAATTCCGTGCCGGGATATGGAGTGGCCCAATTGATTTGAAAATGATCCAGGGGCAGCCGTGTAATGATATTATAAGTCTCATCGAGCGTTTCTCGAGTCTCCTGCGGCATCCCAATGACAAAGTATCCGATTATATATAGCTGTTTATGTTTCGCGCAAGCCTCGGCGACTTCATATACCTTCTCCGTGCCCAAGGGCTTCCGCATGACTCGTCTTCGCATATACTCCGAACCATGTTCAACGGCCAAAGCGACGCGAATCATGCCGGCGGAGACCAGGGCATCGACTATTTCCTGGTCTAACCTGTATACTGCAACGCCATTAGGGGTGGAAAACTGTATATTGAGGTTTCTCCTCACGATGTCATTGCAGATATCCAGTATCCGGGGCTTGTCAAAAGTAAGATTATCATCCATGAATTCGAAGTATCTTACGCCATACTTGTTGTAAAGGGCCTCAACTTCATCCACGACGTGTTTGGCGGATCTGGCCCGAAATTTGGGACCGTGAACAAGCCACATGCTGCAGAAGGAACATCGATTGGGGCAGCTTCTGCTGGAGATAACGGGGAACGGCCGGCCTATCGGCATTTGCTTGGGGGAATACCAGGCTGAAGTGTCAAATTGATAATGCGTGAGATCAAGCAGATCGTAGTCTGGCGCGGGTAAAGCGTCTAGACCGGAAATAAAGGAGGTTTTGGGGTTAAGCTTCGCTTTCCCCGATTGACGAAAAGCGAGGCCGTCGATCGCGTCGACACTTTGGCCGGAAGCGATGCATCTGACCAATTGCAGGAATGAGTACTCGCCTTCGCCCAGAATAACGTAATCGATATGCTCGTAGCGTTCCAGAATCTCTTTGGCGAAGATGGTCGCATGTATTCCCCCAATCACAATGGGTATGTTCGGACAGAAACGTTTGATGCCTTTTGCGAATTCCGTTAAGGCGCCGAATGCCCCGGAAAAGACGGCGCCAATGCCGATTATATCGGGTTGCAGCCTGCCGATGTGATCTCTGAGTGCATGCTGAACGTAATCAGCCAGTTCCGGGTGGCCCAGATGGTCGTGGGCAAATTGGTTCCCGGCATCGAGGACAGTTGCGTTGATTCGCTCATGCTTCAGGAACGTGGCGATAGAAAGGAGTGCGAGTGGGAGATAGGTGCTCCGATGTGCGATTGGGTTATGTAGTACCGGAGCGTTAATCAATAATACTTTGGTCATAGAGAGCATTCTCTTCTGTTATAGATGCAGGTGGATAGATTGACAGGCCGGTCAATTTGGGGTCGTGAAGCGACCGAGGTTCGGGGCGGGGGCATAGGAGATCGCCTCGGCGCTGCTGAATGTCATGTTTCGCTGGCTCCATTGCCGTCCTGGCCAAAAGGAAGAGGCCCGTCGTGGCTGGCGGAGGCCGGGTTTCGGGTGGTCCCCAGCGTGGTTTCGGCGGATCTGGGAACGACCCATCGGCCACCGGCGCCGCTGCAAGCCATAAGTCGCATGTTGGAAACAGTATACATCTGGCCTCGGGCGGCGTCAAGTGCCGAGGTGAAAACAGCTTCAGGGCTGCCGAGGCAGGTGCGGAACTTGCCTGCCGGGGCGGGCATGTCGGCATCTTCTTGCGAAGCGCGCCGAAACCGTGGAAATAGCCTTGCGGTGGGATTGCCGGGCTTTTGCCCATTGCAATCGGCCGGGCGCGGGCGTAGTGTCACTCCAATGGACACAAGCGCCAAAGCCACCGCGATTATTCCGGCCCGGTACGCCTCCACTCGGCTGCCGGGCAAGCCGCTGCTTGCCGAGACGGGCAAGCCGCTGATTCAGCATGTCGTCGAGGCGGTCGCGGGTGCGAGGCGGGTGGGGCGGATCGTCGTGGCGACCGACGACGACCGCATAGCCGCGGGCGTGAGGGCCTTCGGCGGGCAGGCGGTGATGACGCGGGCGGACCATCGCAGCGGCAGCGACCGCCTGGCCGAGGCGGCGGAAATCCTCGGCCTCGGCGACGGGGAGATAGTCGTCAACGTCCAGGGCGACGAGCCGGAGATTCCCGCCGCCTGCGTGGATCGGCTGGTGGAGCTGCTCGAGACGAGCGGGGCCGAAATGGCGACGCTCCTGACGCCCCTTGGCGCCGAAGAGGCCGCGGACCCCAACCGCGTCAAGTGCGTGACGGACAAGGCGGGGCGGGCACTGTACTTTTCGCGAAGCCGCATCCCTCACGACCGCGACTGTGCCGGCGGCGTCGCGTACAAGCTGCACCTGGGCATATACGCCTACCGCGCGGGATTTCTCAAGCGGTACACCAGGCTTCCGCCCACGCCGGCGGAGCTGGCGGAGAAGCTCGAGCAACTTCGCGTGCTGGAGAACGGCTGGTCGATCGTTACGGCCGAAGTCCAGTACGACGGGGCCGGCATCGACACCCCGGCAGACTACGAGGCCTTCGTGCGGCGGCTCCGCGTTGCGGACCAGCGGTCACCCGGAACCTGGAACCCGTGAACAGCAAAGGCGGAACCGGGAACTGGGAACCTGGAACCCGGGAACTCGGAAAGGAAGACGGTACCGGGCTTGCCACGGCGTAGCCGAAGGCGAAGCCGGGAGGCCTGTTCGCTTCAGCGAGCAGGTGTTTGGGCAGGCAGCAACGGGTGCTGCACCCGGTGAAGCGATGTGTATTGCTTGTCCAGGGCGGAATTTCCGAAACTCTGGGCCGGTTCGTGCGTCAAAACAGTCAAAGGTCCGTAACCTGAAGGTTCTCTATTGTCCGTGATTGCCGTCCGCGTCAGGAGATCATCTCATGAGCCAGCGCGTCAGCACCGCCAATCCCCAGCATCCTTTTGGTCATTGCCGAAACCGCAACTCCGCGTCCCTTCGCCAGGGGCTACGCCGCGTCCAGCATGCCGCGATCAGCTTGTGCGTGTTTCTGGCGGCATGCTTTGTCCCGGCCGCCCTGGCCGGTCCCACGACCGCGCCGGCCGAGCCGACGAAGGTTTACGTGCCGTACGAGAAGCTCCGCGGCGTCTTCGAGGCCGACAAGCAGGGCGTGTTCCTGCCTTACGACGAGTTCCAGCGTTTGTGGCGTGCCGCCAGGCAGAGTCCCGCGGCGGTGGGCGAGGCGCCCGCGCCGTATCTTATTTCCTCTGCCCGCTTCGCCGGCAAGGTGGATTCCGAGCTGGCGCGGATGCAGCTTGAGTTGGTGGTGGACATACTGGCCGACGGTTGGGTGGAAGTGCCCATCGGCCTGGGCGACGTGGCGGTCTCGGCCGTTTCGGCGCCGGCGGGCAAGCCGGCCCCGCTGCTGCGCGTGGTGGACGGGCAGTACGTGCTGCTTACCCGCACCAAGGGGCGCCAGACGCTCAAGGTGGACTTCGCACGGCAGCTTGCCACCCAGCCGGGGCTCAACGTGCTGGGCTTCCGCACTCCCCCGGCCG
>Ga0315282_10012330_pt1 | contig 13095 bp, 11 predicted proteins | sample YL17G07_20_MG_FD_203693 | JGI IMG/M metagenome (GOLD analysis project Ga0315282, IMG submission 203693) | Sediment microbial communities from Yellowstone Lake, YNP, Wyoming, USA - YL17G07_20 | ecosystem: Environmental > Aquatic > Freshwater > Lake > Sediment | place: USA: Wyoming | collected...
CGCCAACTACCACATGTTCCTGGTGGCGGGCAACGCGGCCTCCGAGAAGCAGGTCATCAACCAGTTCAACGACATCGTCCTGGGCATCTCGTGGCCGAAGTACCTGGACTACAACGGCGGCGTCCTGTGGGACTGCATGAAACTCCTGGACGGCTTTTCGCACGCGATGGTCCGCGACACGCCGCGCGCCGCCGCCCGCGAGGCCTCCAACATCGCCAAGCAGAACCACGCCGACTTCGGCTTCATGACGCCGTTCTGGCCGGAACTGCCGATCGAGATCGGCACGTTCCAGGACTTCAAGGATCCGATGCGCATCGGCCGGCTGCCCCAGCGGTTTCTGGGTCGCCCCGGCTACCCTACCCAAGCCAGTCTTCGCATCGGCGGTTTCCGCTGGGGAGTGATGAACTACGAGGGCTACGGCAACACCTTCCTGGACGACCAGAACATCCTGCGGCGCATCCGCGGCGCCATGGGCCCGTGGTCCTACTGGCGCGAGCCGTTCGTAGAATCGCGGCCGATGGGCCTGCTGGACCTCAGCGGCTTCGGCGACCTGTTCAACGCCGTCTCGTCGATGAAGTTCGAGATGCTGTTCGGCAGCGCCGAAGACCAGGCCTCGCTCCGCACCTGGGAGTATGACTACGACAAGGTGCACGGCGACAAGGACAGCGATATCCGCCGCACGTGGTGGGAGCGGGTCTCGTTCGACGCCCGCTACGTGGAGGACGAAGAGCGCCAGGCGTTTCCGCCCCCGTCCTCGGGCGAGTGGACGGCCAAGAAATGGGCGATCAACCGGCCCGAACTCCAGCCGTCCACGGTCGTGTACCCCAACCCCAGCCCGTGGCCGCCGAACCCCCATCGCGTCCTGTGGCCCAACCTGAGCGCCTATACCCGCGCCACGCAGGGCCACGAGGGGGCCGACCCCGGCCGCAATGTCTGGTACAGGGTTCAACGTCGGCGCACCTATCTTTACCCGCAGTTGGGGATCTTCGCGCCGCACCCGCCGCTCCACGAGGACGGCTCCCGGTGGCCCTACACCGACGCCGAGTGTAAGACGTATTGGCAGGTCAGAATGATAAGGTTCAACGGCGCCGAAAAGGCCCCCGATACGACCCTCCACCGCAACTACATGCCGCCCCTCGGGACGGACCCCGACATCGCCCCGACCTTCTTTACGCAACAGGGCGACAACCTCGTCGACAACATCGAGAACACGTTTACCCTTAACGGCTACGCCTACCGCGCCGCCATGGCGACCAACTGGACGCAGCGGTTCATCAACCCGAACCCGACCGAGGCGGTCGTCTGCTACGCCCAGGTCCGCGTGTACAACCCGGTCGGCTGGGACCTCTTCACGCAGAACTGGAAGGTGAAACTCATGCGGACGCAGGATTCCTACAGCGAGGGCGACCGCTGGGCCGCCATGCTCCGCGAACTCAACAAGGGCATCCCGTCACAGGCGGCGCAGGCCGTCGACGGCCTCACGCCCTCGCACGTCAAGCCGGTGCTCGATACGGTCAGGGGCTACACGTGGGACTTCGTTAAGGAGGTCACGCATTGAAAACGACCGCCCTGATTCCACGGCGCAACTTCGCCATGTGCGCGGCGGGTCTCCGTACCCGCCGCGCGAGAATGGCGCATGCTCACGAGACCTTGCGCCTGTCGGTGCGGCGGGTACCCGCCCAGGCGGGTAAACTCCGACCCGCCGCGCAAAAACCCGGGAGCGGCGCTGGCTCCGTAATTCGTGGTGCCCGCCGCTGTGTGCGCGGCAATGCGCTCCTGGAGTTCCTCCTGGCGATCCCGATCATCGTCTTCGTGGCCGGCCTGACGATCTACATGTCCATGGCGATGCTCGCGAAGCAGCAGGCCCTCGTCGAGGCCCGCTACCACCTGTACAAGGCGTCGCACGGCGGGTGGTCGCCGATGAAACTGGAAGGCTGGGACCCGGACCTCAAGAATCCCGGCACGGGCGGCGTAACCCAGCCGCGCGGCTACGGTGACGACCTCGACCGGCTGCAGCCGGAGGTCGCGCCGTCCACGACGGCCCAGATCTCCAACCCCCTGGCGCGCGACTGGTGGGAGCGCATCTGGGACAACCTCCCCGGGCGGCTCAAGACCCAGTCGACCAAGACGTTCACGACGGCGCCCATGTGGAACTTCCTCGATAAGTCCGCCGCCGCCGACCACCTGCGGGACTCCAGCCCGTGGCACTTCGACCACCTCGACATCTGGAAGATCGCCCGCAGCGGGCCCCTGAGCGAGGTCTTCAACGACTTCCGGCAGAACCTGTCGCTGGGGTCGGTGGCCCCTCACATAAAACCCACATGCGATGACATTTACACCCGATGGTGGCACGCCGGCGACCTCCTCGGGCAACTGGGCGGATAGACGCAATGACGACCGAAGAAGCCCCGAATGTGCCGTCCGCTTCGCCGCCGCAAGGCGCCAAGCGAAGGACCTTCATCTGGCGGATCCTGGCCATTGCGCTCATCCTGGCCAGCATGGTGGGCCTGGCGCATTACCTGCGGCAGCCGTCGCGGCTGGAGGGCGGCCCGGACGCGGCCTCGAAGCCGGGCGAGGACGTGTTCGCCCCGGCGCCGCCGCAGAAGGCCCCGAACCTTGAGGAGGCCCGCCGGCAGCAAGCCCAGGCCCTCCGCAAGATCATGGGCGGCCTTGTCATGGAAGCCGCCGACGAAGACGGCCCCTACAACGACCCCGCGAACAAGGACCCCGAGGACAGGCGCCGCTTTCTCGCGGGCATCTTCGGGCTGCCGGCGGATTCTCCCCAGAGCCAGGTGGCGGATGACCTGGCCCCCAAGGACGCCCACGTCCTCATGGTGTTTGAGGACCCGGCTGGCCAAGGCAAGCGGGTCGTCCTGATGCGCGTGCCCGGCGATATCGACCAGGCGCTGGCGGCGGTCCACAATCACTACAAGGCCGCCGGATACCAGGCGCTGCCGCAGGAGGACCCGTCGACGCAGACCGACCGGGGCTGGCTCATGCGCTTCACGAAGGACAAACGCGAGAGAGTGGTCTATGCCCGCCCCCGCGATTCGGCCACGGAAACTTTGATAGCCGTTTACGACGAACCCCGCTAGAATAAGGGGGCCGCATGGCCGCGGCGTAAGTCTTGGGGGGGGTGGCATGGTCACGCTTTTGCGTGACCATGTCGCAGTGACGGGTCAGACGCCGTTCGAGGCACTCGCCGCGGCGAGCCACCCTCGCAAGTGACGCAATACGAGCATGGCCGCACGAACGGGCGCAGCCGCGGCCGAAGTCCGGGGCTGTCCGACTGGCCCGATAAAGGAGTCTTCATGGCTAAGCAGAGTCCTATGCAGTGGATACCGAGCGGGGGCGTGCTGGCGGCGGCGATCGGCGCCGGCCTTCTGGCCGCCATCCTCGTCAACGTCTATGCCAGCAAAATCCGAAGCCAGTACGAAGATGGGTCGCAGCCGTTCTACGTCCTTACGGACGACGTGGCGGCCGGCAACCAGGTCCAGGAACGCAACCTGAAGGCCGTCCAGATTCCCAAGCCGCTGTTGCCGGCGTTTACGCAAGCCGTGACGGCCGATGACCGCGGCCGCATGACCGTCGTCGGCCGCAAGGCCCCGAGACCCCTGAAGAAGGACACGTTCCTGTGGTTCCCGGACTTCATTGATACGAGGATCGGAGATGAAATCAGGCTTCCGAAGGGCTATGAGATGATCGCGGTCCGCATCGATCCCAACACGTCGCTCGGCGCCCAACTTCAGCCGGGATCGTACGTGAACCTTCGCGGACTATTCAACATTAGTTCCGACACGCGTAACCCGACGTTCAAGTCTTTCGATGTCATGAAAAACGTGCAGGTGCGTGCGATCGGCGGGTCGACGTCGCTGGCGGAAAAGAGAGGAGGAACGTCCGATACCCTCCAGATCGCCATTCCCTCGTCCCAGGCCAAGTTGATGCCGGAGATTCAGAAGGTGGTGCAATCGGGCTTCTTCACGGTCGGCTTGGTGGATGAGGGCACGTCCGGCGATCCGAAGATCGAAAAGGAAGTGCTGGACCTTCTCAACCGGCCTCGCACGGCCGCGTCGACGTCCGCGCCCGCCCCCGGCCCCGGCGCCGCGACCGCGCCTCCGCCGCCGGCTCCCGAGGAATCGGCGGCGCCGCCTGTCCCGGCCATTCCGTAAAGGAACGATTGCCTCATGCGGGTCATTGCCTACAGCCAACTGAGCGACGTGCGGCAGGAACTCGAGATGAAGTCCGACCTGATTCGGGTCGGGCGCGATCCTGCCAACGACCTGGAGTTGCAGAGCCCCTTCGTCTCGCGGGAGCACGCGCGCATCATCCGGAAAGACGGTGAGTACTTCATCGAGAATGTCGGCATGAACGGCACGCTGGTCGACGGCCAGTTGGTCGGCATGGGCGAGCAGGTGAAGATCACGATTGGCCAGGAAATCCACCTCGGCGAGTGGGCGCTGTACCTGACGGGCGACGAGGCCGCCAAGCCGGCCGACAAACTCGCGCACATCCGCCGCGAACGCACGCCGCTCTCGAAGGCGATGGAGGTCGAAAAGAAGGTCCACTCCGAACTCCTGCATCGCCTGAACCTGCGGACCATCGAGGTCGAGGCGCAGAGCGATCCGCGCTACGTGGCCCACATCAAGGCCCACCTCGGCGCCGTCCTCGACACCTTCGCGAACGAGATCGACGACGAGACGGGCTGGTTCCTCGTCGAGCAGCAACTGAAGCGCGACGTCATCACCGAGATCTCCCGCCGCTCGGGCTCGAAGATGCGGCCCCCCGTCCTGAAGCAGGGCGACGCGGTCCTTGACCCGCAGTACGAGGCGGGCCTCCTGCGCGTGCGGGACCTCCTGATCGGCGACTTGGGCCTGAGGTTCGGCGCCGAGAACGTCAAGTCCGACATCCAGAAGGTCGAGGAGGAATTCCGCCCGGCGTTCGACCGCGAGGCCCCGATGGTCACCGAGTCGCTCTGGGTCTACACGGTCCGCCGGTACCTCATGAAGGACATCCTCGACATCGTCGTCGGCCTGGGACCCCTCCAGGACCTGCTGGACATGCCGAACGTCACGGAAGTCATGGTCGTGGGCCCGTCGAAGATCTACATCGAAGAGGGCGGCGTGATCCGCAACACCGGCCGCTCGTTCTTCTCCGACGAGGTCGTTCTGACGGTGATCGAGCGCATCGTGACGCCCATCGGACGCCGCATCGACCGGTCCTCTCCGATCGTCGATGCCCGCCTGCCCGACGGCAGCCGCGTCAACGCCACGATCGAGCCGCTGAGCCTCGTCGGCCCGGTCCTCACGATCCGCAAGTTCGCCGAGACGCCCTTTACGATCGACGACCTCATCGGCTTCCGCACGATTACAGCCTTTGCCGCCAACTTCCTGCGGGCCTGCGTCCTCGGGCGCATGAACATACTGGTGGCCGGCGGCACGGGCTCCGGCAAGACCACCCTGCTGAACGTCCTCTCGGCCTACATTCCGCCGCACGAACGCATTATCACCATCGAGGACTCCGCCGAACTCCAGATGTACCAGGAGCACGTCGTCCGCATGGAGACCCGCCAGGCCAACGTCGAGGGCAAGGGCAAGTACGCCATCCGCGACCTCGTGCAAAACTCGCTCCGTATGCGCCCGGACCGCATCATCGTCGGCGAGGTCCGCGGCGCGGAGGCCCTGGACATGCTCCAGGCCATGAACACCGGCCACGACGGCTCCCTGACGACCATCCACGCCAACAGCCCCGAGGACGCCATGAAGCGCCTCGAGGGCCTCGTCATGGAGGCCGTCGACATGCCCGTCCGGGCCATCCGCGAGCAGATCGTCACGGCCCTGGACGTCGTCGTCCACCTGACGCGCTACGCCGACGGCAAGCGCGAAGTCTCCGCCGTCAGCGAAGTGGCCGGCATGGACCGCGAGGACGGCACCATCATCGTCGAGGACATTTTCATCCGGCCGACCCTCGGCGAGAAAGGCCGGGCGCGCGGCGACCTCGTTCACACCGGGTATATCCCGGTCTTCGCCAGGGACCTCCTGACGAAGGGCCTCCTGACCGTTGACGCTTTCATGTAAACCATGATCGAACTGATACTGGCCGAGTCGGCCGACATGACGCTGTACCGCTGGATCGCGACCGCCCTGGCCGCCTGCGCCGGGTTCGGGGCGCTCCTCTCGCTGCGCCTGCCGCTGGGCGGCATGATCCGTCGCCAGGAGGAGGATTACAGTTCCGCCCTGGCGGAACTCTTCATGTTCGACATCAAGCCCCGCCAACTGACGTTCGTCATGTTCGGCGTGGCGCTGGTCTTGGGGGCGGTGCTGGGCCTGTTCGTGTACCAGTCCGACGTCGGCGGCTTGGCGGTGGCAGGGGCCGCGGCGGTCGGCACGCTCGGGGGCTACTGGGTGCCGCGCCTGGTCATTTACGTCATGCAGGGCCGCCGCCGCCGGAAGTTGAACGACCAGTTGATCGACGGCCTCGTGACCCTGGCCAACGGCATGCGGGCCGGGCTGAACCTCGTGCAATCGATGAAACTGATCGAGACGAACGCCCAGCCGCCCATCAGCCAGGAGTTCGCCCTGATGCTGAGGGAGTTCGAGCACGGCACCAGCGTTGACGACGTGATGCGCCGGGCCTCCGCCCGCATCAAACTGCACCACTACAAACTCCTGTTTGCGGCGATGGAGACCGCCCGGCAGCGCGGCGGCAACCTGCCCGAGACGCTCGACCGCCTCGGCGAATCGCTCCGCGAAATCATGCGCCTCGAGGAGAAGGTCCGGGCCCTGACGGCCGAAAACCGCATGTCCGCCCGCATGATGGGCGCCATGCCCGCCGTCATCGGCGGCATCTACTACATGATCGAGCCCGACTGGGTCCAGTCGCTCCTCGGCAACCAGTACGGCCTGCTCGTCCTGCTGATTGCGGTGGCGCTGTGGGCGGGCGGGTTCCTCTGGATCCGCAAGATCATGACGTTTGAAATCTGAGCCCCCGCCGCGGCGGGCGGCGTGTGACAGCAGGAAGGGCGAAAGCGCGCTATGCTGATTGCCATCTGTATTCTGGCGTTCCTGGCGGCCTTTCTCTTTGTGGTCACGATCTTCCGTGCCCCGGTCGAGACCCAGGACGAAAGTGCGTTCCGCATCGAAATCGACAACGTCGACCGCGACTCGGTCTTCGAGGTCCCGTGGATGCGGCCGATGCTGGTGCCGCTGTATCACCTGGTGCGGCGCCTCAACATTCCGGGCTTCAAGAAGCACGTCCTGAGGATGCTCCTGGCCGTGGGCAACCCGCGGCAGTACAGCCCGGATGAGTACATCGTCATCTGCCTCCTGTGGGGCGTGGTCGGCTCGGTGATGACGCTGCTCCTGGCCCGGGTGGTCTCCGGCGAACTGGGGTACCTGAGCATCGGCCTGTACCTGGTGGCCGGTTTTCTGGGCGGGTTCTTCGGCGGGTACCTTTGGCTGCGCGAGTGGGCCCTGATACGATTGCGGAACATCTCGCGGCGGCTTCCCTACGCCCTGGACCTCATCGCGATGGCCATGGACGCCGGCGCGACCTTCTACGAGGCCGCCAAGGCCGTGGTCCGCGACGACCCGGATGACCCGCTGAACGAGGAGTTCAGCATGGTGATCCGCGAGATCGATTTCGGCCGCAGCCGCCAGGACGCCCTGACGCACCTCGGGCAGCGCGTCAACGTCGAGGGCCTCGACGGCATCTTGTCGGCGGTCCTTCAGGCCGAGGCGCTCGGCACGCCGCTGGCCGTCGTCCTGAAACTCCAGGCGAACCTTCTCAGGATGCGCCGCAGCATGCGGGCCGAACGCAAGGCCGGCGAGGCCGCCGTCAAGATCCTCGTCCCCTCCATGCTCATCCTCGTCAGCGTCGTGCTGATCATCTTCGCCCCCATCATCGTCCGCGGCATCGAGGGGCGGTACCTCCAGTAGTACGAGGGGCGCTAGGCTCGCTTTCCGAGCCCGCCGCGGGAGCGGCGGGGCATATCCTTCGGCCACCTGTGTTATTTCTTCGCGGGCGCGGTCTTGGTCGCGGCTGGCGCCGCCGGGGCGGGCGCGGGGTCGGGCCCCAACTTCTTCAGGCGGATGTTCTTGAACTCCACGAGCATCGGCGGCCCGGCGTGGATCTGAAGGGCGACGATCCCCGACATCGCACGGCTCGCTTCGGCTTCGTCCGTAAAGTCGATCGTCTGCACGCCGTTGATGTACTGCACGATGTGGTTGCCCACGGCGATGATCCGGTAATCGTTCCAGCCGTCCTTCTTCAGCGCCGCCTTGATCTTCTCGAGGTCCCCCACGCTGCCCGTGACCTGCTTGCCGTCCTTGGTCCACGTGACTTTCTCGCCCGGCATGCACATGCGGCCGCGCTTGCCCTTCTCATCGTAGATGAAGCCGTCGCGGCCGGGTTCGTTGGCCACTTCGGCCTGGTACCCGCCCACGACCCAGTTGCCCATGTCGCGGCTGCGGTACTGGACGCCCGAGTTGCCGTTCCGGATCTTGTACGAGAGCCTGAGTTCGAAATCGCCCACGAGACCCCCGCGCCAGATGCAGAACGTGTTGCCCTTGGTGGGGTTCTCCGCGGTGGTCTCGCCGCGGATACAGCCGTCCTTGGCCGACCAGAGTTTCGGGTTGCCGTCCCAGCCGGTGAGGTCCTTGCCGTTGAAGATGGGCGCGAAGCCCTCTTCCGAGGTGGCCGCTATGGCTGCCGCCATAGGGTCGGCGGCAGGCGCGGCAGGCGCGTCAGCCACGAAGGCCGCGCCCAGCGCGGTCAGGAGCACCAGCGATACGCCGATAAGAAGTCGCATACGTTCCTCCGATTTTCGAGTTTCGAGTCGTCCGAGCCTGCGGCTGGCGCCGCGGTTGGTTAAACCCATGTTGCCGGGTTTTGGGCCGCTGCTTCGCGAATCAGGGCCGCGACCTCCGGCCGCGCGGCATCCGCGACGGCCCGGATGGGAATAAACCGCTTCGACACGAGTTTCCCTTGCAGCAGGCCCCCCGGGTCGGCCAGCCGGATACCGTGGATGAAATCCAGCCGCACCTCGCCCCGCTTGGCCACGATCTGGCAGACCGCCCCCTTGACCCGCCCGCCGACTTCGGGGCGATGGTACGAGAGGCCGCCCCAGAGAACGGTCTCCTCGGTCTGCGGAGCGGTCCGACGGATCACGCCGCGAAGGACCGACACAAGTTCCCGGACCTCAGGGGACATGGTGCCGAGCAGCGCCTTGGGGTCTGCTTCCTGCACCAAGCGCCTCCGGGCCACATGAGCCCTTTACGCGGCGACGGGGTCAGGAGCCTTACGGATAGGGCTCCAGACCCCTTGGCCTTACGTGCTTACGCCGTGGCCGCCGCCTTGGCCGCGAGCGCCTTGGCCACGCGGTCGCCGAAGTCGGCGATCTCGGGGATCTTCAGGAACCCCACGACCGCCGCATCGACCGTGCCGAGGCCGAGGACGTACTGGATGGACTTGTCGATTTTCTCCGGGCTCGCGCTGAAGGTCCCCTCGCCGACGAGTTTCATGCCGATGACGCCCTTGCCGGCGGCGTGGATCTTCGCGATCACCGGGGCGACCACCTCGGGCTTGGCGTCCATCTTGTCGCCGTAGGCGTTGATGCGGACGTGGACGACGTCGACCCACGGCGACGCGGCCGCGGCCTCCAGCGCCGGCACCGAATGGAACGAGGCCCCGTGGGCACGGATGATCTTCTTCGACTTCAGGGTCTCGAGGATGTCCATCTGCTTCTTCTGGGCATCGGTCCAGTCCGCCTCGGTCATGCAGTGGATCTGCACGACGTCGATGTAATCGGTCTGCAACTCCTTGCGGAAGCGGTCGATCACGACGTCGGCGTCGGGGCGCTCCTGCTCCGGCAAGCCGCCCTTGCGGACCCACATTTTGGTGGAGATGGTATACTGGTCGCGCGGCATGCCCTTGAGGGCCGCGGCGAGGAACGGCTGCGTGCCGTACATGTCGGCCACGTCGAAGAGGCGCACGCCGCGCTCCCACGCGGCCTTGATGAGGGCGTCGAAGGCCTCTTTGCCCATCCGCGTGTGGTCCGACTGGCGGCCGCCGCCGTGCATCCCCGTGCCGATGCCGATGCGGGTGACCTTCAGGCCCGTCTTGCCGAGCGGCACGAGTTCAAACGGATTCGGCGGCGCGGCCGCCAAGGCGGGCGCGGTGAAGCGAGGGCCCAGCAGGGCCCCACCGGTGAGAACCAGGGTCGAGGTCAGGAACTGGCGGCGACTCAGTTTCATGGCTAGTCTCCGATTTGGGGGTTGCCTACATCATATACGAAATTGGCGGCGGTGCAACGGGTCGATTACCATGATCGCCGCCGTGTGCGGCGTGGCAGTCAATTCCCGATTTCGGGTGCCACGGCTTGCTTGTCAAGCCGTGTGCCACTTCGGGGAACACGGGTTGGCAAGCAACCCGTGGCACCCGGCTGAACACATACCACGGTATGTCGCGCCCTACGGCTTTTCGGCCGGGCCGATGCGCCACTCAAGGATGCCGCCCGAGACGTCGGGCTGGAGTTTCACCTCCAGCCTGAGTTCGCTCGTCGTGACCGGCGCGAACGTGACCTTGTTGAACGCATCTTTCGCCGTGCCGTAGGCGGCGCTGCTCGTCAGCGTCACGGGCTTCCATGCGTCGCCGTCCTTGTACAGGAGTTGCCACGAGGCCGGCACGCGGCAACTGCCGCGGCCCGTGTGGTCGAACCAGTACACGTCGGACCACGAGAGCGTGCGCGGCTTGGGCAGTTTGTACGCGACCCACTCGGTCGTGCCCTTGTGGTCCCACCAGGTCAGCCGCGGGATGGAGTGGTCGTTGGAGTTCTTCGGCAGGAGGCCGTCGCACAGTGCCTCGACCGTGTCGCCGGCGTGGCAATACGACGCCGTGGCGGTGTAAGTCGGCCCGACTGTCTCGGCCCACTTGTTGGCGCCGGCGGCAGCGCTGGCGGTGGGGAAGGCCGAAATCCGCAGCCGCGCCCAGCCCATCGGAATGAGCGTGACGGTCTCGACGGGCTGCTCCGTGAAGACGGGGCTCATCTGGAGGACCGCCGCGAGGCCGTGCCGGTCGAGGCCCCACTCGGGAATCTTCCGGGCCTTGGCCGCGAGTTCAATCGGCGCCGCCTCCTGGGCGAACGGCAGGCCGGCGTCGGGCATCTTCTTCTTGTTGGCCGCGACCTTGATGGTGGCGTCGGGCGCCTTGGCGTCCACCTCAAGGCCGTAGTTCCACGGCGTCGTCGGGTGGACCTCGACGGCCGGCCATGCGTCGGTGCCGCCGTAGCGGCTCCACTTCTCGCCGATCTTCAGGGCGAACGTCAGCGGCCCGCGGCTGATCGAGACGGCGTTCTTGTTCTTCTCCCACACGGTGGCCGCCAGGCGCATCGGCAGCGTCAGCACGACTTTGTCGCCGTCGGCCCACGTGCGGTCGATGACCAGGTACGCCAGGGGCCTTGCCTGCGCGGCGACCTCCTTGCCGTTGACGGCGGCCTTCGCGCCGGTGCACCAGCGCGGGATTCGCAGGTACAGCGGGAATCGCACGGCCTTCGGCGTCGACACGGCCAGCGCGACGGTCTCATCGACGGGATAGTCCGTCGCCTCGGCGATGCGGACGGTCGTGCCGTCGCCCACCTTGGCCGCGACCTCGCTGGGCGCGTAGAGCGACGCCGCAAGGCCGCCGTCGGCCGTCGCGAGCCACATCTCCTCGGCGTAGTACGGCCAGCCCATCGCCACGTTGTGCTGGCAGCAGCGGTATCGGTGCGGGTCGTAGCCGAACATGTCGCCGCGGTTCTGGATGCCGGGGGAGTGGTTCGCCGTGTCGAGCATCGGCTGGTTCGGCGCGGTCAGGTAGTGCAGGCCCTTCTGGTCGGGCGTTTGCGAGCACGGGAAGGAGTTGAAGGCGATTTCCTCGCAACGGTCGGCCCAGAGCGGGTCGCCGGAGATGCGGGTCAGCATCTGGAAACTGTGCATAAACTCTACCCATGTGCACGTTTCGGTGCCCTGGCGCGGGTCGACGTAGCCCGGGCGGCAGTTCTCGTCGGCCCCCAAGCCGCCGCCCGGCACCTGGCCGTAGATGCCCATCGCGGTGTCGTAGTTACGGTAGGCGGCCTTGAGGAATTTTTCCTCCGCGGCCTGCACGAAGAAGATGGCGGGTTCGCGGAACGACTGGCTGAAGTTGACGCCGTGCCAGTTGGCGACGTCGTCGGTCCAGTTGGCGGTGCGGGCGTGGACCTTCTTGGCCACGTCCAGGAGCCACGCCTCGCCGGTGCGGTTGTAGAGCCAGTAGATGCTCTCGAGGTTGTCGCCGCCGCGGATCTTCTGCCACGAGCCGCTGATGAAGTCCGCCTCGGGCGCCTGCTGCTGCCAGCGGAAGTACTTCGTCATGGCCGCGAGGACCCGCTTGTCGCCGGTGAACTCGTAGTAGGATTGGAGGGCGTTCAGGGCCGGCATGTTGGGCCAGATGTCGGGCTTGCCGCCGACGTTCGTCAGGTTGGAGCGCGGGCCAAGCCAGCCGTCCTCGCGCTGGCCGGCGAGAAGCCCATCGATCCACTTGCGGGCCTCGGCGGTAATCCGCTCGTTGCCCAGCACGTAGCCGAGATCGCCGAAACCTTTGAGCCAGTACGGCATCTCTTCCCACGGGCTCTGGCCCTCGCCCTTGGGGCTCAGCCACGCGCTGCCCTCGGCGTTGCAGAAGCGGCTGATCTCTGTGAGGTGGCCGGTCATGCCGTCGGCCTCCAGTTCGAGGCTCCGCCGCAGCCACCCATGCGGCTTGATGGCGCCGATAGGCAACCTGGCAAACGGGCTCGGTGCGAGCGGCTCGCGGTTCGAGGGGTAGAAAGCGTTGCGGGCGTCGGTCTTCGGGCGCAGGGCGACCGAGGCCTGCGTGTCGTCGGCCGCAAGGCAGACGGTTGTCGCCAGGCCGATCGTGAGCGCCGCAAACAAGGTCAGCAGGGGGATGGCAAGACGCATGAAAAGCCTCCTTCGTTGGCGATGGATGGTCAACGACCGCAGGCAGGATACCAGCCCCGCGCGGCAGCGTCAACCGCAGGCGGGGCGGGGTGTACTGGGTCAGTCTTGAGGAGGGTGGCATGGTCAC
>Ga0315282_10012332_pt1 | contig 13094 bp, 13 predicted proteins | sample YL17G07_20_MG_FD_203693 | JGI IMG/M metagenome (GOLD analysis project Ga0315282, IMG submission 203693) | Sediment microbial communities from Yellowstone Lake, YNP, Wyoming, USA - YL17G07_20 | ecosystem: Environmental > Aquatic > Freshwater > Lake > Sediment | place: USA: Wyoming | collected...
GCGGCACTTAGTAATGGAAAAGGCATCATTCCCCGAGGAACTGATAAACTTTTTTGAAAATTCTGAGCAGCGTTTTAATCCCTGGGGGATTGCTCCATCTGAACGGACAAAGTGGGCTCAGGGGCTCGATATTAAAATACTCTCTGAGGGTATGAAAGTAGATTACCTCTTTTTTGTGGGATGTGCCGGCGCTTTTGATTCAAGAAATCGGCAGGTTGCTGTTGCCGTAAGCCATATTCTCAATGCTGCCAATCTTTCCTGGGGAATTCTGGGCACTGAGGAAAAGTGCTGCGGTGATTCCCAGCGACGTTTGGGGAATGAGTATGTCTTTGATCAATTGGCCCGATCTAATGTCGAAATTATAAAAAAATACAACATTAAAAATATCGTTACCCATTGTCCGCACTGTTACAACGTACTCAAGAATGATTACAGACAATTTGGGGCTGATTTTGAGGTGATACATCATACTCAGCTGCTCTCTGATCTCTTGAAAAAGGGGATTATTACGTTGAAGACAAAAACAGACGGGAGGACAGTTATTCATGACTCATGTTATCTGGGAAGGTATAATGGAATCTATCATGCACCACGAGAAATACTAAAGGTTGCATCCGGAGGGACCCCACCGCTTGAAATGAAAAGACGAGAGAATAAAAGCTTTTGTTGTGGTGCAGGTGGAGGAAGAATGTGGATGGAAGAGAAGGTGGGTAAGAGAATCTATTTAGAACGAACCCAGGAAGCACTCAGGACAAATCCCTCAACTATCGCTGTTGCGTGCCCCTATTGCATGACTATGTTTGAGGATGGTGTCAAAGATGAGAAAGTGCAGGAAAGTGTAAAGGTAAAAGATATAGCAGAGATTGTGGTTGAATTGATTGAATGATTTACTTTAAGTGGCCAAATGGGATAGGGGTCACCGATAAATAAGGCTATCAAACAAAAAATACACCTTGCTCAAAGAAGTGGTTCAACATCTAAGAGGAGTTAATGAGGATAGCAGTCACTGGCGCAAAGGGGGAGTAGGGGAAACAACGCTCGCCGCATCGCTGGTACTATTGTGTACAGTAGACAAGTTTTTTAATGTTGCATAACATTGAGCAAAGCTATCAATATAAATAAATTGCCTCCTTTTTGGAGCCAACTAAGGCTTCGCTTAACAAGCTTCTATCGAAGGTTGTCTTTTTCTAAGAAAAAATACTTCACTAAAAAAATAAATACTATCTTTGACTCGAGGGGCAAAATTTATAGAATAATTTTTGTGCTATATTGTTTCACCTATCGAGGAGGAATCATTAGGGTAAGGAGGTACAAAATATGTGGGAACTGAAATCTGATGCGGATGCCAAGATAGAAATAGCTGCCAAGCAATATCTTGCGCCCTGTCAAAACAAATGTCCTATTAACGAGGATATCCAGAGGACAAACGTCCTGATTTCCCTGCTGCCAGAAGACCCTGAACAGGCACGGGAAGGAGTGATTCAGATAGGGGATTATCTGCATTACACCAATCCATTCTTCACCATTTGCGGCTACATTTGTGGCATATGCGAACGGGAATGCAACTACAAGACCAAGGGGGGCTCTATAAAAAGGAGGCTCCTGAAACGATTCCTCTCTGACACCTACACTCCTTATCTGAAAACAAAAGCACCCCTGGATGTAATAAAGGACAAGGAAAGGGTGGCAGTCATAGGTGGGGGACCAGGTGGATTGATGTGCGCGTGGGAGTTGAGCAAGAAAGGTTACGTCGTAACAATCTTTGATGATAATCAAAAATTAGGTGGAGCACTGAGGTGGATTCCAACCTATCGACTTCCTCAGGATATTCTTGACACTGCCATTGATAACCTCGTGAGAATTGCTGATATTGAGGTAAAAAAAGAGATGAAGCTGAATGGCGGTAACCCTCTCGACCAACTGAGGAGGAAAGGGTTTAAAGCTTTCTTTGTCGCCACAGGAACCCCCTACCCCCGTCCTCTTACCTTCGGGATGGTAAAGGTTGAGGGGCAGGACCTGAAGAACGTCATGTATGGACTGAATGTCCTGGGAGAGGTAAACACCGGTACCATAGATCAGGATTTATTTAAAGGTAAGAAAGTCATCGTTATTGGCGGCGGAAACGTGGCCTTTGACGCAGCCAGGACTGTGTACCGTATGGGTGGAAAGGTAACCGTGGTGTGCCTTGAAACATTTGACAAGAATTCGAAAGATGGCATTCCGGCTGACATTGAAGAGATCGAGGGAGCCCATCAGGAGGGGATCAGGATCATTTACTCCAGAGGGGTTCGCAAGATTATCGGAGAAAAGGGAACCTTTCAAAAGATCGAAAGCCCTAAATGTACGAGTGTCTTTGATGAGAAAGGTTTTAATCCGAAGTTTGACACGGAGGATGTGATAGAGATCGAAGGGGATATGCTCCTCATCACCATAGGACAGATGTGGGACAGGACGTTACTCGAAAAATCAGAACTTTTCGATGAACGGGGGAGGCTCGCTATTGACCCGGTCACGCTTCAAAGCATGAGGAAGGACGATGTATTTCTCGGTGGAGATGTAAGACGCATAGGTTTTATGGTGGACGCCATGGCTGAAGGAAAGCAGGCGGCAGATTCGATTGATAAGTACCTGAGAGGGGTCGGTCTGCAGCGCTGGCTGATACGCCATGAAACCAGCGAAGCCCCACTCCGGAAAATATACAAAACTGAGCCTAAACCGAAATGGACATCCCCGAGGAAGAGGGGTAACTTTGACATGTTCGAAATAGGATTTACCCTTGAGGAAGCGATTCAGGAAGCACGCCGGTGCCTTGAATGTGGACCTTGTTTATCATGCAAGGCATGTGTAGCTGCCGGCGTTCAGGAACAGTTGCCTACCGTAAAGGTGGATGAAAATCTCTGTAGCGGATGTGGGATATGTGTCACCGCATGCAACTACAACACAGCACATCTGGTCGATGTAAAGGAGATTATCGAGGGGAGAGAAGTGGCCACACGGCGTGTCTCCTACTCTGATCCGCTTAAATGTAAGGCATGTGGTCAGTGTGTGTCTGCCTGCCCTTCAGGTGCACGGGAACTCCTTCCTGAGGGGTCAATGATGGGAAGGCGAAAACTCACGTATGAACCGGGCATCGTCTGTTTTGCCTGCAGATTTGGTTGGGTATACGCCGCAGAGGAACTTCCCAAAAACATAAAAAATCTGATACCTGTCGTATGTATTGGCAAGGTCGATGCGACAGAAATAGTGCACGCCTTTAAGTCTGGCGCTGATGGAGTTCTTCTTCTCGGGTGTGGAGAAGGCGATTGCCATTTCCAAGACGGGAATAAGGAAGCAAAGAAAAGGGTATACCTCTTACACCAGATCCTTGAATCTTTTGGAATTGAAAAGGAGAGATTGGAGATAGTAACCGCAATTGACTCCTGCGGCAAGACAGTTCCCGGACTTCTTAAGGGTCTTTCGGACAGGGTAAGGAGCTTTGGACCAATTAATATAGGGGGTTAAACAATGGCAGATAAACCTAAGTTGGGCATATGTTGGCTTGGTGGCTGTGGAGGATGCGATGAGGCCGTCGTTGACCTCCACGAAGATATCCTGAAAGTTACCGCTGCACTTGATTTAGTGCTGTGGCCGGTTGCTCTCGACTTTAAGTATCATCACATCGAAGCCATGAAGGACAATGAGATTACACTCAGTATCATCAATGGTTCGGTAAGAAACTCAGAACATGAGGAGATAGCGCACCTCTTGAGGAAAAAATCACAACTCATTCTCGCATTCGGTGCGTGCGCCTGCGTCGGTGGAACACCGGGAATGGCAAACATGAAAAGTAAAGAAGAAATTTTTCAATGGGTCTACGGTGACGCTCCCACGGTAGTAAACCCAAAGGGCACTGTTCCTCAACCATTGACAAAGGTAAATGGCTATGAGTTAACTCTCCCAGAGTTCTACACCCAGGTGTACCCACTCAAAAGAATCATCGATGTTGATTACTACCTGCCCGGTTGCCCGCCCCCTCCCAATCTCATATTCGATGCGGTCACCGCTGTCTTGCAGGGGAACCTTCCCCCGAAAGGAGCAACGTTGGCACCGGATAGAGCACTGTGCGAGGTGTGTAAGAGAAATGTTACCAAACCCGAAAGACTGGCGATTACCAAATTTAAGAGAATCCATGAAGTTGAAGCGGATCCAGAAAAATGTTTTCTGGCTCAGGAGATCATCTGCATGGGCCCTGCAACGAGAGGAGGCTGTGGGGAAGTCTGCATCAATATTAACATGCCCTGCAGGGGATGTTTTGGACCGGTTGAGGGCGTAAGCGATATAGGGACGAAATACCTCTCAGCCCTTGCTTCCCTTATAGACGCAGCGACGGACGAGGAGAAGAAAAAGGTTATCGATGGGCTGGTAGATGCTTCTGGCTACCTGTACCGTTTCACAGCAGCATCTTCTATCCTTGAGAAGAAACGAGTAGCATCGAAATAGACGTGAGGTGAGATAATGGCCAAGAAAATTACCATAAATCCAGTTACCCGGTTGGAAGGGCATGGAAAGATCGACATCTTCCTCAATGATCAGGGGGATGTTGCGGACGCATATTTCCAGGTGACCGAACTGAGGGGTTTTGAGCGTTTTTGCATAGGAAGACCTGCGGAGGAGATGCCCAGGATAGTACCGAATATATGCGGGGTCTGCCCTACCCCTCACAATATGGCATCCACGAAGGCCCTGGATGATATTTACGGGGTGGAACCTACCCCTGCTGCAAAACTGATACGAAAACTGCAATACAACGCAAATTTCATTGAAGATCACTACATTCACTTTTTCTTCCTCGCCGGCCCAGACTTCGTCGTTGGTCCCCAGGCCAATCCGGCAGAGAGGAACATCCTTGGTGTCATTAGTAAGGTTGGCATCGACATCGGGGAAAAGGTGATAGAGGTACGGAGAAGAACAAGAGATATTATAAAACTGGTCGCCAGTAAGCCACCACATCCGGAGGGTGGATTACCAGGTGGTGTGTCGCGCGCCATAAGCGAGGAAGAAAGGAGGAGCATCCGAGAAACCGCAAACATGTCCGTTGAATTCGCGCAATTTGCCCTCCAATTTTTCAAAGATGCAGTTCTGAAGAATAAGGAGTACCTCGATTTGATCCTTGGCGACGCCTACAATCTAAAAACGTACTACATGGCGCTTGTCGATGAAACTAAGAAGATGAATTTCTACGAAGGTACCTTAAGGGTAATTGATCCCAATGGAAAAGAAGTCGCCTTCTTCGACCCCCATAATTACACGGAATACATTGGAGAATGGGTCGAGCCGTGGACGTATATACGCTTAACCTATTTGAGAAAGCTCGGCTGGAAAGGACTGATCGAAGGGAATGATACTTCTCTCTACCGGGTTGGGCCCCTTGCCCGATATAATGTGGTTGAAGGGATGGCAACGCCACTTGCCGAGAAGGAGTATGAGGAGATGGTGAGAACCCTTGGGAAACCGGCACACCATACGCTTGCCTACCACTGGGCACGCCTCATCGAGGCACTCCAAGCAGCCGAAGATCTTCAAAGAATCGCAAACGACCCCCTCCTCACGAGTAAGGATATCCGAAACATGAACTTCAATTTCACTGGGAAAGGTGTTGGTTGTGTTGAGGCATGTAGGGGAGTACTCATCCACCACTATGAGACTGATGAAAAGGGGTTGATTAGTAAAGTCAATCTGATCGTCGCGACACAGCATAATGCAGCCCCCATAGGGTTATCAGTAAAGAAGGCAGCTCAGCATTTCATCAAGGGTGGAAAGGTTCAGGAGGGGCTATTAAACATGGTAGAAATGGCATTCCGTGCCTACGATCCCTGTCTTGGATGTGCAACCCATTCACTCCCTGGAGAGATGCCGTTAGAGATCAAGATTCGCGATTGCAAGGGCAATACGATTAAGACAGTCAGGAGAGGCATATAAAGCCCATCGAAGGGGTTCGGGCGGTTTTGAGCTTGAACCTCTTTATTTCTCTCCGCACTTTGCCTCCTCTGAGAGGTTATGTCTAAGAAAACACTGGTAATCGGTCTCGGCAATCCAATCCTGAGTGATGACGGTGCCGGTATCTACGTGGCAAGAGAGATTAAAAAAAGGTGTAAAGGCTTATCACATATAGCAGTCATTGAAGCAAGCCTCGGCGGTATCGGGTTACTCGATGTGATGGCCGGTTATGAGAGGGTCATCATCGTGGATTCCATAAAAACAGAAGAGAATACGCCTGGTAAAGTCTACCGGCTACGGGTTGAGGATTTAGGTGACACCACATACCCATGTGGTCCCCACTTCCTTGATATCAGGACTGCAGTGGAGTTAGGCACTAAATTCGGGTACTCAATGCCGGGAACCATCGACATATATGCAATAGAGATCACCGATAATACAACATTCAGTGAAAACCTCACTCCCGAAGTTGAAAAGGGAATTCCGTTGCTGGCTGAACAAATCATAGAAGACCTAAAAGAAAAAGACGAGTTATTGACCCCTTCATCCTTATGAGGGGCGGTGAAGCAAAGCCCTTTTCGCCGAAGGAAGAGTAGGGGCGGAGGGTTTCGAATTTGCCCTGTAGGGGCAGACCTCTGTGTCTGCCCATTGAGAATTGTTCCACCTCAGGCGGATTGTTGAGCAACGAGGAGCCTTGTTTTTCAGAGATCTCCTGATTAAAACTTGGCAATTCAGTTGATTATGATATTCCCAGAAACGATCCATCTGTAAAACGCATCTCTTCCTCGAGCACAATAGCTGAGTCTCTTTCTCGTTTCGTGCAATTGCTAAAGGGCAACTAAATTTAAGGTTTAAAAAAGGGAGGCATCATGGGAATGAAAAAGTTTTTTTCTCTCGGAGCTACCATTACCTTGCTTTTATTCTGGACTACGATGGCAAACAGTACTCCTGTGAAGGACAGGGTTGCTGTCTTGATCCTCAGCTGGGGAGCGCCTGCGGGGGCCTGCCTTGATTATGCATGGCAAAGTCATCAGACCTGCCGCATCGGCGACCGGACGCTGTATCCCGGGCAGCCCTGCAAATTCGGGCATGTGGGAGAATTCCCCTACCAGATTCATATCGGGATACTCCCATGGGCGCTTACCTGCCTGTGGCCAGGCAATCAATATGTGTATGATTCTTCCGGTACGTATAAACTGGTCGACGGGGTCTATGTAGGCGTCCATCCCGATATCCCGTCACTTACGCCTGCATTGATCCCTGCGGGGATTCCCATTATTCCTGCGGTTGAAGTGAAAGACCCGATGACCGGTGGGCTCATGTATGCTCCGGATCCGAGAACAGGGGAGGATACCCTTCCGGGCTGGTACCAGATCGGTTCAATTGAAAAACCTTTTCCGAACGGTGTGGGAGACATCTACGAAGCGGCACCTCTCGCCTTCATGCGCTGGGCTGTCATCCTGCAGGGGCCGACAGAAATGCCTGATGAATGCCTGGAGCCTGCCCCGGCACGCGAGGTTTTTGACTACACCAGGGGCATGCTTGAGGATGCCTTCGGGGATAGGGTGGATGTCCGCTTTGGCATGTACACAGCAGTCCCCGGCCTGACCAAGTCCCGGGAGGATGTGGCAGAAGAGTTTGCAAATGAGGGCTTTACCAAGATGGTCATTTCCCGGGAAACGACTGATAACAACCAGTACGCCAATGAAATCATGGGGAAGTATTTTGTGATGGAGCGCCTCTGCGAAATCGGGAAGCTCGATCAGATTGAGATCCAGCAAGCCCGCCAGGTGGGAAGGACCCCGGAGTTTAATGCCCTTAATGTGATGAACCTTAAGCCGTTGATCGAGGCCTATCCGGAAGGAAGCCGCATTGCCGTCATCTACACCACCCACGGCGGGTCCTGGGGAGGAAAGGTTGGAGGAGGTTTCATGGGAAAACAGCAGGAGTGGTTCACGGATATCGGCCCGGAGAACCGCTACCTCAACTATCTCTCCTGGAAGAGAGCCATCCAGGCTGCCTACGGTAACCGGTATGACCTGGTTTTTACCATCGGGGGAGTGGAGAGCGACCTGAGGGAGGACAACTTCTTCGCCTATGGCAGGATTGAGGAAAGCAAGCTGAACGGGGTCGCTTACAGCATCAGACAGGCCATCCAGTTAGCCAAGGCAGACGGGCACGATAAAATCCTCATCCCACCCTGCCACTGGTTCTACGACTGCACCGACACGCTCCTCAACATGAGGGAGTTAAATGGCCTGCCTGTCCAGCCCAAAGAGGACATTGCGGCTCAAAAGTACGACCTTACCTATTGTGAAGATATGGAAGGAAAGGAGGTACCCTGCGGCACCGCAGACTCTGTAGCTCAAATCACCATAGCCTCGTCCTACAGTCACTTCACCCAGGAATTTGCCACTACCTACTATTCGGTGTTGAGAGGCGCCTTGGAGAAATTCGGGCTCTATCCCAAAAAGGTAGATATCAAGCTTTCAGCCTCGCAGTTTGTGACAAAGCTTAACGGGGGGAGTGTTGAGGTAACATCAAACTCCCATGAAATCAAGGGAGCCAAGATTGATATCCCAGCAGACCCGTATCCCGACAGGCCGGAAGGCTGTACCCCGGAGACAGCCATTCCTACCAACGACCCCAGCGACACCAACGACTGCCTGTGGGAGGATACCGTCATCACCATCGGCCATCAAGTCGACCCGTCCTCCATGAAGAAGGCTCAACCAGTCGGACCGGCAGTTCACTTTGGTCCGTACCGAACCATGTTCAACCGGGACGTAACGATAAGGCTTCCGTACAACAAGGCCGGAGTTGCACCTGAAACATTGAAGGTCTACATCTATAATCACCTTACCAACGACTGGGATTCCATAGAGCCTGAGAGTGTAGACGGGACCAACAGACTGGTCACCTTCAAGACCAACGTGCTGGGGCTTTTCAGGGTGGGGGTGGAGAAGTAAGTGCTATCACTATTTCCCCTATTTTGCCGTATAATCGCTTTTGTTTTTGGAGATCATCATGGCTATGGTAAAGAAGGTTAGAGACGAAATAACTAAGTATCTTAAAAAGAACCACTACTGCGTGCTGTGCACCTGCGCAGGCAACGACCCGCGGGCCACGCCCGTGCGGTACCGGACCGATGGCCTCACCATCGTCATCTACTCCGAGAGTTTCACCAGGAAGTTCGAATATCTGAAGAAGAACCGCAACGTGGCTATTGCCCTGCACAGCACCCGCGCCCCCATCAAGGGCCTTCAGCTCTGGGGCACGGCAGAGGTGGTCACCTCCAGCGATCCACGCCACGCCGCCTACCTGTTTCCCGAAGCCAAAAAAAGCGCGAAGCTCATGGAGGCCTGCAAGGTGCTCAACCTGATCCTGGTCACCCCGCACAGGATCGTCATGCTCGACCAGGTGCCTCAAAGGGGCTACAGGTATTATGTGTGGGAGCGGGATAAGAAGGGCAGGGAAACAGAGCGGGAGGTAAAGACGATACGGGAGCTGAGTAGACTCTAAAGGGGTTATAAAGAACAGGGAAGACGTCTCATGAAGAATGAAGAAATGCCCTATCTCATAGCAGCACAGGGGAAAAGACCAAAGACGATGCCCATCGTCATTGAACTCCAGAGTGTTACCGCCCCAAGCAACAGTAAATTGAGGGAGAAGTACGGATTTGAAGAGATAATGAAAAATGCTGAACTGAGTGCCCGATGTACGGTGGCACCGATTGCCGAAGTGGGATATGATGCGGCCATCCATGTATCAGACCTGCTCATCCCGGTGGAGGCAATGGGCGTTACAGCGAAACACTCCCGTGAAGGCCCCAGGGTAGGAACTCCCGTGAGGACCATGGCTGATGTTGAAAGGCTTCTGATCCCGGAGCCGGAACAAGGGATGAAGATCTGGCTTGATGCGCTCAGGATAGCAAAGAGGGAACTCACCGGCAAGGTCCCCCTCATCGGATGGGTAGGCGGACCCCTGAGCACTGCCTCCTTCCTCATCGAGGGCGGACCCCCCACCGGACTCAACCCCTTCCACCCCATGAAGACGATGATGTATGCAGAACCGAAAACACTCCATGCCCTCCTTTCCAAGCTCACCGAGATGTATGCACGGTTCATCCCTTGCCAGGTTGATGCAGGGGCAGATGTGATGATGATCCTGGACCTCCACGCACCGGCCGCCATGTCTCCAAAGGACTATCACGAGTTCTCTTTTCCTTACCTGAAAAGACTGGTCAATGCGATCAAAGTAAAAGGTGCCCCTATCCTCTTTGCCTCTGATGGGACGAGTTTTTTCTCTTCCCCAGTCACTGAACTGGGTATCGATATCATTGGACTGGACTGGACCATTGATCTGGCGAGTGCGATACAGAGGCTTGGAGGCAGGCTGGCAGTTCAGGGGAATCTCGAGCCCTATTGCCTCTTTGCGCCGGATGAGGTGATTGAGAAGAGGGTGAGAGAAATTGTGGAGGCGGGGGAAGCAGCCCCGGCCCACGTCTTCAGCCTGGGGGGATGGGTGATTCGGAACACGCCCTTTGAGAAGGTGAAGTTCCTGGTTGATCTCGTGCACAGCTTATGAAGGTGTTTGCCTAAAAGGGAGCGGGACAGGCTGTAAAGGGACACGTATGTGTAGTCCTTGTTTGAGAGCCCTTTCAGTGGTATATTTGAGGCCGTTAAGCGAAATAAGGGGATGAAGACCACAGAATACTTCCGGTATCTTCGGAAACGTCCAGATCGTGCAAACATAAAAGAGGAATGGATATTACAAGCGATCCGAACCCCTATCCGGACAAAAGTACAGTCAGATGCCAGAATACGAAAGTGGACAAAGGTAGCAGAAGAGAATAAGTATCTCCGTGTTATTTTGCTGGAAGACGGAGCCAACAGACTGGTCACCTTCAAGACCAACGTGCTGGGGTTTTTCAGGGGGGCAAAATAGCCGGTGCATGATGGATATTCATTTCACGACCAGGCCTGAAACAGAAAAGGATCGCAGGGCAATTGCCGAGGTCCATGCCCGTGCTTTTGGCAGGGAGCATGAAGCCCAGTTAGTAGAGAGACTGAGACAGGGCTTGCGCTTCGTGCCAGACCTGTCCTTGGTTGCTCTGTACCGGGGCGAGGTGATCGGACACATCCTTTTTTACCCTGTCGATGTTGTGAATGGAGAAAAGGCAGTTGAATCTCTGGCCCTCGCACCAGTCGCTGTACTCCCGGAGCATCAGAGGAAAGGGGTTGGCAGCATTTTAATCAGGCAGGGCCTCGAGGCAGCGAAGAGGCTCAGATTCAATTCTGTGATTGTGCTGGGACATCCGGAATATTATCCGAGGTTTGGATTCCAACCGGCAAGCAGATGGAAAATCAAGGCACCCTTTGCAGGAGCAGAACAAGCACTGTTTGCGCTCGAGTTAAGAGAGGGCGTACTGGGTCACAGCGGCGGGACTGTGCAGTATCCGGGAGAATTCGAGGGGGTGTGAAGGGAAAAGGGGGTTAATTCTTCAGGAGGGGGTTATGTTTATTACATTGCTTGTTGTGAATTTCATCGTCGCTTTTGTTGTCTCTCTCATCATTGCGCAAATCTTCCGGACACCAATCACCAAGATTTTGCAGAGGCTCGTTGCCGAGGATATTTATACTGCCTGGAGCAAATATATTACCTTTGCCATTTACGTGGTTGGCATCTCCGGGGGCGTACGGGTCTGGGACCTGGAACGGTACATTACCCCTGACAGGGAAAGCGGCAAGATTCTGGAGCTTACCCAGGACCGCTGGGTTCTCGAGCTCTACCGGACAGTCATTGGAGCTATGCAGAGCACTGCCTGGATGCTCCTGATGTTTTTCATCTTTGCCCTGATTGCTTATGTTATCGTTAAGGGGCTTGAATTGAGAAGGCAGGGGAAGTGAGGATGAAAATGGAGAGGGGGGGGGTAAAGACCACAAGGGAGCTGAGCAGGCCTTAAACGGGATTATAGTAATACTTTTTTATTTTGACTTACCTTTAGAAATAGTATATAAATATATTAAAGTTGTACATTTACAAGGAGTATCACGGTATGGAATCAGTAGTTACTGTAAAAGGCCAGGTTGTTATCCCCTCAAAATTACGCAGGAAATACGGCATAAAGGGCGGAACACGGATCCATTTCTTTGAGAAAGATGGAGAGATACACCTCGTTCCAGTCACCCACGAGCTCATTGATGCCAATATCGGTTTTCTCGGAACAAAGGGGAAGCTGAGAAAAGCCCTGGCAGCAGAGAAAGAAAGAGAGCGGAAGCTGTGAAGCGGTATGTGTTAGACAGTTATGCCCTCCTTGCCTACTGTGAGGGAGAGGAGGGAGCAGATACTGTTGCTGAGCTTTTCAAGAAGGCACTCGATAACGCAGCAGAAGTATTTCTCTGCATCGTGAACTGGGGAGAGATGTATTACATCGCCCTGCGGGAGGGCGGTGAGGAAAAGGCAGAACTCTACAGCACCACCATCGCCAAGTACCCGATAGAGATCGTTCATGCGGACAGAGACCTTACCCTCCAGGCAGCCCGCTATAAGGCATCTTACACAATCTCTTATGCCGACGCCTTCGCCGCAGCCCTTGCAAAACTGCGCAAAGCAGAGTTAGTGACAGGGGACAAGGAGTTCAAGCAGGTGGAAAGGGAGATAAAGGTAAAGTGGATCGATTGAAAAATAGGCGCTGTCCCTTACCTCCTCCCTCCAATCAATGAAGCGATCGAGCTCTCCAAGAAATTCGGCAGTGAAAAATCTCCGCCCTTCATCAACGGCATCCTCGACAAGGTCGCACAGGAGATTAAGAAAGTATAATATTTTCCACCTTACCCCGATCATTTATCACCCATAACAGAAAGGGCTAACGATTCTGACCAACATTAAAAGCATTCTTTTAAAGGCTGCGGTAAGCCTTGGTGTTCTCGCCTACCTCTTCTTCACCATCAACCTCTCTCCTCTCAAAGAAGCCCTCGCAACCATAGATATTACCTTTTTCCTCCTCGCCTTTCTCCTCTATCTCCTCGCCCAGCCGATCCGGACTGTGAGGTGGTGGCTTCTCCTGAAAAAAGACAACAGGCTTCCCTTCTCAAGCCTCCTTGCTCTCTACTTCA
>Ga0315282_10012333_pt1 | contig 13092 bp, 8 predicted proteins | sample YL17G07_20_MG_FD_203693 | JGI IMG/M metagenome (GOLD analysis project Ga0315282, IMG submission 203693) | Sediment microbial communities from Yellowstone Lake, YNP, Wyoming, USA - YL17G07_20 | ecosystem: Environmental > Aquatic > Freshwater > Lake > Sediment | place: USA: Wyoming | collected...
TACCTCAAGGTTGGCGATCTCCCAGCCTTCCTGGTTATTCAAGAGCACGGCCGCCATTGCTCCGTTGCCGCGAATCCTCGGCTTGGGGCCGTCGCCATAGCGATCGACGGTGATCGGCCGGCCGGGCACGCCGCTGCCCTGGGGCGCCAGCACGCCGGTCCACTCGCAGCCTGCGCGCAGCAGGATGCGGTCGCCGGCCTGGTAAGTCGTCCCCGAGGCTTTGTCGAGAGTCTTCCACGCCGCCGCGGGCCGGCTTCCGGCGGCACGATCATCGCCCCGAGAGCAATCCAGGTAGTAGTCCGCCGCCAACACCGCGCGGCAGAACACCAACAGAAAGGGGATCAATCGCATGGAAATACAAACCCGCGGATTGGATCGCGCGGCTGGCGCCGCAGGCAAATAGAACGCTGTGTTATCCGCAACATATCCAACGATGGAGTGTTTCGTCGAAAACCTGGGGCCGGCTCTTGTGGTCAAAGTAATCGATCAGCAGGTAGACCTCGCGATTAAGCGCACCCATGCCATCCAACATTTCAGCATAAGGCTCATAGCGAATGGTGACGATGCCCTTGTTGGAATCCCGGTTGGACGGATCGGTCGTTGCGTCTTCCGGATCGTTGTCCATGTACTTGAACCAGTGCCACCCTACGCACTGCTGGCACTCGATGACGGCCAGTGTGAAGTGCTGGTAGAACAGCGCACGATCCCGTTGGGTGGGCACGATCCAGCCCGCGCCAGTTTGATTCTGTAAGCCGTACTTGCGGCCGGCATCCTCCCCCTTGGCGTAAAACTCAGTCACCAACACCGGCTTTGCGGCCACCCGGCGCCACAAATCGGTCCACTCGGAAGGCAGTTGCCAGCGCCAGTAGAGGTTCACCGATATGACGTCCAGGTGCTTGGCCGCGGCGCTTATGATGCCATGACTTCCGAGTTGATCGGTCAGCAGTCGGGAGCCGAGGCAGAGATGATTGGGATCGTATCTGCGGATGGCCCGCGTCGTGATTTCGTAGTAGCGCGATAGAGCGAGTTCCCGGAAAGCGTCGCGGTCATCGTCGGTCAGATCACCGGCGCCGGGTTTCCCAGGGCCTTTGCGTTTTACCAGCCAGGATCGCGCGGCCTCGCGCCCGGCGGCGGTTCCCCGCTCGTTGGAATCCAACGCCAGGTAGACATCCAGCAGGTCCCCCGGAGCGGCCAGCTCATTGTCCGAGAAATAGCCGAGCAGATATGGGTCGTCCCGGTAAGCCACCACGGATTTCGCATATTCGTCGCAGTAGGGCTCGAACCCGGGATCAAAGACGGGCATGCACTTCTTGGGATACCCCAGGCCACGCCCGCCCGCAAGCTTCCTGCAGTGGTCCTGAAAACTGTTCATGAAGCTGAGGGAAACCGTGTAGGGCAACCTGTTCGACACTCCGCGCATCAGGTCCACCGCGGAGAATCCCCCGGTCCCGTTGAAACCGTATTTCCGCAGCAGGGCGGCAGCGCCCTCGGCCCACCTTTCGAGGGAGCCGTACTTCTCTTGCATGGCCTCGCGGTTGGCCCGCGAACTGCCGAAGGTCACACCGTTGCCGGGCCTCACGGCGTTGACTCCGGCGTTGGTGAAGAGAAATCCTTCCGGGTCCACGAGCCACCAGCGGCCGTCCACGTTGGCGGTGCGGAAGAAGCCGGTGGCCCCCAAGCGTTTATCGGCCCGGCCGCCGTACTTGCTGCGCGTGATGGGACGCGAGCCCGGAACGAATCCTGCGAGGTTGTCCACGGTCCTGGCGTGGTAAAGGACCCACGGATCCCCCGGCTTTCTTTTCACTTTGACGGGAATCAGAGCGCGGTCCTGGGCGTGGGCCCGCCCGCCCGCGAACGATAGCGCGCCGGCGGTCCCCAGGAATCTCACGAACTCACGCCTGTCCTGTTTGGGCATGTGCACGCCTGTCCCCGTCAGAAATCCAGGCGCACGCTCACCTGCACTTGGCGGTAGCCGCTCACCCCCGTCACCTGGCCGAAGGTTGTGCTGTTCAGATTGGTGCCAATTTTTTCAAGAGTGTGCCGGTTGAAGGCATTGAGCAGCTCGGCCCGCAATCTTAGCCGCAACTTTTCGGTCAGGTTGTGGCGCTTCTGGATGGAGAGGTCTTCGTTCCTGGTCCGCGGGTTTCGGGCTTGCGAATAGCGGCGCGCGCCCGTTCCCAGCGTGTAGGCAGGAGGTTGGGCAAACAATGATGTCACAAGATACGTGTTGTTGGGCGAAGTGGGCGTCGAGGCTTCGTAGCGTGACGCATCGAACGAGGGGTTGATCATCACTCCCGCCGCCACGTTCGGCCGGTTCACCGCGCCGTTCCAAATGTTGCTGGCAAGCGCGGGAGTCGACCACGGTCCCAGAGGCGTCCCGCTGAAATAGTTGAGAATTCCGGCCACAGACCAGCCGCCGAGAATCGCGTTCGTCAGCCGCCCCGAGTTTCCTAGAAGGGCCTTGCTTCGGCCGACCGGAACGTCCCAACTGACGTAGGCCTTGAAGGCGTGCGGGATGTCGTATCCCGCGACCGCCTTTTCCAGTTTCAGATTGTAGTAGTCGAGCGGGCGGTCGGTGTCGCCGCCTCCACTTGTATCGTAGAGAAACGAACTGTCCACGTTGGAGAGCGTTTTCGACCAGACGTAGCTGGCATAGGCCGTCAAGCCGTTGTGAACCTCACGGCTCGCGACTGCCTGCAGCGCGTGGTAGGTGGAGAAGCCGAGCGGCGAGCCATACACGACCACGCTGCTGGTTCCGTTCACCTGCGGGTAGGGGCGCAGGGCGCTGGCCACGGTGCCGTTGAACCCGACGTAGGGGTATTTGATGTTGTACTTTACCGCGTCGTCAAGGCTGGCAACGGGCTTGCCCAGGTCGGCCTTGTGCTGCTGCAGGACCGACACGGGCAACTGATTCAATCGCTGCAGTTGCCCGGCTCGCAGCCGCGTGCCCTTGCTGCCCACGTACCCCGCCTCCAGCACCAGCTTCCGGGCGATCTCTCGCTGCAGGTGGAGGTTCCAGGACTGGATGTAGGGTGTCTGACCATAGTTGGGATCAACCATCCCGGGAATGTTGCTGTTCCCCCACGACGCATCGAATTGTGGTGGCTGGTACTTGTCGAGTGGAAACCCGTCGTCCCAATTGGGAATCACGCCTTCCCACGAACTGGCGGCTTTCTGGCTCAGTTTCCACGATCCCACCCAGGCGGTGCTGGTGGCGTTGGGAGCGGCCGTGCCGACCGGTCCGAAGGGAGTGGCGTCATACTCGTTAAACGAATCCCCCTCGTAGAAGATGCCGTAGGAACCGCGCACAGTCCATTTCTGCAGTGGATGCCAGGCAAAGCCAAAACGGGGGCCGAAGTCGCGCAGGCTCCGGCGGCCGAAGGAGCGCTTCCCGGTGCAAACATTGCAGTTGCCGGCAAAGTCATAAGCGCCGGGCATGCCGCTGGCCGGATCGGTCTTGTTCGGATTCCAGCTCGACATACGGTCGGCGACCTCGACGCCCGGCGGTTGATACTCCCAGCGCAGGCCGAAATTAAGAGTCAGACGCTTGCCGGCCTTGAAATCGTCCTGCAGGAACAGCGCGTAGTAGTGGCGCCGGCCGCCGCTGCCGGGGTAGTCATTGACGGTGACGTTGTTAACGATGCCGAGCAGATAGCTGGCGAACGCGTGTCCGGCCAGGGAAGATGTAGAAAAGCTCTCCAGAGGGATGGAAGTCGCCTGCGAGCTAAAAGAGAACTGGACGCGCTCCGCGCCGGTGGAATTCAATTGGTAGCGGCGCATGTCCGCACCGGCCTTGAGGAAATGGCGCCCCTTGGAGAAACTGACCGTATCCATCAGCCCACAGCTCACGTCGGCGCGGAAGCTGTCGTTCATGTATCCGGCCGGCGTCAGGGTCATATTCGGTCCCGAGCCCCAGTTGAGGGTCGGATAGCCGCGCGTAGAGAGATTTTTGATGCCCAGTTCTTTGGCGCCGTCCACATCCCCGTAAATGATATGCTGCGGGTTTCCCCGCCGGTTGTAGGAGGCGGTGAAATGGTTCAACACGCGCGGTGAAATGGTCCAATCCTCCGTCAGCCGCGCCAGCTCTCCGGTGTCTCCTCTGGTGCGGGCGCGCGCCAGCGGTCCACCTGTCGGGTCGTTAACGTCCCACATGCCGTTCTGATCCAGGATCAGATAGGGGGCATAGCGCTGGTTGTACGCGGCGGAGAGCTTGTGCTTATCGTTGAAGATGTGATCCACCTTCGTGGATACCTGGTACATGTCCCACTCGGGTCGTGTGGCTAGGGGGAAGAGGGCGTTGTTGCTCAGCGGGATCTGGCCGGAGGCATCCCGGATCGTCGGGAGGTAGTGCGCTTTGGCGATGGCGTTCACTCGTCGCGAAACCTCGCTGAACCGCCCCATTGGGATCTTGTTGCCCGGAAACTGCGTGGCCGTGTAGGCGCCGCCCGGCAACAGACTGAAAGTGGCGGGGTCGAAGATCGCGCCGCGACAGTAGGTGTTCTTTTGTGAGTCAGTAACTTTGGATTTCGTGCAATCCAGCAGCCGGCTGAGGTCGCCGTCGTAAAACTCCGGGAGCGGCACCGTCTTGTTCGGCGTGAGGCCGTAGGAGCGTTCCTTGTAACGCTCGTAAGAGCTGTAGAAAAAGGTGCGGTCCCGGCCGCTGTACACCTTGGGAATGGAAAACGGGCCGCCGAAGCTGAAGGCGTAGTTTTGCTTGCGGTCCGGCGCGCGTTGCATGCCCAGGGCGTTGTTCGTGAAGGTGTTGGCGTTGAGGGCCTCATTCCGCAGGGCGCCATAGGCGCTTCCGTGAAGCTGGTTGCTGCCTGATTTCATGACGAAATTGAATACGCCCGCTTGGGTGCGCCCGTACTCGGCCGGAACACCGCTGGTCTGGACCCTGAACTCCTGAATTGCCTCCAGCGAGATGGCAGCGGCATTGTAGTCGCCGCTCTGGTTCACCGTGACCGAAGCGCCGTCCACCAGCATCTCTTTCGAGTACGACGTCGATCCATTGATGTGGCTCTGGTCCGTGGTTCCCTGCACGCCGGGAGTCACGACGTAGGCGAATGCTTCCGGGCGCCGGCCGCTGGCAAAGGTGAGCGGCAGATCCAGCAGCGGCTTGTTCGACAGCGTGGTGCCCACCTCCGGCGTTTCCGTCTGAAGCCGCGGGACCTCGGCGGTGACCTCGATGGAATCCGCGGTGGGGCCGAGCTGCAAGGGCACGTCCACCCGCAGCACCGCGCCCACTCCAACCGTCACGCCGCTCCGGATCAGCTTCTTGAAGCCGGTCGCCTCGAACACGATCTGGTAGTCACCGACCGGGAGGTTGGGAACCGTGTATTGTCCGGCCTCGTTGGAAACCGAGCGGTAGGTGGCCGAGGTCGCCGTATTGCGAACGGCGATCTGCGCGCCTGGAATCACGGCTCCGCTGGGGTCCGTGACCACTCCGGTGATGGTGCCGCGGTCCAATTGTGCTTCGAGCGGCAGGCCGACCATCCCCAATAACAGTGCAACACAGAAAATATGACGCATAGCCAATCTCCAAACCCTCGTGGTTTGGCCCGATGATGCCCTGCGGTGCGGGCCGGCGCAAGTCTCTAGACGTTGCAGCGACGTTAAGAACACGTTACGAGCCGGCCTAAGCCGTTGTAGAATCAGCCCGTGCAGGGCGCGGACAACTCCGAACCGGTAGCCTTGACCGAAGAAGAAAAGCACGCCGCCCTGGGCGCCGTGCTCAAGAGCCAGACGTTTTCTCGCTCTGAACAACTCCGGTCGTTTCTCGCTCTCATCTGCGAGATGGAGATGGCTGGCCGCGGGTCGGAGCTGACCGAATACATGATCGGGGTGCGAGCGCTCGGTCGCCGCGAGGATTTCTCGCCGACCGAGGACTCCTCCGTTCGCACCCGCGCCCACGAACTCCGCCAGCGCCTTCAGAAGTTCTATTCCCTGGAACGGCCTGACGTGCGGCTGCGGATCGAGTTGCCCAAGGGTTCCTACACGCCTCGATACGTTCCCCTGGAACCCGCCGGCGCCGGGCCACCGGCCGGGCTGGAACGCGAGCAAGCATCGCTGGGAATTCCGGTCCGTGCCTGGGTGCTCGGATTTCTCCTCGGCGCGCTAGTCTCCGCGGGCGCCGTCTTGATACTGACGGGCCGTTCCTCTGGCGTTGGGCTCGACGCCTCGGTGCGCGAGGCCTGGGCGCCCCTGGTCAAAAAAGACCGCGAAGTCGTGATCTGCGTCGCTTCTCCGCTTCACCTGCTGGTGTCTCCTGCTTCGGTCAGCGCGCAGTCGGTGCGCATGGGTGTCGTTCCCAAAGAGATGCCCCGATACCCGGCGCCGAAAGAGTTCTATTTTTTTTCAGCCGCCTTCGCCCCCTCCCGCCGGATGCCACGCTGGAAATGCAGCCGGCCCAGAAGGCGGTGAACATGGCGGACGTACAGGGGTTGGCGCACGTCATCAGCACCCTCCAGGCCCTCGGCGTCCCGTTCCGTATTCTGCCGGAAAGCAACTTTCCGCTGTCCGCGATGCGCAAGAGCAGCGCGATTCTCTTCGGGGCGCCGTGGTTCAGCCGGGCCGCGTCCGGGTTCCTGGAAGGCACGCCCTGGGCGTCTGCTGTGGATCCGGAGGGCAATGAGGTTGTTTCCATGAGCCAGGCTCCGCGGGCTCCGGCAGGGTCTTCACCCAGGCGCAGCATCCGGCGCGAATACCGCGAAGTCTTCGGATTGATCACGGTCCTTCCCAGCAACAAAGACGCTGACGACGGCCACACCGTGGTCATCTTTTCCGGGTTGACTTCGGTTGGCAGTCATGGCGCTGCCGCCTTTTTCACTTCCGGAGACAGCATGCGGAAGTTCCGTGACCGGCTGAAAAGCGAAGGTCGCGGTTCGTTGCCCCGCTCCTACCAGATCGTGGTCCGTTGTCGCGCCAACGAAGACACGCAGTTGGTCTTCCACGATTACGAAACGCACGAAGTCCTTGCCAGGTAATGGTTTCACGTTTCAAGTTCCCCGGGCCGACCACCCACCGATCATGAAAAAGCGGAAGCTGCACCGCCAGCGTCTCGCCGGTGGCCCTCAGCCGACTCGCGCTGCCCCGAGCCTGCCGGCGGGACACCAGCCGTACAAAATCCTCTGTACCTCCGCGTCTCTGTGGCAGAATTCCACCGTGGAACTGCCGGACTTCAAAGCGTTGTGGGAAGAGTGGAAACAGCGGCGCTGGAAGGAAATGACGGTGCCCGGGGCCATCATCTGCCTGATTGGCTGCGGAATCCTGGCGATTCCGGTCGGCCAAACGCCCATGGGCCGCTTCCCCCTGCTCCACAACATCACCGTCGTGCCTCATGAAGGCGGGCACATGATCGTGCATGGCTTTTTCAATTTCGTGAGCCCCATCTCGGGCGGCGCGGATGAGAAGCCAATGCGATTCCCGCGCCTGGCTCCTGTGGCCATCGCCATCGCGGGCACGCTGGGGCAACTGCTGGCCTTCGCCGGCCCGACCGCCTACTTTTGGTACAAGAAGAGCCCCACGCCGCTTGGCTTTTTCCTTTTTTGCCTGTTCGGAAACTTCGTCGGCATCGGCATTTACATGATGGACTGCCGAATATTCACGCTCGACTACGTGAGCTACGGCGAAGTCGACTACGAGAACATCGCGTCGCTTCACGACTGGGCCACTATCTTCAACCTGATGCATTGGAATCTGGGCACCTGCGAGGCGATGGGAAGGTTTGCGCGGGTGATGGGCTGGGTGGGCATGGCTGCCACGGCTTTCGCCTGGATGCCGTTCATGTACCGCCGTACGCAGCGGCCGCAGCCGGCCCAAGAAGCGGAGCCGACCGGCGCCATGTTGACATCGCCGCACGAGCCTCGCGTGCCCGGAGGCTCTGAGGCGCTGCTGCTGGTCGAAAAAGACCAGAGCGGCCGGCAGCGACTGGCCGGGCTGCTGCGCCACAAGGGTTATGGCGTGCTGGAGGCCGGGTCGTTGCAGGAGGCGATGCGGAAAGCCACGGCGCGCCCACGGCCCGTCCAGTTGGTCATTGCCCGCTTCTCCGGCGCCGAAGCCAGCGGCCCCCAGGTGGTCGCTGCCTTGCGCGCTGTTTACCCGCTGGTCAAGGCTCTGTTCCTGATGGGTCCCGGCGACCCTCCGGTTGTTACTCCCGACATTCCGGCGGCGGACTGCCTGCGCGAACCGTTCGACCAAAACGCCGTGGCCATGAAAGTCCGGGAGGTGCTCGACACACCGGCGTCCGGCGGATTCGGCGGCTACTGAGTTTTTCACCACCGCCTCACCAAGCCGCCAAGCCTTGGTGTCTGGGCCCCTTGATGGTAGATTCTGCGCATGGAGCGGAGAGACTTTCTTGCAGGGGCGGGCGCGTTGGCGCTGGGAGGCGCTATCCAGGCGGCGCAAGACAAGAGCGGGCTTCGCCTGACGATGAACCAGGCAACCTCGATGAGCGCCGATTTCCGCGCCGCCATGGAAGGGTACGCACGCGCCGGCTTCCGCTACGTCGAGCCATGGATCAGCAAGATCGACGAGTTCGCGGCGCGCGAATCGCTGGCCGTGGCCCGGCGCATTCTTGGCGACCGCGGTCTCACCCCGGTCTGCGCTTGCGCGCAGGGCGGCATCGTTGAGCCGCTTCCCGCCGCCGAACAGGCCAAGAACTTTGAGCAGTTGAAGCACAAGCTGGAAGTGTGCGCCGAGCTTGGCATTCCCCGCCTAGTCGTGCATTCGGTGGGCCGTGACAAGTACACGGCGGCGGACTACGACCCCGCCGCCGAGCGGCTGCGCAAGGCGGCCGACATGGCGCAGCCGCTCCGCGCCACGATCGTCTTCGAGTTCGTGCGCGGCACCGCCTTCTGCGGCGCGCTCTCGACCAGCGTCCACATCCTGCGCAAGGCCAACCACCCGAACGCCCGCATGCTGATCGACCTGTTCCATTTCTGGGGCGGCTTTAGCAAATTCGAGGACCTGGAGTTGCTGAAAGACGGCGAGCCGGAACACGTTCACATCGACGACCTGCCCGCCAGCGTGCCTCGGGAAATCCTGACCGACCGCGATCGCGTCCCACCCGGCGAAGGCGTGATCCCGATCCGCAGAATCGTCCGTATGCTCAGGCAAAAGAAATACACGGGCGCGTTTTCAATCGAGCTGTTTGACCCCCGCTTCCAGAAAGGCGACCCGTACGAAGTGGCTCTCCAGTTGAAGCGAGCGGCTGAGCGGGTGCTGCGGCAAGTTTAAACTGCCCCGGCAAGGCGGGCGATCGTCTGTCGAATGTCATCGCGGGTGGTGCGCGGATTGATGGTGCAAAGCCGCAGCACCGTTTGTTCGTTCAGGATGGTGGAAGTCAGCAAGGCGAAGCCATCATCGCGCATTTTCTCCACAAGCCTGCGGTTGATCGCTTCGCTATCCTCCGGCGGCATGCCGGAGGGCTCATAGCGGAAGCTGACGATGGCAAGCTGCGCGGGGGTGACGATGCGCCAGCCGGGGCGGCGGCCCAGTTCCGCTTCGGCCAGCTCGGCCATCTCCAGACCCTCGGTGATGGCCTGCCGGAAGGCATCGACCCCAAAGACCTTCAGCGACATCCATAACTTCAGCGCGCGCGTGCTGCGGGTGAGCTGCACCCCCCATTCGCAGAAATTCGGCTCCGCTTCGGCGCGGAACGTGTCTTTCATGTACTCGGGGTGAACGGTGAAGGTCTGGCGCAGCCAGCCGGCCTGGCGCACCAGCAGGCAACCGATCTCGAAGGGCTGGAACAGCCACTTATGCGGGTCGAGTGCGAGGGAATCCGTCTGCTCCAGGCCGGCCAGCAGCGGCCTGGCGCGGGGGCTCAGCGCCGCGGCCGCGCCATAGGCGCCATCGGCGTGCAGCCATAACTGCTCGTCCCGGCACAGCGCCGCCAGTTCCGGCAGCGGATCCACGGCACCGGTGTTCGTGGTGCCGACGTTGGCCACCACGCAAAAAGGAACACGTCCGGCGGCGCGGTCGGCTGCGATTTCCCGACGCACGGTCTCCGGGGAAAGCCGCAGTTGCCGGTCGGCCGGAATCCGGCGAAGCTGCGGCGGCTCGAACCCCAGCGTCCGCAGGCCGCGTTCCACCGCCGAATGTGTCTGGTCGGAGTAGTAGACGACGGCGCCGGCGGTCCGGCCGCCGAGGCGCACCTGCCGGGCCACGGCCAGCCCGGTGAGGTTGGCCACCGAGCCGCCGCTGACGAATAGGCCTCCGGCCGTGTCCGGCAGGCCGCAGAACTGGCGCAGCCAGTCGATGGTGACCAGCTCAATTTCGGCTACCGCGGAGCCGGCCAGCCAGGTCCCGGCGAACACGTTGAAGCCGGCGGCCACGAAATCGGCGACCGCACTGACGTAATTGCCTGGGCTGGGAATGAATCCGAAAAAGCGCGGGTGGTTGACGTGGAGTGTGTTGGGCAGCACGTCGCGCCCCAGCGCCTCCAGCACGTCCAGCGGAGCCGCGGGCTGCTCCGGCGGCGGCTCGCGCAACAGCTTCTCCAGCTCCGCGCGCGGCGCCGTTCGCCCCACGCCCTGCTGGCGCAGCGTCGCCAGGTGCGAGACCACCATGTCCACCGCGCGGTAACCGAGCTCGCGCATCCGTTCGGGCGTCAGCTCCAGCCGCCGGTTGGGTTCGTGCGCGCTCACAGCGTTGCTTTCCATGCTCTTATCAGAACAAACCACAAAGGCACAAAGAGCACAAAGAACCACAAAGCGTCTCTTCGTGTTTCTTTGTGTCCTTTGTGCCTTTGTGGTTAGAACCCTACTTGCCCATCTGTCCGATCAGCGTAAACAGCGGCATGTACATGGAAATGACGATGCCGCCGACGCTGACGCCCAGCATGGCGATGATCATCGGCTCCATCAGGGTGAGCATGTCGCCGACGGCCGTGTCCACCTCGTCCTCGTAGAAATCGGCGACCTTCGAGAGCATGGCGTCCATGGCGCCGGTTTGCTCGCCGACGCCGATCATCTGCACCACCATGTTGGGAAAGATCTCGGTCTCCCTCAGCGGGTCGGTAATGTTGCGGCCCTGCTCGATGGCCTTGCGGACTTTCAGGATCGCTTCCTCGACTACCGCGTTGCCGGAGGTGCGGGCGGTAATGTCCAGCGCTTCCAGAAGCGCCACGCCGCTGGTGATCAGCGTGCCGAGCGTGCGGGTGAAGCGAGCCACCGCGATCTTGCGCAATATCATGCCGAAGACCGGCAGGTTGATCAATAACTTGTCGATCTTGTAGCGGCCCTGCGGGGTGGCGTAAATCGACTTCAACCCGAAAAAGCCGGCGACGCAGAAAATGACCACCAGAATGCCGTAGTGCTGGACGAACCCGCTCATGCCCATCACCACGCGAGTGGGCAGCGGCAACGCCACTTCCATGGCCGCGAACATATTGGCGAAGATGGGCACCACCTTCCAGAGCAGCAGCACCACAACCAGCACGGCAATGGAGACGACCGCGACCGGATAGATCAACGCGGACTTGACGGCGGCCTTCAGTTTGACCGCTTTCTCGACGTAGCTCGCCAGGCGCTGCATGATGGTATCGAGGATACCGCCGGCCTCGCCCGCCTCGACCATGTTGGTCATCAGACTGTCGAAAATCTTCGGGTACTGGCGCATGGCATTAGCCAGGGTAGATCCGCTTTCCACCGTCTCGCGCACCCCAATCAGCGCGTTCTGGAAAGCCTTGTTTTCCTGGTTATTGCCCAGGATCTCCAGGCACTGGACCAGGGGCAGGCCGGCGTCGATCATCACCGAGAACTGGCGAAGAAAGATGCCCAGCTCCTTGGCCGACACCTTGCCCTTGGCCACCTTGGGCACGGCGAATTCCTTGCCCTTCTCGGTGATGCTGGAGGCGGTAATCTGCTCGCGCCGGAGCGTGGCCTGCAGCGCCGCCTTGCTCTCGGCCGTGCGCTCGCCCTTCACGGCGGCGCCGGTGCGTGACTTCCCGCTAAAAACATAGACTGGCATGATTCCCCCTCTTTCTCAGGTGTCAGGTTTCAGGTGTCAGGTTCCCTGTCCGCCCGTCACACCTGGCACCTCCCTACCGTCGCAGCGCGGAAGCCGCCGGGCGGGCGGCACCGCCGGGCGCCGCTGCCGCCTGTCCCCGGTTGATCATTTCCTGCAGCTCGTCCGCGTTGCTGGAACGGGCCATGGCCACGTCCAGGCTGATAAGCTTCTTGAAGAACAGGGTGGCCAGGCTTTGGTTGAAGGTCTGCATCCCGAATTTCTCCTGGCCCACCTGCATGGCGCCGTAGACCTGGTGGATCTTATCTTCCCGGATCAGGTTGCGAATAGCACTGTTGGGTATCATGATCTCCATGGAGCAGGCGCGGCCGTGCCCGTCGATCTTGGGCAACAGGGCCTGGCACAGGACGCCCTCCAGCACCAGCGAGAGCTGGGCGCGGATCTGTGACTGCTGGTGCGAGGGGAAGACGTCGATCACGCGGTTGATGGTGGAAGCGGCCGAGTTGGTGTGCAGCGTGCCGAACGTCAGGTGGCCGGTCTCGGCAATGCGCAGCGCCGCCTCGATGGTTTCCAGGTCGCGCATCTCGCCGATCAGCACCACGTCCGGGTCCTCGCGCAGCGCGGCGCGGAGCGCGTTGCCGAAACTCTTGGTGTCGGAGCCCACTTCCCGCTGGTTCACCAGGCAGCTCTTGTGGTTGTGCACGAACTCGATGGGGTCCTCGATGGTGATGATGTGCTCGTGCCGGTCGTTATTGATCTTGTCGATCATGGCCGCCAGCGTGGTGGACTTGCCGCTGCCGGTCGGCCCGGTCACCAGGATCAGCCCGCGCGGCTTCTCGCACAACTTGGCGACGACCGCCGGCAGTTGCAGTTGGTCGAAACTCTTGATCTCGAAGGGAATCACGCGGAAGACGGCGCCCACCGCGCCCCGCTGGTTGAACAGGTTGCCGCGGAAGCGCGCCAGCCCCTTCACGCCGAACGAGAAGTCCAGTTCTAGGTTCTCCTCGAAGCGGTGCTTCTGGGCGTCGGTGAGCACGCTGTAAGCCAGTTGCTTGGTCTCGGCCGGAGCCAGGGGCGGGTAGTCCAGCGGCGTCATGTGGCCGTGCACGCGCACCTGCGGCG
>Ga0315282_10012334_pt1 | contig 13092 bp, 6 predicted proteins | sample YL17G07_20_MG_FD_203693 | JGI IMG/M metagenome (GOLD analysis project Ga0315282, IMG submission 203693) | Sediment microbial communities from Yellowstone Lake, YNP, Wyoming, USA - YL17G07_20 | ecosystem: Environmental > Aquatic > Freshwater > Lake > Sediment | place: USA: Wyoming | collected...
CGCTGAGTTGCCGCCCGCGGGCCGTTGCATCGCGATCAAGAATGGCGAATACCAGCTCCGCCTGAATCCGCAAAAGGAAGGAGGCGGCTTCGCCTTCTTCGTGAACCTCGATGGTTGGGAGCCGCGCGTGTGTTTCGAGCAGCGCGTAGTGCCGGGGCAATGGTATCGGCTGACGGCCAGGTGGGACGGCTTTGCTCTGACGCTGGACGTAAGCGGCCAACGGAGCCGCGTCGCACGATCCGGACTGGCAAAGGCCACCGACAACCCTCTCGTCATCGGCGGCCTTGGCGAACTGATCGACAATCTCAAAATCGAGAACCCCAAGCTCCCGACGCTTCAGGTACAGGAGGCGAGACAGGAGCATGCCATTCTGGTTGCCGGGCGTCCGGAAAAGCTGACGACGTTGATCCGTAACGTCGGAACGGGCACTGAGCAGGTGGTCGTCCGGTTTAGGTTGCCGGCAGGCACACGCTGCATTGGCCAGGCGATCCACGAGTTGGGCGCTATGCCGACAGGGGCCGAGAAGACGATCGAGTGGAGCGTCCAGGCCGACGCGGCAACCATTTCTGCCGCGGAGATCCAAGTGACCGCGGGGGGCACTTCCCTGGCAACGTCGCGGCATCCGCTGATCTTTTTCCCGAACGAGGAGGGTCCGCCGGCTTCGCTGTCGGAAAAGTTGCCGCCGGCTCCTGCCGAGGATGGGAAGGCGGCGGCCTACTACATTGACAGCGCCGGAGGGAACAACGCTCACGCCGGCATTTCGCCGGATGCGCCCTGGAAGGACTTCACGAACATCAACGGCCGAGTTCTCGGACCGGGAGAGAGGCTTCTGCTCCGACGCGGGAGCATCTTCAATCAGGAGCTTAACGTGTCGGCTCGTGGCGCCGAGGGCAACTGGGCCGAGATCGGGGCGTATGGCAGCGGCGCTCGTCCGATCATCCGCCGCAACTGGGACATCGACGACCGCTGTGCCCTGGCGCGAAATCCGGACTTCCTTCGCATCCGCAGCTTGGTCGTGTGCTACGCCGCCAAAGGGCTGATCGTCAGCTACACCGAACCGGGGCATCGCGGGCTGGTGATTGAAGACTGCATTGCCCACCACATCGAGGGCCTCTATCGGTTTAACAGCCATGGCATTCCCGAATGGCGCGACCGCAAGGGTGCGCCGGGCGACGGACTGAACCACTCGTCTGGAATCGCGATCTGCGGCGCACCAGCCAAAGACCTGGTGCTTCGAGACTGCGAGATGTTTCAGTGTTCCTCCGGCTATTTCGTCTGCGGGGACGACGTGATCGTCGATCGCGTTTATTGCCACGACAATCACGTCCACAACACATCGCCGCATCCATTCGTGGTGAGCGTCCATCGGGCGGTTTTGCGGAACAGCATCTTCGACGCCTCGGGCTGGCATGCCAGCGCCGGCACCATGGGTATCATGCTCGCCGATACTCAGGGCTTGATCATCCGCAACTGCTTCTTCCGCAACCAGCCCGATTCGGGCAGTCACGACGAAGGCGGCATCGATTTCGAAAACCACGGAAACGGCTGCTTGATCGATCACTGCACGTTCGAAAACAATGCCGGGGCCGCGATCGAGGTTCTAGGACTGAAAGTGCCCCAAACCACGAATATCGAGATCCGGAATTCGCGGTTCGTCCAGAACAACACAGCGAAGAAGCTGGGGCCTTCGGAAATTTACGTCTGGGGGCAAGTGCGCGACGCTTCGGTCTGTTGCAGTACGGGAACCATCCAGGGCAACGGTTATGTGCTCCTCCCCGGCATCGCGTTCTTCGTCAACGAGGCGCCCAAAATGACGTCATGGACGCTTCGTGACAACACACAATATCCGACCGTAGCGGAAATCGACCGCGCTATGCCTTTCAACCGCCCGCCGGCGGTTGACGCCGGAGCCGACATACGCACGGACCAGCCAAGAGTCGCCCTGGCCGGCAGCGTCCATGACGACGGCAAGCCGGCGGGCAAACCCCTGTCGATCGCCTGGGAAGTGCTCGAAGGCCCCGGCAGAGTCACGTTCGACGACGCCCATGTTCCCACTACCGCGGCCACCTTCGATAAGCCCGGCGACTACGTCCTACGCCTGGTGGCACACGATGGTGAACTGTGGCTCAGCGACAGGGTCGCGGTGCACGTCCTGCCCGCGGGCACGTCGGTCGCCGCGGCCTGGGAATTTAACAAGAATCTGGACAAAGAGGGCTGGACCGAAGTGAACCTGGGCACGCGTGTCCAGCAGTGGCCGAATCCGGATTGGCCGACCACTTCCCATCCCGTAAAAATGGTCGCGGGTGGATACTACGTGCTGGCGATCGAGGACAGTTCGGACGCACACCTGCTCTCCGGCGACAACCTCGGCATGCCTCTGACTGGCAAAGAGACCATTGCCATCCGGTTCCAGAACCACACGCCGGCGACTGAAATGCGTCTGAAGTTTACGACCGAAGCGGACTCAGTCTGGGACGACGCCAAGAGCAGAACCTTCGCGGTCGTCGCTAACGACAACGAGAGCCGGACCTACAATCTGGATCTGTCCGCCGTCCCTGCGTGGAAGGGGAAGCTGCGGCAACTGCGGTTGGACTTGGCGACCGGCAAACCGCTTACCGGAACCTGCCGGTTCGATTACATTTGGATCTGTTCCGTCGCAACCCGGCCGTGACGACTGCCGTTTCCCGCGCCATCGCAACGTCATGTGGACGATTTTGTGGACCACGGCATGCACCCTCGGCGGGACACGGGGGGACATGCCGGGGCGAGACGAAGGCAGTCCCCTTCGAACAGGGACAGCGGCAGGCTCCGCCGCACATGTACGGCAAATCCGGCTCGAACCAACTGCTGTCGCTGCCGGTGCCCAACCGCGATCTGCGCCGTGTCATCGGCGCCTGTCCGCCTTGTTCCAGCAGCACGGTCCGCCCCTGCTGCTCAAGTCGGGCAACGAGTTCAATACCGAGAAGGCGGCTCTGGAACTGGATGAGAAGCGGCGCAGCAGCCTGCGAAGACTCGCCGCATTGCTCAACAAGCACGGCGTGGTTCAGCGCCTGTTACCGCCAGCGCCGCCGCGGTACAATGCCGCCATCAAGGCAGGCGTCGGGTTGTTCAAGGCGCGCACATCACGGGGCCGCCCGGCATGGTCACTTCGGCGAGTGGAACTGCGATGACGTGGAAGGTGCTCGTCTCCAGGCCAACTTTCCTGGCGCGCCCGTGGGGTCACGATGCCGACACCCCCAACGCGGCCTGGCAGCAACGCCGGCCCATCAATCCCGAAGACCGTTCTGCGTAAATGGAATCCGTGCAGCAGCTCGAACAGGAAGCCCGTCAAGAACGGCAGAAGGATCTTCTGCCAGGAATGCCTCTCGGCCCGAGGGACAAAGCGTCCGCCCGCGGGAGGCTATCAGCCGTGCCCTTGTTCAGCACGGCCTTTTGTTGTTCAGGAGGAGGCGATTTGCCCTGGCACTTAAGCGCGTCGTTTGGGCAAACGTTCCGTAGGGGGCACAAAGATCGATCCCCCGAAACTCGTGGCAGCCAATGGCCGCGTTTGCTTGTACGCCAACCGCCTCTACGCCGCGTGCCTCGATCTGAAGAGCGGGACGCCGCTCTGGAAGACGGCGGCCCCGATCGCCGAGCCCAAAGGGCCGGGGATGGGGTGGATTGACGGGCATGCCACCGTGAAGAACATGTCGATCCATCGGCAGGGCGCCACAGTGGCCAAGGACGTTTACCTCATCAGCTACCTGCCCCACCGACAGTGCCAGGCGTTCTCCGCGACTGACGGCCGCCTCCTATGGGACAGAATGCATGGTCCGGTGGGGAGCGACCCCCAGGAAGCAAGTCTGGCGTCGGGGAGGATGATGTTTGGCTACAACGTCGTGATGGGCCACAACATCATCGAGCGCAAGGAGTGGCAGAAATCCAGCGACATCTTCGATCTCCTGACCGGGAAACCCGTTTCGCCGGGAACACGCTTCAGCTACGGCGGCTGCGGGCGGTTCACCGGCCTGGCCAGCGGCATGCTCTTCGGCCAGGTTGGGGAAATCTACGACGTCAAGGCCAATCAATGGGTCCTCTCCTACAACGCCAAGTCGAGTTGCGGAACGGGCCAGTTCGTGGCGGATGGACTGCTGTTCAAGGTGGCGGCGAACTGCTCTGGCTGTTCCGAGTGGCGCGGATTCTTCGCCAGCCGCTCCGTACCCAAGCGGGAGATGCGAACGGGCGCACGCCTCGAGAAGGGCGTTGCCGGGGAGCCGAAGGAGGTGGCCGGCGATGCGAGCGACTGGCTCACGTACCGATCGGACGCGAGCCGCAAGGGATCCTCCGCGGCGACGGTTGCCGCGGGCGCAACTGTCCGATGGACCTTTGCGCCCATTCGGCCTGAGAACTCCGTTCCCGGCGAGGGCGGCGGGTATTTCGGGCCGGACCACAATCCGACGGCGCCGATATCCGTGGGCGAGCGGGTTTTCTTCGGCACGGCCGACGGCGCCGTGGTGTGTCTGGACCGGAAGACGGGCACCGAAGCATGGCGCTACTGGACGGCCGGCCGCATCATGAGTTCGCCGACGTGGTGGCAGGGCCGGGTCTATGCGGGCTCGTGCGATGGCTGGGTCTACTGCCTCGACGCGGCGACCGGTGCGTTGGCATGGCGTTACCGGGTTGCGCCGGAGGAGCGCCGAATCATGGTGCTGGGGCACCTGAGCAGCGCCTGGCCGATCATGGCCAACGTGTTGGCCAAGGATGGCGCGCTCTTCGCCGCCGGAGGGCTCGTGGGCCAGATTGGCGGATCCGTGCTTTGCGCGCTGGACGCTCGCACGGGCAAACCGCGCTGGGAGAAGCAGTTCACCGGCGCGGCGAGCGCATCTGCATCCGGCCAACTCGCCTGGTATGCAGGACGGCTGTGGTGGCACGTCGGCGACAGCGGCATCCTGGTGGCCGACCCAGCCACCGGCGACGTTCGGCCTGCCGCCGATTCCGAACAGCTCAAGAAGAAAGGAGGAGGGACGTGGTGTGGTTCGAGAGGGCAGGACATCGGCGTTCTCCCCGGTGGCTGGATTGTCTTTGGCGGGCGCCAGTTCAATCTCCCTCTCGGCGACGTGCAACCGCGCAACAGCAGTTGCTTCCTCCGAGCCGACCCGGAAGGGGCGCCCCTCGACGGAAAGGGACTGCCCACAGCGATCGTGCTCAACGATAGCCACGAGTTTGACGCGATCCCGGTCTGGGATGCGGACGAAACGCTTCTGTTCGGCAAGCCGCCGGGCTGGAAGATTGACCAGATCCCCCCCATCCTCTGCCGCGGCCTGGCAGAGGCGCTCACTACAAAGGCGAGTGTGCGGCCCGAGGGGGCGTGGAACTCGGGAGTGAAACTGGCGGCGAAACTCGCCTTGGCGCCCGACCAGCAACGCGCAGTGTTCCCTGAGGGCATGAAGTTCCGCGGTCTCCACTCGCCAATCCTGGCTGCGAACGCGGTGGTGTTCCTGACAGGTGATGGGAATCGGTGGCGCGTCGTGGCTGTCAATCGCGCGGATCACACGCTCCTCTGGGATGTCGAATTGCCGGGCCACCCGTTGCTCAACGGCCTGGCGCTCACCCGCGCCGGCAGCGTCCTTGCGCCGCTCAACGACGGACGCTTGGTATGCGTAGGAACCGAGGTCCAAGTTGGAGGACACCGATGAGCAAGTATAAGCCCTTGAAGCTGGCGGAAACGGCAGACATCGCGGCCCAGGCCGTGAAACTCTCGGCCCTGCCCAAGGGCTACGTCGTGCGGGAGAACCTGGGATTGGTCACGCACGAGGCGCTTGATGGGCAGGTCGTGCATCGCACGCCCAAGCCTGTCGTATTCGGCGTCAGCGGGCTGCTCCTGGAAACGCGGGCCGTCAAGACGCCCGGCGGCGACTACCTGCTGATGTTCCCCGAAGGAGAGCACTACGGCGGGCATCCGGGGCACGTCAACGATCTGATCGCCTACCGCTTAACCCGCGTTCCCGGCAGAAGCGATGAGCTTTGGCGTGGCTATGCAGTACTGTTTTCGAAATGGAAGCTTCATCCGCTTTCATTAGGCTAGGGGCTACAAACTTGAGGCTTGGAGGGACCGGAGTTGGGCTTCAAGCCTTAGTGGAAGGGAGATTCGTGCACAAGAGATCACTTCTCTGCCTGAGCGCTCTGCTGCTGGCTTGCTCGGCCGCCGCACCCGCGCGAGCGAGTGACATCATCTGGGTGGAGGGCGAGTCCGCGAGTGCCACCTCCGTGTCCCGTCACCCCTGGTGGTACGACAAGGTAAAGAAGGACGAACTGTCAGGCGCTGATTTCATCTCGCACTGGGGAGACAAGCCGGGAGAAGTGAGCTACGAGTTCCAAGTGCCGGCAGAGCAGGAGTATGCCTTCTTGGTCCGCGTCAATCCAGTTGGCACCAAGCTTTCCTACGCACTCGACAAGGATGATTGGGCGTTGGTTGATATGAAGAACCCTCTGGATCAGAAGAACATCGCCGAAGATGACAAGCCTGATCTGCGGTTCATTGCCTGGGTAAAAGCCGGCTCGCCCAAACTCACAAAGGGCGCTCACAAGCTCAAGTTCAAGATGCACAGCGATAACCACAACCATGGAATGTTGGATTGTTTCGTCCTGGCTCCCGGCCCGTTTGTGCCCAATGGCAAGCTGAAGCCGGGCGAGAAGGCCGCAGTTGTTTCCGTTACCGCAGAAGGACGCTGGGCCTTTCAGCCGGCCAAGGACGAGTTCAGCCCTGACGCCCTGCTGGATCTGCGCTCGCTCAACGAAAAGATCGCCGGTGAGACCGGCTTCGTGACGCGCTCCAAGGACGGCAGCGGCTTCGCGCTCGGCGACGGCAAGCCAGTCCGCTTCTGGGCGGTGAACGGAAGCGCCAGTCCGCATCCCCTTCACCCGGGGGCGGATCTGGCACGCAACGCGCGTTTCCTGGCCAAGCGCGGGATCAACCTGACGCGCTTTGGCCTTGAGGTCCCTTCCGACAAGAAGCTGGACGAGATCAATGCTGCCGACCGCGACCGCTTGTGGCGCCACGTGGCTGCGATGAAGAAGGAAGGCATATACACTCTGCTCACCCCAATCTGGATCGGGCATGCCCCCATAAAGCCGCAAATGGGCTACCTGGATGACGGCGGCAACCACAATTGGGGACTGCTCTTTTTTGATCCCAAGTTGCAGGGCGCCTACAGGAATTGGATGAAACTACTGTTGACTGAAAAGAATCCGTACACGGGAGTGCCGTTGGCACAGGACCCGGCTCTGGCGATCATTCAGATTCAGAACGAGGATTCTTTGCTCTTTTACACGGTGCAAGGCATCAAGGGCGCGGCACGCAAGGAACTGCGGCGGCAGTTCGGCGATTTTCTGAAGCAGAAATACGGCGCGCTGGAGAAAGCCCAGGCCGCCTGGGGCAACGCGACGCTGGGCGGCAATAACGATGCGCCGGACGATTTCGCCAAGGGTGAAGCCGGACTCGCGCTCGTCTGGGAACTGACGCAGCATCGCTTCGGCGACAATTTCCAGAAGCGCCTCAACGACCAGATGGAGTTCTTCTGCCGGCGCATGTACGATTTCAACAAGATGGTTGGGGACTACTTGAAGAACGACTTGGGCTGCAAACAATTGGTCAATGCGGGGAACTGGCGCACCGCGGACAACGTCATCCTGCTCGATGGCGAACGCTGGTCGTATTCGGCCAACGAAGTCATGGCGGTGAATCGCTATTACACGGGCATTCATGAAGGCAAGAATGCCGGGTGGGCGATCTGCAACGGCGACAAGTTCACTGACGAATCCGCGCTCCTGCAGCCGCGCCGCCTGCCGGTGGCGCTGAAACAAGTCGCAGGCTATCCGATGCTCGTCACAGAGAGCAGTTGGGTGCCGCCGCTCGGCTACCAGTCTGAAGGGCCGTTTCTGGTGGCGGCCTATCAGTCGCTCAACGGTGTGGCCGGGTACTTCTGGTTTGCCATGAGCGAAGAAGCCTGGTCCGAATGGACGGTCAACTCCGCCAACGGTTACATGCCTTCGCAAGGCAAATGGATCTGCAATACGCCCATGCTGATGGGCCAATGGCCGGCGGCAGCCCTGCTGTACCGCATGGGCTATCTGAAGAAAGGCGCACCGGCTGTCCATGAGCAGCGCGCGCTGGTGGACATTTTCAGCCGCGCCATGCCAATCATCGCGGAAGATGAAGGCTACGACCCCAACCGTGACAAAGGATTCATTCCGCGCGAATCAAACATCAAAGACGGCGTGGACCCGCTCGCGTACCTGGTGGGACCGGTGCTAGTCACCTATGGCGGCGACCCGGCGAAGAGCGCAGTGGCAGACCTATCCAAGTACATTGACCCGGCCAAGAAAGTTGTCAAATCGTCCACCGGCGAACTGGAACTGAATCATGGCATTGGCCTGTGCAAGATGGATTCACCCAAAGCACAGGGCGCGACGGGTTTCCTGAAGAATGCGGGGAAGCTTGCGCTGAGCGATATTGAGATCACGTCCGGAAACGAATACGCCACGGTGCTGGTGGTTTCCTTGGATGACACCCCGCTGGCCGTGTCCGGAAAGGTTCTGGTCCAAGTTGGAACTACGGAGCGCTCGACGGGGTGGACAACCAAGGACGCCCAGACAGGTGGGTGCAAGGGTGAAGAGATCGTCAGCTTCGGCAAAGCCCCGTGGCAAATCGTGAATGCCGACGTCACAGTCACGATCCGCAACCCGAAAGTCACAAAGGCACGCGTACTGGATGCCAATGGCATGCCGGCCCAGAACCTTGAGCTGCAGAGCAGCGGAGCCAGCAAGACCCTTAGATTCCCGCCCAATGCGCTGTACGTCATACTTCAATAGGCTCACCGGCCAGTCCACTCCTTGGTTGTCAGGCTTCGGAGCCAGGCCCGCAACACTGCCTTCCCGCCCCGACGCGACAGGTCGCGACATCCTGTGCCTACGCTGTGCCTACGAATGGTCTCGTTAGGGCGAGATCTGGCGTCTCCTGTCGCGTCGGCGAATTCGGCTCCGTTCCCGCAACCCCTTGGAATGGCGGACGTAGTCGCGTCCTGGCGGCTCCCGTCGCCTGGACGCGAAACTGTCGCGAGCAGGGGGGGGTCTGCTTCCCAAGCCGAAGGTCGATGGTTCAAGCCCCATCGCCCGCTTAGACTTACAAGAACGCCGGAAACAAAAGTGCCAACCCTGTGCCTACGACTGGCACTTCACGGGGGATGTTCGGGGCCGGTTGCAGCCCGTTCTCTCGCCTTCCCCCCTCGGCCTCGCGGGAAAACTGAAGACGATCTTCGGCTTGGGGCGGGCGAGTGTCGCGTGGCGCGGTCGAGGGCTATTCCAACCGGCGCAGCATTCCCCTTACCCCGGCGAACATGCCTTTCGGCCAACGACGGTGATAGTGCACGCACTCGCCGCGCTCGGCGTCGCAATAATCTTTGTTGAGCCCCTCAATCGCGTTAGGATCACGCACGGGCGGCCCACGGCGATCGTGGGCAGACATCAAATGGGAAATCCCTGACAAAGGATCTTCCGAGCGAACGCCTTCGCGTCCGCTAGAGTGAGTTCGCGATACGCGATGCGCAATCCAGAATCCACAATTCGGGCGAGAATGTGGAAGAGAAAGGACAGCTAGTCATGCCAGCGAGATTCAAGTTGCCGGCCAAACGGATTGACGTCCACAATCATCTCTGGAGTGATCCCGAGGGACACAAGTTGGTCGGGCTCATGGATGAGGCGGGCGTAGAAATGACCCTCATCCTGGGGCTGAAATCGCAGGCCTTCGCTCAAATCGGCACGAATGACGACGTCGTCAAGGCCATGCGGAAGCACCCGGGCAGGTTCGTCGGCGGGTGCTACGCGGACCCACGCGAGGGGGCGGCGGCCATTGACCAAGTTCGCCACTACCGCTCCGAGGGGTGCACCTTCGTGAAGCTTTTTCCCAACTACGGCTACTATCCCGACGATGAACATTTCGCGCCATTCTTCGACGCCGTGGCGGAATTGAACATGGGCGTGCTGAGCCACTGCGGCTGGCTGGGCGAGGCTGGCGCGGACATGAGGAACGAGCGCTGGGCGGCGTATTACTCACACCCGGGACGGTTCGAGATGGTCGTGCGGACGCATCCCAAGACGCCGTTCATTATGGCTCACATGGGCGGCATAGCCGGCTGGCTTGAGACGATCATGCTGACCACCCGCACACCCAACTGCTATGTGGACTGCTCGCCCGGCCAAGGGCGGCTCGTGCTGGACAAGGGCGGCCCGATGGCCGGGGCGGTGCCACCGACCAAGCTCCTGTACGGGGCCGACGCCTACAACCTTCCGCAATCAATCCCCGACTACGCCGCGATCATGGCGGCTCAGGGTTACGGGCCGCATTTCGACAAGATCTTCTATTCCAACGCCCGCGGCATTTTCGAGCAAGTCGGGGCCGTGGCAAAGCAAGAAGAAGCCGAGCCCACGGTAAAGAAGGCCGGCGTCAAGTTGGCCGGGCGGAAGGCCGGACGCAAGACAGGAGAATAAGTGCCTCAAGGACAACGACTGGCAGTCTGGCCGTCCACGTTCGCCGCCCGTGGAATTTCACGGCCAACGTAACGCGCCGGGGGCACGGGCAAAGATGACCCGCCGCGGCCGCGCGCGGCAAGGGCGGCGGACCTACGGCGTCCTCGGCGGCACGTCCACCAATTCTTCCGTTGTGCTCGGGCTCGACCAGCGCAACTCCACCGCCGCCGGTCGCGTCTTGCACCGGTACTCGAGTTTCACGTCCACCGGCACGTTCGCCTTGAGCGGCACCGGCTGGTTCGTCACCAACTGCCCATTCACCCACAGCTTCGCCTCGCCCCCCGCCACCAGCACTTTGAACGTGTACGGCTCATCGAACCGCGCCATCACCTGCCCCGTCCATCGCACCGAGAAGTTGTCGTGGGGAAAGTCCTTCAAATTTTCCGCACGCGATCCGATGACCGGCAACAAATCACACCAGTCGAACCGTACGCGAATGTCCTTGCGTTCAAACGTCGGCTTGCCGCCAAGATCGACATTGGCAAAATACTCACCGCGCAGTCCGGCGTCGAGGATCCCGCCGCCGACCGGCCCGGCGGCCGCCCACGCCCCGGTCGAGATCACCAAAGCCACGAGAACGTCCACAGTTCTTTTCATCAGCCCTCCCTTTGGGACGGTCGTTCTATGAACCCATGCTTACCGCGGCATGCCGAACAGGCAGATGGTCTTGCCGCCAGTCCCTTTAACCACGGCGAAGCGGCCGTCGGGGGAGATATCACAGCTCATGGACTGCCAAGTTACGCCCTTCAGATCCCATCTCGCCAATTCTTTGCCGGACGCCACCTCGTGAACTCGGACCCGGGAGCCGACTATGACGACGAGCCGTTTGCCCTCAGGATCGAGAGCCAGAGACCTCGCGTCCGCCAACTGCTGTTTCTCGTCCAACAGCTTGATCATCTGGACCAGCTTGCCGCTGCCGGTCTCGTAAATGCCCACTCCCACCGGCGTATACGGTTTCAGAATTCTCTCGCTTACCGCAACGAACCGCTTGTCGCGGGACATGCAATAGGCTTCTGACGGAGCCCAGTGACCAGGGGCAATGTCTATTTTGTGCAGAACTCTTCCTGTCTTGCCGTCATATATGTCACCCTTGAGAAAGACAGAACCATCCACGCTGAACTGGGCTATGCCACCCCACGCAACCTTGGGCACGAGCACCTTGCCGCCCTGGATTTCACGCAAGGTGACGGTCAGCGTGCCCTGCACACAGGAAAGGCACACGGCGCGCCCGTCAGCATAGAAACCCACGCCGTGAATCTGCAACTCACCCGATTTGTAGCGACCCAGCTCGGCGCCGCTGGTCAGGTCCCAGACGGCCGCTTCCCCGCATTTCGCCCCGCCCCACTCTCCGCACGCTGCTACGCGCCGTCCGTCCATGGAGATGGCCACACGGGATGCGGGAGTTACCGTGGCAATGGAGCGCAGCTTCTGACCGGATTCAAGATCAATAATCTGCATGGCACGGTCGCACGTCACCAGACAGAGCCTGCCGTTGGGTAAGAAATCCATGCCCTTCACGGCCTGGTCTAATGTAATGGAGCGGATCAGACCTTCCTTGAACGATAGTGCAGCCAGTTTACCCGAACCACTGCCGGTCGCCGCAGCCTGCATGCGTTTCTCAACCTGAATCTTGCGCATGCCGGCAAGGTCATTGACGGCGTCGGCATACCACATCAGGGCTCGGTTCTGGAGCGCGGCCTTCATGGCGCCAGTCTCCTTTTCGGAGACGCCCCACCAGAGGTCACCTATGTCAGCCTTGGCAGCGGCCTCCTTGGGCGCTTCCAGTTCCTTCACGGCGGTGGCCTTCAACGCTTCGGATGAACACTTCGCGAACAGGGACAGCGCCGTATCCCAATTGCCTTTCGTCAGGAGGTGATAGCGGCCCACCGTCAGCGCCGCTTCCGCATCGTCGGGGTTCGCGGCGAGCTTGTCCATCATCGGCTTGACCTTGTTCCACTCCGTCTGCTGGCCTCGGATTTCGCTGATGCGCGCCTGGATGGTCTTGAGAGCCTCCACGTTCTTGGCCTTGCGGGCCAGGTCCTCAAGCTGTGATGGCAGCCGCAGCGCCGCATCAAAGTTGCCGTCGCCGGCAAACTCGCCCAGCAGGCCCATGCCTGCCGCAAGCGCCTTGTCGGCTTCTTCGGGCGCGCTAACCGTTCGCACTGCGGCGTTGAAGGCCGTCAGCTTCAGGTCGTCCTCGTTGACCTTGAACGCGGCGCTGATCGCTTCGATGGCGGCAAACGCCGTGGCAAGATCCCCGGCGGCGGCTGCGATATCCTTCGCCTCGCGCAAGGCCACATAGTAGGCGAGGCCATCATTCTTGCTCTCCTCGGCGAGCTTGAGCAGCCGCTGGGCCAACGCCACACGTTCGGGGCTGCCGCGCCTGGCGTATTCCTCCTTTAGCACGTCCTTGATCTGCTTCTCAGACTCGCTCAGCGCAGCGGCAGGTGGCTGCGGCAGCCGCTTGTCGGCCTCCGCCGCCACCTTGTTCTCAGCCGGCGCTTCCTCTCCTCCACGGCAATGCGTGCC
>Ga0315282_10012335_pt1 | contig 13091 bp, 11 predicted proteins | sample YL17G07_20_MG_FD_203693 | JGI IMG/M metagenome (GOLD analysis project Ga0315282, IMG submission 203693) | Sediment microbial communities from Yellowstone Lake, YNP, Wyoming, USA - YL17G07_20 | ecosystem: Environmental > Aquatic > Freshwater > Lake > Sediment | place: USA: Wyoming | collected...
AAAGGAGTACCTTCGTAGGAAGGCAATTAAGAAAAGAGCTCAGGTCAAGAAGGAAAGAGCAAAGGCTAGGGCCCACGACCTTGAGATCGAGAGATGGGCACGTGACACGGCACGCAAAGCGGGGGATCTATGATATCCGAGATTAGTTTATGTTTAAACAGATGTCCGTCAAGCCTAAAGGGGGGAGCTGGATATAGATAGGTTAGATGCTATTCAAGACCAAAGAAGAACTCGACAACTACTTGGCAGACAAAACAAGGGAAATCGAGGAGAGGCTAGGGTATGAGCTGATGGAGGAGAAGGGCATGACCGACATGCGCGAGGTCGCTAGACTCATTCACTTGGAGATAGAGAAGGAGACTCAAAGAATCCTTGATGTGGCGGAATTTGAAAGACCTTTGGAGAAGTCCAAGAATACTAAACTCGCTGACCTTTAATCCCGTGTTAGATTTTATTTTGAAGACTTGCTTCTTGACAGATCGTACAATGGCTTACCAAATACTATGTCCGAGTTTAGAATTATTGATCCACTTATATTCCTCTATAGGTGGAATCTTATAATTTTATTCGGACAGGCCTCGATGCATATGCCACATCTTATGCAATCTGTGGATGAACCTATGTCACTTATTTTATCAATGCCCATAGGGCATTTCTTCAGACAAAGTCTACAATTTTCACATCTTGCATCTTTTGCATCGACTCCAATAGCAGATAATCGGTTAAACGCTCCCGTTAAGGCCCCCACTGGGCATAGGTAACGGCACCAGAATCTCTTGACGAAAACCGCGCCCACGACTATCACAAACAATGTCAATAAGTGGACCGCGAAAAAGAAGCCCAACTGAATCTGAGGGTTGAGCCAAGAGAAAGGCAAACTCGCGAATAGGCTCGCAGAAGGGCATAGGCGGCAGAAATACGTATCTGCAAACAGGTATGCTGAGATCATAATTAGCGCCAAAGCCCCGAACTTGAGTGGTGGCACGTTCCTCACCTTTTTATTGAAACGTGACCCGATTCTACTTACTATGTCTTGGAAAGTGCCAAACGGGCAGACCCATCCGCAATAAGCCCTTCCAAACCCTAACGAGTAAAGCGAGAGCTGACCAAGCGAGTAGAAAGGCACGGTCGACGTGATGATGAAACGCTGCAACGTTCCTATAGGGCAGGCAAAAGCTGAAAGGGGACAAGAATAGCAATATAGAACCGGGCAAACTATGCCGGTCTTAATTTTGAATCCCAGGTTGAGCACGGCGAAACCAATGATCCGGGACAAGAACCTTGCCCTTGCTAACCTCATGGATCTATCCGCCTAAACCTATACATTCCCGACAGATGTACTTGACGAAGGATTGTACGATGAGATACTCTTTTCCAAAACCCACGTACATCATGAGCAATGAAGTTGAGGCCAAAAGGACTAGGGCAATGGTTCTGTTCCTATTTTTTAATTTCATTACATAACACCAATGGCGAGAGGCGCTTATCTATTTTTCTTAGCTCATTCTTCCGTTGAAGACTTTTCCATACAAATTAACTCTGTCCAAGACTTACATTCACCAGATTACCTACCTCTTCCTTGATCTGACGATGAGCAGCAGGCTTCCAACAATAATGACCGCTAATATAATGCCTATAACATATGCTAGAGGGAAAGGCTGCCTTACAGAAAAGTTGATCGAATTACTGGATGCTTCGGTGTAGTTATTATTTCCAGGCCATGAAGCTAACAAGCTCCACTGTCCGACTCTGTCAGGGGTGTAGGTATCTCCGAATCCTCCATCTGCTGAAGTCGTTGTACTTCTCGTCACCGTCGATCCATCGGGACGAGTGTATGTCAGCGTGACTTGTACACCACTGAGAGCTGGTGAAACCGAGCCAGAGACATCCATCGACTGGCCCTGATCTATGGCATCCTTTGAGAGGGCCATAGTAATTGCAGTTGGAACTTTATTGACGACAAAATTAACAATGTTAGTTTCAGCGCCCGCATAATTCGAATCGCCATTCCAGCTCGCTCTTAGGGCCCAAGAACCGACCATATCGGGTACGAATGAGTCGTTGTAGGCGCCTGTGGCAGAGGACATAATGACCCTGTTCATGCTCGTCCCATCTGGCCTATTGTAGGAGATTCTCACACTAACACTGGGGAGTGCAGGCTGGAGAGTACCTTGGATCCTTATCGCTTGACCCAAAAGTAGAACCCCTTGGCTTATTTCCACTGAAATCGTGCTTGGGAGATCACCGATGATGAAGCTCACGACCTTCTCTGAGCCATTATACTCATCATCCCCTGCCCAAGATGCCCTGAACTCATAAAATCCAGCGACTTTCGGGGTGCCATTCCAAGCATAGGAGAAAAAGCTGGCGGAATCCGTCCTGATGGTAGCTACGGCATTCCAAGTGCCATCTTTAATTCTGTACTCCAGTGTGACCTCAACTCCAGGACACGATGGCGTTATGGAGCCATTGATGACAATCAATGCATCTAGTGTTGTCATGTTGGGCGATAATCTGACTTCCATATCGCTTTGCAGTTTATATGGCTTCGGTACTTCCTCGACCTCGGAAGCGAGAACGCTCTCATCGGTGAGGCCGATGTGCATGCACGAGATCTTACCATCCGTGTCTATGAGTACGAGCGTTGGTATGTATTCTATACCATATTTAGCTGCGACAGCCCCGTCCTGGTCTACGACCACTATCCAAACCATGCCGTTCGTTTCGGCAAAAGTTTTCACATCGGAGGGCGTCTCTTGTAGATCTATGGAGATGATCACCAATCCCTGATCTTTGTACGTTGAATATAGCTGTGAGAGTTCTGGTATCTCCTCCCTGCAGGGACCGCACCAAGTCGCCCAGAAATCCAAGAGCACGACTTTTTCCCTGTAATCGGAGAGGGTGATATTTTTGCCATCTATCGAGGTCAAGGTGAAATCCGGTGCCTGCTGATTTACTGCGACAGCAGCGGATGATGTTGCGACCGTAGCTGAGAGTAGGAGCATTGATGCCAAAAATAAAAGCTTTGTGGCATTAAAAGGGCCCTTCTCCCCGATGTTCATAAACCCCTTGAATGCGTTTGACGATGACGATAATCTTTTCAACTTAATCTCCAAATCATTTATAGCCTTATAAAATGTATAGTATAGATCTCTTAAGTCCTCTTTTGTGACATCAGGCGGTAATGGTTCAATGCCATTATTTCAGACTTAATATATAAGTAATTGAGACACCACATAGGATAATAATATAATCTGCCATAACGTTGCCTTAAACTACGAGCGTCACATGGCTGAGTGGGATTATGCAGGGCCTTGGTACCATGGTTCGGCCAGCAAATTCCTAGTCCTTCGTAAAGGAAGCTCCATCACACAGGATCGCGATCTAGCGAGGGCCTTTTCCCATAATCCCAGGAACGTCAGCATATCAGTTCGCATCAGCATTTCCGATAACGGGAGCAGGCGGGTATCACAGGAAATCAAACATGACGGGAAAGTATGTGGTTATCTCTATTGCATTGCCGAGGCCGTAGGGCCTGAAGATATCTGCCCCAATCCAAACTCCTCACTGAAGCCAGGTAAGGAAATGTTGATAAAACGGGATCTCAAGGTCGAATTGCTCGGTCCAACACAGATCGTTGAAGAGGAAAGGTTAAGAGAAGAGGAGATCTCGAAGTTAAAACGGAAGAGAAAGAAGAAAATGGGGTTAGGCACCTCACTGAAATAAAGTAAGGAGCCTTCTCATCTTTTAGACGTCGAATTCACATTTCGCTTATTTCAAGGAGTCGTCGCCGTCGTTGAACCCTTCATCTATGTGGGTCCCGTCACAGAACGGCTTGTTCTTGGATTTACCGCAGCGGCATAGTGCACAAGTCTCGCCAGAAGGTACGTTTTTGCCTTGGATCCATTTTTCAGGCTCACCTTCCTTTCCTATTCCAATTATCTGTTTGTCAATGGGCAAACTGCCGTATACAATATATGGTTCGTCCTTCGTGACCATTATTTTGGCTTTCTTTTCCTTAGCAACAAGCAAGGATGAGTTAACTGAGTATTTAGCATCTGTGTGCAAAGGATTTTCAATGAATGTCATGAACTTTAAGCATTAGATAGTAGGCTTTTGGTACCATTGACTGCCGAAATGGTCAAGGTCATCCAACATGAAGAACATGCTGCCGTCGCGCCAGAGATTTCCGGCTTGCAGATGATTGAGAATTGCTCGCTGTAAACTTGTGTCCCGTGGCGCAGTTGCGGGATCGAAAGGTTCCTGAAGAAAGACGAACCATGGGCCACTCCTACTACTTGAATCTGCAGGGCAGAGATATAGTTCGCGCATGAATCTCATAAGATTTGAATCAGCCGGCAGAAGCTGCTTGAGGAGCGGACTGAACATCCAGGAAGAGCTGACTATTGCCCGCTTCGCTGGTGTGGGGAAATAGCGTTGGAAGAACTCTTTTGCCTCTCGGAACGATGCGGCGCATCTTTCAAGGGTTACTCTCTCACCAGCGGGAATATGCATCTCAAGGATCGGCATCCCTTTTTCTATGACGCATTCCCAATCCCCCTCCGTCAGGACTACAGGATCATGCTCCACAAATCCCATGGGATTGATTGGAAAACCGTAAACGCTTGAACCGATCTGCTTCAGTGTAGTCTGCCAGAAGGAAGTGTCTTCTGTTTCTGCACCGATCCCCTCAATCCAACCGGATGAATTGATCTTCCAGGCAGGACCGGCCAGGGCCATTATCTTCCCATCCTTGCGGGACCGATAGACCTTAAAATCATAAGGGAATGGCTTACTCCAAAATTCAAAACGGCCAAGGCAGAAGAATAGCTCCCCATTGACATAATTCTTCAACCAACTCAACTCTCCGTTGAATATCCCCAATCGGCCACGACCCCGGTGATAATCATCACACTCGCCCTTAACTTTCAGACAACATTCCCTTGTCACCTGTTCAGGAATACCCAATCTTCGGTGAAAAGTTCTTATTCGGGGGACGAGCGCAAGCGCAATCAGCAGATAGAAAATTGGCCAGTCATCACCCATTGCCTTTTGAAGCGGCGCATACCTCAGGTGATGGGTTTCGTAATCATAAACCATCCGATAATAATGCCAGGCAAGATATTGCAGGGAACGGTTGGAGGCAATTTTCCGGGCGGCATCGATGAGCACCGGCTCATATTCGGCCCCGAAACCGCACCATTGTAGGTTGGTTCTGACTTGTTCTGGCTGAAGGAAATCCGGAACACCGTCCGGGAAACTGGCCAATGATTCCTCCCATTGCGGCTTAAGGGCCTCCAGGAATTCCAGTGCATCTAATTCGCCCAAGACCTTTTCAATTTGGACCATATGACCCACCCATGCCCTCATACTCGTGAGTATAACGTTTTAGTTTATGAGTATGCTTCACAACCTTGGAAAGCTTTTGAAATAGATCGCAACGAGTTAATCGCTTTCATAGATAGTGCATTAACCTCAGCAAAAAGAGGGTCGAGAGAGTTCGTGTAAATACCATACTGACCATCATCATAATAAAGGCCTCCGAGGGTATATGGCGCTCTGGAAATGAAGTTACCTATGCACGGCCTATCGATGCTCAATCAAAGGTACATGAGAAACCCGTTGATGAGTATCTAATAGTCTAAGGTGAGAGATAATTCCTTTGCACAATGAACCTCATCGTGGTCCTAACGTCAAAGAAGTGAGCTCTCAGGACAAGCGTATTATGAGCTCTCTACATTTTCTATTCATCACCGCTTTCTTAGGGCAGATGGCATCAGGCATTGTGGGAATAACGATACCGATCTATGCAAATTCGCTTGGAGCCTCCCCCTTCTTACTGGGCGTCATAGGAGCGGCAGGAGGCTTGATCTATTCAATCACGCCACTGGTCTTCGGAATGCTCTCTGACAGGTCCAGTAGAAAGATCTTCATAGTCGTGTCCATGGCTGGATCTGCACTGTCATATCTTCTCTACAGCCTTTCACAGGAATCAACCATGCTCATCTTCATCAAGGTACTCGAATCATTATCTTCAGCGATCTTTTGGCCCTCTGTTGAAGCGATAATATCTGACTCGAGTGAAGGAAAGCTTGAGAAGGCTTTAGAACGGTTTAATATTTCATGGGGTTCAGCAATGGTGATAGGCCCGATGATAGGAGGTGCGCTGATCAGCTGGTATTCCCTTAAGGCACCTTTTCTCGTTTCCATCATTATTGTGGTTCTTGTCGGGTCATTTAGTCTTTTGCTCGTGAAGGAGCTGCCCAGAAGAACGAAGGGCGATGTGCTAGAGGAATTGAAATCGAATGATAAGACGGCAGTACATGGTTCCCTCGTAACTCCCCTTTCCTCGATCTTATTGTTTGCCTTTATCGGTGGCATCATCGGCTCATTATTCCCGGCGTACGCAATAAATCTGGGCATACCCGCGTATGAAGTGGGACTGATAATGCTTGTACTAGGAGCTGCTAGGGTAATCACGTTTCATCAGAATAAAAAAATCAAAGGGGGCCTCGGAAGGATTCGCATGTTTATGGCTGGTTCGTTGACTTCCTTCATAGCATTGTTCGTGATAGCAAACAGTTATACAACTTTCATGTTTGTGACTGGTTTTATGATATTAGGTGTCAGCTCGAGCATCTCCTATGCTTCATCGCTATCATACATACTTGAAAGATGGAGATCATCAAGAGGGTATGCAGCAGGCCTATTTGAAAGCCTCATTGGAGCTGGAAATTTCTCAGGATCATTGGTTGGTGGCGGAATCTCGCAGATTATGTTGAATGCACCATATACCTTCTGTTGGATTCTGAGCTTGGTCGTATTTTTCGTCCAATTATTTCAGAATAGGGACAGCTCCCAATATACGTAGCGGTAGGCAAGGAATGAATAGTCCATCACTATCTTGGCATGCATATGAGCTCTCTGATCTTCAGTTCTGAGAATTTGTCGCTTGTTGCTGGTTTAATGATGAGAGCTGTGTCCCACTTTCCCATGCAAATCACATCTTCTTCGGCGGTAAGAAAGCCTTTTTGGACAGCGATCATTGCAATTTCAACAGCTACCTTAACTCCCTCCGAGAACCTCCTGAAAGCATTCTTGACCAAATCTGGGTAATCATAGGAGATCTCTCTACTGAAGCAGACGTGGTGGCCCTTCTTCTCTAGTTTCTTTTGAAGATCGTTTGAAAACCTGTTCCTCTCCGTGCCCACGAAGGTTAAGGTCACATTCATATCCTTGAGAACTTCGAAGGCTTTTTCAGCGGTGAAACCAGTGGTGGAAGCGACAATAATGTTCTTGATCCCATTTTCTTCTGCCATCCTCTTTACAAGTTCTAAAGTCTTACCGACGTTTTCCTTACCAGCAACATCAAAATATGTCATAGCAAAAACACCCCATTAAGTTACCAGAACAAATTCAGAGCTATTTAAGATTTAGCTTTAGAGATTCGTTTTAAGATATAGTGATTCTTAGATTGCCTTAAGGATCGATCAGCTCTTAGGGAATAAGCTCCCCATTTTCGACTTTTAATCTCTATTAACCAGCCTATTCATGCAATCGTCGATAGAGAAAAAATCGAAAAAGGAAATGGGCTATTATGCTTAATGTTAGAACCACATTTTGGGCTAACAGGTTACCGGAGTGTGTAATAATTCCGTCCTATGGTGCTTAATCAACTCTGCGCATTAACATATCTCGCCCTTACCCGCGTATTTTGTTCGCACGGATTGGCAAAAGTCGCACGAGCACCCCTCTACAGTGACCATCAACGGATTACGCCGAACATTCTCAAGAGCCACATCGACGGCGTCCCGGGCCCGCATGAAATAGATCTTCCCCTCGCCCAAATCAGTCGACCGGATCAAACCCCGTTCGAACAGGATGCGGTAATGCTCCTCGAAGTTGGCGTGCCAGGGCACTCGCTTCACCGTTACCCTAAGGCGTTCGCCATCCTTCACCCATAATACGGCACTGGTCGTGAAACATGTGTGATGTTGACGAAAATGTTATAATCTGATTTCCATTGCAATATTGGGGATAAAATTATGGCTACTCAAGAGGTAAAAATAGAAAAAGTTCCTTGGATCTTCGTCATAGCCTTTGCAGCCATCCTTGGCTTCGGTGGAACATGGTGGCAACTTACAACTGCTGCTGGCATAACCGGCAGGCCTGCGCAAACGGGGAGCATTGGCGTTCCTACCGTGTGCATGTCGGGTATGACAACGCTACCATTTATGGCACTGATCATAATTGCTGCGTTAGCGAAACTTCAGCCCTTCAAAAGCAGATTGAGCCCAGCCAACATCACATATATTTACATAGTATCGCTCGTGTGCTCCTATGGCGTCGGTTGGCTCTCCCCCTGTTCCAGTTGGGGAGCCTATTTTGGGGCTAGAATACAGGATCCGGTGGCGACGGCAGACTATATCCCGGCATTCATGGCACCCGCGCCCAATATCGCCAGGCAGATCGTAGTGGGGGGCGTTCCAGTGCCCTGGGGCGATGCCTTCCCTAGCATCGCATTCTGGTGGATCTATACCGCTCTCAACGCGATGATGATGCTATCATTGGCCATGATATTCCGGAGAAGCTGGATTGATGTGGAGAGGGTACCATTCCCACACGTCGTTGCCGCTCACGAGCTTATGACCAGGGCCTCCCCAAAGGAAATGGGGCAGAAAAGAAATACCAGCCTATTCTCCCCCTTTATCATCGGGATAATCATCGGAATTGCCTTTCAATTTCCTATATTGATGTCGGAGTTGTTCCCCTGGTTCCCCGACATCTACGGCTGGAGGACCAACACCTGCACCTCGGGGCAGCAGTGGTTAACTGTGGATTCCCCTCTATCTGGAATAGTTGGCTTGGGCACCTTCCAAAAGGATCCTCTCGGCATGGCCATTGCATATCTCGCGCCACTCAGCATATCTTTCAACACCTGGTTCTGGTATCTGATCTGCATAGTCATCCTCCCCCAGATCGCCTTTACTATGGGCTACTACACTGGCATAACCGGGGTCGCTGGATGCGGTCGGTACGGGTGTGATGACTACATAAATTTCGGCCCTCCCTTCAAGTGGATAGCCGTGGGAACGGGCGCAACGCTCGGACTGACTGTGCTTATTGTCGTCATGAGTTGGAGGTATATCGTTGAAACCCTCAACGCCGCTCTTGGAAGATTGAGCCCCGATGTCCGGTCAAAGCTAGAGGAGAGGGAGCCCACTCCCTACCGGATCACATACGGCCTACTAGCTGTGTCTTTCATACTGCTCCTTGTCATCTACATGGGCATCGGCCTCTCATTCGCATCAGCCCTTGTCGTGCAGTTGACCCTCGCCATCTTCTGGTTTGCCATAGTGCGTCAGGTGGGCATGTCGGGCTTCTTCTTCAGAGGTACTGACAAGGGCGTATCCCTGGCACGGCTCTTCCTCTGGCCTACAGCTCCGACCACGCCAACGAAAGACTTCGTCCTTACCGCGCAGTTCACAAACTTCATGGTCGATGCCCCGGAGAACGGCTTCCAAGTTGGTGGTAACTTCATATCATCTTTCCAAGCGTTTCGCATGGCGGACATGACGGCCACAAGCGTAAAAGGCACTTTCCGAGTCATGCTGGCCACCTTTATCATAATGCCGCTGTTCTCGCTGATCGGCTGGTACTACACGACCTACACCATCGGCCTTTCTAGGATCGCTGGCAACTATGGCACCTCAGGTTGCGACCCATTACTCGGCAGGAGTGCGCTCGCGAGCAACTGGAACCGAATGCCAGGCACAGACCCATGGGTCCCATACTTCCTCCTCGGTTTTGTCATAACAGCAGCGCTGAGCATCCTCCACTCGAGATTCATCTGGTTCCCGTTCGAGCCAGTAGGGTTCACGTTGGCAACGACCTACTCATCGATGCTCTTTGGCATCTGGTCCTCAATGCTCGTAGGATGGATACTCAAGACCATAACGCTAAGGATAGGTGGAAGCAAGCTCTACGAAGAACGTGGTTTACCTGTGGCGACTGGATTCATAGCGGGTTACATAGCACTTCTAATTCCTGGAACTCTCATTGCACACTACAAGTTCTGGTTCCCATTCTAGCGACTACCTTTTTTCTTTTTATCGCTCGCCCTGTAGAGTACCAGATCGGCATTTCTTTCGGGCTGCATCGAGGATCTGATCGAGTATCTTGATAATGTCTGCATCAAGGACTGGCTTAGGAGGATAGTTCTCTTTAAGAATGCTTAGGCCTATTCTTGGGTACTTCTTGTGTCATATACACATTAGGCTTGATCATGCCGATCTTGGATCTCTCCTTTGCATTCGGGTATCCTTACCCCTTCTATGACTTTAGGATCGGACCACAGTTCTATCTGCATTTATTCCTAATAGACGCTGTTGTTTGGTATATCGTCTCAAACGCCATAACCGAAAAGGTTACAATAATATAAAGAATACCCACCCTAACCCTTGTAGGTATCAAGCGGCCATAGGTCATTGTCACGCTTGCCCAACTTGGTCGCTTGATGAGTAAGATTAGGAACAACGCCTGTGCGTGAGGCCACTTAAGATCTTTTCAATTTGAACCATATTGTCCACCTATGCTCACAAGCGCCGAGACATAGCCAACCTATTTAAGGAATGAATAGTCCATCATGGAATTGAGGGGAAAAGTGTGAAGGGGAAGGATAGAAACCGAAAGCCACTCTACTTGAATCCTAGCCAACCGATCGATAAGAGGGTAGAGGATTTACTCAAGAGAATGACGATCGAGGAGAAGATCGGGCAAATGTGCCAATATAGTGGATTCTCGGAGGAAGGCAAAGTCGGTTCATTTCTTAATGTCATCGGTGCCAAAGAGACCAATAGAGTTCAGAGGATAGCGCTGGAGCATTCCCGTCTGGGCATCCCCCTGATTTTCGGTCTCGATGTGATACATGGTTTCTCAACGATCTTTCCCATACCCCTGGCACTGGCCAGTAGTTGGGATCCGGAAATGGTCGAAAAGGCCACATCCGTGGCGGCAACCGAAGCCAGGTCCGAGGGCATACACTGGACCTTCGCACCGATGGTCGACATCGCCAGGGATCCCCGGTGGGGTAGAATTGCTGAAGGGGCTGGTGAAGATACTTTTTTGGGTTCAGCGATATCAAGGGCTGCGGTGTTGGGATTTCAAGGGAAGGCTTTGACCGACGCCAACGCCGTCGTCGCCTGTCCGAAGCACTATGTGGCTTACGGTGGCGCTGAAGGTGGAAGGGACTACAATACGGTGGATATTTCGGAAAGGACCCTCAGGGAGGTCTACTTGCCGTCCTTCAAAGCGGCCATCGTCGATGCCGGTGCGGGAACGGTCATGAGCGCATTTAATGATCTGAACGGCATCCCCGCTTCCTCAAACAGACACACACTAACGGACATACTGCGCGAGGAATGGGGGTTCAAGGGGTTCGTCGTCAGCGATTGGAATTCGGTTGGCGAACTCATCAACCACGGCATCGCCGGGAACCCCGCGGAAGCATCGAAGGAAGCGGTGACAGCGGGCGTTGACATGGACATGTGCTCCGATGTATACCGGAGGGGCTTAGGGCAACTCGCCAAGGGAAGGCGACTCCCCGAAAAGGCGATAGATGAAGCAGTTAGGCGAATCCTGAGGATAAAGTTCAAGCTGGGCCTTTTTGAGCGTCCTTATGTCGATCCTGAACTTGCGGGTAAGACGATCAAGAGCAAGGGGCACATTGAGACAGCCCTTGAGGCGGCGCGAAGGTCGATAGTGCTGCTTAGGAACGAGCACAACCTTCTGCCTTTGAGTAAAGATATCGGATCGATAGCCGTCATAGGTCCATTGGGCGACGACCATGCAGCACCGCTCGGTTCCTGGACGTGCCAAGGGAAGCCTGAGGATGTGGTCACGGTCCTTGATGGCATAAAGGCCAAGGCTTCCACCCAGGCCAAGGTCCTATACGCAAAGGGCTGCGATATAGATGGGACTTCGACTGAAGGCTTTGACGATGCGGTAAGGACCGCTAGGGAATCCGAAGTTGCCTTTGTTGTGGTCGGTGAAAGTGGCGAGATGAGCGGCGAGGCGGCATCTCGAGCTTACCTGAACCTGCCGGGTGTTCAGGAGGAGTTGGTCAAAGCGATATGTGAGACGGGCGTACCCGTGATTGAGGTGCTGATGAATGGCAGGCCTTTAGCCATATCCTGGTCAGCGGAGCACATACCAGCGATCTTGGAGACATGGTTCCTGGGAATTCAAGCGGGTAACGCCATCGCGGATGTGATCTTCGGGGATTACAACCCGGCCGGTAAGTTGCCGGTCACGTTCCCCAGAACGGTGGGGCAGGTGCCGATCTACTATAACCACAAGAAAACTGGCAGGCCTCCATCCGCAGAAAAATGGTCTTCCAAATATATTGATGCACCCTTCACTCCTCTCTTCCCGTTTGGCCACGGATTGAGTTATACTAAATTCGGATATAGCGATCTGAAAATAGAACAGAAATCTAGTATAGGTGTCAAAATAACTTTACAGGTGGAGAACATAGGCGATCGCGAAGGGGATGAGGTCGTCCAACTCTACCTGCACGACGCTGTTGCCAGCGTCACGAGGCCGGTGAAAGAACTCAAGGGATTCAAGAGGATAGCGCTCAAACCTGGGGAGAAGAGGACGGTCGATTTCACACTCACTTCGGAGCAACTATCATTTCTTGACCGTGATCTCAAACGCGTCGTAGAACCGGGCATCTTCGAGGTTATGGTCGGGAAGTCATCGGAAGACATACAATTATCTGGCAGCTTTGAAGTAAAGAGACGATTGGCAATACCTAATAGGAGAAAGGAGACAAGCCATAAGTAAAAGATATCAAATTAGCTCTGTTCATTGGCCTCATTCTCAGAGCTGTGAATTCGTTGGTGTGGATCTTTTAATGGAGATCTGGCGCCCTTAGGAGATGGAAAAGTTAAGTTATACTTGTCTATATATGCAGACAGAATATTTCGCCTGCGAAGTCCTTAAAGGAGGGTTGGAGGAACAAACAAGTAAAACTGTGGACGAGATGATTTCAGCTGGATGGAACCTCTCTTTGGGTAAATTCATTTGCC
>Ga0315282_10012336_pt1 | contig 13088 bp, 11 predicted proteins | sample YL17G07_20_MG_FD_203693 | JGI IMG/M metagenome (GOLD analysis project Ga0315282, IMG submission 203693) | Sediment microbial communities from Yellowstone Lake, YNP, Wyoming, USA - YL17G07_20 | ecosystem: Environmental > Aquatic > Freshwater > Lake > Sediment | place: USA: Wyoming | collected...
CGAATATTGAGAGAGCTAATGCCCCATGCAGAATTGAAGTATTTCCACGGCTGTCGGCATTGCTTCTTCATTGAAGAAGCTGATCAGTTTAATCAAAGAGTGTTAAGTTTCCTTAAATCATGTGAATAACCTTATTGACAGATGCCCATGGTTCTGATAAAAGCTTTTTTGGATTACTAAATTTCATTCAAAAAGGAGGTGGAAAAGAACTCTAAACTTAATCTCTTAAAATAGTTTATTAGAAAGGAGGAAGAAATCATGTCGAATAATGTCTCAAGAAGAAAATTTTTAAAATATATGGGGGCAACCGCTGTATCGGTTGGGGCTCTTGGGGGCGGCACCAAGGCCATTGGCCAAGCTAAAAGACCCATCCCCACCACACCCATAAAAATTGCTGCGGTGAGTTTCTTAACCGGCGCTGCAGCAGCTCCCTTTGGTATCCCCGGTGATAATACCTACAAGATGTGTGCGGATGTGATCAATAAAGAAGGTGGAATACTCGGCCGGAAGATTGAACTTCTTAGCAAAGATGAAGCGGGCGGTGTGGATGCTCAGGTCAAGCTTGCCAGAAAATTGATTCTTGAAGACAAGGTGGATGTGGACCTGGGTTACATTTCATCAGCATCCTGCCTTGCCGTCCTTCCCCTTTCAGACGAGAGTGGTGGTTTGATCATTGCCTATGACTGCGGAACCCATGAGTTGATGGAAGGGAAAAAATCTCCATTTGAAGTTCCGAACTTCAAGCTGGGATTTAGAAGCTCCGCACATCTGGGCATTGACAATATTGGGTTAGCTCTCTTTATTAAAAAATATTATCCAAACATTAAAAAGATCGCTGGGATAAACCAGGATTATGCGTGGGGTCGGGACAGCTGGCTCATCTTCGAGACGGCCGTGAAGAAATTGATGCCGCAAGTTCAGGTGGTCAAAACCCTTTGGCCACCTCTTGGCAACACAGACTTTACCGCCCATATCAGCGCCTTGATAGGAGCGGAGCCGGATATCGTCCATTCATCTCTCTGGGGAGGGGATGCCGTTACCTTCACGAAGCAAGCCTTGGGGATGGACTATTTTAAGAAGATTAAGATGGCTTATTCACGTGGTGAACCTTACCCTCAAGAAGTGGGAAAGGACTATCCGGAAGAACAGATTATCTGTTGCGCTGGAACCCATTATTTTCTGTTTACACCTCCTGACAAAACGAGCGCAGGCTTACAGAAATGGTTTGTGGGAGAGTATCAAAAAAGATATGGAAAATATCCTACTTATCCCTGCTACCATGCCTATCAGGCACTGTATGCCTATAAAAATGCTGTAGAGAAGGCTGCCAAAACAGCGGGGGGTTGGCCAACCATCGAGGAAATTGCAAAGGCAATGACCGGTCTGACGTTTCCCTCTCCTTCTGGTAATATAACGATTAGAGAGGACCATAACGCCATTGAAGATGTCTTAATTGGGATTTCAAAGTTAACGCCGAAATATCCTTTCCCTATACTTGATCCAAAAAGGATGGAAATCTTTCCAGCCGCTCAGGTGAATGCACCGGTTGGCATAAGGACAGTGGATTGGATCAATAGTTGGAAATGATAAGTAGACTCCTTCTTCTCTCACTCCTGCTCGATCACGGGCAGGAGTGAGATTTTTTTGAATAGGAATTGGAAATGTGGGTCATTTACACACTGAATGGTTTATATTTCGCAGCCCTTTTATTTCTCACCTCCCTGGGCCTTAATATCATATTAGGGGTCATGGGAATTCTTAACCTGGCTCATGGTTCTCTCTATGCGATTGGCGCATTTATAGCTGCCTGGACCATCATACAAATTGTGGGAAAGGTTCCAGTATTTATCCTCTTTGTATCGCTGTTAAGTGGATTGGTGCTTGCCGGCATCGTTGGATTTTTAATGGAGAAGTCCTTGATAAGGGCTATGTATAAAAGGACTCTGGAATACCAACTCTTACTTACCTTTGGAGCCCTCCTTCTTCTCGAAGATGTGATCAAAATGATCTGGGGAGGACAGGCCTATTATGCTTCTGCCCCTTTTGAACTTTTAGGCAAGGTAGATATTTTAGGACATGTTTATCCCATATACTTTTTATTTGTGATGTTTATTACCTTTCTTGCTGGATTATTCATCTGGTTTTTTATGGGAAGAACGAAACTGGGAATTATGCTAAGAGCCATCTCCTTAGATAGAGAAATGGCAACAGGATTGGGACTGGATATTGGGAGGCTCAGCACATTTGCTTTTGTGCTGGGGTCCGGATTGGCTGGACTGGCTGGGGCTTTGGTGGTACCCACCACTCCGGCATTATTAGGCATCGGGATGGAGCCCCTCATCCTCGCCTTTATTGTGGTGGTGGTGGGTGGCCTCGGAAGCCTTAAAGGCGCCTTGGTGGGAGCCCTGCTTGTGGGGTTTACAAGATCTTTCGGCATTGCCATCATTCCAGAAATAGAATTACCCCTATTATTTATGATTGCCGGCATCATTCTGGTCGTTAAACCACAAGGTCTTTTTGGGAGATAGAAGGTGCACTTAAAGGACATGGTTAAAAATCCAAGATGGGTTGCCTATGTATTGATCTTCATTCTTTTACTATTTATTCCTCGTCTTCTCTCTATCCATGACCTTATGCTCTTTGAATATGGGCTGACCTTCGCCATTGTCGGGCTGGGGTTCAACCTTCTTTTAGGATATACAGGCTTACTTTCCTTTGGTCACGGCGCCTATTTTGCGGTAGGAGCCTATACCGTTGGAATGATTGCAAAGTACTTTCCAGGAGCCTATTCCCTCGAAATATTGATCCCGGCCGCCCTGCTCTTTTCGCTTATCATCTCGATCATCTTCGGCTTTCTATGTGTAAGGCATACAAAGATCTTTTTCTCCATCCTCGCCCTTTCACTTTCCATGCTTCTCTATGCATTACTCTTTAAGCTCTATCACCTTACCGGAGGATCCGATGGACTTCGTGTTCCTCTTCCCACCCTGCTTGGTATATCATTTAAAGGAATCAGGAGGCCCGAGTTTCTTTCCGGAACATACTACTATTTCTTGTTGGTTTTATTTGCTATCAGCTGTGTGATCATGAGAGGAATTGTCAGCTCTCCTTTCGGAAAAGCCCTCCAGGCGATCAGAGATAATGAAGTACGGGCAGAGTTGATTGGTATTCGTGTTCGCCGTTATCGACTTTATGCCTTTATCATCTCTGGAATGTTTGTTGGACTGGGTGGTGCCCTTTGGTCTTTTGTGAATGGCCATGTCACAGCAGACTTATCCCACTGGGTTTTTTCAGGTGAAATCGTTTATATGACATTGCTTGGAGGCTTCGGGATCTTAGAAGGACCCATCATCGGGGCCATCCTCTTCACCTACTTAAAATTATATGCCATGGGGAATACACAATATTGGATGTTCGTCATCGGTGCAACGCTGATTGTCCTCGTCCTCCTCCTCCCAAATGGGGTTGCAGGAGCCATCGCTAGCCTACTGGCAAAGTTAAAAAGAAAAACCGTTAAGGGAACACCATGTTAACCATAGATAATTTGAAGAAACATTTTGGATTTGTCCGGGCCGTCGATAATGTCAATATGGATATCCGGGAGGGTGAGATTGTTTCTATTATAGGCACCAACGGAGCTGGAAAAACAACTTTAGTCAATTTAATCAGTGGGTATATAAAGCCGGATAGCGGACGCATTCTATTTCTTGATAATGATATTACCTATGCTTCCCCTTATATCAGGATTAAATTGGGTGTGGGCCGAAGCTTCCAATTGATCCAACTCTTTGGAAATATCACGGTCTTGGATAATGTCAGAACGGCCCTCTTTTCGAAATATGGGATGATACGAAGGGGACTATTACCAGCGGATCGCTATTCCTCTGTAACGGATGAGGCCATCAAGATTCTCGATAATTTTAATATGTCGGATAAAAAGGACCTAACTCCAACCGGCCTTTCTGAAGGGGATTTAAAAATTCTTGATATTGCCATTGCCTTTGCATTGAAGTCAAAACTCCTCCTATTGGATGAACCCACCAGCGGAGTGGCTACGAACGATAAATTTAAAGTCATGGATTCGATTGTGTCCGCAATAAAAAAGGAGGGGATCTCAACTCTCATCATTGAGCATGATATGGATATTGTTTCGGGGTATTCGGATCGAGTGATTGTGATGCATGAAGGAAAGATCATGGCAGAAGGTAAACCGAATGAAGTTATGGAAAATAAGGAAGTCAAAGCTACCGTATTTGGTATCGTGAGTTAATTGAGATGCTACTTAGGATTGAAAATTTAGACGTCTTTATCGGATCGACCCAAATTTTAAGAAATATTTCGTTGGGTGTGAACGAAGGGGAAATCGTATGCCTCCTGGGTAGAAATGGGGCAGGAAAGAGTTCAATTATCAAAAGCACCATTGGTCTCTACCCCTCCAGATCAGGCAAGATTATTTTCAAGGAAAAAGACATTACCTCTTTCTCCCCACGAAAGAAAGTCCTTTCAGGAATCGGATATTCTCCCGAAGATACGAGAATATTTACAGAGCTAACCGTGGAAGAAAATATTAACCTTTCGACGTGGGTTCGTGGAAAGGGAGAGATATTTAGTTACGAAAAAATTTTTGCTATTTTCCCAAAGATTAAGGATTTCTTAGACAGAAAAGGGCTTAACTTGAGCGGAGGGGAAAAGAAGATGGTCTCCGTTGCCCGAGCCTTAGCACTCAATCCCTCATTATTACTGTTGGATGAAGCCTTCGAAGGACTGGCCCCTCTCGTGGTAAATCATTTTATGGAAGCATTAAATCAGATTAGAAAATTGGGAGTGACCATTGTCTTAGGGGAATCGAACGTCCGAATCGTATCGCAGGTCACAGAGAGGACCTATATTATAGAAAGAGGAGAAATTATATTTGAGGGGCATCCTCGGGAAATCCTCGAAAACGAAAGACTCTTAAAGCTTGTTGGAAAATAATTGGACAAAATGTGTATACCTATTGATAAAATCCAAGGCTTACTCGTAATACCTCTATGCTTCATTCAATAACCATTTCAATATTATTCAGAAACCTTATCTCATAGGTATGCTCATGATATATCTAGGCCCAATAATAACTGAGTGTGTCAATCTTAAACTCGACTAAAATAGAATAATCTTCTATCATAATTAGCTTTTGCTTGTAGCAGAAAAACAGATGGGCATTAATAATATGATTGATCCAAGTGAAAAACTCACTTTTTTAAAAGATTTTAAAGAAATATTCGACGCTGCCCACAATGGCATCGTAATCATCAATTCTGAAGGGAAAATAATCATCTATAATAAGGCCGCCACAATAAAACTGAAACTTAATCCAGAACAGGTAATAGGCCGTTTTATTGGGGAAGCGATCTCGAAAGAAGTTTGGGCAGATATGGAAAGAATCTTGCAGACAGGCATCCCTCAGATTGGCAAGAAGATTCCTCTCGAAGGCTCGACCATCATTGCCAACCGGACCCCCATTTTCGTCGATGGGGAGATTGCAGGAGTGATGAGTATCTTCCAAAATATATCCGAATATGAAAGGATTGTAACGGAACTGGAGACTTACAAAAGGATCAATAAGGAGTTGGATGCCATCATTGAGTCTTCTTATGATGGCTTATATATTACCGACGGCCATGCCAATACTCTTCGTGTCAATAAAGCCTACGAGAGAATTTCAGGGCTCAAACGAGAAGATCTCATTGGTCAAAATATGAAAGACTTGGTGAAGAAAGGTTTTATCAACCAATCCGTTAGCCTTGAGGTTCTAAAATTACGTGAGCCAGTGACCATCATGCAAGAAATTTATAGCCAGAGCGGGAAGAAAAAGGTAATCGTTACTGGAAACCCAATTTTTGATGAAGGGAAAAATGAGATTATTTTGGTCGTTACAAATGTCAGAGATATCACTGAACTCGAAGATTTAAGAGAAGAACTGGACCATAGGCGTGATCTGTCCGAAAGATATCTCTCCGAACTGACTGAACTCAGATTAGACTTATTCCCTAAGGATGACATCATTGCTCGAAGTGAAAAGACGAAGAGTATCATCCGGATGGCCATTAAGGTGGCTCAAGTAGATACTTCCATTTTAATTACCGGTGAATCCGGGGTAGGAAAAGGTAAACTGGCCAAGTCGATCCATCAAGCCAGCAAACGCAAAGACAACCCCTTTATCAAGATTAATTGTGGAGCTATTCCAGAAACTCTTATCGAGACCGAACTATTCGGTTATGAAAAAGGAGCTTTTACCGGCGCTAAGACAGAAGGGAAACCAGGCCTTTTTGAAATCGCCCACACCGGCACCATCTTCCTTGATGAAATTGGTGAACTACCACTCCATTTGCAAGTTAAGCTACTAGGAATTTTGGAGGATAAACAATTGATTCGGATTGGCGGAACCAAATCTAAAAGAGTAGACGTAAGGGTGATTACCGCTAGCAATAGCGATTTAAAAAAGTTGGTGGAGGAAAAAAGGTTTAGAAATGACCTGTTCTTCCGATTGGAAGTTATTCCCATTCATATTCCGCCTTTGAGGGAAAGGAAAGAGGATATTCTTCCACTAATCCAGCTTTTTCTAAATCGATTCAATTCATCCTATGGAATTAAAAAAAAGATTTCTGCAGATGCAATGGATTGTCTACTCAATTACTATTATCCGGGAAACATTCGAGAATTGGAAAATATTGTCGAGCGTCTGGTTGTGGTAGGACAGGAAGAACTAATAACTATTCAAGATATTCCTAAATACATACTTGAAAAACAATCCTCATTTGACGAATCTCTTTCCATTCCCACCCAAAATAACAAACTTACTTCTGTTGTAGGATCATTTGAAGCTCAACTCATATCCGATGTACTCAAAAAATATGGAAATACCTATAAGGCCGCCGAGGCTTTAGGCGTTAACCAATCAACGATTGTCAGGAAAATGAAAAAATATAAAATTAAGGTAAATAATGCAAATACAAATCGATAATTTATTTATTGCATTAAATAATGCCAATTTGCATCAAATTACATCTACCTCTTTTCCAAATAAAAACATTCCTGTTTTATATTAAATAGTTCCATACTGCCACTGCAAAGCTTTTTCAACTTGTTATGGTATATTATTTGCATGACAATATTGTACTGTAAAAATACATTATTGCCTTAGTAAAGGGGGTGATAAAGCAATAAGTTAGGGCGTTGATGGATTCTCAGGGCAAGTATAACCTTTTTAAAGAAAAGGAGGGTAAAATGGGGAAGAAAGGACTTGCAGGGTTTTTGGTGAGTGTAAGTTTGCTCCTGGCTTTAGTACTATCTCTCTTTGGAACATATGCGCAACCAGTAGCAGCCCAACAAGAGAAGAAACCAATCCTTATTGGGCACTTACATCCGTTCACCGGGGGATTTGCTATGTTTGGGACAGCCTGCGCAATTGGAATTGACGTGGCTATCGATGAAATCAACCGGAGGGGTGGCGTTTTGGGGAGACCTTTCGCAGTTATCCACAGAGATGACAAGATGTCTCCCGAGGCAGGCTTAAGAGAGGCAAAGGACTTGGTACTGGATAAGAAGGTTGATTTTCTCACGGGGACTATAAGCAGTGGAGTCGCCTTGGCCATATCCGGATATGCCAAGGAGGCGAAGGTCATATTTGTCGTAACTGGTGCTCGCTCGACACAGCTAACCGAAGAGAAAGGACATCGCTACATTTTTCGGATCGGAGCTAATGAATTTAGCCGTGTTTCGACAGTGGCACAGCTCGCTGCCAAGAAATGGGGTGGCAAAGCCAAAAAGTTAGTGATGATCAATCCGGACTACGGGTATGGACGTGCGTGTGCCAACTACTTCAACGAAGAGTATGGAAAGCTTGTTCCTGGCGTCCAGCTGGTTTATTCGGATTGGCCTAAGTTGGGGACATCTGACTTCACACCATACATCTCAAAGCTCATGGGTTCAGGTGCCGAAATACTGTTTCACTCGCTTTACGGTGGAGACTACCTGACATTCGTCAAGCAGGCCGTGTCTGCGGGTGTCTATAAAAAGTTTAATGTTGTAGGAGCCTCCTGTGGGGGTACAGAAACTGTTTGTGAGATGAAAAAGGATGATCCGGCCCCGTTGGGAGAGATCCTCAGCGACGAATTCCCCTATTGGGAAATAAAGAACCCCAAGGCTAAAGAGGTGGCATCCAGTTTCATTGAAAAGGCAGGCACGACTTACGCTTCCTACGAGTCGATTCTGGGATATACTACTGTTTACGCTCTTAAAGCCGCGATAGAGGCAGTAGGGGCGGTCAATACAGAGAAGATCGTTGACTACCTGGAGGGCAGGGAAATAGATTCTCCGATAGGCAAAGTCAAGATTCAGGCTATCGATCACCAGGCGCTATGGCCGCCTTATGCTGGCACCATGGCCTTTACACCTGATTATCCTTGGCCACACATTGTGAACGTCTGGTACCCTGAACCCATTGAAAAGGCCTATCACAGCCCTGAATATATACAAAAGATCAGGAAGGAAAAATAGGGAGAGCTCTTTTTGCCAGACCCGACTAGATCTGAAAATCGCGTGCGGGCACAGCACAGGCGGTGGGATGTCGTTGTGCCCGCCAGATGATGTTTCATTTGAGAGGAACGAGCGAGGTATTTGAAGTAACATGAGTCTTCAAGCGGTGTTGATGCAGTTATTAAGCGGCCTGAGCAGTGGGATGCTCATTTACCTCATCGCTGTGGGCCTGTCGCTTATTTTTGGTACCCTTAGAGTGCTGAATTTGGCACACGGCGCCCTTTACATGTTAGGAGCCTATCTGTGTTTCTGGTTAACGTCAAGCTTTCAACAGATCCCTGGCATGTTTTGGTGGGCGATCATTCTTGGTCCATTTCTAGTGGCATTGTTTGGAGGATTAGTGGAAGTAGTGCTGCTCCGTCGAATTTATGGTTGGCACTTCATGTATGAGTTTATCCTCACTTTCGGATTAATTCTCATTATTAGTGACTTAGTCAAGCTCCTGTGGGGGGGAGGGTTTCACTCAATAAAGTATCCTTGGCCACTGGCAGACACCATCAAGGTGGCTGGAGGAACCTTCCCTTTGTATAACCTATTCCTCGTGGCCATGGGTCTATTCATTTTCTTCGGCCTGCGGGCCTTGCTCCACTACACTAGACTAGGGAAGGTAATTCGCGGCGTTACGTACAATCGTGAGATTATGAATGCTTTGGGTGAGAACGTCCCGGCGGTTTACTTGGTGGTATTCATGTTGGGGTGCTGGCTGGGAGGCCTCGGGGGGGCATTAGCAACACCCTTGGTTACCGTTACCCTTGGGATGGACATGACCGTGATTATTCAGTGTTTTATTGTTGTCGTCATAGGAGGTCTCGGCAGCCTGACCGGGGCTTTCATCGGGGCGCTAATCCTCGGATTGTTAGATGCCTTTGGTATTATGGTCCTGCCTCAGCTTGCTATTGCATTTGGCTTCATACTGATGGCTATAGTTTTAATTGTTCGTCCCTACGGACTCATGGGCAAACGTGAATATGAGAAGTAAAGAGCAACTGAAAACGATCCCGGTAAATGGCCTCCCGCAGAGGTTGGTGCGGCACAGGTGGATTTGGTTGGTTATAGCCGTTGGCCTACTAGCTGCGATGCCCGCTTTTGTCGGTAAGAGTTGGGTAAGCCTCCTTTGTGAGATATTAATTCTGGCTGTGGCTGCATCCGGTCTTAATTTGATCATAGGCTATACGGGTATGATTTCGTTTGGCCCCGCCGGCTTATATGCCGTGGGTGCTTATACCACAGCGCTGCTGATTGTGGGAGTTCGTGCGCCTTTCGGCCTCGCCATGATCGTTGGTCCATTAGTGGCGGCAGTAGTTAGCCTTATCGTAGGCTGGTTTTGTGTTCGCCGCACCGCTGTCTACTTTGCTTTGCTGACTCTTGCCTTTTCTCAGCTAATTCACACCGTGATTTACAAATGGTACGGGCTTACTGGGGGTGACGACGGTATTATAGATATCCGGGTACCGAGCTTTCTCTCCTCAATAGGCAGCTATTACTATTTCACCCTAGCTTGCACCGTCGTATGCCTTTTAGCGATGTGGGTAATCGCCAATTCTGCCTTCGGCAAAGCTTTGAGTGTCATCCGTGAGAATCCAGGCAGGGCGGAATTCATCGGCATCAATGTCAGAAGATACCAGCTCATGGCTTTTGTCATCCAAGGGTTCTTTTTAGGAGCAGCCGGCTCCTTACTATGTGGCTTCAGCCACAGTGTATTTCCTCCTATTGCAAACTGGACGAAATCCATCGATATAATCATAGCGTGCCTGCTCGGAGGCATGTTTCATTTCTTTGGTCCCTTTGTCGGATCAGCGGTTTATATTTTGTTAGATAAGGTTGTAACGGGCTTTACGGAATACTGGTCCTTGGTTCTTGGTATATTTGTCATTTTGCTGGTACTTTTCTTCCGGGGTGGTATGGCGGGCTTTATCTCAGAAAGGTTGTCGCCTGGAAGGCGTGAGGGGAGTTGACATGCTAAGCACTCAAGGACTTATGAAGAAGTTTGGTGGCCTGACGGCAATAAACAATGTCAGCTTTGAGATTGAGAAAGGGGAGCTTAGCTCTATTATCGGCCCTAACGGAGCTGGGAAGACTACACTTTTTAACTTGCTGACCGGCCATCTCCGCCCTGATTCGGGAAGGGTTATTTTCAACGACAAGGATATTACCAATTTACCACCCCATGGAATATGTCAGCTGGGGATCGGAAGGTCGTTTCAGCGCATAAACATCTTTCCTCGGCTGAAAGTATTTGACAATGTACAGGCTGCGGTGCTGGCAGGACAAGGAAAATGCGTCAATATATTCTCCCCTTCTAAGAATATGGCTAGGGAAGAGACCATCAAAGTGCTGGAGACGGTGGAGCTTGTTGATAAAAGGAGCCTTTTTGCAGGACTTCTTTCGCACGGCGATCAGAAACGCTTGGAAATCGGGATCGCGTTAGCGGTACGCCCCTCACTACTGCTGCTTGATGAACCAACTGCAGGAATGGGCTCTGAAGAGACGACGGAAATCGCCGGTCTTATTAACAGGGTGGTTCAATATCAAGGCTTGACTGCTGTGTTCGTTGAGCATGATATGAGCGTAGTCTTTGGTATCTCGCAGAAGATAAGGGTGATGCATCTAGGCGAGATAATTGCTACAGGCACGCCCGAGGAAATCAGAGCTAATGCGCAGGTACAGCGAATCTATCTTGGTGAGGAATGATAATGCTACTAGAGGTGGACAGTATAAACACGTTTTATGGAATGAGTCATATCCTATTTGATTTGTCACTGAGCGTTGAAAAAGGAGAAATAGTTTGTCTACTAGGCAGAAACGGAGCTGGTAAGACCACCACGCTAAGGAGCATAATAGGACTTACTCCACCCCTCTCGGGAAGTATAATATTTGAAGGACAAGAGATTAGAAGTAAACAGGCTTTCAGGATCGCTCGGTTGGGCATTGGTTTTGTTCCCGAAGATATGTTGATAATCCCTGACCTCACTGTGAGAGAAAACTTGGAGATAGCTATGAGGCGGAAGGGGCAGTGGACGCTGGAAACTGTTTATCGACTTTTCTCTGTACTGAAGGAGCGGGAATCTCAAGAAGGTGGCACACTTAGCGGTGGGGAGCAACAGATGCTTGCTATCGGCAGAGCGCTGATGAGTAATCCTCAACTGCTACTCCTCGATGAACCTTCTGAGGGACTTGCTCCTACGATCGTGAAAATGTTGGCCGACTTCATGAGGGTGCTCAAGGAAGAAGGGATGACCACGCTGCTTGCAGAGCAGAACTCAAAGTTTGCCCTTACATTTTCCGACAGAGCCTATCTCCTAGAAAAAGGAGGAATTTGCTGGCATGGGAATTGTGAAGAATTAAAGGGAAAACCGGAAATAATGAAACAGTATCTGGGAGTGTAAACCAGGTGTAATGTCACATTTGCGAAGAGGTATTACAGCAGAAGTTATGCTAGCGAAATCAGGCATGGGGTTGTTTCGTTAATTAAAATTATTCTGAATATTAAAGAACACCCCATTTTTTATCAGAACAGAATGAAAAATTTGCACTAAAAGTTGCGGATAGAGGATATATCATTAAGTGTATTGAGTTAGTTCTATTTTGGCTTGTGACACCTATTCATTACTGTTGCGAGGGAGGCAAGAGTTAAAAACATTAAAAAAAGGAGGTTATTATGGCTTCAAATCATGAAACAATGACACCCAAAAGTCGCATCTTATCGGGGATATTCGGAGGTAGGGTTGATCGATTCCCTGTAGGCAGTACAATGTCATTGGCTACCCATGAGCAGATGGATAAACTGGGAGTGGGGTTTCCAGAAGCACATTATGAGCCAGAGGCAATGGCTAAACTTGCCTCTGCAAGCTATGAGATCATAGGAATGGACACAATTAAGGTTCCATTTAGTGTCTGGAACCTTTCATCCTCGCTTGGAACTACTATGAACTGGGGAAGCCGCAATAAATGGCCAGACGGAGTTCCCATCTTCCGGGATCCTGAAGAAGTTAAAATTCCAAAAGATTTTCTATCCCGTCCGGGAACAAGTGGTGTCTTAGAGGCAATAAAAATACTCAAGAAAAAATATCCCGACGTGGCTATTATCGGTACTGTCATGGGACCTCTCACCCAGTGTTTTAACCTCGTGGGTGTAGAAAACGTAATGTTAATGATTGCTACCCAACCTGACAAAATTAAAAGATTTTTGGAGAAATTTATAGACCCAGTGGTTGAGTATGCAAACGCCCAAGTAGATGCCGGTATCGATGCCCTTGATTATGCCGATCATGCAACAGGTGGGCTTATCAGTGCTGAAACTTACAAGGAATTTATTATGCCAATGCACAAACGTATTGTTAAAGAAATCAAAACCCCATGCGTACTTCACATCTGCGGGAACACCCTTGATCGGCTAGAGTACATTATTGAATCGGGTTTCCCCTGTTTTAACATAGATACATGGGTGGATGCTTTCCATGCAAAAAGAGTTGCTAAGAACCGAATTAGCCTTTGGGGCGGAATCAGCAATA
>Ga0315282_10012337_pt1 | contig 13088 bp, 9 predicted proteins | sample YL17G07_20_MG_FD_203693 | JGI IMG/M metagenome (GOLD analysis project Ga0315282, IMG submission 203693) | Sediment microbial communities from Yellowstone Lake, YNP, Wyoming, USA - YL17G07_20 | ecosystem: Environmental > Aquatic > Freshwater > Lake > Sediment | place: USA: Wyoming | collected...
ATAATTGCTGCCAAGAATAAACGGGTTAAGTTAGGCGGTAGCGAGAGTGAGCAGTTGTTCCTGCATTTTACGCAAGACCTGGAAACAATAGTGAATGCGGTAGACAGGCTTTAATGCGCAAGGCATGTTTTTTAGTTCTTTTTTTGTGTGCGGCCTTATTGGTGTATGCGCAGGAGATACCTTCTGCGCAGGGCCGGATTAATGATTTTGCAGGAGTTGTTTCAGAGGAGTACCGCGGGAAACTATCCGCGTTGCTTCAGGAGTTAGAAGATAAGACATCTGCGGAAGTAGCAATAGTCACGGTCAATTCCATTGCGCCGTATGACGAGAAGGAATACAGCCGCCTGCTCTTTGACAAGTGGTCGCCGGGTAAAAAAGGCAAGGATAACGGCATCCTGGTGCTGTTGGCCGTAAAAGAAAGGCGCTGGCGCATTGAGACCGGTTACGGCGTAGAAGGGGTTTTGCCTGACGGCCTCTGCGGCGAGATCGGCCGCAATTACATGGTGCCGTATTTTAAAGACGGTAAATACGGCCAAGGCCTTTACAATGGCGCGCTAAAAATAGCGCAAATTTTATCCGGCGGGCAAATAAGCGGGCAACCTGCTGCTCAGAGTTTAGACTCCGGTGACAGCGGCTGGTTAATTTTCTTTATTGTAGCCGGCTTTCTTGTCTTCTTTACAATTTTAAGTGCTGTTAATCGCAGCCGCTATGGCGGTTATTATGGCGGCGGTTATTATGGCGGAGATTCCGGAGGATTTGGCGGCGGCGGTTTTGGGGATGGTGGTTTCGGCGGAGGCGGCGGCGGAGGAGGAGGGGCCGGCGGAGGGTTCTAAGAGGAGGTTGGTAAAATGAAAAAATTTCTGATAGGTTTGGCAATATTTTTAGTATTGGCAATATTGGTCTTTGTTTCAGCATATAACGGCATTGTTTCAAAACATGAAACTATCACCGCCAAGTGGGCGCAAGTGGAAAATCAATTACAGCGCAGGAATGACCTGATTCCTAATCTGGTAAATAGCGTCAAAGGTTATACCAGCCATGAAAAGACGGTCCTGGAAGATGTGACTAATGCGCGCTCAGCTTGGGCAAAGGCAGGCAACTTAGAAGAAAAGGTGAAGGCCGCTTCCAATATCGATGCGGCATTAGGGCGGCTGCTTTTGGTGGCGGAGAATTACCCCAACTTAAAAGCAGACCAGACTTTCCTTAAACTCATGGATGAGTTATCCGGTACTGAGAACCGCATTGCCGTAGAACGCATGCGTTATAACGAGGCGGTCAGGGATTACAATATTACGGTGCGCCAGTTACCGGGTAATTTTATTGCCGCTATCTTCGGTTATAAACCGGCTACGGAATACTTTAAGGCGCAGGAGCAGGCGAGGGCAGTTCCGGAGGTAAAATTTTAAATTCCAAATCACAAATTCCAAATTACAAACAAATTACAATACCAAATGACCAAAATCCCAAACTAACAAGTTGGTTTGGGTATTGTGATTTCGGTATTTGGTATTGTTTGTGATTTGTGTATTGTGGTTTGTGATTTAAACGATCAGTAATTAATTTAAGTTTAAATATGAAATATATTATTCTAGTCGGCGACGGGATGGCGGATTACCCCATCAAGGAATTAGATGAACGCACTCCTCTGGAGGCAGCGCGCACCCCGAATATGGATTTTATCGCCCGGGCCGGATCTCTGGGCAGGGTAAAAACAGTTCCCGAGAAATTAAGCCCTGCCTCCGACGTGGCCAATATTTCCATACTCGGCTATGACCCCCAGGAATTCTATACCGGCAGAGGCCCTCTGGAGGCAGCAAATTTAGGCATAGAGCTGGAAGAGGGTGATGTTGCCTTTCGCTGTAACCTTATTACTGCTTCAGGCGATACGCTTGTGGATTACAGTTGCGGCCACATAAGTTCACACGAAGCCCAGATACTCATGAAGTTTATCGACCAGAATCTGGGCACTAACCGTATCAGGTTCTATTCCGGAGTAAGCTACAGGAACTTAATGTTGTTCAAGAGAGGCGAAGAGGAGCACTTAGGGGATTTAAAATGCAAGCCTCCGCATGATATAGCGGGCCAGAGCATCTCCAGGAATTTTCCCAAGGGTGACAGCGCACAAATACTCATAAAATTAATGCAGGACTCCCGCTCTCTTTTAGAAAAACACGAGATAAACCTGGTGAGGGTGGATTTAAAAGAAAATCCGGCGAATATGCTCTGGTTATGGGGGCAAGGTAGGAAACCCAATATGCCTAAATTCGCCGATAAGTACGGTCTTTCCGGCAGCGTCATCTCCGCTGTGGATTTGATAAAAGGATTAGGGAAGGTATTGGGGCTAGAGGTAATTGATGTGCCGGGGGCAACCGGTTATTACGATACCGATTATGCGGCTAAGGCGCAAGCCGCCTTAAAATCCCTGGAAAAAGAGGATTTTGTTTTCGTGCATGTGGAAGCCCCTGATGAGGCAGGCCATAACGGAGACTTGCGCGAGAAAATTACCGCTATCGAAAGGTTTGACCAGCTGGTGGTGGGGACAATTTTAAATGCCTACAAGGACAGGAAAGATTTCAGGCTCCTGGTTTTACCAGACCATGCCACGCCTATTTCCGTAAGGACGCATGTTTCCGCGCCTGTGCTCTTCGGTATTTTCGGCCAGGGCATACCCGAAAAAGGCTTTGCCAAATACAGCGAAAAAGAAGCAGAGAAATCAGAGCTTTATTTTGATAAGGGATATGAGTTGATGGAGTATTTTATCAAAGGAGAAATTTAAGATAATGTTAAATTCCAAATCACAAATTCCAAATTACAAACAAATTACAATACCAAATGACCAAAATTCCAAACTAACAAGTTGGTTTTGGTATTGTGATTTCGGTATTCGGTATTGTTTGTGATTTGTGTATTGTGATTTGTGATTTAAAGTTAAAAATGAATTCATTGATAATCGTTATAATATCACTGGCATTATTTTTTTGGGCTTACAGGTTTTATGCGCATAAACTCGAGGGCCTTTTGAATATTGACCCCGCCAGGCCTACCCCGGCATATTCCAAGTTTGACAGCGTAGATTATATCCCCGCAAAGAATTGGCTGGTCCTTTTCGGCCACCATTTTTCCTCCATTGCCGGAGCAGGCCCGATTATCGGGCCGGTTATCGCGGTAATGCTTTGGGGGTGGCTGCCCGCGCTTTTATGGGTCATTTTCGGCACGATTTTTATCGGCGGCGTCCTGGATTTCGGGTCGTTGGCAACCTCGATAAAAGAGGGCGGTTCATCCGTCGCAGATATTGCCCAGCATGTGATATCCAGGCGCGCAAAGGTCATTTTTTCTTTGTTTGTCTGGCTGGCCTTAATCCTGGTGATCGCTGTCTTTGCTTATCTTTGTGCGGATACCTTTGTCAAGGAACCCAGGGTTGTCCTGCCCTCTTTAGGGCTTATTCCTGTGGCTGTGGCAGTGGGGTTTATTTTATATTCCTTAAGGGGCAATAGCGTATTGACAACCCTCTTCGGGCTTGTCTGCCTGGCGGGATTAATATTATTAGGTAATACCCTGCCCATAAGCGGCAATATCAATACCTGGCTGGTAGTTTTATTTGTTTACTGTTATTTTGCTTCGGTGCTTCCGGTAAATATACTTTTGCAGCCGCGCGATTACCTCTGTAGTTTTCTTTTATTTTTCGGCGTGGGAGCGGGTTATCTAGGGTTACTCTTGACCCGGCCGCATATAACCGTACCCTGTTATCATAAATGGTCTTCCGGCGAAGGCTATCTCTGGCCCATGCTTTTTGTGACGGTTGCCTGCGGCGCGGTTTCCGGGTTCCACGCTTTAATTGCCAGCGGCACCACCTCCAAACAGATTGCCAATGAGCGCCACGCCAAAAGAATCGGTTACGGCGGCATGCTGGCAGAGGGGGTAGTCGCTGTCCTGGCCATTATTACAGCCGCTATCCTCTTTAGCGGAAAGGATGATTTAGCAGGGGCCTTAAAAAATATCACTCCCATCGGCATATTCGGCAAAGGCTATGCTGTGATTACGCGCAATATCCTTGCCGGATACGGCTCCTTTATTGCCATCACCATATTAAATGCCTTTATACTCACTACCTTGGATACGGCAACCCGCATAGCGCGTTACCTGACCGAAGAGTTATTCAATATTAAAAACCGTTATCTTTCCACGGCTTTTATTATCGTATTAAGCTCAAGTCTCGCCTTTAGCGGCCAATGGAGTAAAGTCTGGCCTGCCTTCGGGGCTTCTAACCAACTGGTGGGCGCTTTGGCATTATTTGTTTTGAGCTGCTGGCTTTTATCCAGGAATAAAAGTATGAAATTCACGCTTATGCCGGCCTTGTTTATGCTCCTGACTGCCGTAGCCGCGCTTATCTTTCAGGCGGGAAAATATATTATGGAGAGGGATATAGTTTTATCCGTGATAACTGTCTCTCTGCTGCTTTTGTCAGGGGTTATGGTTTATGAAGTAGGTAAGGTGATCCCGTTTATGTCGCTTGCGCTCCATAAGTTGCCGGTTTATTTAAGGAGAAAAAATGCCTAAGCGTCTAATCGTGCAAAAATTCGGCGGTTCATCAGTAGCCAATGTGGAAAGGATACGCAAGGTTGCCGAACGCCTGGTAAGTTACAAAAAGAAAGGGTTTGATCTGGTAGTGGTAGTCTCCGCATTAGGTGATACTACCGATGAATTAATAGAACTGGCGCACAAAATAAATAGCGAGCCTTCCGAGCGCGAAATGGATATGCTCCTGTCCACGGGAGAGCAGATTTCCGTGGCCTTATTGGCCATGGCTATACACAAGCTGGGTTTTGAAGCTATTTCTTTTACCGGTTCCCAGGTAGGCATTATTACCGATACCAGCCATACGCGCGCGCGCATCATAAAAATAAACGCCGACAAGATAAAAGAAGAATTAAAAAAGGGAAAGGTGGTGATTGTCGCGGGATTTCAGGGAGTGACCCTGAATCAGGATATCACCACTTTAGGCAGGGGCGGCTCGGACCTGACCGCAGTAGCCCTGGCTAAAGAATTGGCGGCCTGCGAATGCGAGATTTATACGGACGTAGAGGGGATTTACACCGCTGACCCGCGCATTGAGCCAAGGGCTAGAAAAATAAAGGCGGTGACTTTTGACGAAATGCTGGAGATGGCTTCCCTCGGTGCGCAGGTAGTGCAGGCGCGCTCCATTGAGGTAGCGAAGAAATTTAATGTGCCCATACATGTGCGTTCATCTTTTTCTCATAAGGCCGGCACGATGATTATCAAGGAGGTTAAGAGAATGGAAGAGGTAGTAGTCAGCGGCATAACACTGAATAGAGGCGAAGCAAAAGTTACCATCTGCGGCGTCCCGGATAAACCGGGTGTTGCGGCAAGGCTCTTCAAGGAATTGTCAGTCAGCGGTATCAATGTGGATATGATTGTCCAGAACGTCAGCCACATCCGCCAGACGGATATTTCTTTTACCGTAACCAAGCTCCAGGCGCACAAGGCCATCAGGATTACTAAAAAGGTCGCCGCAAGGATTAAGGCAGGCGAGGCCCTCTTGGATGAAGATATCGCCCGCGTCTCGATAGTAGGGGTGGGGATGAAGTCACATCCGGGAGTGGCGGCTAAGATGTTTGATATCCTGGCCGGTAATAAAATAAACATAGAGATGATTTCTACTTCAGACATCAGCATATCCTGTATTATAAAAAAGAGGTTTGCCGAAACAGCGGTGCGTGCCCTGCACGAAAGGTTCGGTTTAGCTAGATAAAAGGGGAGTTTATATGCCTATGGTAAAAATATACGATACTACTTTGCGCGACGGTTCACAGGGTGAAGGGATTTCCTATTCCGTGATGGATAAGGTGCGCATTGCGCAGGAACTGGACAGGCTGGGCCTGTCTTATATTGAGGGCGGCTGGCCCGGCTCGAACCCTAAGGATATGGAATTTTACCTTAAGATGTCCGGGTTACGCCTTAAAAACGCGCAATTAGTGGCCTTCGGCTCCACGCGTAAGGCACAGACAAAGGCAGCGCAGGATAATAACTTAAGAGCGCTTTTAAAATCGCAAGTTAAGACCGCCGCCGTATTCGGCAAGACCTGGGATTTGCATATCAGCGATGTTTTAAAGACCACCCTGGAAGAGAACCTGGAAATGATCCGGGATACGGTAAATTTTTTAGTTTCAGAGGGCCTCACCGTTTTTTACGACGCAGAGCATTTTTTTGACGCCTATAAGGCAAACCCCGCATATAGCCTGAAATGCCTGCAGGCTGCGCAAGGCGCAGGGGCGTCTTACGCGGTTTTATGCGATACCAACGGCGGTACGCTGACTTCAGAGATTACCAGGATTGCCGCAGAAATAAAACCGCAGGCCAATATCAGCTTGGGCATCCACTGCCACAATGACTCCGGGCTTGCCGTGGCTAATTCTCTGGCCGCAGTAGAGGCCGGATGCTCTATGGTACAGGGTACTATCAACGGCATCGGGGAACGTTGCGGCAATGCCGACCTCATCCCGATTATCGCTAACCTGCAAATAAAGATGGGCATTGTTTGCATCCCGGAGCAAAAACTGAGAGAGCTGACCAGCGTTTCGCATTTTGTCAGCGAGATAAGCAATATGAGGCAGAGGAGCGACCAGCCCTATGCCGGGCTATCCGCCTTTGCGCATAAGGGCGGGGTGCATATCAACGCGGTAATGAAGAACCCCAAGACATACGAGCATATTAACCCGGAGCTTGTGGGCAATAGGACCCGCATACTGATTTCGGAGCTGGCGGGAAAAACCGGGGTCCTGGCGCGCGCAAAAGACCTGGAGCTGGATCTGACTAAAGACGACCCCAAGACAAAAAAGATTTTAAAACTGGTGCAGGAGCTGGAGCATAAGGGGTATCATTTTGAGGCGGCAGAGGCGTCTTTTGAGCTCCTGCTCAAAAAAGCGCTCAAGAAATATAAGAAGTTCTTTGAATTAGAAGGTTTTCGCGTGGTGATTGAGAAAGTCTCGAATAAGAAAATCACCTCTGAGGCAATTATAAAATTAAAAGTCAAGGGCACCAAGGAACATACCGCCGCTGAAGGGGACGGCCCGATAAATGCACTGGATAATGCCCTGCGCAAGGCGCTGAAAGGCTTTTACCCGACTTTATCCAAGATGCATCTGTCGGATTTTAAGGTGCGCGTCCTGGATGAGAAAGCAGGCACCGCAGCTCCGGTGCGCGTATTGATTCAATCGCAGGATGAAAAAGACACCTGGAGCACTATCGGCGTCTCGGAAAATATTATTGAAGCCAGCTGGAAGGCAATGGTAGACAGTATAGAATATAAGCTGTTGAAAGATAAGGTTGAATAAGGAATTCGATGAATGAAATTTCCACCCGCTATAACCCCCGGGAAACAGAGGATAAGTGGTATAAATTCTGGGAAGAAAATAATTATTTCCGCGCAAAACCAAACCCCTCCCTGCCTGGCCGGCAGGCAGGCAAAAAACCTTTCTGCATAGTCATACCTCCGCCTAACGTCACCGGTATCCTGCATATGGGCCATGCCCTGAATAATACTATCCAGGATATACTCATCCGTTTTCACCGCATGAAGCAGGAGGAATCCCTCTGGATGCCCGGGACTGACCACGCGGGGATTGCCACGCAGAATGTGGTGGAAAAAGCCATTGCCAAAGAGGGCCTTAAACGCCAGGAATTAGGCAGGGAAAAATTTATTGAGCGCGTCTGGCAGTGGAAAGAGGAATACGGCTCAACTATCATCCGCCAGCTTAAGAAACTGGGCGCCTCCTGCGACTGGCCGCGCCTCAGGTTTACTATGGATGAGGATTATTCCAAATCTGTGGTAGAGGCCTTTGTCCTCCTCTGGAATAAAAAACTTATTTATCAGGATGATAAAGTGATCAATTGGTGCCCCAGGTGCCAGACCGCGCTTTCTGATGAAGAGGCGCCGCACCGCGAGCTAGTCGGGAATTTGTATTACATAAGATATCCTTTTGTAGAGTCCATAGTCCATAGTCCACAGTCCACAGATAAAAGAAAGACTATCGACTATCGACTATCGACTATCGACTACATTGTTGTAGCTACTACACGGCCTGAAACAATGCTGGGTGATACCGCAGTAGCGGTAAACCCTAAAGATAAAAGATACAAGAAATTTATCGGAAAAACTTTGATTTTACCTTTAGTAAATAGAGAAATAAAGATAATCGCCGACAGTATGGTGGATATGAAGTTTGGCACAGGGGCGGTTAAGGTGACTCCTAGCCACGACCCTAATGATTATATCTTGGGCAAGAAACATCGCCTGGATTTTGTAAATATTATGCAGCCTGACGGCCGCTTGAATCAGAATGCCGGCGATTACAGCGGCATGGAGAGGTTCCGGGCAAGAGAGGGTATTTTAGAGGAGTTAAAAGAAAAGGGGCTGCTGGAGAAGATAGTGCCGCACAATCTATCCGCCGGGCATTGTTACCGCTGCTCAACCATTATTGAGCCTTATTTATCCAGGCAGTGGTTTGTGAAAATGAAACCCCTGGCAAAGCCGGCGATTGAAGCCGTAAAAAAAGGCCGTATTAAATTTCACCCTAAACGCTGGACAAAAGTATATCTAAACTGGATGGAGAATATCCAGGATTGGTGCATATCCCGGCAGATCTGGTGGGGACACCGTTTGCCTATTTACTATTGTAAAAATTGCTTCAAACAGGCAAACGAGTCAACAGTCAATAGTCCACAGTCCACAGTTAAATCTATCGACTCAGGGATTATCGTTTCCAGAACTAGGCCTGAGAAGTGCCCGGTTTGCGGCTCACCCGATATACGGCAAGATGACGATGTTCTGGACACCTGGTTTTCCTCATGGCTGTGGCCATTTGCGACGTTTGGCTGGCCTGGTCAGGGACAGTCCCCTTCGACCGAAGGGAGTCCCGAGCGGAGTCGAGGGGCGGGGACAGTCCCTGTAGAGGAATTGAAATATTTCTATCCTACTTCAGTTCTGGTAACTGCCCCAGAAATAATTTTCTTCTGGGTGGCGCGCATGATTATGGCGGGTTTCGAGTTTATGCAGGATATCCCCTTTAAGGATGTCTATATCCACGGCACTGTGCGCGATATAGAAGGCAAGAAGATGTCTAAATCCTTAGGCAATATCATTGACCCGCAAGAGATAATCAATGAATACGGAGCTGATGCCCTGCGCTTCAGCCTTATTGCCATAACGGCGCAAGGCCAGGATGTATTTTTATCCAAGGAAAGGTTTGAGCAGGGCAGGAATTTCGCCAATAAAATCTGGAATGCCTCCAGGTTTATTCTGATGAACCTGGAGCCGGAAAAAGTAAAGGCGGATTTATGCGTTTTTGCCGCTGGCAAAACTCCGGGTATGGCAGACCGCTGGATTTTAAGCAGGTTTTATTCGGTATTAAAAGAAGTCAACAAAGACCTGGGGCTTTTCAAGTTTAATGAAGCGATAAATCTCATTTACGGCTTTTTCTGGCATGAGTTCTGCGACTGGTACCTGGAAATAATCAAACAGGAAATAAAAAATACCGAACATCAAATCACCATGTATAAAGTGCTGGAGAAGACATTGCGCACCTTGCACCCTTTTATGCCTTTTATTACGGAAGAGCTCTGGCAAAAGCTTCCGCACACAGGAAAATCCATTATCTTCGCGCCTTGGCCGCATATACAGGAGTCTTTGATAGATCATAAACTGGAAATAGATATGCACTCTTTATTCGGGGTTATCACCCAGATAAGGAATTTACGCAGCTCTCTGAAAGTCGGCTTTGAACAGAAAGTAAAAGTTTCCGTCTATGCGCATCAAAAAACAAAATACAACCTGCTGAGAGAAAATTCTAGCTTAATTGCGCAGTTAGCCGGCTTAAGCGAACTGGAGTTTCTTTCGCGCGCAAGCCGGCCCGCGGCTACTATCAGCGCGGTTATTGCGGATGTGGATGTGTATTTACATTTCGCAGGCCTCTTGGACATTGCTAGAGAGCGCGAAGAAATAAAAGAAAAAAAGAATAACCTGCACAGGCTTATCCAAGCCAAGTCAGCAGTGCTCAAGAACGCTTCTTTCCTGAAAAAAGCTCCGCCAGAGGTAGTGCGCAAGGAAAAAGAGGCAAAAGAGGCACTAGAGAGCGAGTTGGCCAGGTTGACAAAAATGCACGATGAATTACTTTAGAGAACCGGATATAAAGGATATCCTTATCCGCGCCTTAAGAGAAGATATCGGCAGAAAGGATATAACTACCGAGGCGGTTATACCTGCGAAACAAAGCGTCAAGGCAATACTCTTGGCCAAAGAGCGGTGTGTAGTTTGCGGTTTAGGAGTGGCCAGGGCAGTTTTCAGGCTGCAGGATAAAAATTGCCGCTTCCGGGCATTGGTAAAAGAGGGAGATTACGTCACAAAAGGAATGAAGCTCGCCTTAGTTTCAGGAAAGGCAAGGCCTATATTGAGCGCAGAGCGGGTAGCCTTGAATTTCCTGACGCGCCTATGCGGCATATCCACGCTAACTAAAAAATTTACTGATGCAGTCAAGCCCTATAAGGTAAAAATCCTGGATACCCGTAAAACTACTCCTGGCCTGCGCCTGCTGGAGAAATACGCGGTAAGGATGGGCGGCGGTTTTAACCATAGGATGAGCCTGGATGAGATGCTCCTGGTCAAGGACAATCATTGGAAGGCTGCCAAAGGCTGTATAAGGCTGCCCCCGTTTACCAAAGGTTACCAAATTGAGATAGAGGTAAGGAACTTAAAAGAATTCAGGCAGGCATTAAAATTAAAACCGGACATTATTATGCTGGATAATATGAGCATAAAAGATATAAAAGAGGCGGTGAAAATAAGAAATCAACTATCGACCAACGACTATCGACCAACGACTAAACTAGAGGCCTCCGGCGGCATCAACCTTAAAAATATCAGGCGTATTGCCTCCTGCGGAGTAGAGCAGATTTCCGTAGGGGCGCTGACCCACTCCGTAAATTCCGCGGATATAAGCTTAGAGATTCTTTAATAGATGGATAAGTTCAAACTGGTTGCGCCTTATAGGCCCTGCGGAGACCAGCCCGGGGCAATCAGGGAGTTAAACGCATCCCTACTTTCGAGGAGGCGCTTCCAGACGCTTTTAGGCGTTACCGGCTCAGGGAAAACTTTTACCCTGGCCAATGTTATTGCCCAGGCCAATCTTCCGACGCTGGTCATTTCCCATAATAAGACCCTGGCTGCGCAGCTCTATTCTGAATTCAGGGAATTCTTTCCGCATAATGCGGTGGAGTATTTTGTCAGCTATTACGATTATTACCAGCCGGAAGCGTATATCCCCTCCACAGATACATACATCGAAAAGGATTCTTCCATTAACGACATGCTGGACCGGCTGCGGCTTTCCGCGACGACGTCGCTTATGTCACGCAGGGATGTTTTGATTGTGGCCTCGGTATCCTGCATTTATAACCTGGGCAGCCCGCAGGATTACAAAGATATGCTGGTGTTCATAGAAAAGGGCCAGATTCTCTCGCGCGATGAGTTGCTCTTGAAACTGGTCCAGATACAATACGAGAGGAATGATTACGAATTTACCAGGGGCAGGGTCAGGGTAAGGGGGGATTGCCTGGAGGTTTTTCCTTCCTATCAGGAAAAGGCCCTGCGCATAGAATTATGCGCGGATAGGGTGGAGAAGATTTCTGTCATAGACCCTGTTTCCGGCCAAATCCTGGATACGCTGGAAAAAACAGCGGTCTATCCGGCAAAGCATTTTATCGCTTCTAACGATAGTATTGAGGCGGCAATACGTTCCATAAGGCTGGAGCTAGAGGAGCAGCTTAAAGTTTTAAAAACCAAAAATAAGCTTCTGGAAGCGCAGCGCTTGTCTGCGCGCACCAATTATGACTTAGAGATGCTCAAGGAAATCGGATATTGCCACGGCATAGAGAATTATTCCAGGCATCTCTCGGGGAGGCCTGAGGGTTCGCGGCCATACTCTATGATTGATTATTTTCAAGGGGCATTCTTAACCGTAATTGACGAGTCTCATGCCTGTGTACCGCAGATAAGGGGGATGTACGAAGGCGACCGCGCCAGGAAAGAAATTTTGGTAGAATACGGTTTCAGGCTGCCTTCCTGCCTGGATAACCGGCCGTTAAAGTTTGAAGAATTCGATTCCCTGGTAAAACAGGTGGTCTTTGTTTCGGCTACCCCTTCAGATTATGAAATTAAAAAGAGCGCAAGTAAAGTTATTGAACAGATAATCCGGCCCACGGGCTTAGTGGACCCGGAGACCATTATCCGGCCTACCCATGGCCAGATAGAAGACCTGATCCAGGAGATAAAGAAACGCGCCGCAAAAAATGAAAGGACACTCGTAACTACGCTTACCAAACGCACGGCAGAGGACCTGGCCAATTATTTACAGGAAAAGGGATTAAGAGTAAAATACCTGCATTCGGAAATCCAGACAATCGAGCGTTCAAAGATATTGAAGGAATTAAGGCAGAAGGAATTTGATTGCCTGGTGGGGATAAACCTGCTCAGGGAAGGGCTGGACCTTCCGGAGGTTTCGCTGGTAGCGATTCTGGATGCGGATAAGGAAGGTTTCCTGCGCAGTGCCACCAGCCTGATTCAGGTTTCCGGAAGGGCCGCCAGGAATATTAACGGCACGGTGATTATGTATGCGGATGAACTCACCGGTTCTATGCAGAAGGCGATTTCAGAGAGTAATCGCAGGCGCAAGATACAGCTGGAGTTTAACCGGAAAAATAAAATCACTCCCCGCTCCATCCAGAAGGCAATTAGAGAGGGGATAGAGGAGATGGAGGTGGCCCAGGAGTTTGTGCTGGATTTAACCGGACAGAATAAAGAGGAGTATGAGTTAGCGCAATATATCGCGGAATTGGAATACGAGATGGAGCTGGCCGCGCGTAACTTGCAATTTGAAAAAGCAGCGGTGATGAGGGATAAGATTAATGAAGTTAAATCACAAATCACAAATTCCAAATTACAAACAAATCCCAATACCCAATGACCAAAATTCCAAACCAACAGGTTGGTTTCGGTATTGTGATTTCGGTATTTGGTA
>Ga0315282_10012338_pt1 | contig 13088 bp, 7 predicted proteins | sample YL17G07_20_MG_FD_203693 | JGI IMG/M metagenome (GOLD analysis project Ga0315282, IMG submission 203693) | Sediment microbial communities from Yellowstone Lake, YNP, Wyoming, USA - YL17G07_20 | ecosystem: Environmental > Aquatic > Freshwater > Lake > Sediment | place: USA: Wyoming | collected...
GATCTTTGCTTCCTGCCTGTTGACCCAATCTTTACTCTTTGATACCTTGAAGCGATGTCCTTTCAGCATCCGGATGACCTGCTTCTTTCCGGGACCGCCCAGAATATTTCTGTTCGCGATGATATATCTCGGGTCCATGGCCTTCCGGACCGTTTCGTCCTTCATCCTGAGAGGTCGCCCTGTAATCGCCACGGACGCCTCATCCAGCATATCAGAGTTCACCTCGGCGGGCGATTTCGCTCGATCTAAACAATCCCTGACCAGTCTTCCTACGATCCGGTGGGCCGTTCGAAAGGCCAGATCCTTCTCCTGAACAATGATTTCAGCAAGCTGAGCTCCCTGCGTAAAGTTTGCTCCCGCCCTCGCAGCCATAACGTCCTTGTTGATCTTCAACGTGGAAAGAACACCCCTCATCAATCTCGTCGCCATCTGAGCATAGTCGAAGGTCTGCCAGGCAATGGGTCCCGTTTCTTCCAGGTCTCCGAGCTCTTCGGACTCGGTCTTGAGCTGGGCAAACACCGTCATCGTGTTGCCCATAGCGATAGCGGAAAGGTATCTCATTCTTTCCAGAGAGGAAGGGTTTTTCTTCTGAGGCATGATGGAGGATGTCCCGCAATAGGCATCCGAGAGTTCAACCATCCCGAATTCATAGGTACACCAGACGTTCAGATCATCTGCTAAAGCGGAAAGGTTCGAAAGAAGGATCGCCGCACGGGTGATACTCTCCAGTGTGAAATCCCTTGAGATCGATGCGTCCCGGGTATTCTCAACGACCCCATCGAACCCGAGGAGTTCGGCCATCCGGGGCCGGTTCAGTGGAAACCCTGAACCCGACACAATCGCCGATCCCATGGGGCTTTGATTCACCCTCCGATAGGTCTCCTGGAGTCGCTGGATATCCCTTTGATATCGATCTGCAAATGAAAGAAGGTAATGGGCAAAGGTCGTGGGCTGGGCATGTTGAAGGAGGCTGTAGCCCGGCATCACGGTTTCAACATGCTTCTCTGAAACCTCCACCATCGTCTCAATCAACGCAATCACATCCTGGATCAGGTGGAGAATCTTCTCTCTCAGGATCATCCTCTCTGAGCAAACATACATATCGCCCCTGCTTCTTCCCGAATGCATCCTGCCACCGGCGTCCTCTCCGATCTTTTCGATCAGGTAAGATTCGACGTTATGAAAGAGTTCTCCCTTCTTCGGATCGAGAGGAAATCGATCGAGCCCCATCGATTCGATCTCACCCAGGACCCGCAGGATCTTTCCAGCGTGGTTGCGCTGGATAATCCCCTGCTCATAGAGCATGATCGTATGGGCTTTATGATTCCAGAGCTCATGTGGAAAAGTATATTTTGCCTCGCTCACCCGGAGCTTAAACCCGTATTCAATCATCTCTTTCGAAGGCCCTTCTGAAAGCCTCGATCCCACCCCGAATCCTTTCCTGGGGAGATCCATCTTCTTAGCGCGATTCTTCATTTCATCCTCCTTGTGGTCTTCGTTTTAAAAGCGCTGTCAGTTCTCTGATTTTCCCAATCTTCTCAAGGTCGTTTACAAGATCCATGATATCTTCAATATGTTTTCTCCTCAGAAGAGGTGTCATGTTTTGCAGGAACTTCTCTTTGACCTCCTCGATGCTGAGAGAACGGCATACAGGTTCTTCGATAAAAACGCTCTTATCTCTGCAGATCACTTCAATCCTGGCCTTCGCTGTTATCTCAGGATCGCTCACGAGTTTTACCTTTCCCATTACGTCCCTGGTGGAAGGGTTATTAAGATTCTCATCACTGAACTCATATAAACCCGCTCTTCCCATTACCGCCATGAGGGCCATGGAAAAAGGAAGGCTGAATTTCGCCTCATAGATGTCTCGTGGTTTTTCATTACCCACCAGCCAGGTGCGCATCGGCTTCATGGTCACCCGGACCGTGTCGATATCCAGATGGCTCAAACCATTCTCGCTGAGGATTTTCTGTATCCCCTCAATGCCTTCGAAACAGGCCCGGCAGCACGCATATCTCTTGAAAAAGTTTTTCGTAATGAGGAAAGGCCTGCCAAAATCCTCCGTGATGCGGGCAACATCCTGTTCGGTCGCTTTGGAGGAAGAGGCAAGGAACCCCTTTTTCCCCTCAATAATAGTCTCCGACCCTTTAAACCCTTCCCTCGCAAGGAATGCCGAGAAAACGCCATTCGATGCCGCCTTCCCGCTGTGGAGATGTTTTGCAGTGGTCGCTTCGGCATTGAGGGACTCCCAGAAACCGGCTGCCTGGGTTCCGGCCAATCCGAGAGCCATGGTCATCTTCCCTTCATCCAGACGGAGCAATTTCCCCGCCGCTGCCGCCGCGCCGAACGTATTACAGGTCCCTGTTGTATGCCAGAATTGATAGTGACTCGCTCCGGCGGCCCGAGCCATTCGCGCCGAAATATCATATCCTACGGCCATCGAAGCGATGAGGTCTTTTCCCGAAGACCCGGCATATTCGGCCACTGCCAGAGCCGCCGGGATCACCCCGATTCCTGTATGAAGGGAGGCCTCTTCGTGGACATCATCGATCTCCATGACCGCTGAAATCATTCCGTTGTACAGGGCTGCTTCAGCAGGGGGCGCGGAAAGACGACAGCCGATGAGGGCCGCGTTATTCTTCCCGCCTTTCTCCCGGGCCAGCTTCTGCATAATCCGGTCGGTGAAGGAACCTTTGCCTGAATAGGCGCTCCCGATCCAATCGAGAAGGCACATCTTCGCCCGTTGAATCCCTTCCGCTGGAATAGCGCGGTAGTCTGTTTGCACAACAAAGGCAGACAATTTTTTCGTCAAGCCGCTGGATGAAAATGACATTCTACTGCAATTCCTTTCCTTTCTGTTTCGGATTCAAGGCATCGTTCAGACCGTCACCCACGAGATTGAATCCCATGACAACGAGAAAAATGGCCATGCCCGGAAACATGGCAGTCCACCACGCATGTCTTAAGAACCGCTGAGCGTTGTAGAGCATGACTCCCCAGCTGATCTGATTGGGATCGCCGAGCCCGAGAAAACTGAGCCCTGCCTCCAGCAGAATGGCCCTGGCGATTTGCAGGGACCCGCTCACAACGATGGGAGGCGTGGCGTTGGGTAGAATATCGCTGAGGATGATCCTTAGATCCGTAGCGCCAATGGCTCTGGCCCCTTCCACGAATTCCTTCTCTCTGATCGATAGGAATTCGACCCTGACGAGCCTCGCCGTAACCGGCCAGCTCAGGATGCCAATGACAAAAATGACATTCCAGATGCTATTACCGAAGAGGGCCACGATGACAAGCACCAGAAAAAATCGCGGGATGACGAGAAAAAATTCCGTCACCCTCATGAGGATGTCATCGACGACTCCCCCGTAATATCCCGCCAGGGCACCTATAATCACTCCAATAATCGTAGACGTCAGGGCGGCGAGGAGTCCCACCATGAGCGATGTCCTTGCTCCCCAGAGCACGCCACTGAAGAGATCCCGGCCGAGGTCATCCGTACCCATGAGATGCCGGGAATCCGGCCTATGAAAAGAATCCTTCCCTGTGCTCAACGGGCCGAATGGAGCGAGGAGTGGAGAAAGGATCGCCAGGAAGATGAATACGGCGATGATCACCAATCCCAAAACGGCTGCCCTGTTTCTTCTGTATTTTTTCCAGAATTCTCGCATGGAGCTAACTGATCCTGATTCTCGGGTCAAGAACCGAATAGAAGATATCGGTCATTAAATTCACAACGATGACCATCACGGAGATGAAGATGAACATCCCCATGAGGACAGGATAGTCTCTGGTGTAGATCGAATCATACATCAGCCTGCCGAGCCCCGGCCAGGCAAAAACGGTCTCGGTTAAAACAGCCCCCGCAAGGAGAAACCCGAAATTCAAACCCGTCAGCGTGACGAGAGGCAAAAGCGCGTTTCTCAGGGCATGTTTGTAGATGACCCTCCTCTCGGAAAGCCCCTTTGCCCGGGCTGTTCTGACGTAATCCTGACCCATCACCTCGATCATGCTCGCCCGGGTAAACCGGGTGTTAATGGCAAGGTAGCTCAGCCCCAGGGCAAAGGCCGGCAACACCAGATGGTGAAACACGTCAGCCCAATAAGCAATGCCCGTATACGATTCTCTGAGAGATTGCATCCCCTGGGCCGGGAAAACAGGGAACTTCAAACTGAAGGCGATCAGGAGTATCTGGCCAAGCCAGAAAACAGGAAGGGAGTATCCGATGAGGGAAACGAGGGTGATGAAGTTATCCGTCTTTGAATACTGTCTTCTCGATGAGATGACACCGAAGATCACCCCCCATATCGAAGAAAAGAGGATCGTCACGACCATGAGCAGAAGCGTGGCAGGAACCCGGTCCACGATGACATCGATGACAGGCTGCTTGAACGAGAAAGAGTAGCCGAAGTCTCCTTTCAGAACGTTCACAATATAGATGAATAATTGGGCAAACAAAGGCTTATCTAAACCATACTGCCTCTTCACATTCTCAATATACTCTACGGAAACCTGGAACTCGCCCACGAGAGAGATAATGGGATCTCCGGGAGCGAGGTGGATCAAACAGAAATTGACGATGATGATGCCTAAGATAAGCGGAACGGCCTGAATGAGCCGTCTCAGAATATAGCTGGTGAGGGAGTGGGTTTCCTTTCCCATGTCGAATCAAAACCTCATACGCTTCCGTCTATCATAAAGCTTTGTAGGGGCTGAAGATTTTCAGCCCCTACGATATCCCTTGAAAAACCCACCCGGAGAGAGGCAAAAATCCGAATATCAAACGTCCGATTACTCGAACCATTCGACATTGTCGGTGTTCGTAGGGGCTGAAGATTTTCAACCCCTACAGCCTTCGGATCGATACAGAGATTTTGGTCATTGTTTCGGATTTCGAGATTCGAATTTCGATTTTCTGAAATTACTTGGGAGGTGTATCCCTGCCCTTTGTCCACCAGACATCATCGCCAAGGCTGATGTACGATCTCGCGCACCAGCTATGGACGCCTTTGAACTCATCTCTCCAGGCAGAATTCAACCCATATTCGGAAAGCCAGAGATAAGGCAAGTCTTTTACAATGATTTCCTGTGCCTTGTGATAATATTCTGCCCGTTTCTTCACGGTGGACGCCTTCTCAGCGAGGGCGAAGAGGTCGTCCACCTCTTTGTTACTGTAGCCGGAGGCGTTCGCGAAGGCGACGGGTTTAATGTTGCTGGAGATATAGGTCCTGGCCACGGCAATGGCGGGATCCGGTCCGGTCCCGAGACCGTGGACCTGCATATCAAAATCCCACCGGATATAGGTCGCATCGATCATGCTTGATCGATCCAGCAATTTAAGCTCCACGTTGATCCCCACTCTGCCCAGATAATCCCGGATGATCTCAGCCGCCTTGGAGTATAAGAAAGATCCCCGATCGGCGATAATCGAGGTCTTGAACCGTGTCCCATCAGGCCCCTTCGGGTACCCGGCCTCGTCGAGCAACTGTTCCGCTTTCCTGGGGTTGAAGTCGTACTTCGTCACATTGGGATTATGGGCCCAGGTGGTCACACTGGGAATGGGACCTGTAGCCGCCTTCCCGAGGCCGTAGTCAGCCTTCTCTTCAATATACCCCTTGTCGATGGCGTGGGCAATGGCCTGTCTCACCTTCAGGTTGTTAAACGGTGCTTTTCTTAGGTTAAACGCGACAAGCATGACCGAAGGCCCATCCTCGTGACCCTTTGAGGAAACGACGAATCCAGGCCGGTTCTTGAATCTCGAAACCTCGGAGGACGGAAGATTGACATAGTAAAGGTAATCGATCTCTTTGGCCTCAAAGGCAATCATCCGGGACGAGGCATCCGGCACCATCTTGATGATGATTTTATCCAGATAAGGTTTGTCTTTCTTAAAGTAGGAAGGATTCCTCTCCAGGGTAATGTGACTTCCCTTCTTCCATTCTTTGAAAACAAAGGGGCCGGTCCCGATGGGTTTGAGGTTGTACGGGTTCTTTAAAAAGTCGGTATTTTCATAAAGATGCCTGGGAATGATAAAGGCCTCATTCCCCATGAATTTCAGCAACGGGTCATACGGATATTTCAGTTTGAAAACCACTGTGTAGGGGTCGGGAGTCTCAACAGCCTCCACGGCCTTCAACGTCACGGCCCCTCGGGGGTGGTGCTTGCTCAAGACCTCTGCGAACGTGAATTTCACGTCGGCAGAGGTAAAAGGTTTCTTATCGTGCCACGTCGCATTTCTTACGAGGTTGAATGTATAGGCCCTGCCGTCTTCTGATATCTTCCATGATTCCGCAAGATCGGGACGGGGGTTCAAGTCGTAGTCCGATTTGACCAGACAGTTGAAGATGCTCGAAGCGGCGAGAGTATCAAAGCCGCTGAAACTCGCAGCCAGGTTCAATGTCGCAGGATCGCCTCCTGACCCCACGATAAATGTGCCCCCATACCTGGGCTTCTCCTGGCTGCAGGCAGTACCCGCAAAGAAGGAAGCCGAAAAGATCATGACGGCCGTAAGGATGAGAAATAATGGAATAGACCTTAAGATGCCTCGGAATGTTCGATTGATACCGTCCTCCTTTCTCTCCTGATTATGGGTGGATATATGCTCTTTCATTGAGACGTCACCATTAACACGGAGACCCACCTCCCCCCACTCTATATAATGCCCATCTTCTTTTGTCAACCCTTCGACTCTCCGACCCTCCGTTTCTGTGAACCAGGAATCGTAGGGGCTGAAAATCTTCAGCCATCTGGTGGGCAATGCCCACCCTACAGGGTCCTCAGCCCCTACAGGAATGACCGAAACCTCTTCCTTGACAAAGTCTCCTTTTTGATATATTTACCCGCTATGACCAAGGCGACGGGAGGAAGTCCATGGAATTCAATCGTTCAATGAAGATTACCGGCATAAAACCATTCCTGGTCCGCCCATTGAGCTCAAACCCGAATTGGACGATTCAGAAACACTGGCTCCTGGTGAAGATCGAAACCGACCTGGGCATTGAGGGCTGGGGCGAGGCCTTTACGATGAAGTACAGGGAGAGGAACATTGCTCAGTATATCACCGAGCTCGCCCCCTTTCTTCTGGGAACAAATCCCTTCCACATCAAAGGCTTCACTCAAAAGGTGTTCAACCATTTTGCAGAGAGAAGGGGGGGCGTGGACCTTTACTGCGCAATGAGTGGGATCGAACAAGCCCTCTGGGATATTGTGGGAAAGGGCCTGGGCGTTCCCGTCTATGACCTGCTGGGTGGTCCGCTAAGGGATAAGATCAGGGTCTATGCCAACGGATACAGCCGCGGAGCGAATACTCCGGAGAAGATGGCTGAAAGGTCTCTCGAGGCCGTAAAACTGGGTTTCACAGCCATCAAGCTCTATCCCTTTCTTAACACTGAGGATGAAAATACGGTCGTCGAGTATGTCCGTGCTGTCCGCCAGGCGGTGGGGCCTGATGTGGATATCCTTATCGATATCTGGCGCCGTCCGTCGCCTCTTCAGGCGATCCGGGTTGCAAGAAGGCTCGAAGAGTTCAATATTTTCTGGTATGAGGAGCCTGTCTCTTCGGATAATCTGGATGTGCTGGCCGACGTACGGCGGTCGATTGGCTTGCCGGTGGTGACCGGGGAATGTTTCTATGCGAAGTCCGAGTTCAGGAACGTGCTCGAAAAGAGAGCAGCCGATATCCTTAACCCTGACGTGGCAAGTTGCGGAGGAATCCTGGAACTTAAAGAGATTGCAGCCATGGCGGAACCTTACTCCGTTCTCATTGCCCCTCATAACTGGAACAGCACAACGATGGCCCTCGCTGCAACGATCCAGGTAGCCGCCATGATCCCTAATTTCCTCATCGTCGAATATTTCGTAAGCTTCACCGAAGGCGGGAATGCCATTACGTTACGCCCTTTCAAGATTGAGAATGGGTATATCAGGGTCCCGACAAAACCCGGCCTGGGATTGGAAATCAATGAAGAGGCCTTGAAGGATTTTCCGTTTCGGGAATACCCTCCCGATTGATGGGCCGACCGTCCTGACCTCCGCGGCCCCCCCGACCGTTCGCCCTGAGCCTGTCCTTCGGCTCCGCTCAGGACATTCGGAAGTCACCGTTCACCCTGAGCCTGTCCTGTTCATTGCCGAGAATGGAATAGGTCCACTCCTTTCCCATTCTGGTCTTGAATCCGCGCTCAATCAGAAAATCGAGAATCTTCTTCCTCCCCGTTCCCTTCTCCATCTCACTGCGGATGAGCTGCAGTGCCGTCTCAAATTGGTCTTTGTAGGTCTCTCTGACCGAAGGCTTTCGTGTTTCCATTACTTCTGCCGGTTGTTCAACGGCATAATCTATGATAGGTTCCTTGCTCTTTCTCTCAATGAGCCTGGCTTGCATGTCGGCATATACTGGACAGTTGCCACCGCACTGGGCCCTGAAAGGGTTATCATCACATTCGCACACAAATGAAATATCTGCATGGTATATGTACTTGACGTTCGATTTGGTGCTGTGTCGTATTCCTGAGATGGGCGTCTTGGAGATTGGAGAAAGCAGGACCGCGCAGTATTCGACCAGCCAGGCTCGACAGTCTTCTTCGGTTAGCCCCGCGTGCCTGCACCACGCCGCTATGTACTGGGTTATATCTTGACGTGTTGGAATGCGATCAGCAGGAGAGAAGCGTGCTAAAGTGAGACCATTTTCAACCAGATCCTGGACGCAGGGATAGAGCACATCCCCACCCGGATCCCCCAGAAGGATTCTCAGCCTTGCCAGAAAAGAAGTGTCTGCCATTTTGATATCCATCCTAAGACCCGTTCACAACGCTACCGTTCGCGCGTGGTAGAAACGCCGCCGCCATGGTTAACAGGCCCACTTATCCGATAAGGCATTCCGACCAATTTCCAATCCAAACACATCTACGTCATCCCCAGCGCCTTCATCGCCGCTGTCATGGGGTCTGAGAAGAAGATTGGATCGACCCGTTCTACAATGTCTCCCGAGACCTCGAGAAAGTTCCGCTTATTTTCCAAAGGTACCAGCGCGCGCCGCGCGCCGTTATCCATGCCGACCTGGAGAGGCTCTACCAAAGATCGCAACGACTTGATATTGCCCTGGATGCTCAGGTCTCCAAGTATCACAAGCCCCGCCAGCACCGACTGTTTCTTGATGGCGGAGTACACTGCGATGATGAGGGCGATGCCTGCTTCACAAGGTACGTGATTGCTGAGCAGATCAATGCCTTCGACATGGAAATCGGTTGTGTCGACCTGCTGCGAGATGCCTATTTTGACCTTCTGCGCTGCCAAATAGGCGAAAGCCCGCTGGATGGATTCCCGCATCGCTCCATCGATGCCTCCGGCTATCTTGAGTTTCCCGGTTCCTGGAGAGCAGCCGACCTCAAGGCGGTAGAGGCCAACCTTACCCTGGTCATCTACGGAGGCGGTGTATACCGACCCAGGGGCAAGTGGGTCGGAAGAGATCATGTCGCGCCCCCCTTGTTCCGGGACCCCCACGAATCTTTCCTCGCGCGTCTCGTTGTTTATGTATGAGAAGGATGTTTGATGGTACTCGAAGGAGCCCAGTTTCTTGAGCTGTTCTTTGACGCGTCGCCGGCCCTCTATGGCCAGTTCGACGATCTCGGCGAGTTCGTCACGACTCATCTCGCCGTGGGGATAGATCAGCTTGACCAACCCCGAGACCGTTTTACGAACCGCCTTGACATCACGAGCGTTGAGGTGGGACCCCAAAGAAAAGTGACGGTCTATCACCTCCGTGAAGTTGTGCTTTCGCAGCTCGCGAAGCGCCTCGGCAAGGTAGTCAACGACGAATCCGTAATGGTCGGTGAAGTGCTCGACACGCATCTTCGGAATCTCCCAGCCGGGGATGTAGAAATGGAGGCGGTCGAGAAACGCCATGTCCTCGCGGATCACCTCCGGCATGGGCGTGAATAGATGCGAGGAGCGCACCATGATGTCTACTGCCTGATTGGTGTTGCCAAACATGGCAATGGAGGCCATGCCGGTTAGAGCATCTTTCCCCCGGGCAAACATGCCGGATTCGCAATACGTCTTGAGGGTCGTGACAACCTCTTTCGGCATATTCTGGAGATCGGCCACCTCATCGAACGCAATAGCATCCCAGATGCCCACCAGTCCCATCTTTCCGCTCGCCATGTTATAGAAGAGGTTTGCGACGGTCGTGGGACCGGTCAGGAGGATGGTGTACGGTGACAGCTCCTGATATGCGTAACTCTTGCCCGTCCCCCGATGTCCCAGCTCCACGAGGTTATAGTTATGTTCGCAGAGCGGGATCATCCGGACGAGGAACATCATCTTGAGCCGGCGGTCGAAGTTCTGCGGTTCAAGGCCTATGGTTCGCAGGAGGAGGTCAAGCCACTCGTCCGCCGAGAACTCACGGCGACAGTTCTGAAACTCCGCCAGGTCAAACGTGGCGATCTGAATGGGTTTCAAGCTGTCAATCCAGAAAGGGCTCCGCTTGCCCTTGGCATCCTCGTCGTATTGGTGCCGGATGTCGATCTGGGCCCAGATGCCGCCCATGAGGAGACGGTCGTATTCGCGCAAAAAGTGCTCCGGCACGTGGACGAACTTGTGGCCGAAGTTGACCAACTCCGCCCAGTGTTTGTCGTCGTCCGAAAGATAACGGACCTTCACTTTATCGATGAGCGTGTGCTTGCCTTTGTCCTTGACCATCGACTGCGCCTTGTTGGACTCATCGGGTCGCACAAAGTTGGAACTGATCGTGGTATTCACAACGCGAAGACCCGCCTCGATGGCAGCCGCATCATCGGTGGCGCAGTACTTGCCGAGAAGATACTCGAGGACGAAGACCGGCACGTTCGCCCCGACCTTCACCTTTCGGACGAGGTCCTTTCGAACCACCTTCCCAGCGAAAACTCTTGTTGATTTGCGATCAAGTTCAGGCATCGTGTCCTTTGTCCTTTGTCCTTTGTCATTGGTCCTTTGTTTGCTGGTGTTCAGATATTACAGTTGACCATTGACCACTGACAATTGACACTTTTTACATTGCGATGGTCACTTCGATCTTCTCAATCCGTGACAATTCAGCTCCTGTCGCGGCATCAAGCAAGTACAACCCGACACTCTTCTGGTCCGGCTCCTCGGTGATCATGAGAGTGACCGTGTTGGGGGCTATCCTCTTGGAATCGCTCCCATCGTTGCGGAGCGCCACATCGCCCGTGGCCTCCTCGAATCCGTAGGAAGCACTGACGGCACGCGAAATAATCTTCCCCTTCGCACGCAGCTCAACCCGAACTTTCGGCGGCGCGATGTCGAACAACCCCGAGTTCGCGCCTGTAATCTGAACGGAGAAAAACCGGGTTGTGAGTTTCTGGCTCCCCGGAGCGAGTGTCCATGTGATACCCACCGGAGGACCAGCGTAGGGTCTGGACGACGGACTGAGGATCATGACCGGCACCAGCAATTCCTGTGGCGAGAGTCCGCCGTGGAAGTATGCCTTTGCTCCGCCCTTGCACTTGAAGCAGGCGAAGGTCCACGGCGTGGCCAAGTCGAATTCGCCCTGCATGTCAAATGAACTGAGAGGCACACGCAGGAAGGCATCGTCCGCGTTGCCCCCATGACCCACCCAAACGCGGCGATGAAGGTCGACGGTCTCGCCGCCCGGTGAGTCTACCTTCATGTCCTCGCTCAGTTCATCGGCAAAGATGTGGCCATGGTCAGCCGCCAGGACGATGCGCTCAATGCCCATGTCAACGAGCATTCGAACGCCTCTCCGCAGGTCGTTCAGGACTCCGTCCATCTGCCTGCGTGCCTGGGCAATGTTGTCCTGCTCGCAGAGCTCATCAATCTCTTGCGATGTCACAAGAATCAACTGTGCGTTTTTGATACCCTCGCGAACCTTCTTTGAGGGCTTGGGCAGGAGATTGTCCAACTTTGCATCAAAGACCTCCACGCCAGCAAGCTCCTTCAAAAGCGCCAATCGGTCCTTGCGATCCTTAATGACGGTCCCATTGATCTCCAGCGCCAGTTTTCCGCTGCCTGCCGTCACAACCTTCGCAACACCTTGAGCGCCGGGGAGCAGCGCCGCCATGCCAATCTCAGTCACGGTCGGCACAGCAGCGAGGGTCGGCTGGAGGTCAACCTCAAAATCTTCGTTAAGCAGTCGCGCAAGCTCCCGGCCCATTTCAAACCGAAGCGCATCCACCCACATATAGGCGGTCTTCTTCTCGCCCAGGGAAGGCTTCACGTGCCTTTCAAAAACGTCTCGCTGACGCGCAACGCTCTTGTCCGGGGCGTTCTTCTGCAGTTGTGTCAGGAATTGCCGGGCGATCTCGGAGCCAACCGCTACGTAACGTCGCCTGGCCCGGATTACGAGTTTCTCTATACTGTCGTGGTCATCGCCGTGCGGCTCGAAGTTGTACCAACGGCTCTCCATGTGACGGTGGTGGGTATCCAGCAGACACCAGGGCTCCGTACCCTCGGCATATTCCTTGATCATGCCAGTGACCGACGCGGGGGCTTTTTTCAGCGCCTTCTCGACGCGATCAGCTTCCAACAGCACCTCGGCAGCGGATGCGACAAGCGCCCAGCGTGCCTGAAGCTTCGGTTCCGCATCGCACCAGAAACGGGACAAGCGAGACTCGGCCAGGGTCAACATAGCGCCGTCTGTTTTCTCCAAAAGCCGGTTCTCGGCATGTCTCAACAGCGCCCTCTCGATGACCGGGAAGGTTTCGACATTCACCATCGCCTCGGGCTCGAACGTCAAGGCGGCCAAGTTGAACTCCTGTTCCACCCGGCGGGCAGCGGCCACATAGCTTTCCCGCCGGTCACGGCGCAAACGCCACGCCCGGGCCAACCCAACACATGCGGCAGCAGTAGCTGGCGTTGAGGCGACCGGAACCGAGACCAGACTTGACGGTGCGGTCTTTCCAACTCCTAAAATGAGATCGGTCATCAGGACGTGCCGGGCCAGACGCTGGCGGAGGTCGTCCGGCTCCGCGCCATCAGGGGCGTCGAAACCGAGCTCATGCCGTAGAAGCTCCGCAAGTTCGCCCTTGGCGTCCTTTTGGGCAATGCTCTCATCGAGACGATCATTGTCGAGAAAATAA
>Ga0315282_10012339_pt1 | contig 13085 bp, 8 predicted proteins | sample YL17G07_20_MG_FD_203693 | JGI IMG/M metagenome (GOLD analysis project Ga0315282, IMG submission 203693) | Sediment microbial communities from Yellowstone Lake, YNP, Wyoming, USA - YL17G07_20 | ecosystem: Environmental > Aquatic > Freshwater > Lake > Sediment | place: USA: Wyoming | collected...
TCGGATACATCTCCATGAAGCCCACCAGCGTCACCGGGTGATCCATGACCACTCCTCCCTCGAGACCGCCTACGCAAGAGAGGATAGAGAGCCCACCGGACGTAAGGGGATGATCAGTCAAGCCAAATCCGCGGGGATTGCAGTGACGGCGTGGGACGATCCGGGAAGCCGGCCTCAAGAACTTCCTGCAAATCGGTGATTCGTGGTACTTCCCGTGACTATTCGGGACTAGCGCTCGAGCCTTTGCACGGCGGAGGTCAGGGGTTCGACTCCCCTGCGGTCCACCACTCGGTTCTTGGTCATTTGCAGGGAAAACGCGTCTGCCACGTCAGCTTCAGGCCCCCGGCGACTCCTCCAGGACCCCTTCCGACAACCCGTTGACAAACAAACTGGATGCGGCTGCACCCTGCTCGGCGAGGTCTGAGAAGGCTTGGCACATCTTGCGGCGACGCATGGATCCAGTCGTTGCTATCCGTACGAGCCGGCGTATAGTCGGTGTGTGACCCGCGCCACGCGGGTCCTACCCCGCCGTCGGCGAACGGCGAGGCACACCGCTTGTTTGGGGGGTCGTGCCGTGAAGAAGCTCCTCGTCTGCCTTTCCCTCGTCGGCCTGCTCGTGCTCGCCCTGGGCGGCACGGCCGGCGCCCAGCCGCCGACGCTCCCAAGCCTCGCCACGACCGTCCCCGGCAGCAGCCCAGGTCTCTTCGGCCCCGCCTGGGGCGTCGTGGGAGATCCTATTCCCCCCACCGTGAGCGCCATCGTTCCCGCCGCGGTGCCCGTAGCCCCGCTCTTGTTCTTCGCTTCTGTGCCAACCTGGACGGGCGGCTACAACGCCTACTCGGTGGCCACGGCTGACCTGAACGAAGACGGTCTCGATGACCTTCTGCTCGGCAACTGCAACTACGGTGGCAAGATAGAGGTGCTTCTGGCCGACGGGGCGGGCGGCTTCGGTGCGCCGACCGAGTTCGCGGCGGGTCATGACACCTGGGGGATCGCGACGGCCGACTTCGACGAAGACGGTCACGTCGACGTCGTCGTGGGACACTGGAGTACAAGCGGCGGCGTCTCGCTGCTTCTCGGCGACGGCGCCGGCGCGCTCGGCGCTCTGACACGGGTCGATGTCGGCTCCGACATCCGCTGCGTCGCCGCGGCCGACTTCGACGGCGACGGTCACGTCGACGCCGCCGCCGCCGGCGGCGGCAGCACGGGATCGCTCTCCGTGCTTGTCGGTGACGGGCATGGCGGTCTGGCTCTCGACGCCACGTACGCCGGCGACAGCTACGTCAGCGCGATCGTCGCAGCCGATTTCAACGAGGACGGTGACCCCGATGTTGCCACGGTCAACGAGGCCACCGATCCGACCGTGAGTGTCTTTCTCAGCGACGGGGCCGGGGCGTTCGCCGCCCGGCGGACGTTCGATCCCTGCGAGAAGGCGGCCAGCGGCACGCTGACCAGCGGCGACGTCGACTGCGACGGCCACGCCGACCTGGTCGTCGGCAACAAGCGCGACGCCCAGGTGACCGTTCTTGCCGGCGACGGCGCCGGCGGTTTCGCCGCGCCGCAGCATCGGCCGGCCGGAGCGTGCCGGTCACTGCTCGCCACCGACCTTAGCGGCGACGGCAAAGACGATGTGGTGGTCGCCGGTACGGCCGGCCGGGTCAACGTGGCGGTCAACGACGGCACTGGTGCGCTGGCCTCGTGGCGAAGCTACATGGCCGGCGGTGACGGTCTGCTTGCGGCCGGCGAGTTCACCGGCGACGGCGTGACCGATGTCGCGGTCGTGATACCGGGCTGTCCCGGCAAGGTCGCGCTGCTCGCCGGCAGCGGTGGCGGGCGCCTCGTCGCGCCGCCGCGCTATGGCGTCGGCAGCGATGTCCTGACGGACCTCGCCGTCGGCGATCTCAACGAAGACGGAGTGCCCGATGTGGTGATCACCGACTACGCATTGTCGGCCTGTGATATCGCCTGCGGCGACGGCGCCGGTGGCTTCGACGTGACGCACACGGTCGCCGCCGGAGGCAAGCCCGACTCCGTGACGGTCGCCGACTTCAACGGCGATGGCCACCAGGACCTGGCCGTGAGCTGTCGGTCGAACCTTCCGGGTTCGGAGGCGCCGCTCGTGTCGGTGTTTCTTGGCGACGGCAGCGGCGGGTTCGGTGCTCCGGTGAACACGCCGACGACGGTCGACGCCGGCAACGTCGCGATCAACGGGGTCGACTGGAACCACGACGCGTGGCTCGACCTGCAGGTGTCGGACATGATCCTCCAGGGTCACGGCGACGGCAGCTTCGGCGGCTGCGGCATCGCGTTCGGCGGGACTCCGCGACCATCGCAGGTCGAGGTCGCCGACTTCAACAGCGACGGCGACCTCGACCTGGCTGCGCTATACCATGCCGACTCCATCAAGCTCGGGTTCGGCAACGGCAACGACTCGTATTCGGCGTGGACGACGGTGACCCACGAGAACACGTGGCCCTCGGCCTTCGACATTGGTGACCTCGACGGCGACGGCAACGCCGACCTGGTCATGGGGTGCTGGGCGCTGCGCGGAGTGGGCGTCATGCTCGGCGACGGGCAGGGCGGGTTCCCGCTCTCGCGGCGTGGCGGGTACGACACCCCGTACGGCGACGCCCTTACCGTGACCATCGCCGACTTCAACAGCGACGACCTGCCGGACGTCGCGCTCACGTTCACCGGCGGCTGGCTGTCGGTCCTGGCCGGCGACGGTACGGGAGCCCTCGGGCCGGCCGTCACCACCAAGTTCGGAGGCGAGGCGGTGGGGGCCGGCGCCGGTGAGTTCACCGGCGACGGCAAGCCCGACCTGGTGATCGCCACCGACGACCTGCTGCTGCTGCCCAACGTCTCGCCGCCGTTCGTCGTCGAGGGTGACAAGTCTCTGGCCGGCGGTCCGCAGGTGACGGTCAACTGCGACTGCCCAATCGCCTCGGTCATGCGCTTCCGTGACGCCGGCGGCGAATGGAGCGCCTGGCGACCGTATCTACCTGCAGACACCTGGTCCGTCTCCGGCCCCGACGGCGCGAAGGTCGTCGAGGCGGAGTTCCGCGATCCGCTGGGGAAGGTGACGAGCGCCAGCGACGAAGTCACCATCGACTCGACTCCGCCGATCCCCGTCGCGCTGGTGACGGTGCGGGTGAGGCGGGGCCGCACGTGTACTTTGCGGTACCGTGTCGACGACGTCGCCCCCAACGGCGGCACGGCCACGGTCCTCATCAAGGTCAAGAACCGCGCCGGCAAGGTGAAGAAGACCCTGCAGATAGGGGTCAAACCGGTGGGCACGGCCTTCTCGGCGAGCCTCAAGGTGCCGCGGACCTGGAAGGTCGGCACCTACCGCTACTTCGTCTACGCGACCGATACCGTCGGCAACGCGCAGCTCAAGGCCGGTTCGAACCGGCTGATCGTCAAGTAGTGGCGAGAGAGGGATGGGCGTGGGCGTGCCGACGGCTGTTGTGGCCGGGAAGGCGCCGCCGGGCGTTGCCCCGCCGCAAGCCGGCCGCACGCCGAACTCGCGGTGATCGCAGTGACGCCGTGGGACAGGCTGGGCAACCGGCCTCAAGGAACCCCTGCAAATCCGTGATTCCTTGGTATTCCCTGTGACTAGTCGGGACTAGCTCTCGGACCTTTGCACGGCGGAGGTCAGGGATCGACTCCCCTGCGGTCCACCATTCATTTGCAGGGAAAACGCGCTTTCAGCCGTTGCACGGGGCCGGCGGGTGCTATGCTCTTCGGTGTACTCTTTCCATCAGGGAGGAGCCGTGCGCCTACCAGGGTATCTCGTAGTCGTGACGCTGTTGGCGCTCGCGGGCATGTGCTCGTTCGTCGATCCGGCAGGCGCATTCATCTCTACGGGCGACGGGGGTTGGGTCTGGCAGAACCCGGCCCCGGCGGGCAACACGTACAACGCCGTCACCTTCGTCGACGCGGAACGCGGCTGGGCGGTCGGAGACCGCGGGACCATCGTCCGCTCCTTCGACGGCGGCGGCTCCTGGTATCGACAGCGCTCGGACACGCCGTGGGACCTCAAGGACGTTTGCTTCGTCAGCCCCAACAAGGGGTGGGCGGTGGGCCAGGTCGGCACCATCCTGGCCACCACGGACGGTGGCGATCACTGGCTGCCGCAGGTCTCGGCGGCGCCGGGCAACGTCACATCCGTCGACTTCATCAACGGTCACGACGGCGTGGCAGTCGGCAGCAACAGCATGGCCGAATGGACGGACGACGGCGGCGCCACGTGGCACAAGGCCGAGAGCGTGGAAGACGAGCCGGGGACCAGCTGGAACATGTCCTCGGTCGACTTCATCGACGATGTCGGGCATGTCCACGCGGTGGGCAGCAGGGTCCAGCTGGCCAGCAACGACGGGGGACGCAACTGGTTCTACGACACCGTCGACGGTGGGTGGCTCTCGACGAACTGCTTCCTCGACGAGAGTGAAGGATGGGCCGCGGGACAGAACGGATTCATCCTCCACACGAGCACCGGCAGCTCTGGCTGGGCACGACAGACAGCGCCGACGACTGCCTGGATCCACTCCCTGTCGTTCGTCGACTCGGAACACGGCTGTGCCGTCGGCGACGGCGGAGTCATACTAACGACGACGAACGGCGGCGTGGACTGGGATCTCGTCCGCACGCAGACGACGATGAACCTGATCGGCCTGAGCGCCGTGGACGGAACGCGTTGGGCCGTCGGTCAGGGCGGGTCCATTCTGCGCGTGGACGGCACCGGGACGTGGCGACCGCAGAGCCGCGGGACGATCGGCCCGCTCTCGTCGCTCGCGTTCGCCGACGCAAACGATGGCTGGGCGGTCGGTGAGGTCGGTTGCCTGCGGACCAGCGACAGCGGGGCGACCTGGAGCAAGACTGACCACATCGAGCCGTTGCTGGGCACTATCAAGTTCGTCACGCCTCTGGTGGGGTGGGGAATTGACGTCGACGGCGGCCTGGTGTGCAGTGCCAACGGCGGCGTCACGTGGACCAACGTGGAGACCGGCGCCTCGGCGAGGCTGACGGCGATCGAGTTCGTCGACCCTGCAGACGGCTGGGCCGTGGGACCGTCGACCATCGTCCACACGACGGACGGCGGTGCGAGCTGGCAACAGCAGGACCCGACGCGCTCTTCCTGCGGACTCACCGGCGTGGACTTCGTCGACGCGCAGACGGGTTGGGTGGTCGGACGCTGGGGCTCCGGGGGCTTCGTTCTGCACACCACCGACGGCGGGACGACCTGGACGGTAGTTCACGATGAGCCGACCAACACGTCGTCCATGTACTGGCTCGAGGACGTCGCCTTCGCCGACGCTCAGACGGGCTGCGCCCTCGGCGGCGGCCGGATCTACCGGACGACCGACGCCGGCACGACCTGGAGCGAGTTCTACTGTGGCGGCGAGGACGACGAGATCATCTTCGTTGATGCGAACAACGGCTGGATGCTCAGTTCGAGCATCGTCCTGCACACCAGCGACGCGGGTGCGACCTGGGAGACGCAGGACGCGGGCAGCATCTACGGCCTGTACGCCGCCGACTTCGTCGATGCCAGCAACGGCTGGGGCGTCGGCTACCAGGGATTGACGATCCACACGTCCAACGGCGGCATCACCTGGGAGCACCAGACGAGCGGGACGACGAACCACCTCACGTCCACCTCGTTCGTAAGCGCCCAGGAAGGCTGGGCAGTGGGCGGCAAGGTGCTGCACACCACTGACGCCGGTGCAACCTGGACGAACGTCACGCCCGGCGTCGCCCCCGGCAAGGCCTCCTTGGTCGAGATCGACCCGCAACATCTCTGGGCGGCGGACCCCCTCACGCGGACCACAGATGGCGGAGTGACCTGGACCAGCGTCGACACGGGGGCCGAGGTGACCATGACGGCCGTCGACTTCGTGGACCCGATGACGGGGTGGGCCACCGGCTCGAACGCGACCGTGATGCACACCACGGACGGCGGCGACAGCTGGGTCGAGCAGGAGACCGGCCTCACGTGGGGTCCAATGGCCAGCGTCGATTACCTCGACACGCAGCGCGGCTGGGCGACGTGCGGAACCGGGGTCCTGCGCACCACCGATGGCGGTGGCGGCTGGTCGTACACCAACCTGGTCGACAACGGAGCGATGCGATCGGTCTTCTTCCTGGACGGTCAGCGCGGGTGGCTGGTCGGGGAATGGGGCGCCATCTGGCACACCACGGACGGCGGCGACTCGTGGTCGGCGCAGACCGGTGGCTCCAACTACACCCTGCGTTCCGTCGCGTTCACCGACGCCGACAACGGCTGGATTGTCGGCGACGCCTACTCGATCACCGGAGGCCTGGTCCTGCGCACGACCGACGGCGGCGCCAGCTGGCAGCAGCAGAACGTCGGCACGGTACAGCCCCTCGGAGACGTCGTCGCGTTCGATTCACTCACCGCCTCGGCGTGCGGCGATTCGGGCGGCATCCTGCACACGTCCAACGGCGGTGCGCCCGCCCCTGACGATGTGCCTCCAGTCACCGAGCTCGAGGGAACCGGAGACGGCGCCTGGTTGACCGGTTTCCCCACTCTCGAGCTGGTCGCGGATGACGCCGGCGGAGTACAGATCTCGACGTGGGCCGTCGACGCCGGTACTGACAAGTCGGGCATGATCAAGTGGCGCGCCGAGGGTGAGCCGGACGTTACTACAGAAGGCGCCCACACGGTCAGCTACCGATCGGTCGACGACGCGGGCAACGCTGAGTGCGTCCACGCGGCTTGGGTGCGGATCGATTCGCGGGCCCCGACCCCGAAGGCGCCCTATGCGGCGTCGGTCGTCCGCAGCCGGCAAGCGCACCTGCGCTACAAAGTCATCGACCCACGACCCGGGAGCCCCAGAGCAACAGTGACGATCACGATCCGCAACTCGAAAGACCGGGTCGTCAAGAACACGACGCTCAAGCGCCGACGGGTCGGGCGTCTGCTCACGTACTCCTTCACCTGCAACCTGCCACGTGGTCGCTATCGCTTCTCGGTCGCCGCAGTGGACCTGGCGGGCAATGCTGGCACCTCGATCGCCGTCAATAGGCTGACGGTGCGATAAGGAGTCTCGCGCGTCACACAATACGTGGATGTCGGGCGAGCACGGCGAAGACGAAGACACCGGACCGGTCGGTCGCTAGGCCAACCCGTGCGGCAGGCGACTGGATGGCCCCGCGGTAACACTCGAGACAGCCGCCACAACTGGCGCTTCCGATTCTCCGCACCTCGTCGCGGTAGCAGGTCGGCAGGAGACCGGACGGCAAGCGCTCGGCAAACGCACGAGGCGCTACGGGATGTCGATTGGCGACACGCGCTGACACTCTTGCCTCAGGATCTACGCTCAGAGACGCACTTCTTGGCAATCCCTGGCACCTATTAGCGGAGTAGGAGATGCGTTTGCACGGCGGAGATCAGGGGTTCGACTCCCCTGCGGTCCACCAGCCATTTGCAGGGAAAACCTGGGTCGGTGCGACTCTGCGAACCGCCCCGGAAGCCCCCGAAACCCCCTCCGACAACCCGTTGACAAACAAACTGGGTGCGGGTGCATGCCGCTCGGTGGGGTCGGAAGAGGCTTGCCGGGGCCTGACGGGCATGCACCGGCCCTCGCCTGGCTCTCGGCGGTTGTCCCTCACAGACCTCTTGTGCCACACGTCTGAGCCCGCTGCTATAGTCAGAGACGGAAGCGGGTAGCTGTGTCGGTGAGGATGCGCAGACTGCATACTGCTTGTCGGGCCGACGCTCGGAACGTCCGTGCAACCGGCAGCCGAGCCGTCCGTCAGCGATCTGGCAGGAGGGACACATGGAACATCTTGCGCTGGATGAGGTGAGCATTCCCCGACATGAGATCGACAGGCGTATCGCCAGTGTCAGACGGAGAATGGCTGGCAGAGGGCTGGAGGTGCTGGTCGTCTTCTCTTCGCCTGGCAGCATGCGGTTCGGGCAGCGCGGGCACGTGCTCTACCTGTCCGGATACGAGCCGTACTTCGGCGACTGCATGATGATTCTGCCTCTCGATGACACCATTGATGCGGTCCTGGTGAAGGATGCGGCCGGCTACTTTCCGCAGACGTGCACCTGGATCGCGGATGTCAGAGGGGCGGGCGATCGCGTGCAGGTGGTCGGTGAGTTTCTCTCCGACAACGGACTCGAACGGTCCTCCGTCGGCGTCGCAGGTGAGTACTCCGTCAGCCCCGCTCTCTACGTGCGGCTGCTTGAGGAGGTGGGGCCTGCGAGGCTCGAGATAGCCTCGGACATCCTGCAGGACGAGCGGTCGGTGAAATCGGAGTTCGAACTTGAGTGCCTCAAGAAGGCGGCCGCCATCGCGGGCAAAGGCCTCGAGGCTGCGGCGCGCTTCATGCGGCCCGGCGTCACCGAATCGGATGTCAAGGGAGAGATGGAACGAGTCTGCAGAGCGCACGGCTCGCAGGCCTTCCCGCATTACACCATGGTGGTGTCGGGAAGAGACGAGGCGTACGCGAGCTGCTGGTGGCAATGCGAACGTCGGATGCTCGAATCCGGAGATCCGGTATCCATCGATTTCGGCACCATGTATCAGGGGTATTGCTGTGATCTGTCGCGGCCCTTTGTTCTCGGCAGGGCATCCGAAAGACAGAAGGATGTGCTGAAGGTCTTGCTGGAGGCGCATCATGCCGCGGCTGCGGCCGCAAGACCGGGTGTCCACGTATCCACCGTCGATGCGGCAGCCAACAAGATCTTGACGGCCGCATGGGGGGATCGGGACTGGTGGGGCATCGGGCACGGCGTGGGTCTGGAAGTGCATGAATGGCCCTTCATCGGATACCAGCGGATCGTGGATGACGGCGCCTATGAAGATCGTGTTCTCGAAGAGCACACGGTGATCTCGCTGGAACCGACCATGGCTCTTCCGGACACGGGCGATCTCCAGATCGAGGACCAGTTCGTGGTGACGGGAGAGGGTGCCGTCCGGTTGAACGGCATCCCTCATGAGATCACCGAGGTTTGAGCCGCCGCAGGGAGAGGTCGCCATGGAGTCCAACATGCCACATGAGGCAACCGAACCACACGTGCTTTCGATCAAGGACTTCAAGTTCAACGGTATCGACAGATACGTGCCCGGATGCCGGTATACGGAGATCGTGGATGCGGAAGGCTTCGGAGGATTCGGCCTCTACTTCATGCCGCCGGCTGCCCAGACGACAGTCTTCTCTCTCGAAAGTGAAGACGACGGCACCGCGGATGAGTACTACGGGCCCTGCTTTGAGTTCTACTACCTGCTTTCCGGAGAGATCACGATGTACTGGGGGAAGGACGCCCAGAGTCTGAGAAGGGGTGAAGGAGAACGTCTGCTGCTCGGGGCAGGCGACTTCGGTTGCTGGGAAAGGGAGTGGAAGTTCTCCGCCAGGAACAGCGGAGAGGTTCCGGCCATGTTCTTCTGGGGGCTGGCCGAAGCGCCGCCGGACGTCAAGGAACGGCTGCCGGTCCTGTAGGCTCGATGGAGAGCCGCCAACGCCGGGCCGGCGGGAGGCAGGCCCGGGTCCGTGCGCCTCTGCCCCGTCGCCTCGGTGCGACCAAGGCAACGGAACTGACGGAACCGACGGTTCGCGCTCCTCGCTGCGAAGCGTCATGTGCGCAGCGAGCGCGTACTAGCTGGCGTTGACGGTCCCGGAGGGTGCTCCGGGTTTGGAACCGGGGGTGCCGGCCTTCCGCCGGGGTACCCTATCCCGCCAGTGCCGCCGGCGGATCAGAGCGTCCCGTGAGAATCACTCTAGGGCCCGCCGCAACACGCTGTCGTCACCAGAATCTGGTGATTCTTCGGGACATCGTCCCTACCCTACTGCACGCTGGCGAATGGGAGGTCACCTACCCGAGGCGGGCACAGCTCACCTGCGAGGTGACCTATCTCCCGACCCGCGTGGACGACGAGGGAACGGGCAAGGCGGTCGAGCGGGAGGTGTTCGAGTGGATCGCGCGCGCGACCCAGGCGGGCCCGCGGCTTGCCGAGCATCCGCCGCAGTGGCTCTGGGACTGTGACATCGTGCCGGCGGGGATCCCGCCCGATCACCCCGTCGTCGCCACGGCGCCGCTGCTCATGAGGTGGTGCGCGTAGGGGCTCCGGCCCGAGCCCGGTCCTGGGCGGAGTTGACTTGACCGTGCCGGGCGGACATGAATGGAGGCAGGTTCCAGCCCACCCACGACTCAAGGAGGCGCGAGCATGGCTGAGAGACAGGTGCTCACCGGCGCCCTCCTCATCGACGGTACCGGAGCCGACCCCATCGAGGATGCGGTGATGGCCGTCGAAGGCGGCGTCATCGTCTACGCAGGGACGAAGGCCGGCTACTCCTCAGTGGAGGACGAGACCGTCGTCGACCTCGGCGGCACGACGCTGATGCCGGGCATCATCGACTGCCACTGTCATCTCGGGGGCACGTCCTTCCCCGACGAGGACGACTGGGTCCTGGAGCCCGACATCTACAAGACGATCGCCTCGGTCCATCAGGCCGGCGCCATGCTGAGGCACGGGGTCACGAGCGTGCGCGACATCTCGGTGCACGGCACCCACCTCAGGAAGGCGATCGCGGCCGGCCTCGTCGACGGGCCGCGGATCGTCCCCTGCTGGCGGGGCCTGTCGCGGACCGGTGGTCATGGCGACGCGCGCCTGCCGGCGGAGATGGTGCGCACCTCCCACCCGTGGGGCATCGTGGCCGACGGGATCGACGAGTGCCGCAAGGTCACGCGCGAGATCGTCAAGCAGGGATCGCGCTGCATCAAGATCTGGGCCAGTGGCGGCGGCTTGCACGAGAACGAACCAGAAGACGCTCAGCACTACAGCTTCGAGGAGCTGAAGGCGATCGTCGACGAGGCCAATCTCGTGCACCTGCCGGTCTGCGCGCATTGCGAGTGTGCGTCCTCGGCGCGCGACGCCGTGAAGGCCGGTGTGTGGTCGATCGAACACGGCGAGGATCTGGACGAAGAGACGATCGCGCTGATGGCGCAGAAGGGCGTCTCCCTGATCCCCACCCTCATCCTCATGCTCCGCTGGTTCCAGTGGTCCGGCGAGGGTGGCATCTACGGCGCCATGTACATCCCCGGCGCCGGCGACCTGCCAACCGACAGGGAGACCATGCGCGTCATGCACGACCGCCAGCTGGCCGGCAACCTCATGGCCGCCAAGGAGGCGGGCATCCGGATCGGCGTCGGGAGCGACTCCTTCTGCACAGGTCTCACCCCCTACGGCCCCGAGTCGCTCAACGAGGTGCACTGCCTGGTCCAGGCGGGCCTGACGGAGATGGAGGCGCTGGTCGCGGCCACCAAGTCGGGCGCGGAGATCCTCAAGATCGAAGACGTCACGGGGACACTGCGCGCCGGCAAGGCGGCCGACTACCTGGTGCTGCAGCGCAACCCGCTCGACGACATCCTGGCGATCGACGCGGAGAACATGGTCCTGGTCGCCAAGGAGGGCCGTCCGGTCAGGGACTCGCGGTCCCTGCTGTCCGGCGACGGGTCGGACGAGCGCGCCCCGAGCGAGTACCTGGCGATGACGTTGGAGAACGACGCCTAGCGCTCGTTCGTCGCGGTCTCGTCTCCTGAAAGCAACGCCCAGGCGCTGCCGGCGGGCGTTGCCCCGCTGCAAGCCAACTGCGAGCCAAATCCGCGGGGATTGCAGTGACGCGGAGGGACGATCCGGGAATCCGGCCTCAAGGAACCCCTGCAAATCGGTAATTCGCGGTACTTCTCGTGACTATCCGGGACTGGCATTCGGGCCTTTGCATGGCGGAGGTCAGGGGTTCGACTCCCCTGCGGTCCACCACTGATTTGCAGGGAAGACGCGTTTCGTGGGACCCTGCGACGGGTCCCGAAACCCCCGCCGACAACCCGTTGACAAACAAACTGGGTGCGACTGCACGCTGCTCCGTGGGGTCGGAAGAGGCTTGCCAGGCGTCGCGGTGACGGCAAGCTCGACATCGTAGCGACGAAGGGGCCGGCACGAGAGTGCCGGCCCACGCACGGCCCTTGCGGGTGGTCACGAACGTGCGTCTCTTCGCGGGGCAGCCGACGTAGGAGCCGGAACGGGCCTGCGAGGCACGTTTCCGTCAGCTGGCCGGCGACTCCGGCCACTCGCGTAGTATCAGGCGTCCCCGGCCGGCACGCTTGGCCTCGTACATCAGGCCGTCGGCAAGCCTGACCATGTCGTCGACGGAGTCCGGCGGCTGCAGCAGAGTGACGGCACCGATCGTCTGACTGACGGACCAGCGGCTGCTCACGGCATCCGCGACGGTCTGAACGGCATCATCGAGCACGCGACGCGCCGCCTGAACGTTCGTCTCGGGCAGGAGCAGGGCGAACTCATCGCCCCCGAGGCGGGCGACCATGTCCGTGGTGCGCAGCCGTTCTTCAAACGCCGTGGCGACGGTGCGTAGCACCTCGTCACCCTCGGTGTGGCCGAACGCGTCGTTGACGGCCTTGAAGTCGTCGAGGTCGACGTAGGCTAGCGTCAGCGGGCGTTCGCTGCGGCGGATCTGGGCGAGGGCGATGGTGGCGTGCTCCTCGAAGGCGCGCCAGTTCGCGACTCCGGTCAGCGGGTCGATATGCGCCATCGCTTGCACGCGCCGCTGTGCCCGCTGCATGCGATCGAGCAGAGTGACGATGATGGCGAAGAAGGCGAAGCGCACGACCACATCCCAGTACTCGAGCGGCGACACCGCGTGCGGCCAGTGGCTCGCTGCGTCGATATAGCCCCACGCGGTCGGGGCGGTCACCACGGCGAGCACGTAGCCAAAGCGCGCCGAAACGAACCACGTGGCGAAGGCCAGCGGGACCATGTAGAACACGGAGAAGGCGAGATTCTCGCCTGTGGCCCAGTCGAGGAATGCGATGAGCAAGACTCCGGCGAGCGCTTCGCTCACCCGCAGCCAGACTGGTTGGCGGTGCACCAGCGCGCTGGACGACGACAGGGCAGCATCGAGCGGGTCGCTGGGAGGCGGTGGCGCCGAGCGTTCCCAGCGACTCAGAGCCTTTCTGGGTGCCACCGCCCCCCTTTCGCGTCTCTCGTGGTCGTGCGGTCCGGTCACGAGCTTGTCGGGGCCGGTCGCGTGCGGTCAAC
>Ga0315282_10012340_pt1 | contig 13082 bp, 8 predicted proteins | sample YL17G07_20_MG_FD_203693 | JGI IMG/M metagenome (GOLD analysis project Ga0315282, IMG submission 203693) | Sediment microbial communities from Yellowstone Lake, YNP, Wyoming, USA - YL17G07_20 | ecosystem: Environmental > Aquatic > Freshwater > Lake > Sediment | place: USA: Wyoming | collected...
GCTTGGCGGGGTTCTTCCCAAGCATCTTTTCCCAGACTTCCTCATCCTCGAGCGTCTCAAGAATCTGGGAGGCGATAGCGTTCTGCTCGTCTTCGGAGAGCTTGCCCACTTTCCGGAGTGCGTCTTCAAGTAACTGCGTCATAGGTTCAGCCTACCAAACCCCATCGACGGGCGCAAGCTGGCAACGGCCTTGCCATCCCCCAGTTTGGGGTGGCGACTGATTGTAGTGGGGACGGCATCGGATCTTTTGCCCACTTGATCCCCGCAGGGGATCTATTGAATAGCCGGGGGCAACGCCCCGGAAAGCGATCCGGCCTGCGCCGCTGACCCTGAAAGGGTCAATAACTTGCGGTTCGGAATTCCCATCGCCGGTTTTGGCGAATCCCAAGCGATGCGACCCCTACAGGGTCGGAACGTGGCAGGCCCTTTTCCGGGGGCGTTGCCCCCGGCTATTTTCTCTGGCCCTTGCAGGGCGCCAAAGCCATCAACCCGCGCCCGCCATATCCGGGGAACGATCAGCCCAACTCCAAAGGAGCCGCGACCCAAAACTGGGGGAGGGCAAGGGCAACGGCCGGGGCTTCGTTCCGACGCGGTAGCTAGCCACGCAGTTTTCCGCTTTTAATAAGGTCTGCCTTCACCTTATCGAGCGGGATGCGCTTTTCGTGCTGCCGCGACCGGGAAACCAATGCGTCCTCGATATCTTCCCAGAGCGCGCGGCGCGTCTTGAGGTCGATGATGGCCGCCGTCTTGCGGCCTTTTTCGTCGGTGATGAATTGGATTCCGGTCATGCCCCGTGTCTCCCTGGGCGTGCGTTCAACCTGTCCTTAACCCTAATTCCGCGGTCACATTCTGTCAAGTCAGATAGCAAGCGTAGCGCGGACCTGTTCGGTAGGTCCGCGGCTCGTCTCCTATGGGCAAGGAAAAGCCGCGGACCTACCGAACAGGTCCGCGCTACCCTTCCCGTTTTTACCTTTTGCCCTTTGCCTTTTGCGCTTTGCCTTTTGACTTTCTTTTGCGGTTCCATCGGCCTGGGCTAAATGCACTGGAATCAAACCCTACTGTCCCAACCCGATTTGGCACTCGTGCGCCTCGCGGGTCTGGCGTTCCTGATCGAGGTAGGCGCGCGTGCGGCGGGTCAACTCCTCAAAGTCCACTTTGTGCGCGTCGAATTCCGGGCCGTCCATGCAGGCGAACTTCACCTTGTCGCCCACGGTAACGCGGCACCCACCGCACATGCCGGTGCCGTCCACCATGATGGGGTTCAGGCTGGCCATCGTATGTACGCCCCACTCGCGCGTCAGGGCGGCAGCGTAGCGCATCATGGGGATGGGTCCGATAACGTGCGCGGCGCCGACCGGGGAGGTTTGCGCGGCCTTCCATGCGCGCATCAGGTCCACCACCGTGCCGTGCATTCCCGCCGAGCCATCGTCGGTGGCCCACAGGACTTCATCCGCTGCCGAATGGAGTTCCTCGTCCAGAATGATCTGCGCCTTGGAGCGCGCTCCGCACAACGCCGTGACGCGATTGCCGGCGCGGCGGAAAGCGCGGGCCACGGGCAGCAACTCCGCCACACCCACGCCTCCGGCGACGCACACCACGTGCCCGACATTCTCAATGGCCGCCGCCTGTCCCAGCGGGCCGAGCAAATCGGCCAGGACCTCGCCGGATTCCATCGCCACCATGACGCGGCTCGTCTTGCCCACCCCTTGAACCACCAGCGTGATGCTGCCTTTTTCCGGGTCGCCGTCCACGAGTGTCAGCGGGATGCGCTCGCTGTCGGCGCGGGGACGCAGAATCACGAATTGCCCGGGCTGCCAGTGGCGGGCGACGCCGGTGGCTTGCACCTCAAACCAGGCAATTTCCGGAGTAATCAGACGCTTGGCGAGGATGCGGTTTTCCACCACATTTCGGCGGTCAGAGACCGGCGCTACCGCCGTGTGCGTCGCCGTCGCGGCATCAGCCTTTCCATTCTGCAAGGCTTCATGGATTGCCGCTGCGGCGGCGCGCCCATCGCGCATGGCCAAAATCACGGTGGAGCCGCCGCGCACCACGTCGCCGCCGGCAAACACTCGCGCCATGCTCGTCTGCCCCATGGTATCCACCACGATCTTGCCGCGTTGGGTCACTAACTGCGGCGTCGAGCGCTGCACCGTGGGGTTGGGGCTTTGTCCGATGGCCATGACTACGGTATCCACCGGCCTCCGATACTCCGAGCCCTCCATGGGAACCGGCGAGGGACGGCCGGATTCATCGGGCTCGCCCAGCCTCATGCGGATGCACTCCATCTCACGCAGCGTTCCCTTTTCGTCGCCGAACAGGCGGACCGGGGCCGCCAGGAATTCAAAGTGCACGCCTTCCTCTTCCGCGTGCTCGATCTCTTCCAGGCGAGCGCGCAGCTCGGCGCGGCCACGACGGAACATGATGGTGGTCTCGCTTCCCATTCGACGCGCCCAACGCGCGGCGTCCATGGCGGAATTCCCGCCGCCCACCACCACCGTGCGCGCTCCGATACGCACGGGGGTGTCCGCTTCCGGAAAGCGAAAAGCCTCCATCAGGTTCAGCCGCGTCAGGAATTCGTTGGCAGTGTAAACTCCCACCAGGTTCTCGCCCGGGATGCCCATCAAATGCGGCAGGCCCGCCCCGGTGCCCAGGAAAACCGCTTCAAAACCTTCCGCGAACAATTCTTCCACGGAGTAAGTCTTGCCCACGATGACGTCTTTGCGAAATTCCACTCCCATCGCCCGCAGCCGGTCAATTTCCTGGCGGATGATTTCCCTCGGCAGGCGGAAATTCGGAATGCCGTAAGCCAGCACGCCGCCCAACTGGTGCAAGGCTTCAAAGATCGTCACGCGATAACCATTCCGCACCAGGTCATACGCCGCAATCAGGGATGCCGGACCGCTGCCAATCAGAGCCACACGCGCACCCTGAGGCGTGGGCGCGGAGGACGCCGTGGGGGATTCCATCTCTCGATGCTGGTCGGCCGCAAAGCGTTCGAGCGAACCGATCGCCACCGGTTCGAGCTTCTTTCCCAGCAAGCAAATTTTCTCGCAGTACAACTCATGCTGGCAGACCCGGCCGCAGATCCCCGGGAAAGGACTTTCCTCGCTAATTTTTTGGAAGGCCGCCTCAAAATCTCCCCGCGCCATCAAGTCGATGAAGCTCTTGACGTCGATGTGGAGAGGGCAGGCTTGCACACAGACGGGATCTTTGCACTGCAAGCAACGGAGCGCCTCAATCCGGGCTTGCTCCAATGAGAAGCCCAGCGAGACCTCGGCGGAGCCCTGCACCCGCTCCTCCGGTGACCGCACCGGCAACACTTGGCGAGGCGCCTTGGGATTCCGCCGCAGCTTGGGCTTGGCTTCCACCGGGAGTGCACCAGCCTGCTTGGGAGTCTGTGAATCCACCGTTTTCCTCCTCGGACCGCCTTTGCGCTGCGCGCTTATACCCAGCGAACGCGTTTCCGGTGCTCGGAAGGCGTTTGCGGACAGCAACCTCCGCCTCAGTGACGGCCCTGCGTACGATAGCAGCAATTCATGTGCCAGCCAACATCGGCGGGAGAGCCAACCCGCATTTCTCACCACACTTGGATGGGGCTGCCGGAAGGGCGGGGCTTCAGCCCCGCTGAAATCGCGGCTCCCTCCCTCTGTTCATCCCGCGCCCCGCACAGTTTGCGGCTGCAAGCTGTCCGGGGCGCGGGGCACAAGAATAATCAGAGAGGCTTTGTAACGGCGGGGCTAAAGCCCCGCCCTTCCAGACCCGTGGTGAGAAATCCGCGCAAATTTTGACCAAAGGAAGTCGGATTCTTACATCTTGAAACATACAAATTGGCGTGTTCGACATTTTGTCCGCATCGCCTCGTTGCTGTTGTGTTTGGCAATAGGTTGCTCCATACTCCCGCTGGACTTGAGTTTGTCTCTCGCAAATGGGGGTGTTTGAATGGCAGTCTCAACTCAAACGGTCAAGACAGCTTACGACTCCGCCATGGAGAACTTTGATCTCGCGGCGGATGCACTGGATTTGAGCATCAACGTTCGAAACATGATCAAGTACCCGGAGCGGATTTTGCACGTGAATCTCCCGGTACGGATGGACAGCGGTCATATTCAAAGGTTCGAGGGTTACCGGGTTCAGCACAGCACGGCGCGGGGCCCGGCCAAAGGTGGAATCCGGTATCATCCTGGAGTTACGCTCGAGGAAGTGAAAGCCCTTGCCACTTGGATGACTTGGAAGTGCGCGGTGGTAAACATTCCATTTGGCGGAGCCAAAGGCGGGGTAACCTGCAATCCCAAGGAGATGTCGCTCACGGAACTCGAGCATCTTACTCGCCGTTATGCCAGCGCGATTCTGCCGCTCATTGGTCCTGAACAAGACATTCCTGCTCCGGATGTCTACACCAATTCGCAGGTGATGGCCTGGATCATGGACACCTACAGCATGACCAAGGGCTACCCCATTCCCGGAGTCGTCACGGGAAAGCCGATAGCCCTGGGCGGCTCGCTGGGACGGAATGAGGCTACCGGCCGCGGCGTTTTCTACACCCTTCAGAGTACGGCCGACCACCTGCGCATCCCGATCAAGGGTTCGAAGGTGGTGGTACAGGGTTTTGGCAATGCCGGTTCCATTGCCGCGCAATTGCTCGACAGCAATCAAGCTTACGTCATTGCCGTCAACGATTCGCGCGGTTGCGTGTACAACGCCAATGGGCTCGACATTCCCAAGCTCATCATGCACAAAGAGAAGACCGGAGGCGTGGTGGGTATGGCCAACTCTGAAACCATCAGCCCGCAGGAACTGCTTGCGCTGAAGTGTGACATCCTCATCCCCGCCGCTTTGGAGAACGCCATTGACGCCACCAATGCCGGCGCGGTGAAGGCCAAGATCGTGGGCGAGGCGGCCAACGGACCGGTGACGCCGGAAGGAGACGCCATCCTGGAGAAGAACGGGGTGTTCCTGATCCCCGATATCCTCTGCAATGCCGGGGGCGTCACGGTCTCCTACTTTGAGTGGGTGCAAGACGAGCAACACCTGTTCTGGGAGGCGCAGGACGTTTACAACCGCCTGGAGCGGGTGATGAAGAGCAGCTTTGCCGAGGTGCTGAAGATCCACCTCGATCGCAAGGTCAGCATGCGTACGGCCGCCAACATGCTCGGCATCAGCCGAGTTGCTGAGGCCACCACGCTGCGCGGTCTCTATCCCTGATGTGAAGTGGAATTCCCATTGCGAACAGGTCAGGGGCCGCATGATCTACTGGCCCCTGGCCTGACTCGTTTTGTCGAAAAATTGAGGAACGGCGGTTTCGTTTTGGTCCTGCAAAGTCGTGAGATCTGGTTTTCCCGGCAAGGATTTTTGGCCGTCCGTCTTTCACTTTTCCCTATTGCCATTTGTCTCTTGATTTTCCTTTGCGGCTTCGCCGTGCGCCGCTATACCGTCACGGTTTTGCCGTCGTCGCTCAGCACCGCGCGGGCCTTCTTGTGATACGCGATATTGGCCAAGTGGAGCGAGCGGACCGCCTGATGGCCAATTTCAATGGGGGCGTTGGGCTGCTGCCGCGTGCGCACGCAATCCAGAAAGTTCCGGATGTGCGGGCCGGTCTGCGTGACGCCGCCCGGAAGTTTTTCTTTTGCAGCCTGGGGACGATCCCAGCGGCTACCCACCCAGGGTTCCGCGTAGAGACGGTAACCCTGTTCGCAGAGTTCCAGCGTCCCCTTCTGCCCCTGGAAGACAATCCCCCAACCGTTCTGGAAGGAACTGGTATAAGTCAGTGTCCACGTCGAAGTGAAGCCGGGGTATTCAAACATCGCGCAGAAGGTGTCCGGCGTCTCCGCCGGGTGAAGCTTATAGACAGCGCCCGTACACTGTGCAGCCCGGGGCGCCGCCGCCTTGGTGAACCACTGGATGACATCGATGAGGTGAGTTCCCTGGTCCGTCATGTTCCCGCCGGAGAAATCCCAGAAGTAGCGCCAATAGCGAAAGCGATAAGGGTCAAAGGGCTGCTTGGGTGCGGGGCCCACGAAGCGGTCCCAATCCAGCTTGCTCTGAAGCACCGATTTGAGGTGGATGTCGATATTCCAGTACCACTCGGCCCGCACCAGGTTGATTTCTCCCAGTGCCCCCTGGTCTATCAGGGCTTTGCATTCCTGCGCAATCGGGGAGCTGCGCCGGGGCGAACAAATGTAGCCCAGATATATAATCGACCATGGCATGAGAAAGGGCTGCGGCACAGCGCAGGGGCGCCTTTTCAGTGCGCCATTTTGTCCAAGCAATTTCTTATTTTCGGTGGGTTTTAGTAAGTGGGTTTATTTTCAGTATGTTCTCAGGTTTGGAAAGCGAAATTTCCCCCTTCCGCCCCTTTTTTTTCAAGATGTTCTCAGCTTTGGGAAAACCGTGCTTTTGGCCTTTAAGGCAGACATAAAGTCAACACGAAATTAGGCGTATAACCGCGGCTACAGATCTCCTTTCTTGCCCCACTTGCCCGGCCCAGCCTCTCCCCCTCCGATCCTTTCCGCCGAGCCGGAGCGTAGGGTACGATATGCGTTATACCACTGAAGTAACCAAAGTCAAGCAAATAATTCTGACTTTTGTCAGAAAATTGCGTATTGCATCACTTTGCCTTACGGACGGCTTTACCCCGCCCTGCGCCGCACGGTGCGGGGCGCCGCTGTGGGGCGCGGTGGGCCACCGGCGCCCCGGCGCCAGAAGCCGGCTCTGGGGCGCAGGGCGCTGGGCCATGCCGCTGGCCTATGAAGGCAAGCTATCCCTCAAGAACTCTTCCAACCTGATCTCCCTATGGTCCGCGATGCCGCGCGCATCTGATTGGTGCGATGGGTTTTGACTCGCTTTTGCGGCCCCGCCGCGCTGCGGCATCCGACGGGCGCGGGCGGATGAGCTACCGCTGCCAACTGAGACAACAATCGGCGGCTATGTGGTCGTTAGCGCCATGAGCCTCCAGATAGCCCTTTCCCACCACGAATTCGCATCCGCAAAAAACTGAGGCATTTTTCCTCTGTTTTGCGCCATCTGAGTGAGGTGGAGAAGCGAAGTCCGCCAACCCAGACAGGAGGTGGGTGGCGCATACATCGAAGTCAATGTATGCGCCACCCACAGGGGTTGAATTACGCGCGTTATTTACCGTCGTCAACTTAGAGGTCAAGCCGTCCCCGAGTTTCGGAGATGTGGACTAAACGAGGCCTGAGAGTCTGACATGGGAACTACGGTGAACTCCCGCAAGATTCGGAGAAAACAGACGAGGTGACAATGATGTGCAAATATAAGCAGTTTTCCGTTTCCTTGGTTCTATGGTTTTTCTTCGTCGGGTGCGGCGCATCAGTTCCGCGTGCCCAATCACCGCTGAAATCCATCGACAATCCCCAGGGCGGCAAAATCGTTTACGGACTGGTGGATGGGGCCACTAGCCCTGCAGGGGCCATGGCCCACGTGCTGCACATCGTGCATAACAATTGCGGCGAAAGGCCGCAGGTTGGAAAGGTCTTCAGGGTGCGCGGCACCAATTCCGACGCGGTCTTCTTTACCGTGGTCAACCACCCGGCGGGGAACAAACAGGTGGCGGGCCTGGTCATTGCTGCGCCCTCCGGGCCCAACCAGATCGAAGCGGCCCTGGTGAGCGACGATGCGGCGCGTTTTGGCTCGACCGTGAATCCCATGCTGAATCAGTTATTCAGCGTATGGCATCCGGGCGGGGCGGCGGCAATCGGCGGCGCCTCGCCGGGCGCAAGTTCAGCCTCTGCTTCCTCCCGTGGCGCAGGCGGCGGAGGAGCGACTCCCCCAATGCATCAGGTTACGCTGCCCGACAATACCGCCAGTGTCAGCCTCCCCGACGGGTGGAACGTGGACCCCAAAAGCAGCGGCGGAACCTCAATGATCCACGGCCCACGTGGGGAACGGGTTGCCCTCAACCTGTGGTTTGGGGCGCAGGACCCTTACAGTCGAGGCTTCCGGCAACGGCAGCAAATGGGGGTGAAATTCCCGAATGTTATTATCTACCCGACTAACGTTGATCTGGCGAAGGCCTTTCCGGATATTTTCCAACGGCTTCGTGCCTCGAACGGACTGGGTCCAGCCCCGCTTCAGATCGATCACGCCGAGCAGGCGCCCGGGTCCCAGGGTCAGGGCTGCGTTAATGCTACAGGGCAGGTGGATCCCGATGGAAGAGGCATGGTGGAAATGGACGCGCTGCTCTGCGCGACAGCCCCTGATCAATACGGTCTTTACCATTTCGTAGTATCACAGTTCCAGATCCCCCTTGGGTCCACCGACCAGCAACGTGCCACCGCGACCGCCATCATGTCCAGCTACAAAGTGAACTATGAGCTCGTCCAGGCGCGAGCAGACGCTCAGATGGCCCCCATCCTCGCCTCCATGAGGCAAAACTGGGACGCCCAGCAGCAGGCATTAGTAGCGCGGAGCCAACAAATTAGCGGCAACATCCGCCAGATCGGCGCGAATGCCACGGCGCGGATGAACAGCATCGAACGGGCCAACGACGCCCAACACGCGGCCTGGAGCCAAGGCGAGGACAACATATCCCGGAACAATCAAGGCTTCAGCAACTACCTCTTGGACCAGACCGTGATCCAGGATAACAATATGTACGGCAATGGCACGATCGGCCACGGCACGGCGTGGAACTCCACTGCCGATGCGTTGGTGAAATCCGATCCCAACCGCTTCGAAATTGTGAACACACCGGGTTACTGGCGGGGAGTGGATTACTGACCGCTCGTTGAATGCGCGGAGAGCGTCCCATATGACTTTTTGCAGCAGAGTATATGGGCAAGGGTGGCGCATACATTGACTTCGATGTATGCGCCACCCCTGCGCCGAGAGAATGACGGGCAGACAATTGTTTAGAAACCAGTCTGTGCTTGGTACTCCAGCAGCTTGCGGATGTTCGGCTTCACGCTTCCCGGTTGTGACGTGGGCAGCAGTGCCAGGCCTTCCCGTGCTGTTGCGCGGCTTTTCTCGATCTGGCCGGAGGCGCGATAGGCCTGAGCCAGGGTCAGTAGCCGGGAGGCCGTCTTTCCATGGCTTATTGCAACCTCGCGCTCGGCGCAGGAGACGGCAACTTGCGGATTTCTGAGGGAGGCCGGCTCTACCGTCAAAAAGGCATATGCCGCCTGGTCGAGGACCAACGGCGAAGCCTGCTCTTTCTCGGCCACCTCCTTTAAGGCAGCCAGGCCTTTCCTCGATAACTCGTCCGAAGCTCCCGGCATGTGCAGGATAATTCTGATCGTGCCGATTCGCACCTGCGTGTTAGCGAGGAGTGCCTTCCAGCCGTCATTGGCCGGGTCCTGTTTTAATAGCCGTTCAAGGTAGGCCGCCGACTGCACGAGAATCCTCTCCGTGAGGATCAGATTTCCGCGTCGATCGCCAGGGTTGGCCGCGACGACCGGATGGGCCGCATCCTCGTAACTCCTGGCTTCGTCGTCGAGTGCGGTTACGACATCGTATAGAGCCCGGAGGTCCTTATTGTCCTGGGCGGCAATGCCCTGGAGTATCTCGATGGCTTGCTGGAAGAGCGGGACCGCCTGTGCATACGCTCCCAACTGCTCAAAGGCGATTGCCTGCTTGCGCAGTAACATGCAACGCAGGCGCACCGCCGGCAGGCTGCCCTGCTCGGCTTTGGGGAGGGCATCGGCGCGCTGCAAGGCCACCTGAAAGTCCTTGAGCGCCTGCGCTGGGTCGCTCTCCATCTCCACACTGCCGATCTTCATCTGGTGGATGGAGAGACCCCGCTTGGCGCGCAAGGAATTCGGATCGAGGCGCAAAGCGTCATCGTCCAGAGACACAGCCTGGCGATAAGCAGCGACGGCCGCTGCCGTATCTGCTAGGCTCCCCGTGCCGCTTTGCCCCAGTTCGTCACCCAGCATGCCGTAGGCGGAAGCCGCATCGCAGATCAAGGTGGGTGAAACATCGCGCGCGGCAACCAGCCGGTCCCAGGTGCGGGCTGCGGCCTGCATGGAAGCCACCGCTTCTTGCGTACGGCCGGTTCCAAACAGCACCGCGCTCCGGTACTCCTGCGCGAGGGCCAACGTCCGTAGCGGCTCTCGATCCATGGAGCCACCGGCAGCCAGAGGCGCGGCCAGCGCAATCGCCTTATCGAGACTGGCAAGGGCGCCGGCCGGGTCGCCCAGATTCTGAACGTAAGGATCGCCCTGAATCTCTCCCAGTTCGGAATACGCATCCGCCAGATCGAGTTGGGTCTGGCGGTCGCCTTGTGCATCCTTGGCCATGCGGTCCAGGTGTTCGAGCACGCGCGTGACCAGCAGTTTCTGAGCGCCGGTCGAACCCGGAAGCTGCTTGATGGCTTCGTCCAGCTCGGAGAGCAGGCTGTTGCTCAACTGCCGCAGGTCGGCGGAGCGCGCCTCCGCCTTGCGCCGCTCCGCATTGGCCACCCTGGACTGCCATAGCACACCTGAAATGCCCGCCGCCAGTGTGGCGGCCAGTAGTGCCACTGCCGCCAGGCCCCACCGGTGGCGGCGGATAAACTTACCGGCTCGATACCGAAGCGTGCCGCGGCGCGCCGCCACCGGAAGCCCCTCAAGATAGGCGCGAAGATCGGCGGCCAGTTGCTCCGCCGTGAGATAACGTTCCTGGGGTTCCTTGCGCAGAGCCTTCATCAAGATCGCGTCCAGATCAGCATCGAGCCGCGTGTGGCCGTCTGCCGGTTGCGTCGGCCTGCGGGGAGGTTCTGCGCAGATAACGCGCACCATTTCTGCTGTCGTCAGTTCCCTGAGTTCATAGGGCAGCGTTCCCGTCAGCAGAAGATACAACAGTACGCCCAGCGAATAAGTGTCCGAGGCCGTCGTGATGGGATTGCCCAGGACCTGTTCCGGGCTGGCATACTGCGGAGTAAAGGACTGATATCCTTCGCGGGTAAGTTTGCTGTCTAACCCGGAGTGAGAGGGGGAGAGTAGTTTAGCCGTTCCAAAGTCCAGCAACCGGGGAGTGCCGTCTGCGACCACCAGGATGTTATCCGGCTTCAAGTCGCGGTGGACGATGAAGTGCTGGTGAGCAAACTGGACGGCCTCGCAAGCACGCAGGAAGAGGGCGATCCGGAGGCGCAGGGAAAGACTTTCCCTTTCACAGAAGCGCTGGATGGGAACTCCATCCACGTACTCCATCACCAAGTATAAGTCGCCTTCGGCGGTGACGCCGCCATCCAGCAGGCGGGCAATATAGGGGTGCTGCAGCTCAGCCAGAATCTGACGTTCCTGGCGGAATCTTTCCCGAAACAGGTCGGTGGCCAAGGGCATGTCGATGAGTTTAATCGCCACCGCTTGCTCGAACTGCCCGTCGGCGCGATGCGCCAGATAGACGGCACCCATGCCGCCACGTCCCAATAGGCGGTCAAGCTCATAGGGCCCGACTCGCTTGCGACTGGGCTGAAGGTCTCGTTCGGGATTCTGTCCCGCCCGGCGGGACGCCGTCACTTGCTCTTCCGCCTCGCAGGCCTTGAGCAGCGAGCGCACCTCGGCGGCGAGTTCGCGGTCCCCGTGGCAGCGGATCTCAATCAGCTCGGTCCGCGCTTCCTTGGGAGCCGCAAAAGCCTCGTCGAAAATCGCCTTCATCTGCAAATATCTTTCCGTGGTTTGGTCCATATAAGCGGCCGCTCCGTCTGTGGCTTGTGCTCCTACTTCCAGACTGCGGCAATCGGGACCAAAGTAAATCATGGTCCCCTGCATCCGCAGCGATGTCCGGTGGAGGCGACATAGTAGCGAGCCCGGGATGAAGCTCCGTTCGCGATCGGCGGCGTGGTTGGATGCCGCTTCATCCTGCATCCGCGACGACGCCCGGGTGGAGGCGCCGGTACAGCCAGCTTTTGGCGAATCGCAGGTCGCGATCGACGGTGGACTTGGACACCTGCATCAGATCCGCGGTCTCCTCGGCAGTGCAACCCAGAAAGTAGCGCAACTCGACGAGTTGGACCTTGCCGGCATCGAGCGCGCCCAGTTCGTCCAGGGCATGGTTCAAGTCCAGCAGTTCAGGGCTGCCGATGTCAACCCACACAAGGTCGTCGCTCAGAGGGACGCGATCGTAGCCACCGCCGCGTATCTGTGCCTGCCGTTCACGGGCGTGATCGATCAGGATCATGCGCATGACCTTGGCGGCGAAGGCGTAGAAATGCCGGCGGTCCTCCCCGATGACTTTCTTCTGGTTCAGCAGCCGGAGATAGAGTTCGTGGACCAAGACTGTTGCCTGAAGAACGTCAGGATTGCGCTCGCGGCGAACATAGGCCCCGGCCACTTCCCGCAGGTGGGGGTAAACAAGCGGCATCAGCTCCTCAAAAGCTAACGGATCGCCATCCTTCCATTTGGCCAAGAGTAAGGTGATTTCCCCGCGCGCTGGCTGCACAGTCACCTCCGCGTGCGACGGGCCTGAATTTCGCTGCCAGCCTACCACTATTTCCTATGTTTTCACAGCATTTGGATAGTCTGGCGTTGCGTCAATTTGTCTCTGTCATGGCGAATGTACCTCACGAAATAACGGCGTAAAGCCGCCCCTATGTTAGGTTGAGACACAATAGCGTCCTGAGTTGGAAGTCCGTTCAAGAATTCAGCCCGTCAACTGACGGGCGACATAACGTAGCCCACGGCGCAAGCCGTGGGTCAGCGAACCCACCCTCATCCCCATCCCCTCTCCCGCCCGGGCGGGAGAGGGGTGTCCGTCAACTGACGGGCGGGGTAAGGGCCGTCCGTCGACCCAGGGCTTGCGCCCTGGGCTAAGTTATTTCGCCCCTACGGGGCTATAGAATACGCTACCATCCGGAGCAGGATTGTTAAGCGAGCTTCCGACCCAGGACAATATACAGGCTTCACTAGTAGTTATTCGCCTGTGCAATGAAACTGAGGCATTTTGCCTCCGCTTTGCGCTGTCTAGGTGAGGTGTAGAAGCGCAAGCGGTCGATTCTCGGAGAAACACACTTACCAGGAGGCATGCAATGACTAGACTTACGATTGCAGTTTTGATGTTGCTTAGTTTCGTAGTTACCTTGGGGCTTGTACCGGCGCGCGCACAAGAGAAACCGGCGCTCGTGGTTCATGCCTTCACGATCGCTTCTG
>Ga0315282_10012341_pt1 | contig 13082 bp, 11 predicted proteins | sample YL17G07_20_MG_FD_203693 | JGI IMG/M metagenome (GOLD analysis project Ga0315282, IMG submission 203693) | Sediment microbial communities from Yellowstone Lake, YNP, Wyoming, USA - YL17G07_20 | ecosystem: Environmental > Aquatic > Freshwater > Lake > Sediment | place: USA: Wyoming | collected...
TCTTCCCGCCCCACCGGGCCATATCGCCGCCGAATACCACAAAGTCGGGGTGGTGCTTTTTTGCTTCGTGCAGCAAATCTTTTAAGGCCTGGCGATTGTAAGGATGTTCTTGAGCCGGTGCAGCCAGACCCTTGGTATGGGGCCGCTGCCCTTTGCCTTTGGTGGGATGCTGTTGCTTTTCGGGCTTAATTCTCTGGTCCTCATAATCCATTTGGAGGCTGTCTTTCTTGTGGGATAAACGGGAATCCGCCAGAAAGACAAAACGAAAGGCCGCAGCGGGGTTAACCAGAACGGCGCTCCCCAGGAACACGGCCAACAATAAACACAGCAAAACCTGCTCCAACCGCGCCTTGACCGGCCCAAACTTTCCTCTCATAACTGTGGCCTCCAGTTAAATATTAACTTAAGTTGTGGCAGGTATTATTGTTAAAAAATGACAAAAATTGCCATTATTTTTTAAAGATATTCCCTCTGCAAGGTTGCCGCCGCTCCTGGGAGCCCTGCAGCCCGCGGCAGGAATGGAGAAATTAAATTTCTAAGGCCGGTTTGACCGCTCTTTCCCGGGAGAACGCAGTCGCCACCAATCCGCAGGGGCACGGCCAGCACCCGGGATAGGTTTTCCCGTAACTTTCCTTGGCTTCCACAATATCTCTGGTTTTTCCAACAATCATAGTGGCATTTTTTAAGAAAATAATATTTTATTTACCTTTAACAAGTTGAACATCCACTGAAATATTATTATTGAACTACTGCAATAAAGATCAGCAAGTAGAGAAAAAAGTTAATAAAACCATTTTTTCCTTGATTTTAGTGGAGATTATCTGGTATAGGATGACAACCGAAGGATGTGCAGGCCCGTCTCAATGGGGGAGGCGGGACGAGAAGGCCTGAATTCCTGCCAAGCCGGTTCATACCCCTCGCATGAGGAACTTATATGTTTTCCTGGGGGATGGGGGTAGTTCTCTGTTTTGTTCTGCTGACGGGTTGTGGCGGCGGCCGCCAAGTGACGGTAAAACAGGAGCCGATTCCGCAGGTTCCCACCGCTGCCATTCCCGACGATAATGATGATTTATCCCTGACCGAGGAGTTGAGCGCCAAGCGCCTGGAGGAACTCTACGCCAAGAGTGGCATCCCCGGTTGGGACCCCAGCCTGGAAGAGGAATTAAAGAAATGGGACCATCAGGTCAAGTTTGATCTGCCCATTCAGATGAATAAACAGGTACGGGCCTACCTGGTCTATTTCTCCACCGAACGCAAAGAAGTCATCCGCCGTTACCTGTCCCGCTCCACCCGCTATTTGCCACTGATCAAAGGGGTCTTCCAGGAATACGGCCTGCCGGAAGACCTGGCCTATCTGGCCATGATCGAAAGCGGCTTCAGCCCCAACGCCTATTCCCATGCCCATGCCTGCGGCATGTGGCAGTTCATCAGGGGCACCGGCGCCCGTTACGGCCTGGCCATGGACAGCTACGTGGATGAGCGCCGGGACCCGGAAAAGTCCACCCGCGCGGCTGCCAAATACCTCCTGGACCTGTATAAGCAATTCGGTTCCTGGTACTTGGCCGCGGCCAGCTACAACTGCGGCGAGGGCCGGGTGCAGAAAGAATTGAACAAAAGCAATCACAAGAACTTCTGGGAACTCTCCGCCAACCAGTGCCTGCCCAATGAGACCAAGAATTACGTGCCCCAGATGATCGCGGCCACCATTATTGCCAAGAACCCGGAGAAATTCGGGTTCAAGGGTGTCCCCTATCTGCCGGCCCTGGCCGTTGACCAGGTGCAGGTCAATGAGCCCACTTCCTTGAAAGCCGCGGCCGTAGCCGTCAATGTGCCGCCGGAGGAAGTGCAGGCCCTTAACCCGGAACTGCTCCGGGGCATAACTCCTCCTGACGGCAAGTACACTCTGAACCTGCCCGCCAAGAGCAAGGAGGCCTTTGCCAAAAACATCATGATAGCCCGGGTGGAGCACCCGGCAGTGGCGTCAAGATCGACCCGGGTGGCCAGTGGCGCCGCCACGCACCGCTCTGCCGCGGCCCAAACGGCTCATCATGTGGCGGGGGTGAGACATGCTCACAAGGCTGACAAGAAAAGCAAAGTCGTAGCTAGCAAGACCAGGAAAAAGGGCCACACCGAAATGGCCGTGGCCAAAAAAGGGAAATCCGCCCACAGCCACGGGGAAAAAGCCACCGCCACCCGCACCGCGTCCATGTTCCCTTTGCCTACTTCTGCCAAGTCCGGCCACAAGGACAAGGGTAAGACCCAGGTAACCATGAATGATGGCAAGGGCAAGGGGAAAGGGCACTCCAGAGAAAAGACCAACGGCAAAAAGAGCGGGGTGCAGCTTGCCAGGAAAAGCGAGGCGGCCGCCAAGAGCTCCAAGAACGTCGGCAAGGGCAATTCCTCAGCCAAGCGCACTAAAGACAAGGAAAGGATCTCCAAAGCCTCATCCCGGGCGGTGGTCGTCTCCGAGGCCTTGTAGTACCTCACCCTTGGCAAAATATCAAACTGTAGGGGCGGACCCGGGTGTCCGCCCTCTTTGGGTGCACACAGAGGCGCGCCCCTACAAGAAAATAGTATAACGCAGAGCCCCGGCCCGCGCCCTATTCTGCATTTTTTTCTTCCTTCCCCTTGATTTTCCCGAAGCTTATGGTTAGAAAGTACTGTTAGCACTAACTGTCAATGAGTGCTAATACCGAAAATCGGCTATTATCATTATAATCAGGAGGTTGTCCATGAAAGTCAAACCCTTGAATGATCGCGTCTTGGTCAAACGGACTGAAGAACTGACGGTCACCAAAGGCGGCATCGTCATCCCCGACACTGCTAAGGAAAAGCCCATTGAGGGCAAAATCGTCGCCGTGGGCCCCGGAAAAATGAGCGAACAAGGCCAGCGCATGGCTCTGCAGGTCAAGGCAGGGGACAAGGTCCTCTTCGGCAAATACTCCGGCACCGAGATCAAGGTTGAGGGCGAAGAGTACTTAATGATGCGGGAAGAAGACATCCTGGCCATCATCGAGTAAGTGCCCGCGTCTTACCGTTTCACCAATCAAAGTCCTTTTTATTCCAGATAATTTACTTAGGAGGAGCATAAGCACATGGCTGCCAAAGAAATCAAATATGACATCAAGGCCCGGGAGGCCATCCTCCGGGGAGTCAATACCCTGGCGGACGCGGTGAAAGTAACCCTGGGCCCCAAAGGCCGGAACGTGATCCTGGAGAAGGCCTTCGGCGCGCCGGCCATCACCAAGGACGGCGTCACCGTGGCCAAAGAGATCGAATTGGAAGATAAGTTTGAGAACATGGGGGCCCAGATGGTCAAAGAAGTGGCCTCCAAGACCTCGGACGTGGCCGGCGACGGCACCACCACCGCCACCATCCTGGCCCAGGCCATCTACCGGGAAGGCTCCCGGCTGGTGGCCGCGGGCACTAACCCCATGGCCCTGAAACGGGGCATCGAACGGGCCGTGACCGCGGTGGTGGACGAGTTACATAAAATCTCCAAGCCCACTAAGGACCAGAAAGAAATCGCCCAGGTGGGCACCATTTCCGCCAATAACGACTCCTCCATCGGCAACATCATTGCCGACGCCATGAGCAAGGTGGGCAAAGAAGGGGTCATCACCGTGGAAGAAGCCAAGGGCATGGAAACCACCCTGGAAGTGGTGGAAGGCATGCAGTTCGACCGGGGCTACATCTCCCCCTATTTCGTCACCAACCCCGAGAAGATGGAAGCATCCCTGGACGAGCCCTTGATTCTCATCCATGAGAAGAAGGTCAGCGCCATGAAAGACCTGCTGCCCCTGTTGGAGCAGATCGCCAAGATGGGCAAACCCCTGGTGATCATCGCCGAAGACGTGGAGGGCGAAGCCCTGGCCACCCTGGTGGTGAACAAACTTCGGGGCACCCTGCAGGTGGCCGCGGTGAAAGCCCCCGGCTTCGGCGACCGCCGCAAGGCCATGCTGGAAGACATCGCCATCCTCACCGGCGGCCAGCTGATCTCCGAAGACATGGGCTGGAAGCTGGAAAACGTCACCATGAAAGAGCTGGGCACCGCCAGGAAGGTGAGCCTGGACCGGGACAACACCACCATCATCGACGGCGGCGGCGACCGGGAGGCCATCGAAGGCCGGGTGAAACAGATCCGGGCCCAGGTCGACGAGACCACCTCCGACTATGACCGGGAAAAGCTCCAGGAACGGCTGGCCAAGCTGGTGGGCGGCGTGGCCGTCATCCGCGTGGGCGCGGCCACTGAAATCGAAATGAAGGAAAAGAAAGCCCGGGTGGAAGACGCGCTGAACGCCACCCGCGCCGCGGTGGAAGAAGGCATCGTCCCCGGCGGCGGCGTGGCCCTGCTGCGCTGCGTCCCGGCCCTGGCAGGCCTGAAGCTGGCGGTCCACGACGAGGAACTGGGCGTCAATATCATCAAGCGGGCCCTGGAAGAACCCATCCGCCAGATAGCCAATAACGCCGGCGCCGAAGGCTCCGTGGTCGCCGAACACGTGAAGAATGAAAAAGGCGCCATGGGCTACAACGCCGAGACCGGCGTCTACGAAGACCTGATGGTCGCGGGCGTCATCGACCCCACCAAGGTCACCCGCTACGCCATGCAGAACGCCGCGTCCGTGGCCTCCCTGCTCATCACCACCGAGGCCATGGTGGCCGAGAAACCCAAGAAGGAAGCGCCGATGCCCCCTATGGGCGGCGGCGGCATGGGCGGCATGGAAGGGATGTACTAAAAACAGGGGGCAGGGGTTAGGGGCCAGTTACATCGGCCCGGAGCCCCGCACCCTATGTCTGACAAAATGCAAGGCGGGCTCTGCCCGCCTTTTTTATTGAGAGTAATGCTTGTGGGGAAGAGACTGAGAGCCAGCGGCACAGGCTTCCAGCCGGTGGGGCTTTGCTCCCCTCACTCGATTGGCCCTTGACTTTCTGCCCCTGTTTCATAAATTGGGGCCAAGGTCAAAGACGATTTTATGCCAAAGGGGAAAGATCAATGGGACATCCGCTTCGCCGCATTTTGCTTTTTTTAATGGCAATTTTTCTGATCCTGGCCACTGCCTCCCTCGGCGCTAAAAAGCCCCTGCCCCCTGTAGGAGAGGTGACCATCGAACTGAAGGGAGTGGGTGTGATTTTCGGCGTCAGCTGGGGCCACGGAGTCCTCTGGTTCAAAGGTAAAAAATACCCCTTCCACGTCGAGGGCCTGAGCGTGGGGGACGTGGGCTTCGCCAAAATCAGCGCCCGGGGCAAGGTCTATAACCTGAAAAAGCCCCGGGACATCAGCGGCGCCTACGGGGCCCTGGGCGCGGGGGTGGCCCTGGCCGGGGGCGTGGCCGGCCTGGCCATGCAAAACGAACGGGGCGTGGTCATCGACCTCTCCGCCACCCAACAGGGAGTCAAACTCAACCTCGGCCCCCAGGGCCTGACCATCAGGATGAATTGAGGAGAAAGAGAGTGGGGCAGGGGGCCAGGGGCCAGTGGCACAGGCTTCCAGCCTGTGGACCTTAGCCCCTTTCTCAACACAAATTCCAGGAGAAATATCAATGTTCGAATACTTAGTACCAATAAAATTTATCTTGGATGTTTTGGGAAAATGTTATGAAAAAATAAGGAAAATGGGGCCATCAAGAAAAAAGAAACTATTGGGAAGAGAATTAATAAAAATTATGATGCAATTACAAGATGTAATATCAGATGCAGAAGATTTATTTGAATTTCTTGCAAATTCGAAAAAAGAGATATCTCAAAGAGGTCAAAAAGAATATATAGGTGTCCTACAAAGGAAAATTATGGATCAAGGCGATAAAATATTATCTTTGGATGCGCTAGGATATAATAGGCAATTGAACGAACTATTCAGCATATTAATACCTGAATTAAGGGATAGATTGCACGGTCTTTTGTGTTCTAAAGGATCTGCTCTGGGCGAAGCTTTCATGTATCTTAGAGATGTACGAATCAAATGGGAAGAAGATACGCTTGTAATAAATCAGGTAATTCATTTAAAAGATATATATGATATAAAGGAGTGGTATGAACATACAAAAATGACAGATGTGAAACTGTTGGAAAAAATTAATGAACAAAGGCAAATCATTGATGAATTAAAGGAAAAAACAGAAGAACTTAGAAAAGTTATAATCAGTATATTCGATATTAATGATTTAATCGCTTTTACAAATCCTTAACTTTTTGTGAAGTGCAAAGTGCACACCCCACGAAGAGCGGTTCCCCGCACAGGCTGCAAAGCCCGTGCTACCAACTTATGCGGGTTGGGAGGGGGGTGTGGGGGGAGGGGAGGGGCCCGTAGGGCGGGCGTCCTCGCCCGCCTCTAGTCCTTGGCCCTCCCCCCACATCTTCTTTTTCCTCTCCCCTCACCCCTCCAGCACTATCCCCGCATAGCCCACGAAGCTGTCGCCGGGCATGATGTCGTAGGAGGTGTAGTAGTCGACAAGGTGGGCTTTGGTGGCCCCCAGTTTTTTGGCGGCGGCCACCGCGGCCACCGCGCCCCCGGCGCTGCAGGCGCTCTGGTCCTGGGCCGCGGCCTGAAGCATCCCTGCGCCGTCTAGTTTCAGGGCCAGGTCCACGAAATTTTTGTCATTCACCTCTTTGACCCATTTCACCGCCGCGGGGCCGAAACCCTTGGGGGCCCAGCCGTAGTTGGGGCCGTAGTGAGTCAGGTCCGTGGAGCCGAAGGCCAGCAGAGAGAGTTTCAGTTCTCCGGCGATGGCTGCCACCGCCTCTCCCAGGGCGACGGCCTGCTGGGAGTGGGGCCCGCGCACGGCCAGGACTTTGGCGTTGGGAAAGAAGTGTTTGACGAAGGGAAGCTGCACCTCGATGGTGTTGTCCCCGGGGTATTCTTCCTTGAGGGGCAGGCGCTGGCGCAATGGCTCATAGAACTCCGTGGCCAGGGGGACGTCACCCAGGGGCGTTTCCCAGGCCTCGTCCGTGACCAGCAGGGGCGGGGAGTCGCCCCCCAAATGGCCGCCGAACACGCAGACTACCTGGGGTTGGGTCACTTTGGCAGCAAGACAAAAAACCCGGGCCGCGAGTTTGCCGGAGAAGTACCAGCCCGCGTGGGGGACGATGCCCCCAAAGACCCGGGTTCCCGGGGGCAGGGGCTTGACCCCGGCCACCATCTGTTCGATTTCTGCGAGACATTCGCTCTGGCTGAGCGGATACCAACCTGGGGGCAACATCCGGGAGCGGATACGCATGGCGACCTCCTGGGAAAAGATTTACCACGAAGACACAGAGAGCACAGAGTTACACAGAGAAAATAATAATAAAAAAGAGGGTGGGCCATAGCCCACCCTCTTTATTTTAATTCTCTGTGAACCTCTGTGTCCTCTGTGCCTCTGTGGTAAGTCTTTATCATTTCAACTTTTCCCCTTCTCTCCTGCCGGTTCTTTGATGAGGAATTCTTCCATCTGGCCGTTGATTTCCAGAAAGACCGGGGTGTATTCCTGTTCCTTGGGGAAGGTTTTTGTCAGCCGGATGCGGTAGGTGTCGCCGTGGAAGGTCACCAGGTACTCCCGCGCCTTGCCTTCGCCGGGGACCAGCTGCACCCCGATCTCTTCAATGTGCCCCTGGATATTGATAAAGAGCACCTGTTTGCCCTTGCGCACGGACCCCACCCCCTCCAGGCGGGTCTGCACCTCCTCGCCTTTATGGCTGAGGTAGAGGCGGGAAGCGGTAAGGGCCCCCAAGAGGGGGTAAGGCCCGGGGGCCGCGGGCGCGGGAGCCGGGGCCGCGGCCGGGGCCCGGGAGCTGTCGGCCCGATGGTAGAAAAAGGCCTCGGCTTCCTCCGGGAAGAGGCTGTAGGTGAGGACGTCCTCTTCGGCCTCCAGGCCGGGGAGGGTGCGCAAGGCTCCTTCTTTTTCCAGGTAGGCCGGGGCCTCGTCTTCCAGGGCCAGGGCCCGGCTTTGCAGTTCCAGGAGGATGGGGGAGTGGAGCCGGCCGTATTTGCCCCGGATGAGGCTCTGCATGATGGGGATAATCGTGCCGTAGCGCTGGCCGGACAAGGTATTTTCCACGGCCTGGAGGCCGACGATCTCCAGGATTCTGCCCTTGAGGATGGGATAACCCAGGTCGCTCCAGACCTGCTGGGCCTCCTTGCACACCACCCGCTGCCGGTCCCGGGCGTCCCGGCGCACCAGTTCCTCCCGGATGAATTCCTTCAGGGGGCCGGGGAGGTAATCCGGGCCCAGGCGGTCGTCCATCTTCCGGGGCGGGGGCTCCCGGTAGCTGTATTTTTCCTTCAGACTATCCAGGTATTCGGTGACCTCCCCCAGGACGTCCAGGTCGATATGGGGGTCGTGGCTGGAGCCCCCCAGGGAGAACATCAGGGATTCCACCGGGGGCGGGCCGTAGGACCAGGCGAGCGCGGCCAGGGTGGTGTCCACCAGGGCCGCGCCCTGGCGCACCCCTTCCTGGTAGGAGGTCAGCGCGGCCTGGTGGTTGTTGTGGAGGTGCAGCCGCAGGGGCTGGTGAAAATAGCGGCGGTAGGCGGTAATCAAGGTCTCCACCTGGTGGGGGGTCATGACCCCGAAAGAATCATTGAGACAGATAACGTCGGCCCCCAGGTTTACAAGACCCCCGGCCAGTTGCAGGTAATCGTCGGTGGTCATGTGGGGATTAAGGCTGAAGAGCACCGTGGCTTCCACCTGCTTGCGCAGTTCCTTGGCGGTGGCGATGGCGGCCTCCATGTTCTCCAGGTCGTTCAGGTTGTCGTAGATGCGGAAGATATCCACCCCCAGGTGCGCGGCCCGGGTGATGAATTTGCGGATGACCTCGTCCTGGTAAGGCTTGAAGCCCACCAGCATCCGGCCCCGGAGGATCATCTGGATAGGGGTGCGGGTCATGGCCCGGCGCATCTTTTTCAGGCGCTCCCAGGGGTCTTCCTTGAGGTCCATCAAGGCGGCGTAAAAGGTGGAGCCGCCCCAGCAATCCAGGGAATAGAACCCGGCCCGGTCCAGGAGCCCCACCAACCGCCCCAGATCATCCAGGCGCAGGTATCTCAGGACAAAATCTTCCAACCCGTCCCGGAGGGTGACATCAGTGACTTTTACAGGATTGAACATAGTTTTAATACAGTTTTTAGTTTTCAGTTTTTAGTTTTCGGTTAAAGGAACAGAATCCAGGCCGCTTAAGTCCCCCTTTGAAAAAGGGGGATTTAGGGGGATTTTCAAGCCTTTATAAATCCCCCCTACCCCCCTTTTCCAAAGGGGGGTAAGAATCAGAGGCGTAGGGCGGGAAAGTGAAACGCATCCCGCCTTCAGCAATTAGAGTAGGCCTAGCTTATGCCGCCATATATGCGCACTTTTGTTCCAGGCGGCACGTTCTTTTTCATGCTCACGCTGCTGGAACGCCTCGGGAAACTGATGATGCTAACTAAAGACGGGATGCGCTACGCTTTCCCGCCCTACGGGCTACGTGCTATTTTGATGCCAACTCTTCATACAAATCGAGAACCATAAGAACAACGAATTGAGATACTCTTTCACTCGGGACGTTGCCATGAGCAGTAAAATCCCTAATTGGATTGTGTATTACCTTTAAAGTTTCCAAAAATTCCTTGGAAAATATAGTATATTTAAGTAATGAACCTGTAATGGTACCTAAATTTTTCTTATTAATATTTTTTAAGCTTTTTAAGGTGATATAATCCTTTAAAAGGCCTTCAACCGTTGGAGCTAATATTTTAAAAATGTTTTCAAAATTAATTCTTGTTGGTGATTTTAAGAACACATCAAAACAATTAATTAGACTTGTACGATAATTAAGAAATAATTCTTTTTTCTCAATACTATATGATAGCTTATGTATTCTGAATTCCATTTCAGACCAAACAGTCGAAAAATTTACAACCGCATTTAGCTTATGAACAATTTTTTCGAATACAGGTTTTCTAAATTTAAGATCCTTTATTTCGTATTTCCAACTTCCCCAAAATCGTAATGTGCAAGAAACAAATTCATCATCAATGGCGTGAACTAAAAAAATAGAATAATAATTTTCTTTATGCCACCTTTTGATATGTCTTTTGGGTACACCTAAAATATAATAATTTGAGGGTGTTAAAAGCTTATTTATATCGCCTTGAAACCATCTACAATTATCATTCTTCTCGATTGTCCTGCTATTAATTAACTCGCAGTGCCTTAAGTAGAGAAAAATTTCTTTTGGTAGCACGATATCTTTTTTTACAAGTCTCTTTTCTACTACATTACATCTTTTAGTTTCAATGAAATCATATAAATCAAAATAGACATGAGTGTCTAACTGCTTTATTGATACAAATAAAAAATATCTATACTTATTCGCAAAAACATCGTATGTGGGGTCATAATTACTCATTGAAGTAATATTTATTTTCTAATTCCCAAGCTTGGCTTGGGAACGCATTGTCCGCCAAGCTAAGCTTGGCAACCATTTCCGTTCCCAAGTGCAATTTGGGAACGAGTTGATGTCACAGGCCTTACGTCAGCTTCGCCGTGCAATTTTAGTCGCGAGTATAGAAATCAATCCACCGAGCATTAAATATCCAATAATCACCTCGGCTGTGACGCACCAAGCGGCTATCTGGGTCTTGGGGATGACGTCTCCGAACCCCAGCGTTGTGAACGTAACGACGCTATAGTAGATCATGGTCTGGAAGTTCCACTCTAAATTGGAGCAAGCAAAGGCGTCCTCGCCGAGCCAATAGAACAGGCCGGCAAACCCAAGCGCCAGGCCAATCGACCAAGACACCCACATCCATGCGCTCCTGCCAAAGTCGCATGATATCCACCAAAGAAAGAAAAACACGCGAAATAGCAAATTCCTCCGGTTCCGATACTTGAGGACGTAAAGGTAGTATTGATCTTTTGCGCAGCGCTCGAGGACGGGATCCACATAGTTGGCGCGGTTAAGATGTGTCTCCATGAGGACTGTTCCCCGCCACCAGAACGAATCCTCGGTATATCGGATATGACCGAGGTGAGCTTCATCCAAAATAGTGTCGCGTAGGTCCGCGTCTTCTAAGTGTGCCTTTGCTAGGAAGGCGTGTTTGAAATTAGTCCGGCGAAGCGTCGCCTTTTGCAGACGGGCACGAAAAAGATTGGCGTTGCTGAGGTCTAGGTCAGTGAGGCGCGCACCTTCCATTCTGCCGTAGGATAAGTCCAAACCCTGACTATCTTTAGAACTGTTTGAGGTCCCAAAACGGCGATTTTCTGAAGGCAATAAGGCGACATCCAGGCCTCGGAGGTCGGCTACATACCTCGTTTGTCCATGTTCATCAGTAACAGCCAATGTCCCGAAGCCGCTCTTCCCGCCGACAACTTCTGCAGACTCCCGACGCCCAAGTGACTCAAGAACCGCGGTGACCTTTTCTGGAGTCCAGCGATTGCGCCATGCTTCGACTTCATGCCAGCTTGGATATCGGCGACCGCCCCTACGCTTACGGTAGGCGAATTCCTGGTCACCAGTAATGTATTCAGAGGTGAGGTCGGGCTGATATTCCATTGAGTATTTGCCAATATACACAATACTGAAGGAGTTTCGATATCAAGTACATATATTAATGGCGCAATGAAACCCACTAACTCTACTTCTTAGCAATCTGATTCAGTTCACAAAACAAAGTGGCCCCGGCCACGTAGAAGAGGTCCCAGGGTTCCCGGGTGTCCATGTAGGTCAGGGAGGGCATCTTTTCCGCCAGGAAGTTGGTGGTGAAGCGTCCGGCCCGAAAATCTGGATCTTTCAGTACCTTGCGGTAAAAGGGTATGGTGGTCTTGATGCCCCGGATGATGTATTCCTCCAGGGCCCGGTCCATGCGGTTGAGGACTTCCTCCCAGGTGTTGCCCCAGGCGCAGAGCTTGGCCAGCAGCGGGTCGAAATAGGGCGGCACTTCGTAGCCCCCGAAGACGCAGCCGTCCAGGCGGATGCCGATGCCGCCGGGGGACTGGTAGCGGGTGATGCGCCCCGGGGAGGGGAAGAAGTTGTTGCGGGGGTCCTCGGCGTTGATGCGGCACTCGATGGCATAGCCGTTGAGGCGCACGTCTTCCTGCTTGATGGTCAGGCGCTCCCCGGCCGCGGCCTTGATCTGCTCGGCCACCAGGTCGATGCCGGTGATGAGCTCGGTTATGGGATGCTCCACCTGGATGCGGGTGTTCATCTCCAGGAAGTAGTAGTTGAGGTCCGGGTCCACCAGGAACTCCATGGTGCCCACGGAGTTGTAACTGAGAAGGGCCGCCGCTTTCTTAGCCAGCTCCCCCATTTCCTGCCGCTTCTCCGGAGTAAGGACGAGCGACGGCGCGATTTCGATGATCTTCTGGTGGCGGCGCTGGATGGAACAGTCCCGCTCCCCCAGGTGGATGAGGTTGCCGTGCTTATCCCCCAGGATTTGAATCTCGATGTGCTTGGGCTCCAGGATCAGTTTTTCCAGGTAAACCGCGGCGTCCCCGAAGTTACGGGCTGCCTCCCGGGACGCGCCCTGGAGGCTGTTCAGGAGTTGCTCCAGATCATCCACCCGGCGCATGCCCCGGCCGCCGCCGCCGCCCTTGGCCTTAATCAGCATGGGAAAGCCGATCCTGGCGGCCCATTCTTTGGCTTCTTCTTCCTGCTCGATGACCGGGGAACCGGGCACGGTGGGCAAGCCCGCGGCGTCCGCGAGTTTCCGGGCCAGGACCTTGTCCCCCATCTGCCGCATGGCCTCAGGGGGCGGGCCGATGAAGGTGAGGTTTGCTTCCTGGCAGGCCTGGGCGAATTGCCAGTTCTCGGCGCCGAAGCCGTAGCCCGGGTGGATGGCGTCGGCCCCGGCCCACTTAGCCACCTCGATGATCTGATTATAATCAAGATAACCAGCCACCGGGCCGGGACTCACCAGGATGGCCTGGTCGGCCTTGGTGATGTGGATGGCGTTGGCGTCCTGCTCGGTGAAGACGGTGACCGTGGGGATACCCAATTCTTTGCAGGCCCGGATGATGCGCACCGCGATTTCGCCCCGGTTGGCCACCATGACTTTCTGAAAGAGGCCCATATTGAAGGAAACCCTTTAAAATTGCGGGATTTTACCCATATTTAATCTCAAGGGCCGGTCTTTG
>Ga0315282_10012342_pt1 | contig 13082 bp, 12 predicted proteins | sample YL17G07_20_MG_FD_203693 | JGI IMG/M metagenome (GOLD analysis project Ga0315282, IMG submission 203693) | Sediment microbial communities from Yellowstone Lake, YNP, Wyoming, USA - YL17G07_20 | ecosystem: Environmental > Aquatic > Freshwater > Lake > Sediment | place: USA: Wyoming | collected...
GCACGAAGGCGCCCAACGACGAGCGGATGTATGCCGACAGTCCGGCCTGGATCGCGGACACGCTGGTGACGTACCTGGAAGAGACGGGCGATTTCGCGCTGCTGAAGAGGAAGGTCGGATTCTACGATCTGAAGACGCACCGCCAGGACAACCGGGTGAAGAAGTCGGTGTACGAGCACACGCTGCTCGCGCTGGAAGGCCTGTTCAAGGGCCGCGGCCGGCACGGCCTGTGCCTCATCGGGCACGGCGACTGGAACGACGCCATGGACGGCCTGTCGCACAAGGGCAAGGGAGTGAGCACGTGGCTGTCCATCTGTCTCATCTTCGCCTGCCAGCGGATGCTGGGCCTGGCGCGGTACCTGAAGGACGAGAGGACGATGAAGTTCCTGGAGAAGGTGATCGCCACGATGACCAAGGCCGTGAACGACGCGGCCTGGGACGGCGACCACTATGTGTTCGGGTTCAACGATGACGGCGAGGTGTTGGGGTCAGACAAGTGCGAGGAGGGGAAGATCCACGCGCCGGTGAACGCGTGGGCGCTCTTCACGGGCGTCGCGGCGGCTGCGGGGCGAGAGGAGAAGCTGCTGAAGGGACTCGCCCGGCTCTGGTCGCCGCTGGGCCTCATCCTGACCACGCCCGGCTACACGCAGAAGAGCCGGGCGCTGGCGGGCCGCATCTGCGACATGGCGCCGGGGCTGTTCGAGAACGGGTCGCTGTACACGCACCCGCACAGCTTCTTCATCTACGGACTCACCGTGCGCGGTCGCCCGGACCAGGCCTATGCGGAGCTGAAACTATCGCTGCCGGGGAACACGTTCCCGGACATCGCGACCGGCCCGCCGCACCAGCAGTCGAACTTCACCGTCGGGCCCGAGCACCCGCTGTTCGGCACCAACTTCTACAGCAACTTCTCGGGCTCGACCGCGTGGTACCTGCGCACCATCGAGCGGATGGTCGGCGTGATCGCCGATTTCGACGGCCTGCGGATCGCGCCGGCGGCGCCCTCGGCGTGGGAGGAATACCAACTTCGCAAGCGGTTCCGGGGCCGGGAATTCACCTTGACCTTCCACCACTGGAGCGGAAGGAACACGATCGCGTCGGTCACGGTGAACGGCGCACCGCTGGCGGCCGTGGGGGGTGAGTACAAGATCCCGTTGGCCGGGCTGAAGCCGGGGGCGCAGGTGGCGGTAGACGTGATGATGTAGGTCGCGCGGCGCGGCGAGCGTGTCGTCGCGCCGCCCAACCGCAGTGCTATGGCCCCGGCCGCCGCCGTGATTCCGGGCCAGCAGTGTCCACCTGACCCTCCAAACCGGCGACTCGCTTGGCCCATGAGCGGCCATTCCCCTTGACCCTGTCGCGGCAGTGACCCATGCTGTTTGGGTCATTGGATGTGCAACTTACATGGGGTTCGCGCGAAGTGGGGCAGGGAAGATGGTGGGTAAGGGTTTGGTAGCAATGCTGTTCGGCTACGTCATGCAATAGCGGCCCCGCACCCCGGGCCCGACGGAGGAGAGACGGGGCCGGTCTCCGTCTCGCGTAGGACCCGCGCGGCCATCGGTGGCAGTAACAAGGCAGCACTGTCCCAGCCGAAAGGAAGGCCGCGTGTCACGAGAGGTCGTTCATCGCGAACCGCACGCCGTCACCCGCTCCCGGCGCAGGCCGGTGATGCTGGACGAGATCCACGCCACACCGGAGCGAGTGGCGTACCTGCTGGAGCACGAGCGGGCCGGCCTGGAGCGCGCGCTGGGCCGCTTTCGCGTAGAACGCCCGCCGCTGATCCTGGTGGCCGGGCGCGGCACGTCGGACAACGCGGCGGTCTATGGGCGGTACTTGTTCGAGCACTTCGTCGGCATTCCCGTGTCTGGCGCGGCGCTCTCCCTGATCACGCTCTACCCCGCGCCGATGCACCTCAAGGGAGCGCTGGCCATTGGGGTGTCGCAGTCCGGGGAGAGCCCCGACGTGGTGCAGGCCTTGCGGGCGGCGCGCCGGAACGGGGCCTTCACGGTGGCGATCACCAACGCCCCCGGGGCCTCGCTCACGCGAATGGCTCACCACACGGTGCTGCTGCACGCGCGCAAAGAGAAGGCGGTGGCGGCCACCAAGACCTACACCGCGGAGCTGGCCGCGATGGTGATGATCTGCCAGGCGATCGGGGGCCGGCTGGAGGCGCGGCAAGTGGCGGCGATCCCGGAGGCGCTGCGCACGGCCTTGACGTGCGACGCCGCCATCGCCGATATCGCGCCCTACTTCCGCTATGCGGCGGACTGCATCTGCCTCGCCCGCGGGTTCAACTTTGCCACCGCGAGGGAGGCGGCGCTCAAACTCCAGGAGACCTGCTACATCCCCGCGGAGGGGATGTCCGCGGCGGACTTCCTGCACGGCCCGATTGCGATGCTGGACGAGATGATCCCCATGATGCTGTTCGCGCCCCGCGGTCCGACGATGAAGTTCATGCGGGAACTGGCGCGGCGGCTGCGGCGGCAGGGCGCGGACACCATCGCGTTCACCAATGACGACGCGATGGCCCGCGCGGCCACCTACGGGATCTGCTGCCCCTTCGAGATCGAGGAGGGGCTTTCACCCTTTCCCCTGGCCACTCTGGGCCAGCTCTTCGCCTGTCACCTGGCGGTGGCGCGCGGCCTCAACCCGGACGCGCCCCGGCGCTTGACGAAAGTGACGCGGACGTTGTGAACTAGAGGGTAAACGTCGACGAGCGGTTCGCAGGAGGGAGAGATGTTGCGCACGCACCTGTCGTTTTGTGTGGTTGGGCTGCTGCTGGCGGGGATGGGGGCGCTTGCCGCCGAGACGCCGAAGGGAGAGAGGAAGCCGGCGCCGGCCCCGCTCGGGCCTCCTACTAAGCGGCAGATCCAGGCCGCGCGAAAGGCGGGCAAGGTGCAGGTCAAGCTGGAGACGGAGAAGGGCACGATCCTTCTGGAGCTGGACGGCAAGGCCGCGCCCACCGCGGTGGCCAACTTCCTGAACCTGGTCAACGCGGGGTTCTACGACGGCATGCCGTTCCACCGGGTGGTGCGCGAGCCCAGCCCGTTCGTGATCCAGGCCGGCGACCCCGCGCGGGTCGGCAAGCCCGCCGCGGGGTACACCATCCCCGACGAGCAGTCCCCGCTCAAGCATGACAAGGCGGGCGTCATCGCCATGGCGCGGCTCTCCGGCCCATCGGGGATGATCCCGGACTCGGCCAGCACCCAGTTCTACATCACCCTGGCCCCGACGCCGCATCTCGATCCCCTCGGCTTCGCGGTCTTCGGCCACGTAGTCAAAGGCATGGAAGTCGCCGACAAGATCCGGGTGAATGACAAGATCAAGAAGGCAACCGTGGTGAGGAAGGCCGAAAAGTAGGGGCGGTCCCGCGCTGGCAAGCATCCGTACCCGTCGAGGGAGCCCGCCCGGGCTCCCTTTCCCGTGCCTGGCGGTCCCCGAAATAATGCTTGTCGCGAGAGGGCTCTTGGGGTAATATCAGTACAGACCCCAGGTTTCTAACCACACCACCGTGAGTAGCTTCTTTCACGCCCTTATCGTAGCTCTAGCCATGTACGCGCCTTCGGCGCCCGCCGTGCTCTCCCAGGCGGCGACGCCCGCCACCGCGGCCATCGAGCAGCAAGCGGCCCCCGCACAGTGCCCGTCACCCGCGCTCACCCCGGATGAGACCCGCGTGTTGGCGCTGCTGAACGCCACCCGCGCGGAGCACGGGCTGGCCCCGCTGGCGGTGGATCCGGCGCTGGTGGGTGTGGCCCGCGCGCATTGCGCGGACATGGAGCGCCGCAACTACTTCTCTCACTGGGAGCCCGACGCCGCCCATCGCAATCCGGTGGACCGCTATGCGGAGGTGCTGGGCCACAGGCCGACGGTGGTGGTGGGAGAGAACCTGGGCACCTTCACCAAGCCGGACTTCGGCGCGATCCACGTGGCGCTGATGAACAGCCCGACGCACCGGGGCAACGTGCTCCATCCCCAGTACACCCACACCGGCATCGGGGTGCTGGTGCGGTCGGATGGGAGCACGTGGGTGACGCAGATGTTCCGCGGGGGAAGCGAAAAGGCGGGCTGACGAGAGCATCGCCCTCGTCTCGCCCGCCCGTTCGACGGCCTAACACCCCACCACCAAACCCCACTCCACCACGACACGTCACAGTGTACGACTGGCCTCCACCTCACGCTAGGGTGAGACGCGCACATGCGCCGCGGGAGGCGGCGCATGGCGGAGGAACGTCACAAGAACGCGAGCACTCAGCGGACGAGGATTTCCGAGCGCCGCAGCTTCCGCCCGCCGATCTCCACCTCGAGCGTCGGGAAGGAGGGGGAGAGGGAGATGATCTCGGGGCCTTCCGGCGCGGCGATGATCGTATCCTCGCTCTTGGTGCCGGTGATGGACGGATTCCAGGCGAAGGCCTGGTAGGGCGCAACCACCTCCTTCACGTCGGCCGTCGCCCGATAGTCGCGCGCCGCGTATCCGGTGGGACCGCCCTGGTGGTGCAGCTTCCATTCGTCCGGGAAGCCTTCGGCCCGGTAGGCCTCCAGTCCGGTCTTGAAGACCTTCCCGATGCGTGCCCCGGGCTTGGTGGCCGCGATGAAGGCGGCGTCCACGGCGGTGACGGCCTTGTGCTTGCGGAGCAGCTCGTCCTCCATCTGCCCGAAGTGCACCAGGCGGGTGGCGGAGACGATCATCCCATGCCGGCGCCCGCACACCACCAGCATCACGATACGCGTGACCTGGTTCATAGTGGGAAGAGGATGGCGATACTGGCGGAGCCGCGCGTCGGCGGCGATGAGGACGACGATGGGGACGATGCCACGCACGTAGTGCTCGTTCGCCAGCGTCGCGGCGACCTCGTACTCTGTCACCCCCGGCTCGATGAGCATGCAGGCCTCGCCGATGGCCTCGCCCACGTCTCGGCCGAGGGCACAATACCGGGTCACCTCCTCCGGCGTGAGCGACCGGCGCAGGGCGACAACCTCGTTGGGCAGCGACGTGGCGATGGAGCTGGGCAGATCGGAGATGATCTTCTGGCCGGGGGCAACGCGCGCGACGATGGCGTCCACCGCGTCCTCCGTCCACCGCGGGGCCTCCTCGATGAACCCCTGCCCGTCCATCTCTTCGTCCAGCAGGCGGCCGCGCTCGACGTTGTTGGTGATCAGCGTCTTTCGATCTCGGTGAATGAGGAGGGCGCCCACGCCGCTCTCCGCGGCCTGATTCACGTAGCTGCTGCCGCCGCAGGTGAACCACGCGAAGTTGTCGGTGCCGGTGAGCAGCAGCGCGTCGCTTCCGGTCCGATCCAGCAGCGCGTTGACCCGCCGCTGCTTCTCCGCCATCTCCGAGGGGCTGACCATGGTCACTCTCCCAGTCTACAGTCGCTCCACGCGTAGGCGAATCGTTCGGCGAGTTTCCGGTGTTACCTTGTGCCGCTCACTGATGCGGAGCCCCACGACCCACACGATCTCCCCGGCCGATTCGACCAGCAGCGTGCGGCGTCGTCGCGCCCGGGGCACCTTGGCGTTGACGAAGAAGTCCTGGAGCTTCACAGCCTGGGTCATCCCGAGGGGCACAAATCGGTCGCCGTCGCGCCACGTGCGCACGGTCAGGGTGCCGGCAAGGTCGGCGGCGTCGAGCACCACTACGGACGCATCGGGGCTCAGTCCCACATCAGACGATTCCTCAGTTCGCAGCGTCACGCCAAACTCGGGGAGGGCGAGCGTTCCCGGCACGGGCAGCGTCCACTCGCCGGCCGGGCGGGCCGGCGTTTCGGGCGCCCCGACCGAGATGACGATCTCCTCGTAGGTGCGCTCGGCCCGGAGGCCGCCGGGGAGTTCGATTACTGCGCCCGTCTGCCCGCGCGCGGCGAGGTCCACCAGGGCTTCGATGCGCTCGAACTCGATGTCGCTCGTTCGGCCCTGGATGACGGCAACAACCTCGCGCAGCAACCGCCGCTGCAACGCCGCCGGCACGGACTGCAAGTCGTGCAAAGCGATGCGCGCCGCGCGGTCGTCCCGGACGACGATAGTGGCGAGCAGTTGGTCTACCAGGGAGGACAGGAACGCGTTCTCCTCGCGCATGATCGAAGCCACGCGTCCCAGCGCACCGATTACGTCCGGCTGGATCTCGGCCAGCGCCGGGAAGAGGTCATGTCTGACGCGGTTGCGAGTGAACCGCCGGTCCGCATTCGACGAATCGCGGCGGAAGCTGATCCCCTCCGCGCGCGCGTAGGCCTCGGCCTCCGCGCCGGTGATGGCGAGGAGGGGCCGGATGATCTTGCCGCGCACTGGCGGCATGCCGGAGAGCCCGGCCGGCCCTGCGCCCCGCAGCAGGTTCAGCAGCACGGTCTCCGCCTGGTCGTCCGCGGTGTGGCCGGTGGCAATGCGATCGGCGCCAAGTTCCTGCGCCACCTCCTCCAGCGCCGCGTAGCGCACCTCTCTCGCGCCGGCCTCGATGGAGAGCTTGTGCGTGGCGGCATAGGCGGCAGCGTCCACGCGCCGTTCGTGGTACGGCACCCCGAGCGAGGCCGCGAAGGCCGCGGCCTGGGCGGCGTCCGCATCGGCTTCCGCACCGCGCAGCCCGTGGTGCACGTGACACGCCATCACCTCATATCCGAGCCGGAGCAGGACGTGGAGCAAGACGGTGGAGTCGGCCCCACCGGAGTAGGCGACGAGCACACGCTGACCGGGCGCGAGCATCCGGTGTGAGGTGATGGTGGCGGCGACACGTTCGAGGAGGGCGCGCATGGTCATTCGAAGAGCAGGTCGGCCAGCCGCCACCCCTCTTCGAGGAAGCGGCCCGTGGCGGCAGCGTTCTCTTCGTCCCAGGCCTCAGCCGCGTCACGGCCGTCCCCCCAGAGGGCGAAGGGGACCGGCTCCCGCGCGTGCGTGCGCGTCCCCAGCTTGGTGTAGTGGTCGGCGAGGATCAGCATCCGGCTTCCCGGCACTTGCCGGAGCCGCGCCAGCAGCGGGCCCACCACCTGTGCGTCAATCTGCTCGATGGACCACACCTTCTTCTCCGCGCTGCCCTGGTGCGCGGCCTCGTCCGGCGCCTCCACGTGGACCAGCACGAAGGGGTAGCGTTCGAGCGAGTCCACGGCGAGACGGCCTTTGGCGCCGAAATCGGTCTCGAGGTTGCCGGTGGCGCCGGGCACCTCCGGCGCGGCCAGGCCTGCGCTCTTCGCGGTGCCGCGGATCAGGTCCACCGCGGCGATGGCGATGCCGGGCACGCCGCGCTGGACCGCGAAGGAGGGGAGGAGGCAGGGCCGGCCTTGCCCCCACAGCCAGACCATGTTCGCGGGCGGCTTGCCTTCGTCCCGCCGGCGCCGATTGACGTCGTGGTCCTCAAGGACCTCGATAGAGTCGTACATCAACTGGCGGAGCAGCGCGTCGTTATCGCCCACCGGCAGATTTGGCTCGATGGGCTGGCCCATGATGTCGTGCGGGGGGGTGGTCTTCACGTTGGGCGAGGCCTCCCGCAGCATCAGGATGTGCCGGTAGCTGATGCCGGGGTAGAACTGGCAGCGTTTGGTAGACAGCTTCTCGTCCAGCGTCCGGATCAAGGCGCGCGCTTCGGGGGTGGAGATCTCGCCCGCGGAGTAGTCCACCACATTCGTTCCGTCCGTGGTGATGAGATTGCAGCGAAAGGCCACGTCTCCGGCATTCATGGGCACATCCAGGCTGGCCGCCTCCAGCGGCGCGCGCCCGGTCAGATAGCGGCGTGGGTCGTAGCCGAGGATGGAGAGCGCGGCGATGTCGCTTCCCGGCGGCGACATGTCGTCGGGAATGGTCTTGGCCAGACCGACGATCCCTTCCCGCGCGGCCGCGTCGGAGTGGGGTTTCCGCGCCGCCTGCAGGGGCGTGCGGCCGCCCAACTCGGCCTGCGGGTCATCCGCCGCGCCGTCCATGATGACGATGACGTATCGCCGGCTCTCGCTCACAGTAGGTGGAGTATAGCACAAGCAACCGCCGGCGTCACAGGCCGCGCCACGGGTCAGGGATCGGTGTTCTCCAGCTCCCGCGTCTGCATGCTAAGCCGGCGGTAGAAGCAGTTCCGCGGCTCGCCCTTGCGGTTCTTGGTGTGGCAGATGCCGCCCCGCCTCGGGCGCACCAGGTAGACGAGCGAGTTCTGCTCGCAGTTCACCAGGACGTCGAGCAACTCGAACGTCTCGCCGGAGGTCTTGCCCTTGACCCACAACTCATTGCGGGACGCGCTCCAGAAGGTGGCCGTGCGCGTGGCGAGGGAGTGCTCCAGGGCTTCCTGATTCACGTAGGCAACCAGAATCACTTCCCGGGTGTCCGCGTTCTGCACGGCCACCGGGACCACGCCCAGGCGCTTCTCGGCGATGGCTTCGAGCTTCCGCCAGTCCAACCGAAGCTTCGTGCCTTCCTCCAGTTCGCTCATGGCTCTGTCCTACAGTCCCAATGACCTCAAGTACTCCCGAGAGACCCGCGCCGACTCCCCGGCTTCCAGCGCGGAGCGATCCTGCTCGATCACGATCCATGCCGGATCCGTAGCGAGGGCCGCCTTCAGGGCGGCCGGGACGTCCACGTTGCCCTGCCCCAGCTCGCGGAACTGATCGCCGCCGAGGCCGTCTTTGAAATGGTAGAACGGGATGATGTCACGGTATTGAGAGATGAAGTCGGCCGGCTGCACTCCGCCGACCTGAACCCAGTAGATGTCCGGGCAGAGCTGCACCAGCTCCGGGTCCAGCGCGGCGACCATGGTGTGGATGGGCGCCTGCCCCTCAATGGGCCGGAACTCCCAGTTGTGGTTGTGGTAGCAGAACCGCAGCTCGGTGTCCCGGCACCGCCTCCCTACCTCGTTGAGCACCTTCGCCGCCTCGACGTAGGCGTCGAGGGTCTTCCAGTCCCCGCGGCCGGAGGTAATGAAGAACTCGGAGCCGATGGCCTGCGTGAACCGGACGTAGGCCTTCACCTTTGCCGGGTCCAGCAGATTGGTGTAGCCTGCATGGCAGGCGGCGCAGACGATGCCTGCCGCGTCCCGCGCCGCCTTGACCCGCTCGAACTGCTCCTCACTGTCTATCGTGCCCATCTCGAAGCCGTCATAGCCGGCCTCCGCGACGGCCTGGATCGTGCCTGCGAAATCCGTGTTCACGCGCTCGCCGAAGACGATCAGCTCTGCCCCGACCCGCGGTTGCGCCATTCATTTCTCCTTCGTCGGACGGCCGGACCAGCCGGCCGGCCCGGAACCTTGTTCTCCGCTTCCCCAAAGATGCCTGCGTGTCCTCGCCGGGGCCATCGCGAGGAAACGCCGCTGGGGCGGGGGCGGGTTTGTGGAACATACCGTGTGGCCGATAGTGCGGACCGGAGCCTGGGGCCAGGCTTCCGGCAGGCGCGGCTGCGTGCGCCGATGCCCCTGGGAGTGTGACCGTGCCGAGCGTGCCCAAGGATGGCGCCGCCGAGCTTGGCGGACAGTACATCATCGCCTTCGCCAACGAGAAGGGCGGGGTGGGCAAGACCACGTCCTGCGTGAACGTGGGCGCCGCGCTCGCGCAGCGGGGGCTTCGCGTCCTGTGCATAGACCTCGATCCGCAAGCGAACCTCACCGCGGCCCTGGGCATTCCGCCGGTGGAGGCCGAGGCGCACGGGCTGCACCGGTTCCTCTCCCGCACGGAGATGCCCTTGGCCGAGGCCGTGGCGACGACGGACGTGGGGAATCTGGAACTCCTCCCGGCCTGCCCGTCTCTGGCGGAGTACGAGGGAACCCTCGCGCGGGAGCCGGAGGGGACGGGGCGCCTGCGGGCGAAGCTGCGCCGGCGCCTGAGCCAGGCCGGCACGGGACCTGATCTGGTGCTCCTCGACTGCCCGCCCTCCCTGGGAGTGCTGACCGCGAACGCGCTGGTGGCCGCCACCCACATGATCGTGCCGGTTACCCCACGACTGTACTCCCTGAAGAGCATGGCGCAACTGGGTACCCTGGTCGCCTCTCTGCATTGGGAGGCCGGGGCAACGGTGAAGCTGCTCGGGATTCTGGTGACGCTCTTCGACGAGAACGTCGGATTGGATACGACACTCTACCGGCTGTTGAAGGAGAAGATCGAAGGCGAATTCGGGGACTTCATGTTCCCCAAACCGATCGCGAGCAGCGTGGCGATCAGTGAGGCGGAGGCCGGAGGTAGGCCGGTGGTAGTGCGCGCACCGAAGACCTCCGCCGCCCTTGCCTACGTCGCCTTGGGGGAGGAAGTGCTCGCGCGTCTGCGTCAAGACGAGGCCGGGGCGCTCGGCTCGTTCGTCGGGACCGCGGCCGCCTAAACCGGGACACCGCGACATGAGAGTAGACCACACCCCAACCAGCTCGGCCCCGACCGCCACCATGGAGGTGGCGACCGCCGAGATCAGCACTCCGGAGGCACTCACCCCGATCCGACGCCGCGGGCTTGCGCGGGCCGCCCTGCAGCAGCTCACCGTGCGCCAGTTGCTCTGCTGGCTCACAGACCAGGACCCCGGCCCAAGCCACATTCCTTCGCCGGCGCAGCGGGAGGCGGAGTCTCATGCCGTGCTCGCCATCCGCGAACTGCTGCAGAGCGGATGGTGCGAGGTGTGGGCCTGGCAGGACAACCGATGCCATCCCATCTCTCTCGATGCGCCCGTCATCCAGGTCGCGGGGCGAGAGCCCGAGATCCGGCTCGACGTGCGCTCGCTGGAAGACGCGGTCCGACCGACCAAGCGGCGCCGCTCCGACCTCCGCGCTTCGGAGTTGGGGCCCCTTCACGTTACGGTCGCCGAGGAAAGCGCGGCCGTCCACGAGTCGAGGCCGCAGGTGGAGCTGATGCCCTTGGCGCAGGTCGAGGCCGTGGTGCGGGACCCGGCGGTGCGCGCGACTGGAGGTGCGGTGAAGGACGGCGCCGAGAGCCTGGGCTACCTGCGCAAGACCGACTGGCTCCGTGCCCAGTTCCTGCCCGAGATAGAGGTGCTCGACTTTCGGGGGCTGTTCGTGGGGAACAAAGGTCTGTGGATACTGGACGACCGCAAGCAGCACACCTCGGGCGCGGTGAACCCCAAGCAGATCGCCTACCTCCTCCTCCGTGGGAACGGGTACCGCCGCGGCGGCAATCACGTGAAGGCCCTCATGTGCTATCAGGAGTTGACCGAGCTGGATCCGAGCAACGCCGACTTCCGGTACCTCCTCGAAACCACCTATCAGGCCATCGCGGCCGGCGGCAGCGGCGCCTAGCGGCCCGCGGACATCTCCCGCCATCTCCCGCGTCCGGCGCACACCGAAGGCGTCCTCCTTTGCCGAGTGGAAGTAGCCCCCATGCGAGATCGCCCCGCCCTGCTCCTCTTCGCCCGCGCGCCGGTGCCGGGCGAAACGAAGACCCGGCTCATCCCCTCGTTGGGGGCAGAGGCGGCGGCGGCCCTCTATCACTGCTTCCTGGGCGACGCCCTTGCCCAGGCTCGCGCGCAGCCCGCGGACGTGATCGTGGCCGCGGCCGAGCCAGCGCACCTTCCCGTGTTGGGAGCGCTCGTCGAGCAGGCCTGCCCGACGGCCGAGCTGATGGTGCAGCGCGGGTGCGACCTCGGTGAGCGTATGCTCAACGCCTTTCGTCAGACCCTCCGGGGCAGCTACCCGGCCGCGGTCATCATCGGCACGGATGCTCCCAGCCTCCCTGGGCGGCGCGTGTCGGAGGCGCTCTCCCTGGCCGAGGAGCGAGACCTGGTACTCGGTCCTTGTCTGGACGGCGGATATTACGCAGTGGGGATGCACGCAGTGATCCCGCGGCTGTTCGAGGGCCTCGCCTGGGGAACGCCGGCCGTGCTTGCGGAGACGCTCCGGAGGGCGCGCGCGCTGAAGCTCAGCGTGGCCCTGCTGGAACCGTGGTATGACGTGGACACGCCCGAGGACTTGGGGCGCCTGCGGCGGCAGCTCACGGCCGCGGCGCCGGCCGGGGAAGACCCTCCCTGCCCGCGCACGCGGCAGTACCTCTTCACGCACCCGGAGGCGGAGTGATGCCGGCGCGCCTCGCGGTGATCATCCCGGCACTCAACGAGGCGCAGTCCATCGGCGCGGTGCTCGACGCCCTCCCCGCGGACCTGGCGGCTGACGTGATCGTGGTAGACAATGGTTCGACCGACGGGACGGCCGACATCGCGGCGGCGCACGGGGCGCGCGTCGTCCGCGAGCCTCGGCGGGGATACGGCGCCGCCTGCCTTGCCGGCCTGGCAGCGGTATGTGCCCCGGAGGTAGTGGCCTTCCTCGACGCGGACCTCAGCGATGATCCCGCGCGCGTGCGCGAGTTGGTGCGGCCGATCTACGAGGACGCCGCAGACTTTGTCATCGGCTCCCGCATGCGGGGCGCTCGGGAATCGGGTGCGCTCCCCCCCCACGCCCGCTTCGGCAACTGGCTCGCCGGCCGGATCCTCACCCATCTCTACCGGCAGCCGACCACCGATCTCGGGCCGTTCCGCGCCATTCGCTACGCGACGCTGGAGGCGCTGCGCATGCAGGATCGCGGCTTTGGCTGGACGATGGAGATGCAGGCCAAGGCCGCCCGCCTTCGCGTGCGCACCATCGAGATCCCCGTCCCCTACCGCAGACGCGCGGGCCGCAGCAAGATCACCGGGTCGCTGCGCGCCTCCGTCGTCGCCGGGGCGGTGATCCTGGCTACTGCGTTCCGACTGCTGCGTTGGCATCCATAGGGGCGCGGGAGGGCGCGCCCCGGCGCCAGCGCGTCCACTGCCAGATGAGCAGCGTGTAGACCGGCACGTAACCCAGCAGCAGCGGAAGCGGGTACCACTCGCGGGGCGCGATGTACCGCGCGTAGTACTGCACGAACCCGGTCAGCGTGAACAGGGCCCACCCGGGGACGCGCCACCAGCAGAGCAGCGGCAGCGACCAGGTGATGTACCACGGCAGCACCGGCGCGCCGACGAGGAGGTACGCGGCCATTACCCCGAAGGTCGCGGAGAGCAGCCAGTCCATGTCCTCGCGACGGCGGCGCAGCAGCCATACGATGAACCCGATGAGAATGAGGGTGGTAATCGCGCGCACGATGGAGATGTCCTGCGCGATCACCTCGTGGGTCCGCGTGCCGACCTCGATCCCGCGCACCCATTCGTACAGAGCCCGCAGC
>Ga0315282_10012343_pt1 | contig 13082 bp, 15 predicted proteins | sample YL17G07_20_MG_FD_203693 | JGI IMG/M metagenome (GOLD analysis project Ga0315282, IMG submission 203693) | Sediment microbial communities from Yellowstone Lake, YNP, Wyoming, USA - YL17G07_20 | ecosystem: Environmental > Aquatic > Freshwater > Lake > Sediment | place: USA: Wyoming | collected...
GAACTTTCCCGAAACCGTTGAGCGTTGTCAAGATGAACCCGCCGCCTGGCTTCAGCGCGGCTGCGATATTCTGAAGAATTTTCACGTCGTGTTCGCTTGGATTATCATCTAGACCCAGAAGTCCGAACGCTCCTTCACAAAGACAGATTGCGGCGTCAAACATCCTTGTCGCTTTGAATTGTGTCGCGTCGGCGTTAACCCATTCAACTGTTACGTTGGCGCGTTTCGCAGCCTTCTCAGCTTCCGCGAGCATCTGCGCGGAAATATCAATACCAGTAACTCGGAAACCTCGTCTAGCGAATTCGATGGAATGCCGCCCGGTCCCGCACCCGACATCAAGTATACTGCTACCGGGGAGTAGCTTCAGCTGTCCCAGTACAAAGTCCACTTCCGCCACAGTGTTTCGCGTGAACTTGTTCTCCATGTAGTGCGGGGCGTGACTGTCGAAAAATTCCTTCCAAGACGCCAAGTTCAGCCTCACTCGCGCATGTTGCCTTCAGCGCCCTTCAAAGCTTGCGCTCACAACTCAACTCTTGCATCTGGTGACAGAAATGAACGCGGTAATCCAAGCTAGGAGCGTCTAGGACGAAACGTACCAGTTGACTACTTGCGCTTGCTCCTGTTTTATCTGGAATCTGACTTCAAACTTGCGTTGATTACCTTTCTTGTCTTCGAAAACTCCATTGACTATTATGTGGTCGTTTGGTTCCGTTTCGAGCTTCGCATTTAGGACCGTAATCGAACCCGCCTCTAGCCGGCTTCTGAGTAACTCGACCGCCTTTCTCTCCGCAGCCTCCAACTCCAAGTGGAAAATCCTCAGATGATGTTCGGGGGTTGCGTTCTTTAGGAGTTCCCAAATTACAGTTGCGACTCTATTTACGGTGCCCCGAGTGATTCAAATGAAGAATCAGACTGCGACGGCGCCATGCGATTGCCTTTTCGGCATGAGAACCGACGCCCCTGTGAATGCCATGACCAAAAAGGGTAACTAGCGCCCATCTCATCTAACCGAACTGAAGCTTCACGATTGCTCATGAACGTGCTACTAGCCTTGAGCGAATATGTGAAAATATGCGAGGTCTCAGACGTTCCTCCTGGAACCATGCATCCAGTTGATGTGGAGAGTGCACATCTGATGATTGTGAATTTTGACGGAACGCTTTATGTGGTTGATAGGATCTGCACTCATGAGACCGCGGACCTCTCCACAGGATTCCTAATCGATTCAGAAGTCACATGTCCTCTTCACCTCTCGCGTTTCGATGTCACGACTGGAACGGTCCAAAATCCACCCGCGACAAGACCGCTGAGAACCTATAAGTTGAAGGTTGATGGAACGAGTGTATACGTCCAGTTGTAACGATTTCGAGAATCGGTTGGAGAGTTTATATTATGACATACGGTATGATTCTTCCCGTCGAACCGCGGGTCTAAAGCTTGGTTGAGAAACTAGCAACGATGAACGTTTCCCGGATTCGAGACGATTTCCCAATCCTCAAACGCAGAGTCAACGGAAAGCCACTCGTCTACTTCGACAATGCTGCAACGTCCCAGAAGCCAACACAAGTAATCGAGGCGCTTGAGCGATACTATCGCGAGTACAACGCAAACATCCACCGCGGGATCCATAAACTTGCCGAAGAAGCAACTATCGCCCACGAAGAAGCCCGTGAGAAAGTTGCGAAGTTCATCAACGCAAACCACACCGAGGAGATAGTCTTCGTTCGCAATGCAACGGAAGCAATCAACCTAGTCGCCTACGCCTGGGGCAGAGCAAACATCAAACAGGGAGACAAGATTGTTCTAACAATAATGGAGCACCACAGCAATATTGTCCCATGGCAGCAATTGGCCAACGAAAAGGGCGCGAAGCTCGAATTCATCAAGATAGACGAGGAAGGGCACCTCCGACAAGACGAAATTCACGAATTGATTGATGAAAGAACAAAGATCGTATGCATAACGCATGCCTCCAACGTGCTCGGCACGATAAACTCTATCAAAGAAATCACAAGAGCCGCCCATCGATTTGGAGCACTGGTTCTTGTGGACGCTGCGCAGTCAGTTCCACACATGCCAGTTGATACAAGAGACTTGGATTGCGACTTCATGGCGTTCTCTGGGCACAAGATGATGGGCCCGACTGGCATTGGGGTTCTCTACGGAAAGAGCAAGCACTTCGGAAACATGCCTCCGTTCCTTTGTGGAGGAGAGATGATCAAAGAGGTACACACTACCGGCGCATCATGGAAAGATCTTCCGTACAAGTTCGAAGCGGGAACCCCGAACATCGCAGGAGCGATTGGGCTCGGCGTCGCGGTCGACTATCTCCGCAACGTGGGTATGGAAACCATTCACGATCATGAAAAACAAATCACAGGTTACGCGCTAACCAGAATGACGGAGATCGATGGTCTCGTCGTCTATGGCCCCAAAGATGTCACCAAGAGAGTCGGAGTCATCTCCTTCAATCTAGGAGACATCCATGCGCATGACCTTGCTTCGATCATGGATGAGGAAGGTATCGCTATCAGATCGGGGCACCATTGTGCGCAGCCACTGATGGAGTTCTTGAATGTCCCAGCTATGTCTAGAGCCAGCTTCTACATTTATAACACGAATGAGGAAGTTGACGTCTTCATCAACGCACTCCAAAAGGCAAGGAAGCTATTCAACCCATGAGCTCAGACATTTACAAGGACATAATCCTCGACTACTACAGGAACCCTCGAAACTTCGGCGACCTAGCTAATGCGGATGTTCGCGCTAAGGACTCAAACCCGCTTTGCGGCGACATCGTCGAGATGCAGCTCAAAATCAATAATGGCAAGATTGACGATGTCCGGTTCAAGGGTAAGGGTTGCGCGATAAGTCAAGCGTCTGCCTCGATGTTAACAGAGGTCATCAAGGGCAGGTCGCTCGACGATGTGAAGGCCATGGGCAAGTCCAATGTCCTTGAACTCATGGGCATCGACCCCGGCCCGACTCGGATAAAGTGCGCGTTGCTAGGGCTCAAAGTGGTGAAACTCGCAGTCTACGGCTACCTAGGCCAAGCGATCACTGAAGAAGTAAAACAACTGGTCTAGAAAGACGTATTTCCGGCCTTCAAGCGGCCATTTTTGTTCAGTGAAAAGTTTATGTTGCAAGGGGCAAACGTGGGGGCCCCATGTCAAACAAGTACGTTCTTCCGGAATTGCCTTACAAGTACAACGCACTCGAACCAGTAATCTCAGAAGAGATCATGAAACTCCACCACGACAAACACCACTTAGCCTACGTCAATGGTGCCAACGGCGCTCTTGAAAAGCTCGAAAAAGCCAGAAAGGGCGAGGCCCAGATCGACATCAAGGCGGTCCTAAGAGACTTCAGCTTCCACTTTGGCGGACACATTCTTCACAGCATTTTCTGGCCGAACATGGCATCACCAGGGAAAGGAGGCGGAACTCCCGGCGGATCAATCGGGGACAAAATCAAACAAGACTTCGATGGCTTCGACAAGTTCAAACAGCAATTCTCAGACGCAGCAAAGACCGTGGAGGGCTCGGGGTGGGCACTCCTGCTCTACGACGACAGCACAGACCAGCTCGTCCTAACCCAAATCGAGAAACAGAACTTCATGCACCTAGCACAACTCCCCATACTCCTCGGCATAGACGTGTGGGAACACGCGTATTACCTAGTCTACAAGAACGACAGGGCGAAATACGTCGACGAGTGGTGGAAAGTTACAAACTGGGACGACGTGGCAGCCAGATTCGACAAAGCTCGAAAGTGATTTCTTCCTCCTTCCTCTCTTTTTTGTTATCGCACCCACTTTTCCACATACTGCACCTTCTCGGACTTGAGCTTTATAGTGTTGACGTGCAGCAAGAATTTTCTAACAGCATCCTTGCTATAGATCCGTAAATGGTGCATTACTTGCCGATTTCGCCTCCTATCCTTTTGAGATGATAACCGTCCTTCGATACTCAGTGTATCTTTCAGAACTCTTCGAAAAAGCTCAATGAGGTTGACATCAGTGTTACTGAAATCCAAGCATATCTTAGGCGTTCTCCTGACTTCCTCCTTGATCACCTTCACACATCCCCCAGCGTCGAAAAATCCTTCGATCAATTGTAACCCATTGACCGAACAATCTCCCCGGCTGAGCATATCTGTCACAATGTCTATGTCCTCACGAATTCTTCTCATTAGAAAGTAAAGTTCCGCATTCTGAAACGTGACGAACCACACATTTCTACCTCGGTAAGAATATGCTTTGGCTTTTCTTTTGCTCGTGCAAACTGAGACCCTTTCGGCGAATTTTGTGGCGAATTCTCTTTCTCCGTATAGCGAGATGTAGTACCGATTCTTCCAGAAGTACGTGCTTCCATCACCTAACAAAGAGCCTATAACATAAAACAGCTCCTTCGCGTGAGTGACCCTTCTGGCCCTCTTTCCTAACGGCGACACGCCGCTCATCCAAGCATAAACCGCGCTTCGGCTAACTCCGAAGCGTCTTGAAATTGTGCGCACTATTTGATTTGTTGATTTTCCTCCCGCAAGTAACTCTTGAAATCGCTCGTATGCTTCGAGTCGTTTCTCTAAAGGAGAAACAACGACCGGTCTGGGGCCTGACTTCAAGGCTGATTGAATCCGAGGTTTGCCTATCTGCGATACTTATAGCGGGTACCGGTATTTTTGCGAAGACAGATCGATGCGGTAAATCAGCGTAAAATGAAGTGCTTACTATCTGCAGTACCGAAATGACAGGGGCGCTTACGTCGACAAGTGGTGGGAAGTCGTGAATTGGGCTGATGTGGAAAAGCGCTTCGACAAGGCAAAACACTAGACAACTAGTACCAACAAGTGTAAGGCATATCGGCAGATAATCAACGGGTCTGAGTCAAATCAGACCCCGCTTTTTTACCCTAAGAAATCTCAACGGGAGAACATAGGCTATATAGTAGACCGCCTTTCTTCTATTCCTGATCCTAATTTCAGGCATCGTCTAATCTTAACCGGTTCTGATTGATCACGACTCTATGAAGGAGGTATCTTCCACCTTGAAATGCGGTACGTGTGGCGGAGACGGCGAAGTCAACTGTGCCAAGTGTGAGGGGAGTGGCTTACTGCCAGCTAAGTGCGATGAGTGTAAAGGCACGGGTAAGCTGCCGGCTCCTTCTGGTGCCGGATCCGTTGAATGCGACATATGCAATGGTCGAGGCATTGTCGAGAGTAAATGCCAGGAGTGCTTCGGTGGTGGAAAACTTGTCTGCGACGCTTGCGAAGGGTCCGGTAGCACCGAGGGAGATTCAGGCCCATTAATTGATGACGAACCAGCACCAAGCAAGAATACAAAAAAGTGACACACAAATCGTCCTGAGAAAGTTCTTTCCGAACCTTGACTCAGGTCGGCAAGAATAAAACTGACTTCGTTCCTCGTAAATGTAAAGGAATTTGTGACCCATGACTGTAAGCTCAGCGCGAGGCTACCAAAAACACCCGTTCCTGAAAGAACTGGGCATCCAAGAGATGAACCCGGGCGCATGTGCCGGGCCTGACGACTGGAGCGACACCAAGGGCAGAGACATACTGAACGTCATCACACCAATCGATAGTTCAATAATCGCGAGAATAGCCCTTGCAACCGAACAGGACTATGAGCATGTAATCAAGGTTGCACAACAGAGCTTCCAAGAATGGCGAATGATCCCTTCGCCAAAGCGCGGCGAGATTGTTCGCGAAATTGCTGAAGAGTTGCGCAGATTCAAAGAGCCTCTTGGCAAGCTAATAACGCTAGAAATGGGAAAGATCATTCCGGAAGGCATGGGCGAGGTACAGGAGGCCATTGATATCGCGGACTTCGCCGTGGGACTATCGCGGCAACTTTACGGATTGACGATGCACTCTGAGCGCCCTTCCCATCGAATGTACGAGCAATGGCACCCTCTGGGAGTGATCGGCATCGTGACCGCCTTCAATTTCCCGATGGCGGTTTGGTCTTGGAATTCGATGATAGCTGCTGTCTGCGGAGACACCATGGTTTGGAAGCCCTCTTCGAAGACACCTCTCTGCGCAATCGCCCTTCAACACGCCGTTAACCGCGTAATGAAAGCGAACGGACTCAAAGGTATCTTCACCCTCGTCGTGGGCAAGGGATCTGTAGTCGGCGAACGGCTGATCAACGACAAACGGATCTCACTAATCTCAGCGACCGGTTCAACAGCCATGGGCATGCGCGTCGCTGAGGCGACTGCAAAACGATTGGCAAGGACTATCTTGGAACTCGGCGGCAATAACGCAATCATCGTTGCGGAAGATGCGAACCTCGACCTGGCAGTCAGAGCCATACTCTTCGCCGCTGTTGGAACAGCCGGACAACGTTGCACAACAACCCGAAGAATCATCGCCCAGAAGAAGATCATCGAAGAACTAACCACGCGGCTCGTGAAGGCTTATGCTCAAGTGCGCATTGGTGACCCGCTCGATCCAAACAGCGTGATGGGGCCCTTGGTGGATCAGGACGCGGTCGACACAATGATGAAAGCACTTGAAGCCCTGCCTGGTCAAGGCGCCAAGATTACAGCGGGCGGCAGGAAACTCGACAGACCCGGCTGCTACGTAACACCGGCCATCGTACGCGTCTCAAGAAATACTCAACTCGTGTGCGAGGAGACATTCGCCCCGATCTTGTACATCATGCCCTATGAGACGATTGACGATGCAATTAGACTACACAACGAGGTTCCACAGGGGCTTTCGTCGGCGATCTTCACGGAATCACTGAAGAAGGCGGAGAAGTTCCTGTCTGCGATAGGCAGTGACTGCGGAATCGCCAATGTGAACATCGGCACTTCTGGAGCCGAGATCGGCGGCGCCTTCGGAGGAGAGAAGGAAACCGGAGGCGGCAGGGAAGCAGGATCAGACGCCTGGAAACAATACATGCGACGCCAAACAACCACGATAAACTGGAGCGACCAGCTGCCGTTAGCTCAAGGGATAAGATTCGGCGAGCAATAGGAAGGCAGTAGCACAGACGCGCTGTCGTTAACTTAGTCCGCAATCATCTTACATCTGAGACAACCGACCACACACGACAAGACCGGAACATTGTTCTTTTTTCTTAGTTCTTCCGCGAACAATATCTTGAGGATCATGAAAGATTGGTTTCGGCCAGCAATTTTCCGGACGACTCTGATAATGGATTGACACTAGGCGCTCCAGATAGAATGAACTTGGAGACCATTTCGCCGATGGCGGGAGCGAACATCACTCCCCTGCTTGAATCCGCGAAGACGGCCCAGAGATTCTCATAGTTCAACTTGTCAAAGATAGGTCTCGGACCACGCGTACTCTCAATCATTCCGGCCCACGGTCTCAAGACCCTAACTTTGCGAAGAGCCGGTATCAGATGCACAAGTTCACTTGCAGCATCCTCTAGGAACCCCAAGGTGGACGAACGATCATCACCCTGATCCTGCTCTTCTCGAGGCATTTCACAGATTACCTCTCCGCGCAGGCTCTGGATTACGCTGATCCTGTTTGGTTGAATTTGGATGGCAGGTTTCAAGAAGAACTTGAGCGGTTCCGTCGCTAGCATCTCATGTTTCACAAGTGCTGTGGGAACATGGATTCCTACTGATCGAAGGGCCTCAGATGCCCCTAATCCAGTAGTTATCACTGTTGCATCTGCCTCGTACGTTCCTCGGTCAGTTTCAACCGCGCAGATCGCATTCCCTCTGGCTTTCAACCCCTTCACAGTGGTCGATCTGAGCAACTTGCCTCCATACTGCTCAAGCGCATGCCAATAACCGAATACCACAGAAAATGGATGTACAACGCCATCTTCCTTAGAAAAAGTACCGCCGGTCAGCGTTGACGTGTCAAGGTACGGATAGCGAGCACTGATCTCTGCTTTAGACATGAATCTTGTGTCGATTCTTTGGAGTTCCTGTTTTCTCGCGCTCTCCTTGAGTTGTGCAAGTTCACTTTCATCCGTGGCAAGCATTAGACAACCATTCTGGCGGAAAGGTATGTTGAAGTTGAGATCAATCGAGAGGTGTTCTAGCAATTCGCGGCTTCTCTTCGCGAGTTTGATGTCAAGTTCATTCTCCCACTGGGAGTGAACAACGCCGATGCCTCTTACGCTAAATCCACTTCCGGGGTACCCGCCTTCAATGACTTGCACCTGCGCCCCGCGAATCGCTAAGTTGTAGCCGATGCTGAGTCCGAGGATGCCGCCTCCAAGGACAACGATCCGCACTAGCGGCTGTCTCCTGCAAGCACTTCAAGCGCGATTGGGTCAACGGGTGGTCGTTGGGTTGTCAAGTGGAGATCAGAAGGTTTCAGTTTTTTCTCTTGGCTGAGTAATCGTAACACGTGCATCATGCATGTTTTACCCTGGCAAGGGCCTGTCGAGAACCCCGAGTATCTTTTCAGCGTCTCGAGGTCATCATAACCCAGCCTAATGATTGTGAGCAAATCCTCTTCGGTCAAATCCTCACAGTAGCAAACGATCTTCTTGCCCACTATTCCTCTCCCACCCTAACGTTTCGAGCTTCCAGAAGCCATTTGTCTGGAACCTCAATGGTCACGAGAGCAGTCCCACTGTTACGCTCAGGCGGCAACACCCTTGCCACCTTGCTCTTGCACAGAAACCTTCCCTCCCTATCGAACACCCTGGCAAGGTCTCCAGCTTTGGGAACTGGCAAAACCTCGTAGGGCAAAGTGACATATCCCACGCCATTCTCAGTTCTCAGAAGAAATACTGCCAGCCCAGGGCAAACCATCGCGCAAGCCATACAGCCTGTACACTTGTCGAAATCGACCGTGGGAACATCAGTGACTTTCTCCATTTGGATGGCGCCCATTCTGCACACCATTGCACATGAATTGCAGGGGATTTCTTGAATGCATTCGATCATCGCCACGGGACGTTTAGCGTTGAGCCTTTCTGCTGGAGGGACGGCATTGAATGAAGCCAAATCTTCCAGTCGAATTAGGCCGTTCCTAAGGTAGTTTGGGCTAGGCTTCAACCTTAATCTCCTCCTGAACGAGTACGTTTTGTAGTCCGCGCCTGATCTTGTCCCCGAACGGTCCAGAACGCTCTTCGTTGAGTGTTCTGATCAACCTTTCAAGTTGCTTTTCATCGTCTGGCAGACCGTATCCCAACTTGACCGACGCATGTACACCTGCGACCTGCCCTGCGAGCATTGCCGTTGTAGCCTCTTCAATGCCAGAAGCGTCTCCAGCTACGTACACACCCTCGCTGGTCTCCATGTATCTTGTTCTGCGGGCAACGAATCCTCCAAGTTCAGGAACAAAGGACATCTGTCCACCCGCGTGGGTCACAAGTTCGTATGTTGGTGACAATCCCACCGCAATACAGATCATGTCACAGTCGAATTTTCGCTCCGTGCCTGGTATTGGTTTGAAGGAATCATCAATCTGGGCCACCACGGCACCTTTGACCTGTTTTCGCCCAATAGCTTTGACGATCGTATGTGATGTGAGGATTTCGACTCCTTGACGACGGACCTTCGCGGCGTGCACAAGGTATCCACCTACCTGAGGTAGAGCCTCGACAATTGCAGCCACATTAACTCCGGCTTGGAGTAGCTGATACGATAGGATGAGCCCCACGTTTCCTGATCCCACGATCAGCGCTCTTATGCCAGGCTTGATACCGTAAGTGTTCATTAGTGTCTGCACTCCTCCAGCGCCATAGACTCCTGGAAGGTCATTGTTCTCGAAGACCAGCGTTCTCTCATAGGCGCCTGTTGCAATAATGATCTTCCTAGCGTGGATCTTCATCAATCGTCTGTCTTGCATCGCGGCCACGAGTCGACCCTTGTAAATTCCAAATACGCTCGCTCCCAGAAACGTGTTCACGCTCTTGATTTGACTGAGCTGTTGGCTCAGACTTGAGGCAATTTTAATTCCCCTTGTGCCAGCATGATGGCGAGCGTCCCCGAAGAAGCGGTGAGTCTGCTTGACGAGCTGGCCACCGAGCATTGCCTTGTCATCTAGCAGAATGACCTTTGGGCATCTTCTCCCTGCCTCAAGTGCAGCGCTCAGACCGGCCGGTCCACCCCCAATTATGACCACATCTGCTTCTTTGGTGATCTTATTGTCTTGGGTTTTCGTGAACTGGGTTTCAGAAGGAAGCTTCCCTAGCCCGACGAATTTTGAGAGCATTTTAATGTAGAATTTTCTCATGAAGGCGGGTCGAATCAACTTTCGATGGTAGAATCCTGATTTCATAGAAAAGTAGAATCCCAGTTTGTCTATGACTGACAGCAGATCGCGGTCGGCGTTGGGAAACGCATTCTGTCGGGTGACCTGCATGCCTTCAGTAACGTTGGTCATACATGTGCGAACGTTCGGAACTCCATCAACTGTCATCATGCAAGCCGAGCAGCGTCCTATGGCGCAGAAGAATCCCCTCGGACGATGATATTTCATGCTGCGACTGAAGATGCGTACTCCGCTTGCGTATAGGGCAGCAGCAATCGTTTCCGTGGCGTAAGCGGTGACTGGTTTTCCCTCGAAGTAGAATTTGACTTGGTTTCCGCGGTCGAAGTGGAGGATCGGATGGTCTACTAGTCTGCCCTCCATCAAATTAACCTACTCAGTCCCCTTGCAGGGGACATTTGAAGGTGCGTCCTCGAGAGGTCAGATAAGCTTACGATATTTACAGTTAGTAGTCCCACGAGAGCATATACCCTCTGAGAGTAGCGAATCTCAAGGTGAGTTATTCAACGAGACACGATCTGCATTGCTTGATGCATCCACCGGGAAACCTTACCTCGCTCGCGTCAACAGGCACGCGAGCAACAAATAGCCGCGAGCTTCTGCCAGACTAGGGAAAACAGATGTGGTGTATTGCGATCTTATGCGATTTGTACGTGATCGATCTGGTAGTAGCGTTTGGCCAACATCCTAGTTTTGTCAATTGTTCTACCGTTCTTGCCGATGGCGAGCGCCTTGTCTTTTGGGTCAACCTCGACCACGACGATTTTTCGATCGGGTCGTTCCGTTATTCGGATCTCCTTCACCTTAGCCGGAGCGAGACAATTGCGTACGAGACCTTCCACCGTATCGCCGAACTCTACAACCTCGATTGGTTTTCCTGTCATCTTACGCAGCATATTGATGTTCTTGCCGCCTTTGCCTATTGCGAGTCCCATTTCCCCTGGCTTAGCGACGAAGATTATACGATCTCCCTCGATCACACAATCGTTTGCTGTCGCGCCGGTTATGTTCTCGAATAGCGCTATGTAGCGCATCTCGTCTCCGCCGAGTCTTATTCTAGATGTACTCATGTCTTAGCGCGCTGCCAGTCTCAGTATTTCGGAATCACCCGGTTCTCGTATCGTTAGGACTGACACCACGAAAGGTTTCAGACATGCAGATCCCAAATCCACACTTGATCCATGGTAGTTGTAGAGTGGTAGATCGGACTGCTTGGCGTATTGTATTATGTCCGATTTATGGGGTTCAGGGCAGTTGGAGGCCATTATCAGAAGCTTCGCCTTCGCGAATCTTGCCGCGTCCACAGCCTCCTTAATGCCGAACGAAACTTTGCCCGTCTTCACAGCAATCTGGATCTGCTTATTCACGTCGACCTTTGTGGTTTGCATTACTTCTTACCCTTCTCTGGCATGGACATGTAGACTTCGATGAGACCTGTTCCCATGGGCACCTGTTGTCCCACGATTACGTTCTCTGCAACACCCCTTAGAGTGTCTCGAGTACCTTTGATGGCTGCATCAACGATTGTCGGGATGGTGATCTCGAAGGCAGCCTTTGCCAACGTGCTAGCTTTTTCACCGCTAACCCCATGCCTTCCAACTTGCAACACCTCTCCCGAGGCCGTCATTGCATCGGCGACCAGCATGACGTGACGGACGTCGACGTCTAACCCTTGCTCTTCTAGCACAGCCGTGGCCTCTTTGATTATCACGTTTCGGGCGGCCTCGATCCCAAGCACTTCAGCAACTTCGTGCATGTTGTTTGACGTAGTCCTAGCGGTATCAACGCCTTCTGTTTCGAGAGTTAGCTCCAGATTGGAGCCTTCAGTTCTAATGACCCATTCGCTCTTGTCGCCTGTCTTCTCCTCCATGACGAGAGCCCGCTTGACTTGTGGGATGCCCTTGACGTGCATTAATGGTAGGCGTAGGACAAGTCTGTTGAATTGTGGGATGTCCATTTCTTGCGGCGTAATGTGAACGGTTTTCCCTTCAACTTCGACTTTGCAGCCGCCTGGAGTTACAGCTGCTTTCACGTCTTTGAGAGTGACATCACGCTCTTTCATAGATTCGGCGGTGAGGGTAACGACTATGCGCATTTTTGTGATGTCGGATTCCAGCTTTGAAGCAATATCACCTAGGGCCGTGTGCGTAATGCTCGTCGCAACTTGTTGCGCCTTCTCTCGACTGGCTCGATGTTTCTTGTCGAGGAAGACGACCATCATCGGAGTCGAAGGAATCTTACGCGCATCAACGATCTCAATCAATCTCGGAAGGCCGAGAGTGACGTTCTGTTCTCGCACGCCTGCAAAGTGGAACGTCCTGAGCGTCATCTGAGTTCCAGGTTCACCTATTGACTGGGCTGAAACGATTCCTGCAGCTTCGCCTGGCTCTATCATCGATCTGCGATAGTTCTTGACGGCCTCCTTTACGGCCTCATCTACTCCTTTCCTCGTGAGCTTAGCCTCCAGTAGGCTCTCCTTGAGTTGCTCGGCGAGACTTGGAGTAAGATCCTCTCTAACCTCGTTGATTTTCTTCTCAACGTATGACTTAGTTGCCTTGGCACCTTTCTCGATTGTGAGTTGAACTCGTTCAACTAGGCGTACCGTGTTTACAGCCTTTCCATGATCGCTCTTTGCGGTGTCAACTCCATCTTCACCGTACCTGAATTGTATGATGTCACCTCTTGAGTCGCGAACGGTGCCGTCGTACTCAACTCTGATGTGCTCAAGAGCGTTAATGAGTCTGCGCTGCATGTAACCGCTCTGCTGCGTCCTAACCGCTGTGTCAACGAGCCCTTCTCTGCCACCCATTGAGTGGAAGAAGAATTCGATCGGACTCAGCCCTTCC
>Ga0315282_10012344_pt1 | contig 13081 bp, 14 predicted proteins | sample YL17G07_20_MG_FD_203693 | JGI IMG/M metagenome (GOLD analysis project Ga0315282, IMG submission 203693) | Sediment microbial communities from Yellowstone Lake, YNP, Wyoming, USA - YL17G07_20 | ecosystem: Environmental > Aquatic > Freshwater > Lake > Sediment | place: USA: Wyoming | collected...
CTCTTACCTTCTTCACAACCGCTTCTCTTCTCTGTTTTTTTCTGTGGCACCGATATCCGAAAGAGGGAAGCCTGTCTCAGAAACCTCTCAAGGATCTTACCATCTATGGATTCTATGTGGGGATGGGCTTGGCCACTTTGGTAAAAGGACCCTTGGGCTTTATCTTGCCCCTCTTCATCAGCCTCATTTATCTCGTCATCCAAAAGGATTGGGAGGGGATGAAGCGAATGAGACTTCTCACGGGCATGGCGCTCTTCCTGGTAATTGTCCTATCCTGGTACCTTCCCGCCGTCGTGAAGGGAGGAGAAGATTATCTTCATGCCACTCTTTTCAGACAAACGGTCGCTCGTTATTCTGACGGATGGAGTAAAGCTCGGCCAATTTATTACTATCTCTATAATTTCCCAATTGATTTCTTGCCTTGGGTCTTTTTTATTCCTGCGGCTGTGGCGTATGGCTTTTCGAGAGGGAAGTTGGAAAAAAGAGGGGAATTTTTATTTTTATTCATTTGGTTTGCTTTGATCTTCATCTTTTTTTCCCTCTCCAAAGGAAAGAGGGCCATTTACCTTCTGCCGCTCTACCCAGCTGCAGCCGTCATGGTTGGAAAATTATGGGATGATTTCGTCTCCACACCGATGGACCATTTTCGAAATGCATGGATCTCCGTTCCCCTTTATGGGTTGATGGGGGTTGCCTTGGTCGCCGGGGCTGCACTTCCCTGGATGTTGTCGATAAAATTCCCTTCTTATCTGCCTTATGGCCTTCCCATCACCTTCCTCGTAGTGGGAGGCAGTTTGGTGATGTTCGTCTTATACCGCTTCAAGAATTATGGCGCCATATTATTTCTTCTGATCGGGATAGTGGCTGGAGGCCACTTTTATACGTCGAGGGTCATTTTCCCAGTGGTCAATCAGTATAAGTCGGCCCGGTTTATTTCCCAGGAGATTACCACTCGGATTCAACCTGGCGAGAAATTGGCTGTTTATGGGAGAATATCCACTGGGCCGTTTAATTATTATACCGGGATCGTGCCTATTCTGGATTTAGCTGATATGAAGGACCTGTTGTCTGTTCTGGAATCCTCGGAAAGGATATTCTGTCTCCTCGACTATAAAGACTTTTCCCAATTTCGAAAGATGGAAGGAAGACCGAAGGTGCAGCTTATTTCTTGTCGCATGGTTGGGGATGACGAGATTGTCCTGATATCGAACAGGTAAAAAGGATCGATTAAGCCAATGACAAATGTCAAAGCTCAAAGTTCAAATTTTGAAATAGAGATTAAGGCTGAAGTGTCATCCTGACCCCGTACTTAATACGGGGGAAGGATCCATGAGATTCTTCACTTCGTTCAGAATGACATCCCTTAGCCTAAACCTTAACCTAAACCTGAATTGATTTGGCCGGAACGTGCCCCGCAAACCCTGCGCTATGCGCGGGGTCAAGGGGCACAATATAAAACGATATTTACTTTGCCGGGAAGCCCCCGGCCTGCCTGTCCCGTCCTAACGGGACGACCGGGGAGCTTCAAAATAACTCACCATGAAATCCTCCGCAGAACAGACTGAGCAGATTAAGATTTCCGTGGTGGTGCCCGTTTATAATGAGGGAGAGAATCTCCCCATCCTGGTTCCAAAATTGTTGGAGGTTTTAAAAGGCCTCCATAAAACCTATGAAGTGATTTTTGTGGATGATGGGAGTTCAGACGGAAGCGGGGGAGTGCTCAGAGAGATGGCTACCCAATATCCGCCTATTCGGATCCTTAAGTTTAAAGCAAATCGGGGATTGAGCGCCGCCCTTCTTGCGGGCCTGAGGGAGGCGCGAGGAGATATCCTCGTGACCCTCGATTCTGATCTTCAGAATGATCCCGCGGATATTCCAAAACTGTTGCGGGAGCTGGATCATTATGACATGGCGACCGGATGGCGGCAGAAGAGGGAGGATCCCTGGCTGAAGAGGATTTCTTCAAGAATTGGAAATACGGTTCGGAACCGATTGAGCGGGGAGAATATTCAGGACAGCGCCTGCACCCTGCGGGCTTTTAAAATGGAATGCATGAGGGAGATCTGGGTGTTTAATGGGATGCACCGGTTCCTCTCGACTCTCGTTAAAATGAAAGGATATCGAATCATTGAGGTTCCCGTGGCACACCATCCGAGGAAATTTGGAAAATCGAAATACAATATTCGAAATCGGATGGCGCGATCTTTTATCGACCTCCTGGCGGTGAGGTGGATGAAGCATCGTCCCATCGATTATGAGATTGAGGAAAGGGTTTGAAATGGAATGCTTTACCTTGATGAGCGTCGTGACAGATTTTTTCCGTGATTTCTCTCTCCGATACTCGAAACTCCATGTTGATTTCTGGTTGATCTTCGGTTTTATCGGCCAGTTGATGTTCACCATGTGTTTCATCGTCCAATGGATTACCTCCGAAAGAAAGAAGGAAAGAAAGTGTCATCCCGGTCTCTTTTTGGTATTTCAGCCTCGCCGGAGGATTGATTGTCCTCGCGTATGCTATTTATCGAATGGATCCGGTGTTCATCTTGGCCTACCTACCCGGAAATTTCATTTATTTGAGGAACCTGTATTTCATATATAAGAAAAAGACCACTTCACCTGTTGTCGGATGAAAAGGCCTGCCTACCGGCAGGCAGGGAGGATTGAGATGAATTTCAGGAAAATTCGAAGAATCCCGGTATTTATTGGAGCCATTCTGTTACTGCTCTTTGCCAAACCTGAACCGATCGGGATGGGGGTAGGAATGATCTTGATCATGATGGGGGAGGCGATTCGCATCTGGGCAGCAGGCCATCTTCAGAAAAACGAGTCCTTAACCGTGACAGGGCCTTACGCCTATGTGAAGAACCCTCTTTACATTGGGACGATCCTGATTACGGCAGGCTTTTGTATCTTTGCTGACAATATCTACATGCTCGCGGTGGCCACTTTTGCCTTCTGCTTCCACTATATCCCTTACAAGAAAAAGGTTGAGGGAGATCGGCTGAAGAAGATTTTCGGGAGTCAATATGTAGATTATGACGAGAAGGTTCCAGAATACGTTCCCCGGCGGACTCCCTATTCGAATGAAAAAGCCTGTTGGCAATTCAAAAACTTTGTTGAGAATAGCGAGGAGGGGATCCTTCTCATACTTATTGCCGGAATCGTATTGATTTTAAGCAGACCGTACTGGAGCTCTATTTTTTGAAATTGAACGAATGACACGAATGACAACGAATAGCACGAATATCATATACCGTGACCTCTCGTACCAAATCATGGCAGCGATGTTTGAGGTCCACAAGGAACTTGGGCCAGGATTTCTTGAGTCCGTGTATAAGAAGGCATTAGTGCTTGAACTGACAAACAGAGGAATGAAAGTCGGCGAAGAAAAGGTTTTCGCCTTGGCGTACAAAGGAAAGAAAGTTGGAACTCATCGCCTTGATCTCGTCGTTGAGGATAAAATTGTGCTGGAATTGAAAACGGTTGAAAGGTTTGCACCTCATCACACAGCCCAACTGTTGTCGTATCTCAAGGCTAGTGGTTATCGACTGGGCATATTGGTCAATTTTTCAAAAGCCAAGGTTGAATCTCGGCGAGTTGTGATGGGCTGAAAGCGGTCTTATTCGTGTAATTCGATACCATTTGTGCCATTCGTATTATTATGATTCGTGTGATTCGATAAAGATGAAACGGAAAGATTTCCAAGGTTCGGAGTGCCTGACCAAGGGGAACCCCTTCGGGAAACCAGACCTGAATCGGGTCAAGGTGGGGGAACGCATCCTCATGATCAAGGATGTTAAGAATAAGAACTTCTTTTTTCGCTGGACGATAGGGCTGTGGCTGATTCAAAATGAATGGAGGGTCTACTCCCGTTTGATGGGGATTGAAGGCATTCCCAATGCGGTTGAGAGAATTGATCATTTCGCTTTCGCTATAGAATATATTCCCGGAAGCCCCATTCCCAGAGGAGAGGATCTTCCTTCTTCTTTTTTTGCCGACCTCACAAAGGAGCTCCGGGAAGTTCATTCAAGGGGAGTTGTCCACCTGGATCTGCGCCATAAAGGAAATATCCTCATTTCTGAAAAGGGAAAGCCTTTTATCATCGACTTTAACAGCAGTTTTTCCTTTGGAGAAAAAGGGTTTTTCCGGCGGTTTCTATTTCCTGTGTTAAGGTGGGTGGACTATGGAGGGCTCTTGAAGTTGAAAGAGAGAGTTTCCCCTTCACTCATGACTCCCGAGGAATCATCCTTTCTGAAACGGTTCAATCTCCTGCGAAGGCTGTGGATCTTCAACTAAGGCGGGAATCATTGGAAATTGAAAAATTAGCAGTGCAGATTTAGCAATGAAAAGAACGAGAAAATTGAACAATAGACGGTGGGGTTATTGAATGCTAATTTTGTCCCGCCTCGGCGGGATTAATTTTGCATTTTGCACTGGCTACTTATCATTTCCCTGTAACCAGGTGGAAGAGTTCCTTCTGCTTGATGGCCATTTCGCGAGCGCCTTTCTTTGCGCCCTCATGTTCGTATCCGATCAAATGAAGAATCCCATGGACCATTAAGAGGATGATCATTTGCATCGGATTGAGACCAAACCGTCTGGATTGGCGTTGAGCGGTTTCAACGGAAATGACCAGATCTCCGAGAAGGTGAGGATGGAGGGTAGAGTATTCACCCTTTCTCATTGGAAAAGCGAGGACATTGGTGGGCTTGTCCCGTTGAAGGTACCGACGATTGAGTTCCCGAATCTGAGCATCATTAACCAGCAAGATGCTCAGTTCGGCATCAGGAAGCGCCAAGTCGGCCAATATCTTTTGGCCCGCTTTTCTTATCTTTCTTAGGTCTGAAGGGATATGTTTTTGCTGATTTCGAATCCAGATCTTCATCGCTCTTCTTCGGAGATTCGGAGGCCGTGAGAGATGGGTAATCGATTCTCTGATGAAAGATGGCCGTCAAGATTCGGCTGAAGCTTTCTTGTATCTTCTGGAGATCTTTGAGGGTGAGTTCACACTCTTCCAACTGCCCATCTAGGAAGATGCTGTTCGTAATCCTTTGAACGAGGCCTGTGATTCGAGCTGGGGTGGGTTCGGTAAGGGTGCGGGAAGCTGCCTCCACCGCATCCGCCAGCATGACGATCCCTGCCTCTTTGGTCTGAGGTTTGGGGCCAGGATAACGAAAATCTTCCTCGTTGAGAGACTCCATCTCCGGGTTCTCTTTTCCCTTCGCTTTTTGATAGAAATAGGTGATCAGGCCTGTTCCATGATGCTGCTGGATAATGTGAGCCACCCGCTGCCCTAATCGATTCTCACGAGCCAGCTCTAGCCCATCCTTGACATGGGAGATGAGAATCAGGCTGGACATGCTCGGAGTGATATTGTCATGTTTGCTCTCGTCCCCTCCTGCATTTTCAATGAAGTAGAGAGGTTTCTTCAGTTTCCCGATGTCATGATAGTAGGCGCTCACTCTCGCTAGGAGAGGATTGGCTGCGATCGATTTGGAAGCAGCCTCTGCGAGACTGCCGACGATGATACTGTGGTGATAGGTCCCGGGCGCCTGAAGGATGACGTCCTTCAGAATAGGATTATCCATATTAGCCAATTCGAGGAGTTTGAGATCCGTGGTGTAACCGAAGAAAGTCTCAATCATGGGAACAATTCCCAGGACCACAATGGAGCACAAGGCCCCGCCTAAAAATGCCATGATCAGGTCTGAGAAGAGCTCCATCTTGAAGGGGTTTCCGGAGATCAAGTGGTAGGAGAGAATCGTCAGCAGATTGATCCCTCCCACAATGAATCCTGCCTTTACGAGAGTGCTCCTCTGTTCACATCGTGCTACCTTATGGGCTCCCACCACGCTTCCTACAAGGGCGAAGAGAAAGAAGAAGAGTTGATTCCCCATGATGACAGCTGAGAAGAAGCTGGTGAGGATGGCGAAGATGATGGCGACCTCTGAGTTAATAACAATTCGAATCACCATGGCCCCTGTAGCAATGGGGAAGAGATAGGAAAAGGAGGAAGATGGAATGCCAAGGAATTCCCCTCCCAGAACATCTGAAATCAACTGGAAGAGTTTGAGGAGAGCCATGATGCCAATGAGGGTAGAAGAGAAGAGAAGAAGGTCTTTTGGCTGGGAAAGGGTGAATTTCCGGATATTCATCGTGGAGAATTGATAAAGGCTGGCCAGAATGAGGAAGGCCATCAAGCCCAGCCCGAACAGGATGGAAAGAATGTGGCTTCTCTCCTGGGCTTTCTTCAAACCCTTGATCTTAAGGAGATGTTCCTCCTTCACCCGTTCTCCAGGCCTGAGAATCACCTCTCCTCGCTTGACCTGGAAATAAACAGGAGCCACTGTTTCCTTTGCCTTTATCTTTCGCTCTTCTGTTTCATTCTTATTAAAGGTGAGATTTGGCCTCAAGAAGTGCTCAGCCATCTTTAAAACGATGGGTTGCACCTCCATTCCCAGAGAGGATGAGAGGAGTTCGGCCTGAGACCGGATCTTGGTCTTCGCTTCTCTAAAATCGAGGAAGGTAAAGGGAGGAAAATGATTTCTCTCCTCACGGGTCTGGATATTTCGCAAGGCCACCCCTTTGGTCGCATCGGGATCAAGAAGTTCTTTGTCGTTCACCACTCCCTTAGTCAAAACGGGAGCAAGCAACTTCAAGGCGGACTCTCCAACACTGGGATGGAAGCGCTTTTTTTCCAAGATTTGCCATTCCGTCTGGGAGAGCTGGATGTGGAGAGTATTCTCCCACTCTTTTCTCCTCAGACTGTTTTGCTCTAACCTCTTTTCGCCCTTTCGGAAAGAGGAGGATAGGGACTGAAAGGTGGAGCGGATACGATTCTCCGCTTCCGCGAGCACCGCCGGATCATAATCATAGACCGAAAGAATAGACTTCTCGGCGTCGACCCGTTTCTCCTGTGTCGATTTTTCATCCTCTACCAGAAGATCCTGGGAGGATTTGATCTCCTTGGTTGCAATATCTCCCACCCTGTAATCTTTAATGGGGAGCTGGAGGGAAGGGGAGAGGATCAGGGTTAGAAGGATAGCGGTCGCAATGCCGATCGCCCATTTCTGGAAGGTTGTCGTTTTGATCCGTTCCAGCCAAGAACGATCCCTCATCCCATTGGGTTGTTTTATGAAAGGAATGTGGGATAGGAATTTCTTTATAGATGATTTCATAAATAAGGCCTCTAATTTCAAATGTCAAAATCCCTGCCTACCGGCAGGCAAATGTCAAATGAATGTCAAATTCCATGGTTCGACAAGCTCACCATGATTTCTTTGGTCTATAACCATTTTCGTAACACCATCCTGAGCCTGTCGAAGGGTTGAACTTTAGATTGATTTGAACTTTGAGCTTTGACATTTGACATTGTTTTGTTCAATCTATTGTTCCTTAGGGCGGTGGCGCTTTTCCTCCGTCCTCTCGTAAGCCTTGATGATATCTTGGACGAGGGGATGCCTGACCACATCCCTTTCCGAGAAGTAGACAAATTCGATCCCCTCAATCCCCTTGAGAATTCCCTGAATTTCAATCAAACCGGATACTTTATTCTCCGGTAAGTCAATCTGCGTGATGTCGCCTGTGATGACTGCCTTGGAACTGAAACCCAATCGTGTCAGAAACATCTTCATCTGCTCGGGCCCTGTATTTTGGGCCTCATCCAGGATGACGAACGAGTCGTTGAGGGTTCGGCCCCTCATGAAGGCCAGAGGGGCTACCTCAATGATACCTTTCTCCATCAGTTTGGAGGCTCGATCAAAATCCATCATGTCATGGAGGGCATCGTACAGGGGACGGAGGTAAGGATTGACCTTTTCAGCAATGTCGCCCGGGAGAAACCCCAACTTCTCCCCGGCCTCGACTGCTGGTCGAGTGAGGACAATTCGCTCCACCTCCTGCTTCATCAGAGAGGCCACTGCCATGGCCATGGCGAGGTAAGTCTTGCCCGTTCCGGCAGGACCGATGCCAATGACCAGATCGTATTTCCGGATGGCATCGATATATCGCTTCTGAGCAATGCTCTTGGGTGTGACGACCTTCTTCCTTGACGAGATATAGATGGCATCGAGGAAAATGTCTTCAAGGTTGACCGTGCGATCATCGGAGATCATTCGAATCGAATAACCGATATCGGAAGGATAAAGAGGATAACCTTTCTTCAGAAGGCCATAGAGGTCATTCAGAAGGCGGGTGGAAAGATGAACATCCAGCTCATCACCCTGGATGGTCAACGCATTGCCTTTCGCGTTAATCTTCACTCCGACCTGTTTGGCAATGCGTCTTAGGTTTTCGCTGTGAGCGCCGAAAAGGGCGTTGGCGGTTTGGAGATCGTCAAAAACAACCTTTTCGACGAAACCCCCTCGTAGAGGGGCGTCTACGACTTGGTGGTCTTTCAAATATTAACCTTTACCCCATGATTCCCTGCCTGCGACCAGCAGGCCTGCCAATCTTCACCGAAAAGCAGATGAGAAAGACAGGGGAGCCAGGAAATATTATCTTATAAAATGATATCACTTTACATCTGAGATTGCAATAATCGTTTTATGGACAAAACTCGTGTATTATCGAAGAGTTTGAAGCTTCACCTCCTCGACGATGGCAGGCATAATTTCTCCAGCAGTCCCACAGATCAGATAGTCTGATATCTCATTGGTCAATGGGGTCGGTTCCATATTTATTTCGATGACTTTTGCTCCCCGTTCCTTAGCCATGATGGGAATGGAAGCCGCCGGGTAGACAACTGCAGAGGTTCCAATTACCAGCACGGCGGTGCAGGCCTTAGATTCTTTAAGGGAGCTGACTTGTGCTTCCCAAGGGGATGGGTTCTCCGAAAAAGACGACATCTGGTTTGAGTAAGGATGAACACCGAGGACAACGAGCCGGAAGGTCTTCCATGGTAAAGGAGTTGCCATCAATCTTCTGTGAGCACTTCAGGCAAGAGAGGGTTCTATGGCTCCCATGGAATTCGATCACATTCTTGCTACCGGCTGCCTGGTGAAGGCCGTCCACATTCTGGGTGACGATAGAAGAGAGATAACCCATCTGCTCCAGTTTGGCTAATCCGATATGGGCCGGGTTCGGTTTCGCCGTCATAATTAATTCAAACATGTCTTTTAGCATCCGCCAGACTTTATCGGGGTTCGAATAGAAGGCCTGGATATGAGCATACTCCTCTGGATCGTATTTTTGCCAGAGTCCTTGAGCCCCCCTGAAATCGGGAATGCCGCCTTCCACAGAGATGCCTGCTCCTGTGAAAGCGATCGTCTTCTTAGAATTTAAGATGTCCCCAGCTGCTCTTTTAATGAGTTGTTGATCCATAGTTTTCTCCCCCCCTCACACTTCCCCTCTCCCCTTGGGGGAGAGGGCGGGGTGAGGGGTTTTGGTGTGCTCTTCAACATCTTTATATGCCGGGATGATGCCAAATCCATCTGCTTTCATGATAGCCCTCTGGACCGATTCAATTAAGGCTGCCTCTCCAAGGAGCCCGACGGTGTTCACATCCGCTTTCTTTTTTCCATAGGAGATGGCAAATATGAGATCTCCATCGAAGGTGGAGTGAAAGGGTGATATGATCTTGGCTAATCCCGAATGGGCAATCTGCGCGACCTGATGGACCTCCTTCTTGGAAAGATTGGCATTGGTGGCGATGACCCCGAGCGTTGTGTTAAAGGACAAAGGGTTAGATGGACCGATCGCTCCGAATTGACCTCGAGTCACTCCTTGTTTGATCCACTTGGATGAATTGGCGAACTTGAGACTCCTCTTTGATTTCCTCGCTCCCACGAATACTTTATTGGAGCGAGAATTAATCACGTCACCAAAGGCATTGACCACAACGAGGGCTCCGACGACAAGTCCTTTAGGCCCAGGAATGCTTGCAGTGCCCACGCCACCCTTCATCGCTCGCTCGACCCCAAAAAGTTTTCCCACAGTTGCTCCTGTTCCCACACCGACACTTCCTTCTTCGACCTTTCTTGAAGCATTGAGACATGCCTGATACCCCATCTGGTGGTCTGGTCTGACGCGGTAGTCTCCGATGCCGAAATCGAAAATCACGGCGGTGGGTACAATGGGAATCTTCGTCTTACCCACGTCGAACCCTTTTCCTCTTTCTTCTAAAAAGGCCATCACCCCTCCTGCTGCATCCAAACCAAAAGCGCTTCCGCCCGTCAGAAGAATGCCATGAACCTTGTCAACAAGGTGAAGCAGGGTAAGGGCATCGATCTGGCGAGTCCCGGTTGCCGTCCCACGGATATCGACACCTCCCGTTGCTCCCTCTTCACAGAGGAGGACCGTGCAACCGGTGAGGGCCTTGAACTCGCTGAAATGCCCGACTTTAATTCCTGGAACGTCGGTGATGGCACTAAGTCTTTTCATTTGTAGGCGATATTATCAGGAAGGGAAGAGGGGTGTCAACGGGATTACTTCAATTCATAAGAAGTGAGTTCGGCATCTTGAAGTCATGGAGCTCATCGCAGAGGCGTTGGAATAATTTTGAAAAGAGTCTTCAGATTATTGTGTTGGTGATGGTCATTGAATATCTAAAAGCTTTTTGGGAAGAGGTTGCTGAAACTGCTGACAGCACCATCGCGGTTCAGGATACTTCCGATAGAATCAACCCATCGACTATTCCCGGTCTAAAGCCCAGGGTTTGCCCTCGGCCTGAGCTCGGGCCGAAGGCTCAGGGTTGATACTGAGCGGCGGTTTTAACCCCGCCCGAAAGGACGGGGTTTGGTGCGGTCGAAGTATCAAACTTCTTGAGGGGGTGAAATGATGAAAATCCCGGTACGGAAATATGTTTTTGCATCAAGTGGGCTGATTTTTTTTATTCCTTGGGATGGTAGTTCTGTCTTGTGTCTCCTTGTCTGGAGGAGGTCCCCACTCGGCCTATTCTAAGTGGGTCTTCATTGCCGCGGGGAAAGGTCAGAGCTTGGCTGTGAAATCCGATGGCACTCTATGGGCATGGGGAGGGAATGGGGTTGGCCAATTAGGAGATGGGACGACGGAGGAGAGACATTCATCCGTTCAGGTCGGTACAGACCGTAATTGGAGTTTTGTAGTGGCGAGATTCGCTCATACTCTGGCCGTGAAATCGGATGAAACCCTTTGGTCTTGGGGAGGAAACGAAGTCGGGCAATGAGGAGATGGTACAATTAAAACGAGACCGGTCCCTGTTCAGGTTGGCAAGGATAACAAATGGATTTCCACTGAGGCAGGATACTTTCATACGGTTGCTCTGCAATCGGACGGATCTTTATGGACGTGGGGATTGAATGAATATGGACAGTTAGGAGACGGGACGACGGAAGAGAGACATTCGCCAGTCCAGATCAGTCCCCACTAAGACAGACAAATGAGACCTCAAAAATGTCTCCTTTGTGAGTTGGCGTGTTCTTTCACCAATAAAAAAGTAATTTGTTGACTTTAACCTAAAATCGGTAATAATAGAGACGAAAAAGCAAGGGGGGGGTCATAGAAAATACCTCCGACCTATCTCCTCCCTTTGGGAGGAGTAGGCGTTAGGGCGCAGGAAGTAATTCTTACGCCTGCCGTGTTTGCAAAGGAGGCAATGTCAACCCTAAAAGGGTGGACGTTGCCTTTTGTTTTTTGAGTAGCCAAAGGCATTTTGTTCTCAAAAAATTCCTTAAGAACTTCTTAAGAAAGGAGGAGAAAAATTATGTGGATTCTAAGAATCAATATGAGTGATCGTTCTTATCGTCTTGAGGAAGTCCCGGCAGCCTACAAGAACCTGGGTGGCCGCGGAATGACATCCACTGTCGTCCACGCCGAGGTTCCCCCGTTGTCCCATGCCCTCGGCCCAAATAACAAACTCGTCTTTGCCCCAGGCATCGTAACAGGCACAGCTGCCCCCACGTCGGCCCGTCTCTCTGTAGGAGCCAAGTCGCCGCTGACAGGGGGTATCAAGGAATCCAATGTTGGCTCACCCTGGGCTCAGCACCTGGCCTTCATGCAGATTAAGGCCTTGGTGGTGGAAGGTCAGCCCAAAGAGAAAGGCAAGTACTGGATGGCCTATCTGACGTGGGATGCAAAGGCTGGCAAGCCAAAAATGGAATTTTTCGCGGCAGACCAGTATAAGGGTGGAGACCTGTATGAGGTTTTCCCGAAAGTGTACAAGCGGTTCGGAGCGACAGTCTCCATTGCTGGTTTTGGTGTGGCAGGAGAATACGGCTATGCCAACTCCGGCATCGTATTCAATGATCTCGTTAAGCGACCGAGTCGCTATGCTGGACGGGGTGGTTTGGGTGCAGTGATGGCCAGTAAGGGGCTAAAGTTCATTGTGACGGACAGTAAAGGTGCCCCCCAAGTAACCATTACCGACAAGGCCTTGTTTGAGAAGGGGGCCAAGAAACTGGCTGATGCCTTGCGCACCCATGATGTTACAAAGCCTAAAGGTGCCCTGAACAGCTACGGCACGGCCGTCCTGATCAACATTATGAACGAGGCAGGAGGCTTGCCAACTAAAAACTTCTCTAGTGGTCGTTTTGAGGGGGCGGCCAAGATTGCCGGTGAGGCGATCTTTGAGGGCAATAAGAAGCGTCTGGGAAAGGAACTTTACAACCATGCCTGCAGCCCCGGTTGCATTATCCAGTGCTCCAATACTTGGTACAAACCGGATGGCACTGAGCACACCTCCTGCGTGGAGTACGAGTCTGACTGGGCTTTAGGAGCCGATTGTGGCATTGACAGTCTAGACGATATAGCCGAAATGATCCGCCTTTGTAATGCCTATGGGCTAGACACGATTGAAACGGGCACCGCCTTAGCTGTAGCCATGGAAGCCGGAGTAATCCCATTTGGAGACGGCAAGAAAGCCATCAAATTGGTCCACGAGATGGGAAAAGGGACGCCGATGGGGCGTATCCTAGGTGGTGGAACAGAGCTCACCGGGAAAGCCTTTGGGTTGGCTCGTATACCCACAGTGAAGGGACAGAGCATGCCTGCTTATGAGCCACGGGCGGTCAAAGGAATTGGTATTACGTATGCTACGACGACCATGGGCGCTGACCATACTGCTGGTTATACGATTGCTCCTGAAATCCTCGGGGTCAGTGGGAAA
>Ga0315282_10012345_pt1 | contig 13081 bp, 15 predicted proteins | sample YL17G07_20_MG_FD_203693 | JGI IMG/M metagenome (GOLD analysis project Ga0315282, IMG submission 203693) | Sediment microbial communities from Yellowstone Lake, YNP, Wyoming, USA - YL17G07_20 | ecosystem: Environmental > Aquatic > Freshwater > Lake > Sediment | place: USA: Wyoming | collected...
GCAATAGCGTTGGGTTTTACTTCATAAATCTGAAAGCCTAAACTTTGGTAAAATGCCAAAGCTGGCAAGTCGTCATTCGAAGTTGAAACCAACAGCTTTTGCTTTCTCCTTCTTTTGGCCTGAGCTTCAACCTCTTCAATCAGGCCTCTGCCGACGCCCGCGTTTTGACATTCTGGAAGTATGCCCAGGGCCACAATTATGACAGTGTTGTCTGTTTCTGCGAACGAGATGAATCCGACGATTTCTTTTCCCTTTCTAGCGACGCAAGCGGGGAGTTCGCTAACCATGAATCTTCTGTCAAAAGCTAGCTGTTCCTGCTCTCCCCAAAGGCGTCGAACGAACTCTCGGATCTTTTCTTTGTCCTTAGCCGGTAAGGCATTGTCAATGTTGTATCTTTGGCTGTTCTTCTTTATACATGAAGGGCATATTGTCTGCAGCTTTGCATGTTCAGCGCAAAGGGCTCTTCCACAGACGCTGCACCTGTAAACAGCGTCCTTCTCACAGTATTCGCAAGCCACGGGTTTCTCCCCGTTTCTGTCAATTAAGGACCATTGTCATTATATGATTTGACGTAGAATAAAGATATTAATGATACAATGCGCTCCCCAATTGTGGCTGAAGGATGAAGGCGTTTTTGTGATGTCCACGAAAAAGCCGCATGAAGCGGTCAGGCAGCAAGCTTCAAACTATAGATGGGTCGTTTTGGCAGCTTCGTTTTTCAGTTTTGTGGCCTATGCCCTTGTTTTTCAGCTGGTTCCACCACTTATGAGCAGTCTGCAGGCAGAGTTTGGTGTGAATGACGCTAAAGCAGGGTGGCTAATGTCTATGGCTGTGGTGCCTGGGATAATTCTGGCATTGCCTGCGGGCCTCGTTATGAACAGGTACGGTTTTCGCTCGCTCGGTTTTCTATCGGCGGTCTCAGTTGCCGTTGGCAGTTTGATGACCGCTCTGGCCAGCAATTTCTTAACTGTGCTTTTGGGCAGGTTCATTCTGGGGGTCGGAGGAACTTTCTTGATTGTTGGTTCGCCGACCATAATTCCGCAATGGTTTTCACACGGCGAATTGGGCAAGGCCATGGGGATCTATGGGACAAACATGCCTGTGGCGATTATCATTGCTTTTCCAACAGCAACTGTTCTGGGCCAGAACTTCGGGTGGCGTTACCCGTTCTACGTGGGCGCGGTGGTTTCACTTGTCGCCGCCTTGGTCTTCGTGGTGGCAGTGAGAGAGGGTCCTTTGAAGGGTGAGCCTAGAGCTGTGAAGCTGTCAGACGTCAAACGCGCAGTTGGAAGCAGTGAGGTTTGGAAGGCCAGCCTGATGTGGTTGTTCTTTGAAACGACGACCATCGGGTTCTTGACTTGGGCGCCGAAACTATTTCAGGGGTTCAAGGGCCTTGAGCCTTTACATGCGAGCCTCTTGGCCAGTGTTGTCATGTATTCTGCAGTGTTTTTCGTGCCGTTGTTCGGCTGGGCTTCAGACAAGGTTGGCAGGCGGAAGCCGTTTATCGTGGCAGGTTCAGTCGGCATGGCTCTCACGTTGATCTCGATTGCTTACGTAAACGATGTTGGCTTGTTTTTCTCGGTGTTTGCTCTGGGCATTTCAGCGGCTACAATTCCTCCGTTAGCCATGGCGGTCGTCGCCGAAAGTCTGCCACCGCGATTGTCTGGCGCTGGTTTTGGTATTGTTACCCTTTGCCAAAACGTCGGAATCACTTTGTCGGCGCCTCTGGCTGGCTACCTTCTGCAGACGACTCAGTCTCTTTTGTTAACCTTTTTCGGAATGTCTTTGTTCGCATTTGCAGGCACAGTGACGGCACTAACAATAAAGACTAAGTGACCCCGCTGAACTAAGTGTCGCGTCTGGACGCAGGTTGAAAAACTATATAACGCGAAAGCTTCACTATTGCTAGAAAGCGCTGGAGGTTCAAGCAAGTGTGCGTAATTGGCAAAGGCAAGCTGAAAGAACTCATTGAGCAGTACAAGTGTATCTGCCCTTATGATCACAACTTGCTCGACGGAGACGGCTACGTCTTGACCGTCAAAGAAGAAACAACCTTGCACTATTTGGAGCACAAGAACCTAGTAACCCACGAGATAGTCTTCACCCCGCCGAACTACGTGGCGCATCTAACCGCTAAAAGCAAGTACGGAAGAATGGGGCTATCCTTCCTCAACGCCGCCAAAGTCCACAGCGGATTCGTCGGCAGACTCGCCTTGGAACTAGTAAACCTGAGCAACGACCGCCATCCAATCACGATTAAGCGGGGAGACCCGTTCATGCACATAGAGTTCGTGACAAGAGAAGGCGAGCCAGCGCCGTACAACGGCGAATATCAATTCCAATACCTGACCGATGAGGAGATGCAAATGTACATTCCGATCTTGAAGAAGATTTTCAGCAACTACGATGAGCTCGCCAAGATGTGGTTCAGAAACAAACGACTACCTCCATGAAGAAACGCGCCGCAGAACGTCTATTCCCACAGGCCGTAAACATCATTTTTGGAGAACGTGAATCTCGCGACCGATTTTGTGTCTTTCTTCAATGTCAACAAACAACGACATACTGGCTAGGTCTTCAGTCAGTGAGGTTTCATTGGCGAAGACTCTACTTCTAATAGGACAGACTGGGCTGAACCCGATTCTTTCAGCTTCTTTCTCAATGTCCATGGTAACGAAGGTTCCGTTGCGTGTTCTGATGTAAGGCGATGTAATAACCAGTCTTCCTCCATCTCTGAGAACTCTATATGCCCCTTCCAAGAAGCCACGGTACAGAGGCTTTAGCTTGTCAGCAATTCTCTGCGCATACGATTCTGTTGGGAGATGCCGCAACGCAGGACCAAGATCAGGCTCGGTGGCGATGCAGTCAACGGAATCAATGTCAACCTTGTCAGTCAAACGGCGGGAATCTCCAAGCAGAATCGTGTATCTTCCGTCTTCTATCTCGTATTCATCTTTGAGCCAGGCAAGGTTTGTGCAGGAGGACTTCACGCACCAAGGGTCTATATCTATCCCTTTTACCTGCGCTTTCGCCAGCATCGCTTCTTGAAGAATCGTGCCCACTCCACAAAATGGGTCAAGCAGAACCTTTCCCGTCGCGCATGAAGACAGGTTTACCATGATTTTGGCGAGTCTCGGCGGGATTGAGAAAATCTTCCGCTGAACGGGTCTTTCTACATCTCTTTTCTGGAACTCGAACGGGTTGTGAACTGCTATCGTCTTTGCTATGTATGTTTGCTCTCTGCCTACGCAAAACAGTATCTCAGCGCTCTTTTCGATCAAACCTTTTTTCAAAACCTCAACATGAGTCAACTGGGGCAGCTTTCTGTTTCTTGGGAAACCCATGAACCTCCCTTTCACGCCGCGGGATGCCAGTTCTCTTTTAAAATAGTTGCCCATAAATCTCTGCATTTCCTTGGCATGTCTGAGAAACTGTCTGCCTTCAAAATACAGGCTCACTCCGAAAACACATTTCTTCGAAGAAGCCTTGAAAGCCTCGTCAGCAACATAGTCAGCAGAGAGTTCTTCCTCTATCTCTTCCTGCGCTTGCTTCTTAACATACAGAAAGGCGTTCACCACTGTTTCCGAGGAGAGGCGTGACATGACCCAGCCGATTTTAATGATACCTCCAAGATCGCCGATCAGTGGCGGTTCTAAAGCTTCCTCAATTGTCAGGGTGAAAAAGGATTTTGAAAGATCTGCTATTTCGAACTGGCACTTTCTGGTTTCAAGAAATGCTGCAACCTCGGCTAACGAGAGTTTCCAGTTCTTGCCTGGAACAAATACGTAAATTGTTTGCTTATTGTTGGCCATTTTCGTCATGTGTGGGTCTTCTTGACACGCAGATCCTGCGGGTGATGGTTGCTAGTATTATGATGCGGATATTTTAGCGTTAAAGTTAAGGGGTCGACAGCTTATAGATGTTGAATATGTACTATTGAACCAGAAAGTAAATCAACAATCCTGAAAGTATATTCTGGCTTGAGCGTAAAATGTTTAAATACAACGGTTATGGTATGCAAAAGGGGAATCTTGCATGCATGCGAAAAATTACAGAGCCGTTAAAGGCCAATCTTACACACGGAAAGAATTTGTGAAAGGTTTCCCACCTCCGAAAATAACCAAGTTCACCATGGGCGACACCAAAACAAAATTCGAGTATGAAGCCAAGCTCATTGCCGAAGAGAAGGCTCAAATTCGCCACAACTCCTTGGAAGCCGCTCGTATAGCGTCAAACCGAGTTCTGACGGATAAACTTGTGAACAATTATCGTCTGGACGTTCATCCTTACCCGCACACTATTCTTAGAGAGAACAAGATGATTTTCGGCGCACACGCTGATCGTCTTCAACAAGGAATGCGAGCATCTTTCGGAAAAGCAATTGGAACCGCTGCTCGAGTGAGAGCCGACCAAACAATCATTACCATTGGCGTAAATGCACAGGGCGTTGAAACTGCGAAACTTGCCCTAAAGCGTGGAAGCGCCAAACTTCCCATTCCATGCCACATAACCGTTGAAAAAGTGCAAGGGGAAGAGGCGAAAACAGTTGCCTGAAATGTTAACAGACCTTGTCATCTGGTTTGAAAACTTGAGGAAGACTGACATTCCTTCTGTCGGGGGGAAGAACGCTAACTTGGGTGAAATGACAAGCGCCGGCATACCCGTCCCGCCGGGCTTCGCTATAACTGCTTATTCTTACAAGAAATTCATCGAAGAAGCGGGAATAGCCCAGAAAATCTACGAGATCATAAAAGAAACGGTGACCAACCCTGACGACCCGAAACAGTATGAGATAGCCTCTAAGAAGATTCGGGAACTGATAGAAGCGACGCCGATGCCAAAGGACATCGAAAACGCCGTCAGATCAGCTTACGCAGACCTGTGCAAAAAGCTCGGTGCAAACGACGTTTTTGTTGCAGTGAGGTCAAGCGCCACAGCCGAAGACTTGGCTGATGCTTCCTTTGCTGGTCAACAGGAAACGTTTCTTAATGTTAAAGGCGCCGACGAAGTTCTCGAAAACACCGTTAAATGCTGGTCCAGTCTCTTCACGCCACGAGCAATATTCTATCGCACTGAGAAGGGCTTTGCACACGAGAAAGTCTTCATCAGTGTCGGAGTTCAAAAGATGGTTAACTCCAGAGCCGCAGGTGTCACGTTCACGATAAACCCGGTCACAGGCGACAGTAGTCAGATAGTCATTGAGGGTAATCATGGTCTAGGTGAGGCCGTCGTGTCTGGAGCGGTTACACCTGACGATTTTGTTGTGGATAAGAAAACTCTGAAAATAGTTGAACGGCGTGTAGCCAAGAAGACGATACAGTACATTCGTGATCCGAACACAGGCAACACAGTTCACACGGAAGTTCCAGCTGAGAAACAAGAACAGCCTTGCATAAGCGATGAGGAAATACTGAAGCTTGCGGAACTGGCAAAACTTATCGAACAGCATTACGGGAAACCCCAAGACATCGAGTGGGCAATCGACAGAGACATCCCGTTTCCAACCAACATTTTCATAGTGCAATCAAGGCCTGAAACCGTTTGGAGCCAAAAACTTGCAGAGAAGCCAGCGAAACCTGAAACTGAGAAAATGAAACCGACAGGAATGCTAAACGTAATTGTAAAGGGAATCGCAGCTGGAAAGAGAGGTTACGGCATAGGACCTGCAAAGGTCGTCTCAAACCCGGAAGAAGCTGCTCAAGTCATGAAGAAGGGCGACATACTCGTTACTGACATGACAAACCCAGACTACGTGCCATTCATGAAAATGGCCGGCGCAATAGTAACCGACAAGGGCGGTGTAACCTGCCACGCGGCGATTGTGAGTCGTGAGCTGGGCATCCCATGTGTCGTAGGAACTGGAAACGCCACCAAACTGCTGGTGACAGGCAAGGAATACACTGTTGACTCACAAAGCGGAGTCGTTTACGAAGGCATACTGCCAACACTAACCGAGCAGCTTTCATCTTCCTCAGGCGTCAACGCTCGTCAATCCGCAGTCGGCGGCGGCATCTTTCAATCAGTGCCTGTTACGGCTACGAAGATATACATGAACCTAGGTGTTCCAGAGAAGATTGAAGATTACAAAGACCTGCCTTTCGAAGGCATAGGGTTGATGCGCACCGAATTCATCCTAGCCAGCTACATAGGCGAGCATCCAATGCACTTCGTGGAAACAGGCGAAGGCCAAAAGTTCGTGGACAAACTCGCAGAAGGAATCGCAACGGTTGCGAGGGCAATACAGCCGCGGCCAGTGGTCGTGCGCTTCAGCGACTTCAAAACAAACGAGTACCGAGAACTGAAGGGCGGCGAAAAATACGAGATAGTTGAAGCTAACCCCATGCTCGGGTGGAGGGGATGCAGCCGCTACATAAGCCAATGGTACGAAAAAGCGTTCAGACTTGAATGCCAAGCCCTCAACAAATGCCGCAAGGAATGGGGTCTCAAAAACGTCTGGGCCATGCTTCCAGTCGTGCGCACCGTTTGGGAGGCAAAAGAGTGCCTAGAAATCATGCGCGCGGAAGGCTTGGAGAGGACAAGAGACTTCAAGGTCTGGTTTATGGCGGAAACACCGTCAATCGCCATACTGGCCGACGATTTCTCGAAGTTGTGCGACGGTTTCTCCATAGGTTCGAACGACATGACTCAAGGTATACTCATGATAGACAGAGACTCCGAACGCCTCGGACAAATGGGCTACTTCGACGAAAGAGATCCGGCGGTGAAGAGAATAATCGCACATCTGATCAAGGTAGCTCATGAAAACGGCGTCACGGTTTCCATCTGCGGTGAAGGGCCATCGAACTTACCTGACTTTGCAGAGTTCTTGGTTAGGGCTGGAATCGACAGCATCTCGGTGAACAATGACGCAGTTATTGCTACGAAGAAGTTTGTGGCCAGCATTGAACGGAAGATAATCCTTGAACAGCTTGAGGAACAGCATGAAAGAGCCCTTGGGCGAGCGAACCGAAAGCCGAAACAGGACTGGCAATGGGCGCCCCAGTGGAGCGAAACGCCAGAATAGAAAACAAACGGTCCTTTCTCTCCACTAAAACGTGTCTCCATTTCCGCATTATTGTGGTCGTGGCTGGGTGTTGCAGTTTGATTTTGAAGAAGAAAGAGTCAAACAGGAAATACGTAGGCTCAACGCAAAACGTGTGCTGATCCAACTTCCTGAAGGCTTGAAGCCAGAAGCTCCACGCCTAGCCAGAATTGTTGAAAAGTCTGGGGCTGTGCCAATCGTCTCCGCCGACCCGTGTTACGGTGCTTGTGACTTGGCAACGAGCGACGCCGAGAGCTTAGGCGTAGATTTGATCATTCACTATGGTCATTCGAGAATGGTGAAGTACGAGCGAGTTCCGACTATCTACGTTGAAGCCAGAGCTGGGGCAGACATAACTGAAGCTGTTCAGAAGGCCTTGCCGCTGCTTGAAAAATGGCATATGATAGGGCTAGTCACCACAGTTCAGCATGTGCAAACCCTCGACGTCGCAAGAGAGATTTTGGTCCGCGCGAGCAAAACGGTGGTGATAGGTGACACAGCCCGCGCAAGCTACCCCGGGCAGGTCATAGGATGCGACTACAGCAATGCCAAATCAATTGCGAAGGATGTTGAAGTCTTTCTGTTCATCGGGGGTGGGCGATTTCACGCGATCGGCGTAGCGCTCTCGACCTCCAAGCCAACCGTTGTTGCCGACCCATTTGACAACAACGCGTTTTCGATAGACAAGGAGGCTGTAAAAATCCTCAAGCAACAATGGGCAAGCGTAGAGGAAGCTAGAAGAGCGAAGACTTTCGGAGTTCTTGTGGGTCTTAAACCTGGGCAGAAAAAGCTTGAAGAGGCCCTGCACGTAAAATGGAAACTTGAAGACAAAGGAAAGGCCGCATTGCTCTTGGCTGCCAGAGAGATTACGCCCGAGATGATGTTGGAATTTCCGACAGTAGATGCTTACGTGAACACGGCGTGCCCGCGAATATCGCTTGATGATGCTTCAAGGTTCAAGAAACCTGTGCTCACCATTAATGAGGCCTTAGTAATTATTGGAGAGCTATCTTGGGAAGAATTATGCAGAAAAGGATTGTTAGAAAACTAGATCTGGAACGATTTCTCTCACAAATCGAGCCCCATCCGTCCCCCGACCCGAGCCTTGAACAGTACACCATTTCAACTGACGTTGCGGCAACGATGCTTCACATCGCAGCCTACGTGAATGAAGATATTGCTGGAAAAACAGTTTTGGATTTAGGATGTGGCACGGGAAGACTGGCCTTAGGTGCAGCTTTCTTAGGCGCGAAGCAAGTCGTAGGTCTAGACATAGATAAGGTTGCTATTGGGGTTGCGGTTAAGAACTCGTTGAAGACAGGCTTAAGAAAAAGGGTTCAATGGGTTGCTACGGATCTAGATGCCATCTGCGGAAGTTTCGACACCGTTTTGCAGAATCCACCCTTCGGTGTGCAGAAAAGGGGGGCTGACCGAAAGTTTTTGGAAAAGGCTCTGAAGACAGGCAGGGCTGTCTATTCACTTCACAGAAACCCAATCGCGGACGAGGCGTTTGTGAAGAAGCTGAAGGGAAGCAAAGCCGTTGCAGAGATGGTTTCACCTTCTCCGTTTCTGGACCGATTCATCGAAGAGCATGGCGGAAGAATCAGAGGTGTCTATGCCGCGGTGATGAGAGTTCCTCGCATGTTTGATTTTCACACGAAAAAGAGGCATGAGTTCATTGTTGATATTTATGTCCTAGACGGGCAGATGAAGTCCTATGACAACTAAAATACCGGTATGCTTAGAAATAGGCCCACATGGGACAGGTGCCTTCATTCCAAGTTGCCCCGGATGCTGGGTTTTCGCTCGTACGCCAGAAAGAGCATTGGTGAAGGAAGGAGTTGCGGTTCGCGAGTGGTTTGAATGGTTAGAAAAGCATGGGGAACGGGTCCTAGCCACAGAAGACTTTGAAATGGAGATTGCTGAAATGCTGAGGGTAAACCATAATCCCGTCAAAGCTGGCAAGCCAGAACCCATTTTCTGGTCTGAAGTGGTACCAATCAACAGAAAAGAAATTGCCAGAACGTTGCGTTTAATGAAGTATTCTCGGGAAGATCTGTTGAAACTCGTTTCTGGTTTGAACAATAAGTGCCTTGATTGGGCGCCTCATACGAAGCCTCGCACGATAAGGAACTGTCTGCGGCACATAGCCTATGTTGAACCTTGGTACATAACCCGCCTAAACGTTGACTTGCACTGCACATATCCGAGAGACGTGTTCAGAATGCTTGATTGCACACACAACACGGTTGTCGACTATTTGGAGAATTTTCCACGTGAGAAGATGCGCGGAGTCTTTCAACCAAGTGAAGATCTAAGTCCAATGTGTAACTTGTGGACTGCGAGGAAGGTGTTGCGGAGACTCGTAGACCATGAGATGTTGCACATGCGGTACATAGAGAAGGTGCTGCAAATGCACAGGGAGAACGCCTGACAGGGGCATCAGAGTTCAAGACGGCAAAGATATCCCTTCTGCAGTGGGAGTTCCTTCTTCAACCTAAAACCTAGTTTCTCGTAAAACTCCTTGCTTCCTGTCGGGAAGCGTATGTTTGGCGGCCAACTCGGGTCGACTTCAGGCACATATACCTCGATTGCCGTGGCTTTTCTTCCCCCGAAATATGAAAGCGAAGAAGTTTTCAGGAATTCTATGAGGTGACGGAATAGGCTCTTTCCAACGCCCTTCTTCTGCCTCTTCGCCGCAACGTAGGAGCACAGAATGAAGACTGTATCTCTCGGTCTTTCTTCTGGATATGGCACAGCGCTGACTGGCAAAAACTCAACTAAGCCTGCTGGCTGCTCGTCAAGGTAGGCAACAAATGCGCAAACGCCGTACTTGCTGGTGGCTTCTTCAAACCATTTTCTTTTAGCCCGGCAATAATCCGCTACTTCGTCTCTCTTATCCAGAGAAATCTCTTCGAGACAAGGCTCCATTTCATCTGCCAGATTATCTATAGTGACTGCCTTAACCGTGACTGTCATGTTCCACCCACAATTCTAATAGAAAAGTTTACCATTTAAGCTGGCAATGGTGAACCATTGAAGAAAAGTGTGCACATACAGGTTTTCTACTCTCCCACCTGCCCATTTTCGTTCCGTCAACTTGAGAGAATTCACAGGGCAATTGAAAACCTCAAAGATTGCATCGTCTATGAGGAAATCAATGTCTATGAAAAGCCAGAAGACGCTGAAAGGATGGGGTTCTACGGTTTGCTGTCCCGTGATTTCGTCCCAGTTTTCATAGACGGGCAACAATATGCGGGTGACTTCACTCAAGCAGAGCTCGGAGAAGCCATCAAGAAAGCCCTAAAGGAAAGCAAATAGCCCTAGATGAATCAAAAGGTTTATTGAGCGGGCGAAAAGTACAGATATATCCATTCAGCAAATGTCCGCGCTTCGTCAAATAAGCGTCTAGTTGAATGGAGTTTAAACGGTAATAGAAAAGGTAGTTTAGATGAATGCACCATCCTCTGATCAGAAAAGCGGTCAACTGGTTTTGCCAGGTGAACGACTCGGCGTAATTGAAGAGTTTGTTCCAAACGCCGGAACGTACGTGGAAGACGGAATAATCTATTCAAAAGTTGTCGGTCGAGCGCTCGTAGACTTTTCAACTCGGCGCGTTTCGGTCTATCCGTTAAATCGCGGCGCGGGCATTCCCAAAGTGGGGGTGACCGTGGTCGGGCAAGTTTCGGGCGTGCAAAACGACACTGCGAATGTACGCATTTTCAAGGTGGGCAACAAGGAGCTTTCGGGAGTTTTCACTGGCGTCTTACACGTTTCAGACGTGGCCATGAGATACGTTGAATCGATGTTCGAAGTCTGCAAGGCAGGCGACATTTTGAGGGCAATGGTGATCAGCGACAAGAACAGAACCTATCATTTATCTACTAAGGACAAGGAGCTAGGAGTAGTGTACGCCTTTTGTACAAACTGCGGGCACATGCTGGAGCTGAAGCGGCAGGGGATGCACTGTCCGAACTGTGGAAGAATCGAGAAACGTAAAACAGCACTAGACTACGCGAAATGAATGGAGACGACCTGATGAAAGTCAAAGTATTGGACAGAACTTCGAATGTGCTCAAGATCGAGGTTGAAGGTGTTGGGCACACCATTTGCAACTTGGTTCAGAAGAAGCTTCTGGAAAACAAGAATATAGATTTAGCAGGCTACGACATGCCGCACCCTTTGTCTTCACGTTCGGTGATTTACGTTCGCACAAAAGGCAAAGTCAAGCCCGAAGAAGCCTTGCGAGAGGCCGTGGAAAAGGCAAGAGAAGCGAACAAAGAGTTTGGCAAGGAACTTAAAGAAGCGCTCAAGAAAACTTGATTCTGCCCTTAATCACTGCAAGCAGTTGGTTGAAGTCTTCAGCAGCGTCGTCAGTCTTTGCCAGTATCGTAACGCTTTCTTCTAACGTGATGAAGTTGTGGCCCCAAGCATAAACTATCAATGATTCCGCCGCATCTGCCAGCATGTGACGCGCTATTCTAGAGAGCAAATACCCTCTCAACCCAGTCTTCTTAATCGCCTGCGCAAGAGTATCCCCTTTGACTTACGCGCCCGTCGGCCTTCCAGTGTAGTTCGATAAGGCTAGGGAGTAGGCAAAATTTACGTATGCGTCGCCAAGGGAAGCCAGCTTGTGATTAGTTAGCACTTCAGTCAGGTTTCTATGTGTCTTCACGAAACATGATATGCTTTCGCTCTTCAGAGCCGTCCCACCTTCTCATTGCTCTCGCTCTTCGCTAGATTTATAATGTGTCTTTCCTCATATTTTGTGACATCATTGAGGAGTAGCTTTGTTTCCGAAGAAATTTCGTGTAATCAAGCCTGAAATCCGTGTTTTGGGAGTCGACGACGGCGTCTTCACCCCGCATGTGAAGGGCTTCGCCCCACTGATCGGCGTCGTTTTTCGCGGTGGGTACTGGCTTGACGGCGTGATGAGCACCAGGGTGGAAGTGGACGGGTTTGACTCCACCGCCAAGATTAGTGCTATGGTTCTCAACTCTCCACATTACAAGCAGTTAAGAGTCATAATGCTTGACGGAGTGACCTTCGGAGGCTTCAACGTCGTCGACATCAAAAAGCTCAACACAGAAACAGGGTTGCCGGTGATCGCAGTCACGCGTGAAAAGCCAAACTTCAAAGACATTCGTAAAGCTTTGAAGAACTTACCACAAAACGAGAAGCGGTGGAAGGCTGTTCTGAATGCAGGCAAGATTCTAGAGGTGTGCACTAGGAACAAGCGGGAGAAAGTGTACGTGGAGATGGCGGGGATTCTGGAGGAGGACGCACAGAAGATTGTAAAGTTAACATCCACACGAAGCAGTGTGCCTGAACCGTTGCGCGTAGCACACTTAATCGCCTCTGGAATCAGCCTCTGAATCATCTACTGTCAATATGAATTGCAACAAGCAAAAGTTTAAAAGAGGCAATGTCAAGGGAAATGAGACGGACAACGGAGTAAAAGGTATGGAATTTTGTCCAAAATGCGGAACCCGTCTTGCACCTAAAAAAGGAAAAACCGGCAAAGAAACATCCATAGTCTTGGCTTGCCCAAAATGTGGCTACAGAAAACACGCTTCAGGCAAGAAGGTTGAGCCTAAAGTTGCCAAAGTCATTGAACACAAGCCGCAGCAACTAGTAGCCGTGATCGGCAAAGAAGAGCAAAAACTCAGAACCTTACCAACGGTCAGAATCGAGTGCCCCAAGTGCGGGAACAATCTGGCCTATGTCTGGCAGGTGCAAACGAGAGGCGCGGATGAGTCTTCAACGCAGTTCCTGCGCTGCACAAAATGCAACTACACATTCAGAGAATATTCATAACTCTCAGATTTTAGAGGCCGAATACTGAAGCTAGCTTTCTCGCTGGGAAATCGTTATTCTGAAGCTTACTTGTCAGGCATGATCAGGGTGCTGAGCTGCATTGGTTCAAAAGTAGAGCTTGGTGACAGCGAGCGCGTTCTTGAACATATCGCGCGCGGAAAATGGCAGGAGAGCTATGAAGCGAATCTGTGCGGCTTCTGCAGTCACTACTGCAAGTTTTAC
>Ga0315282_10012346_pt1 | contig 13081 bp, 10 predicted proteins | sample YL17G07_20_MG_FD_203693 | JGI IMG/M metagenome (GOLD analysis project Ga0315282, IMG submission 203693) | Sediment microbial communities from Yellowstone Lake, YNP, Wyoming, USA - YL17G07_20 | ecosystem: Environmental > Aquatic > Freshwater > Lake > Sediment | place: USA: Wyoming | collected...
GCTGACCTACACCCCGAAGGGCGTGATCACACCCACCCCTGAAGCCACCCTCACCCCGACGATCACGCCCACGTTCACTTCCACCTCCACCTCGACCAAGAAACCCTGATGCCTTCCCCACGGCGGTATTACCTGCTCACGCTTGGCTGCGCCAAGAACACGGTGGATTCGGATTCGATCGCCGCGCTTTTGTACCGAGGCGGATTGCACCCGGCCCGCCGCGCGTCGCTGGCCGACGTGATCGTGGTGAACACCTGCGCGTTCATCAAACCGGCACGCGAGGAATCGCTCTCCGCGCTGCGCAAGCTCGCCTCGCAGAAGCGCTCCGGCCAGTGGCTGATTGCCGCCGGCTGCCTGCCCCAGCGGATGGGGGAGGATCTCGCACAGCTCGTCCCCGGGCTCGACGGGGTGATGGGTACGCGCCGCTGGATGGATGTGCTCGCGGTGCTGGAGGAATTGCGCGCCCGCGAGGGCGACTCGCCGGTGATCCATTTGCCCCAAACTCCCGCGACCGGCACGGACGAACGCGGCGTGTTGCGCGCCGCCGTCCGCGGAGCCAGCGCCTATTTGAAAATAGCGGACGGCTGCCGCCGGCCATGCGCCTTCTGCGCCATTCCCGCCATCAAAGGCCCGCCGGTCAGCCGTCCCATGGAACGCATCCTCGAGGAAGCACGCGCCCTGCAAGACCGTGGCGTGCGCGAGCTGGTGCTCCTGGCGCAGGATACAACCGCCTATGGCCTCGATCTCGGAACGCGCGACGGGTTACCCGCGCTGTTGGAAGGCCTGGCCGGGGCCGCGCCGCGCATCGACTGGATCCGTGTGATGTACGCCTTTCCCGGCGCGGTGAGCGCGCGCCTGATCGACGCGATGGCATCCCTTCCGCAAGTGGTTCCGTATCTCGACCTTCCGCTGCAGCACGCGCATCCCGCCGTTCTACGCCGGATGCGCCGCCCGGCCGATCCCGATGGCGCCCGCGCCTTGATCGAGCGGATGCGCAAGCGCCTGCCCGGCCTCGCCGTGCGGACCGCCTTCATCGTCGGGTATCCCGGCGAAACCGAGGCGGAGTTCGATGTGCTGCTTGCGTTCCTGCGCGCGGTGCGGTTCGACCGCGTGGGCTGCTTCCTTTACTCGCGCGAGGAGGGAACGGCGAGCGCCGGCCTCCCGGACGACATCGCCCCCGCCAAGAAGGAGGAACGCCGCGGCCGCCTGATGGAATTGCAGCAGGGCATCTCGGTGGAGGAGAACCGAAAGTGGGTGGGGCGGACGCTCGACGTTCTGGTGGAAGGCCGCCGCAAGGGCCTTTCGATCGGCCGGTCATACCGCGACGCGCCCGAAGTGGACGGCGTGGTGCTGATCGAGGGGGAAGCGGCGCCCGGCGAAATGGTGCGCGTGCGGATCACCGGCGCGCTGCCGTACGATCTGATCGGCGTGCCGGAGAAAGAAAAAGCGGCCGGAAAAGATTTCCGGCCGCGGCAAGGTCAGCCTTCCAAACGGTAAACCGGTTCGTTACTTGCGATCGTTAGCAGACGTTTTCTGCTTTCCGATCGGGATATCTTCGGCTTCGGTTTTTTCCGGCAGCGTTCCGGTTTCCACCTCGCGCCACGAACCCTTCACCGTTACCGCGGTTAATTCATCCCAATGTTCTTTCACCACATCGGGCGGGCACAGTTCCACAAATAACCATAGGCTGGCGAGGAAAATCCCCACATCGTCCAACTGGCCGATGACAGGCGCAAAATCCGGGATCAGGTCGAAAGGAAAGAGAACGTAAATCAGCCCGCCGATGGGGATCAGCTTATAGATCCAAGAAACGCGGCCGTCGCGCATTAACCGTAAAATTAATCTAGCGCGGAATATGGTTTGACGGAAAACATTACCCTGTGGAGCAGGGAGACTGGGCGGTTGAGTTGACATAGTGAAACTCCTACCCGGAATTATATCCCCAATACCGCAAGCCTTTTCTTCAACTTTCCTTGCATCGGATCGGGTTTCCGGTATCCAGGCGAGGATGGTATATTTTAGCCGTCAAAGTCAGACTTTCAGGAGGGGTCTATGCGGATTGCCATCCTCAGCGATACACACGATAACGTCTGGAAGCTTGATTGCGCGATGCCCCAACTGGCGGAAGCCGACGCGATCCTGCATTGCGGCGATCTCTGTTCGCCGTTCGTCACCCAGCGCCTGATCGCGGGGGTCAAGGGCAAACCCGTCTATATCGTCTGGGGCAACAACGACGGTGACCGCCGGTTGCACCTCCTGGTTTCAGCCGCCGCGGAGAACATCCATTTCCTGGGGGAGTTCGGGGATCTGACCATGGACGGGTTGAAGATCGCCCTCACCCACTATCCGGAGATAGCGCGCCCACTGGCGGAATCCGAAAGGTATGACCTGGTCTGCTACGGCCACGATCACAAGGCTCACGAGGAACGCATCGGGCGGACGATCCTGCTCAACCCGGGCGAAGTTCACGGGCTGTTCGGGCGCAGCACGATGGCGCTCTTCATGACCGGAACCAAGAAGGTCGCGATGGTGGAGTTGGGGAATTGAGCGGGTGCAGATGCCGGTCGATCCGCTCCGGGAGGGGCGGAAACACAGACGAAGGGACGGAAGGGGGAGGGTGAATGGAATGGATGCAATGAGGCCGAGGAGGTACTGCTTCTTAAAAAAAGGCGCCCCTGCGGCGGCTCGAACACCGGCATCCACCTCCGGAGGGTGGCGCTCTATCCACTGAGCTACAGGGGCGCAACTGCCCGGATTCTACCATAGAGCACAGGTGCGAATTCCTCTTCAAAAGGAGATTGGAGATGCGCGTTAAAAAGATCGGATGGGTTTTGTGCGTCGCCGTGCTGGTCTTTTCCATGGCTCTCGCGGGCTGCAAGCGGAAAGGATCCTCGACTTCCACACCGGGCACCGGCGAGGAGCACACCCTGCCTTCGGCGCAAGCGGGATATCCGAACGGGGAGGCAACCCTCACCCCCGTGCCCGGATATCCGCAACCATAGCGGAAGACAAATTGATAGTATGCTGGAAAACGTCGAATCTGTCATTGCGAGCCTGCCCTCGCGAAGCGGGGGCGACCGAAGGGGGCGGGGCAATCTCGTTTTTATCGTTTGAAATTCGAAATCGCTTCGCCCGCCCCGGTTGGGGTGGGCCGGGGTGGGGCTCGCGATGACAAACGTTGAGTATTTCACTGACCTATTGGAGAGGGCGAAATGATGTGGAAGGAAATAGAGACTTCGTGACCGGTCGCAGGCTGCTCGCGGTATTTGCGCACCCGGACGACGAGACGTTCGGGGCGGGGGGAACGCTGGCTTTGTATGCACGGCGCGGCGTCGAGGTGCACTTGGTGTGCGCCACGCGCGGCGAGGTGGGAGAAGCGCCGCCCGACTTGAAGGGATTTCCGACGGTGGGGGCGATGCGCGAGTCGGAGTTGCGCTGCGCGGCGGGGATCCTCGGTCTGGCGGGAGTCCACTTTCTCGGGTACCGTGATTCCGGCATGCCGGGCTCGCCGGATAACGCCCACCCGAAGGCATTCGCGGCCGCTCCGCTGGAGGAGACGGCCCGCGCGACGGCCGGCTTCTTCCGGCAGCTGCGCCCGCAGGTGGTTGTCACCTTCGATCCGATCGGCGGATACCGGCATCCGGACCATATCGCCGCCCACCGCGCGACGGTCGAAGCCTTCCGTCTCGCGGCCGATCCGGCGTGTATTCTGGGGGACGCCGAACCGTACCAATCCCAAAAGCTGTACTACCACACCTTTCCGCACGGGTTCCTGCGTTGGGGGGTGCGGCTTCTGCGCCTCTTCGGCCGGGATCCCAGTCACTTTGGAAAAAACCGGGATATCGACCTGGCCGCGTTGGTGAACGTCGATTATCCAATCCACGCTAAAATTGACATTCGTCCGGTGCTGGAAATCAAGCAGAAGGCGTCGGCGTGCCACTCCAGCCAAGGCGGCGGGGCGATGGCCTCCTCCCAGCGCTGGTTGGCAAGGATCGTCGGCGGGTCGGAATCGTTCACCCGCGCGTATCCGCTCCCTCCACCCTCCCGCCTCGAACGGGATTTGTTTGCGGGTGTTGACGAGGGGCGATAAGCTCCGCTGCCGCTCCCGACTTGACAATCGAAAAACCGGGTGATACCATGAAACCTGTACGACGCGGGATCGAGTAAGCAGTGGCAAAGAAAGCCGCCTCGGAAAACCGCCGAGCGGCCTTTTTTTATGCCCAGCCCCGGCCCCGCGTACCGGCAATTTTTCTTGCAACAGGAGGCAAGATGGCAGATCGTATCGTCGGTACCGTGAAGTGGTTCAATGCTACCAAGGGCTACGGCTTCATTGCCCGCGATGGCGGCGAGGACGTGTTCGTTCACTTCTCCGCAATAACGATGGAGGGCTACAAGAAGCTGCACGAAGGCCAGAAGGTCGAGTTTGAAATCGAAACCGGCCCCAAGGGTCTTCAGGCGGCTCGGGTCACCCCGATGGAATAATCCGGACGCCGAAATCAAAAAACGGCCTGCACAAGCAGGCCGTTTTATTTTTCCCTCGTGGGGGTTCAGGCAGAAGGAGCAGCGTCCTCGGTTTTGCGGACCTTCCCTCCCAATTCCGTCTCCAGAGCCCGGATGATCCGGGTGCGGATTTCCGCGGCTTCCGCGCTGGAAAGGGTCCGGTCCGGCGCCTGATAGGCAAGCGAAAATGCTAGGCTCTTTTTTCCCGCGCCGACCTGTCCACCGCGGTATACATCGAAGAGCCGCACTGATTGCAGGATCCCGCCCCCGGCTGTGCGAATGGCCCGGATCGCCTTTACGGCAGGCATGTCTTCCGCCACCACGACGGCCAGGTCTTCCAGCACCGGGGGATAATCGGAAATGGAATGGACGGGGAACCGGCGCAGGAGGTGCGGCCGCAGGAGTTCGAAGTCGATTTCGGCGGCGAGGAGGTCACGGTCGGCCCATTCGAAGCGGCCCGCGACCAGCGGATGCAGTTGGCCCATCACGCCCACAACAACCCCGCCGATGAGAATGCCCGCGCAACGGCTGGGATGGAAGCGCGGGTCGCGCGCGGATTCGAAGGCCGGAGAGGGAATGTGCAATCCGGCAAACCAGGCTTCGAGGATTCCTTTCAGGTCGAAGAAATCCATCGGCGTGCGGTCCGCCGCCTGCCAATCCTTATTCTCGCGCGGTCCGGTTACGACGATCGCCAGTTGGACCGTTTCCGCCGGCAGCGGTTCGCCTTTGGGAAGGTAAATCGTTCCGAGCTCGAAGAGCGCCAAGCGGTCGGTGCGGGAGGCGTTGCGGGCGGCCGTCTCCAGCACCGATGCCAATACCGAGCGGCGCATGACGCAGCGCTCCGGGACAATCGGGTTGGCGAGGCGGACGTATTCCGCCGCCGGAGGCTCCATCCCCGGAGGATAGACCGCCGCCTCCCGTTCGGGAGCGGTCAAGTGGTAGGTTAGAACTTCCTGCAATCCGAGGTCAGCCAGCAGGTCCCGCGCAGCTTCTTCCTGTTCCAGGGTCGGATTATCGCGTTGCTTGGGAAGGAGGTCTGCCATTTGAATTTCAGGGAGGCGGGCGTATCCGTAGATGCGCGCGATCTCCTCGACCAGGTCGGCCTGGCCGACCACGCCGGTGCCGATGTCGAGCCGGTGGTCCGGTACGATCACCTGCAGCGTCAGGTCGTCGTCGGATATTTTTTCGCGGCGCCTGCGCCGGGAGGGAGCCTCCTTCACGCGGCAGGCGAATTCCAGGCTTTCCAGAATTTGGGCGACCTTGCGTGGGGGAACGGTCACGCCCAGGAGGCGGCGGACTTCCTTCATGGGGAGGTCGACGCGCAACACCGGCGCCTTGCGCGGGTAGGCGTCGACCGTGTCGCGCGAGGCGATTCCGCCGCCGAGCGTGCGCATCAGTTCGGCCGCGCGCCCGAGTCCGCGCGCCGCCGTCGCCGGATGCACACCGCGCGAGAATCGGAACGCCGCCTCCGACGGCAGCTTCTGGGCCTGCACGGTGCGCCGGATGGAAAGGTAATCCCAGGCGGCCGCTTCGAGCAGGATGTTGACCGACTGATCGCGCACCTCGGTTTCGGCCCCGCCCATCACGCCGGCAATCGAGAGCGGCCCCTTTTCGTCGCACACCAGGATGGTAAAGTCGTCCAGGGTGCGGGTCGCCCCATCGAGCGTGACGATCGTCTCGCCCGGTTGGGCGTTGCGGGTGATGATCGTCACCGCTCCCTTGGCGCGGGCTTGGAGCGAATCCCAATCGAAGGCGTGCAGCGGCTGGCCGGTTTCGAGCATCACGTAGTTGGTGATGTCGACGATGTTGTTGATCGGGCGCATGCCCGCGCGGAGCAGACGGCGCTGCATCCATTCCGGGCTGGGGCCGATCTGCACGTCGCGCACGAGCACCGCCATGAAGCGCGGATTGAGCTCCGGATTTTCAATGCGGATGCGCAGGAACTTCCGCAGCGGCTCGCCCGATGCGCGGAACTGGTATGACGGCGGGCGCAGCTTGCGGCCGGTGAGGGCCGACACCTCGCGGGCGATCCCCACCATGCAGGCGTTGCGCGCCATGTTCGGGTTGATTTTCACGTCGAGGATGACGTCGCCCAGGTAGTCCGCCAGCGGCGTGCCCGCGGGGGCGTCGTCGGGCAGGATCATCACGCCCTCGTGATCCTCGGATATTCCCAGTTCCTTTTCCGAGCAGATCATCGAATAGGATTCCACGCCGCGGATTTTCATCCGCTGCAGGGTGGTCAGGACGTTGCCCGGCTGGTGCCCGTCGTAGAGCACCGCCCCTTCGCGGGCGTAGGCCACCTTGAGGGGTTTGGCGAGCGGCCCCTGGCCCTTGAAGGGAAACAGGTTGGGCGCGCCGGTGAGCACGGTGTGGATGGTCTGCCCGTCGTCCAGTTTGCACAACACCAACCGGTCGGCGTTGGGATGCGGCAGAACTTCGAAAACACGGCCGACCACGATTTTTTCGCGGTCCCAGGCGAGCCCCTTGGCTTTCGGCCCCTGTCCCGTCCCCGGCAGCCCGTCGATGTAACCGCTCTGCGGCCCCAGACCGATGTATTCGATCGATTCCACTTCCAAACCGGCGAAAGTCAGGCGCGAGGCGATTTCCTCCGGGGGAAGGTCGAAATCGACGTACTCTTTCAACCAAGACAGGGGAACTCTCATAGCAGGACTCCCTTATTCGGAAACTCAATCTTCGGATGCGAGGAATGGACCATGGATCCAGGACGATGGACCATGGTCGACGGTCCATCGTCGATGGTCTGTTCTAAAACTGCTCCAGGAACCGCAGGTCGTTTCCCCAGAAGTAACGGATGTCCTCGATCCCGTGGCGCAACATGGCGATCCGTTCCGGACCCATCCCGAACGCGAATCCGGAGAAAACCTTTGGATCGTACCCGCCGTTGCGAAGGACGGTCGGATGGACCATGCCCGCTCCGAGAATTTCCAGCCAGCCGCTGTACTTGCATACCGGGCAGCCCTTCCCGCCGCAGACGAAGCATTCCACGTCCATTTCCAGGCTGGGCTCGGTGAAGGGGAAGTGGTCGGCGCGGAATTGGATGCGGACGCCCGCGCCGAACATCCGCCGGGCGAAATCCGCCAGCGTGGCTTTCAGGTTGGCGAAGGTGATCGACGGACCCACGGCCAGCCCTTCCACCTGGTGGAACTGGATGTCCGAGCGGGCGGTGATCTGCTCATAACGGAAGCACATCCCCGGCAGGATCACCCGCAGCGGCTCGGGCGCGAACTCGCGCATGGCGTGGATCTGTCCCGGGCTGGTGTGGGTTCGCAGGAGCACGTTGGCCTGGGTGGTGTAGAAGGTGTCCCACATGTCGCGGGCGGGGTGGTGCGGCGGGATGTTCAGCAGGGTGAAGTTATAATCGTCGAGCTCGACGTTGCGGCTGCGGTAAATTTGGAATCCCATGTCGGCCCAAATTTCATATATCCGCCGCAGGATCAGGGTGGAGGGATGCAACCGCCCGCGCCGGATGGGACGCCCGGGGAGGGTGACGTCGAGCGATTCGCTTTGCAGCGTGCGCTCCAATGCCAGGGCGCCGAGCCGCTCTTCGCCGGCGGAGAACGCACTTTCCAGTTTGCGTTTCACTTCATTGCCGCGTTTGCCCGCCAGCGGGCGTTCCGCGGCGGGAAGCTTGCCCAGGTCGCCGAGGAACGTCATCAACGGCGCGTTGCGCCCGAGATACGCAACCTTCCAAACGGCCAGCGCGGCCGGATCACTCACGGCCTCGAGCGCCGCCAGGGCATCCTTCTCCAGCTGATCCAATGGCTCGAGCATTCCTCCTCCTTAAAAAGAAAACCCCGTCCGCTCAGGGACGGGAATGCATTCCCGTGGTACCACCCTGATCGGCCCCCGGAAGGGCCGGCTCAACCCGGCAACCCGGAAATATTCCATCGGGAACCGGTTCCCCGGTTAACGGAGGGAATCCGCTCTCCTCTACTGGCGCCGGCCGATCGGAAATGCATTCCGCGAAATTCATTGGCCTTCGGCTGACCTGTTCAAGGAAAGGGCTTGGGAGGGAACTTCTGCGGTCTTTTTCCGGGAACGGATTCCAGTCTGCGTCCGTTCTTCCCTGTCGGCGGTGGGCCGCATACTTTCCTCTTTCACAGCCTGTATGGAGATGCGTGGAATTATCTCCCATCGGATGGTTCTGTCAAGTGAGAGGAAGGGCCCGCGGTGTGTCCGGGCGGGTGATCATGGGAAGGTTTTCCGGCGGAGGAAAAAACCTCCGGCGGACGGAGCCGGTTAGGCCCGGGAAGCGGGATTTTTTATCAAGATTGTCCAGGACGGCTTAGAGGAACCTCGCCTTCACGCAGCTGCTGATGAGCTCCACCGCCCCCTCCACCCCGGTATGCGATGTATTGATGCACAGATCATACAGGCGCGCATCCAGCCAATCCTGGCCGGTACACGCGCGGATATATGCCACCCGATCGCGGTCGTTTTCCTCCATGAATTTTCCGGCTTCCGGCGCGCCAAGGTGATACAACATTTTTATTCGCTCGATCCGGGATGCCGGATCGGCGTACAGGAGCAGGCTGATGTGGCGCGGATGGTCGCGCAGGATATACCGGCCGCAGCGGCCGATGAAGACGGCGCTGCTTTTTTCCGCGATGCGGAGGATGGTCTCCGATTCCAGCTGGAACAGTTCCTTGTCGGTTGGAATATACCGGTCTGCCGTCAGGCTGAGGGCCGGGTCCAACAGCTCTGCCGTGCGCGAATAGGACTGCCAAAAGGAGCGCAGGCGCTCCTCGCGGTGCTCCAGGTCGGCCTCGGCCATGTGGAGCCGGATCGACACCCGTTTCAGAATCTCACGGTCGAAAAACGGGATGTTCAGCCGTTCCGATAACCTCTTCCCTATCGGCGCACCGCTGCTGCCGATCTGGTGGCTGATGGTGATCGCATACAATTTTTCTTCCATGATTCCTCCGGCGCCGGATTCGAGAAGCGGGATGACGGGCGATCCTTCCTCCGCCACGCTTCCGGCGTCGGCCGGAAGGTGAGGGGAAGGATCGCCCCGGGAACGAAGTTTGCGTGGATCGTCAGTTCGCTTGCACCTTTTCGAACTGGCTGTTGTACAGTTCAGCGTAGAAGCCGCCGCGCGCCAGCAGTTCTTCGTGCTTGCCCTGCTCGACGATGTCGCCGTTGTTCATCACCAGAATCCAGTCGGCGTCGCGGATGGTGGACAGGCGGTGGGCGATGACGAAGCTGGTGCGGCCTTTCATCAGGCCGTCCATGGCCTTTTGAATCAGCACCTCGGTGTGGGTGTCGACCGAGCTCGTGGCCTCGTCCAAAATCAGGATCGAGGGGTTGGCCAGGATGGCGCGGGCGATCGTGATCAGCTGCATCTGCCCCTGGGAGATGTTGGTCGTCTCCTCGTTGAGCACCAGGTTGTAACCGTCCGGCTGGGTGCGGATGAAGTGGTCGGCGTGGGCGGCCCTCGCGGCGGCGATCACCTCATCGTCGCTGGCACCGGACCGGCCGTAGCGGATGTTCTCCATCAACGTGCCGTTGTACAACCAGGTGTCCTGCAGCACCATCCCGAACAGGCAGCGCAGGCTGTCGCGGGAAAAGTCGCGGATGTCGTGGCCGTCCAACAGGATGGCGCCGCTGTTGACGTCGTAGAAGCGCATCAGGAGTTTCACCATGGTGGTCTTGCCGGCGCCGGTCGGGCCGACGATGGCGATCTTCTGGCCGGGTTCGACGACGGCGCAGAAGTCGTTGATGATGATTTTATCAGGCGAGTATCCGAAGTGGACGTCCTTGAATTCCACGCGCCCGAGCACTTTCTCCAGCCGGATCGGCTGGGCGGTCTCGGGCGTCTCCTCCGGTTCGGCCAGGAACTGGAACACGCGCTCGGCCGAGGCGGCGGTTTGCTGGAACACATTGGATATGTTGGCGATCTGCGTGATCGGCTGGGTGAAGGAGCGGACGTACTGGATGAAGGCCTGGATGTCGCCGACGGTGATCATGTTCCGCGAGGCCAGGTACCCGCCCAGGATGCAGATGGCCACGTATCCCAGGTTGCCGACGAAGTTCATGATCGGGAACATCATGCCCGAAAGGAACTGGGATTTCCAGGCCGAGTCGTAGAGGGTGTTGTTAAGCCCGTCAAACTGTTCGACGCTTTTTTCCTCGCCGTTAAAGGCTTTCATCACCACGTGCCCCCCGTACATCTCCTCCACGTGGCCGTTGACGTGGCCCAGGTAGTCCTGCTGGCGCTTGAAGAAGACCTGCGAGACGCTGACGATCGCGGTGATGATCACCAGCGAGAGCGGAATGATGGCCAGCGCCACCAGGGTCATCTGCCAGCTGATCGAGAACATCATCACCAGCACGCCGATCACCGTTGTGACGGACGTGATGATCTGGGTCAGGCTTTGGTTAAGGGTCTGGCTGACCGTGTCCACGTCGTTGGTCACGCGCGAGAGCACTTCGCCGTGGCTGGTACCGTCGAAGTAGCGCAGCGGCATGCGGTTGATCTTCTGCGAGATGTCCTTGCGGAACCGGTAGGTGATGTTCATCGAGATGCCGGACATGATCCAGCCCTGGACGTAGGCGAACAGGGAGGAAACCAGGTACAGACCGAGGGTGAGCAGGATGATGTTGCCGATGTAACCGAAATCGATCGTGCCGGTTCCGGCGATCTGGGCCAGCACGCCCTCGAAGAGTTTGGTGGTGGCCTTGCCCAGGATCTTGGGCCCGACGATCGAAAAGATCGTCGAGGCGATGGCGAACACGATCACCACGAGAATCATGATTCGGTACTGACCCAGGTATCGGATCAGCTTGGCCATCGTGCCCCGGAAATCCCGCGGCTTTTCGCCTTTCATCATCCTCATCGGACCGCCGCCCATCGGGCCGCCGCCCATCGGTCCGCGGCGAGGGGCGGAACCCCGGGTAGCGGCAGGGGGTGCTCCATGCATCATCATGACAGTTCCTCCTTGCTGAGCTGCGCGGCGGCAATGCCCCGGTAGACTTCGCAGCTTTTCATCAGTTCGGCATGCGTTCCTTTGCCGGCGATCTTGCCTTCGTCGAGGACGACGATTTGTTCGGATTGCATGATCGTGGAAATGCGCTGGGTGACGATCAGCAGGGTGCTCGCGCCGGTTTCCGCCTTGAGCGCCTTGCGCAGGGCCGAGTCGGTCTTGAAATCGAGCGCGGAAAAGCTGTCGTCGAAGATGTAGATGGGCGCCTGCTTGACCAGGGCGCGGGCGATCGAGAGGCGCTGCTTCTGCCCGCCGGAGACGTTCATTCCGCCCTGGGCGATCTCCGTCTCCATCCCCTCCGGCGTGGAGTAGATGAACTCCGACGCCTGGGCGATGTCGGCCGCGTGTTTCAGCTCCACATCGCTCGCGTTCGGATCGGCATAGCACAAGTTGCTTTCCACGGTTCCGGAGAAGAGAGTGCTCTTTTGCGGCACGTAGCCGATCCTATCCCGCAGGTCGTGCTGGGTCACTTCACGGATGTCGACCCCGTCGACGGAGATCGAGCCGTCGCTCACCTCGTAAAAGCGGGGAATCAGGCTGACGATCGTCGATTTGCCTGATCCCGTCGTGCCGATGAAGGCGGTGGTCTGCCCCGGTCGGGCGGTGAAGGTGATGTTGTGGAGAACGTCCTCTTCGGCGCCCGGATACCGGAAGCACACGTTGCGGAATTCCACCGCGCCCCGGAACGGCTCGGGGAAGCGCTTCGGATTTTCCGGATCGCGGATCGAGGGCTTCGTTCCGAGCACGTCGGCCACCCGGTCGGCCGAGACGGATGCGCGCGGCAGGATGATGAACATGATCGAGAGCATCAGGAAGGCGAAGACGATCTGGATCGCGTACTGCATGAAGGCCAGCATGTCGCCGACCTGCATGTGCGATTCGGCCACCTGATGGGCGCCCACCCAGATGATCAGCAACACTACGCCGTTCATCACCATCATCATCACCGGCATCATCACCACCATGATCCGGTTGATGAACAGCAGCGTGCCGGTCAGATCCTGGTTGGCCTTGTCAAAGCGTTTCTCCTCGAACGGCTGCATGTTGAAGGCGCGGATGACCATCATGCCCGAAAGGTTTTCGCGGGTCACCAGGTTGAGCCGGTCGATGAGTTTTTGAATACTTTGGAATTTGGGCAAGGCGATCACGAAGACGGTGAGGATCAGGCCGAGCAGCACGATCACCGCCAGGGCGATGATCCACCACATCGAGGCGCTCTTGCCGATCGCGCGGATCACGCCGCCGACGCCGATGATGGGCGCGTAGATGACCATCCGCATCACCATGATGACCACCATCTGGATCTGGGTTATGTCGTTGGTCGAGCGGGTGATGAGCGAGGCGGTCGAGAATTTGTCGAACTCCGTGCTCGAGAAGCTTTCCACCCGCTGGAAGACGGACCGGCGCAGGTCGCGCGCCACGCCGGCCGCCGTGCGGGCCGAGAGGAAACCGACCGCCACGGTGCACGCCCCCGAAAGCATGGTCAGGAGCAGCATCAGGATGCCGGTGTGGATGATGTAGTCCGTCTGCAACTTGCCGGCATCCATCCCCAGCGCGGTGTACTCCGCTTTGACGGT
>Ga0315282_10012347_pt1 | contig 13080 bp, 11 predicted proteins | sample YL17G07_20_MG_FD_203693 | JGI IMG/M metagenome (GOLD analysis project Ga0315282, IMG submission 203693) | Sediment microbial communities from Yellowstone Lake, YNP, Wyoming, USA - YL17G07_20 | ecosystem: Environmental > Aquatic > Freshwater > Lake > Sediment | place: USA: Wyoming | collected...
TGGTCTGCCTGTTTGAGAACACAACTCCTTCGTGGATGCGGCAGGTCATGGGCAAGGCAAAGAAGCTTTGGGCGCATCCGACCAGCAGCGCGATGGCTTGACAGGAGTGGCCGTAAATGAATTCAGGTTTGGTGTTGTTAGTAGATTCCTGGTGGAGCTTTTTAACCGCCGGCATTTTGCGACCGGTTTTCGCCAGCTTGATCCCATCGCCGATGAAGATAGGCCGGTCATTGACCTTCGGCACGAGCGGGGCAGGCAAAACCGTCAGGATCAGGCGACACCAAAGAGCAGCCAGGGAGTCAACGAGAACGGCCTTGCTGTGGAATAAATCGAGAAGCCGGTCATAGAAAACCTCCTTCAAGCCTACCGCGCGTATGAGGCTGGTGACGCCGTGCAGATCGTGGCGAACGGTTAGGCCGACCAGACAGAGAGCAAACCACAGGAAGGTTGTTTCCCGCGCAAAGGCGGGACGCAACTGTTGGACAATCCTCCACCACTGAATCCATAGGACCATCCCATTTTCTCCTTTCTGGTTAAGAACACTGGTAGTTATAGCATATATATGCTATAATCTACACCAAAAAGGAGGCCCTATGCATAAAAAACTGGATCCGATCGAGAAAAGGATTTCTGGAATCAAAGAAGGATTGAAGAGAATCGGCGAGATGAGGCCGGGGTCACTGACGTACCAATATCAGAGACCCAAAGAAAAGAAAGGCGGGTTCTATCAGATCAGCTATACCTATCGGATGAAGAGCAAAACCGAATACGTCAAGGCCGAGTTCGTAAAAGACCTGAAAGGGCAAATTGCGACTTTCAAGCGATTCAAAAAACTTATGCAGCAATGGGTTGATCTCGCTATTCGACACTCGCAGATGAAAATCAAACTTGCAAAGGAAGACAAAATTAAGATATCTTGATGCTTAAGAACTCGGTACTCTCAAGATAGTAAGGAATAGCTGTTCTTTCCACCCTTGTAAATGGGATCTTACTTACCATACTTTTTAAGAATTTCAGCACATCTTAGAAGCGACGGAGGTGGATCCGCCTTTCCTGTTGATAGGTATTCCCTATACTTCAACACTCCATTCTCATCAGGTGTGTATAGGATAATGAACGGCGTGATCCCTGTAGCTCTTCTCCGAAAGTCTTCCGGATTCCCCCCAGCCATGTCTCCAAAAACCTTCTCATAGAATTTGAACTGAGGTGAATTCAAGTTCACTAGGGCAAGGGTTACATGAGGGTGCGATTTGGCGAAGTCCAGGAACTGTTTGACCTCTCGCCTGCACCGCCTGCAAACCAACGTGGCAGTAATAAGGATCAGTGCTCTCCTATCTACGGGAGTTGAAGGGAGAAAGGAGTCGAATTTCTCCTCTCGCATCAGTAGAAAGTTTCCATATTTCTTCCCAATCTTATAACATTCCGTTTCAAGACCGTAGCGCTGGTAAAAGCGACGTGACAGCATGGAAGCTTCATCCATGGCCTTTTCCAAACCTCTCACGTGAATGGATCCATAGAGTTTCAATTCATCTTCGTAACAAAGCCTCCTATCTACCTTATACAAAGCAATTTCCCTAATTTCCTTTGGATCGAGGGCGACGGTCTTTCCTGACGGGTCCACTATCCTTGTCCGGCATCCGTAATGAAGGATCTCTTCGTTGAGCTTCGCCAATTGAAGCAGACTGTAAGAATCACCCGTGTAAACAGTCACACCCCCAGTCTCATTGTCGATTCGGGTTCCGAAATGAACCTCGAATTCATCCGGTGCGGTAGGATAAATCGTGATACTATTGATATATTCTTCCACGCTTCCAACACAGCGCCATTCAATCCCTCTGAAATGATCTCCTTTATTGTCTGGTTCACCACGAGCATTACACCGTACGGCACCTGATAGCCCCGTGAAGAGAAGACCTGTATTAAACTGGCTGTATAATGTCAGATCGGACCGCCTTTGGGTATCGATCGCCTCTGTTTTTAACTTCTGAAAATAATTCCTAGCCTTATCGTATAAGGCTGCAGTCGCTTCGTCATAGGGAGTCAGATCATGCCACTCGGGATCGTTGAACTTGCCTCCCCTGTCCCAGAAAAGCATCCTCTCGATCTCTTCATCGGAACCAATCCAGGATTGTATCGTTTCAATGTTCTTTAGAGTGACATTTTCTGCCATTGATTTCCGTTCGTTTGAAGAGAGTTTTGCCGTGAGAGCCCGATGCTGAGTAGTCATCTTTTGCATAAGAGTTTTTTCATGATGAGTCAAAGTCTCCATTTTGTCACTCCCTTTATCACTTTTTCATTCTGGCATTTTATGGAGTCGAGAGATCTTCCACAAATCGATTTTTTTGAAAAGGGGATTGATTGCATCGATAGCTAGGCATCCTCTGTAAAACAACGTGGTCAGAGAAAGAATGTTAGACCAGCGGAAACACGGCTGAAAGCTTTATTTATTGATTTGAATATTTGGTTTAATCGTACGAATAAAGGCCTTTGCCAAGGGTGAAAGATATTTCTTCTTACGCAATAAGAGGCCATACCGCCTCGTAGTAAATAACCGCCTCAACGGAAAGATATCAAGATTCCGTTCGTCTTCCTTCAAAAGTGTGAAGCTATCTAAGATAGAAACTCCTAGTCCCATGGCCACATAGGTTTTCACCGTGTCGAAGTCATTAAGGGTCAAAATCTCCTTAAGCTGTAATTGCTCTTCCATAAATCTCCTTTTTAGAAAAGGAGTGATGGTGCTTGAGCGAGGGAAACAAACGAATGGAACTTTTGAAATCTGTCTCAGGGTGGGGGGTCTTTTTGAAAAAAAGTTATTATTTTTCGGTGCTATGAGCTTCAACTCAGTCTCAAAAAGATCATGATATTCAATTGTGTTTGGAATTTCGTCGACACAGGCGATACCAAAATCTGCTTCTGCTGACTCAACTTTTGCCAAGATCATCTCCAAACCACCCCCTTCCAGGGCGAAAGTAACGTTAGGACGAGTGGCTCCAAAAGTTTTCACATAGGAAGGCAGGAAGAATCGGATAATCGCGTGCGTGGCCGCGCCTATTATTTTCCCCTTATATTCAAGACGATCTTGGTTAAATTCGCTCTTCATCTCTTTGACGATCTCGAAAAGGGAGACCGCTTTCTCCAGAAATAGGCCTCCCTCAGGAGTCAATTCCATCTTTCCCGTCGATCGATCGAAAAGTGTCACCCCAAATTGACTTTCCAAACACTTGATCTGATGGGTGACGGTGGGTTGGTTTCGGCCCATGTCCTGAGCCGCCTGCGTTACGCTCTTTTTCTTGGCGACAAAATAGAATCCGCGTAGCCATTGCAAGAAATCTCCAGGAATCTCTTCAATCATAACGCCCTCCTAAAGGTTCCGAGGCACCTATAGAATAAATGAATTGCCCTAAAAATACAATTGATTAGACAAATGGCCTGCTTGCCCTTAGAATTGAGGTGCAATAAGTAACTTGAGGGTGAGCGACTAGTGGTGTAGCCCAAGAAATTGGACTTGATCTGATAATTGTTTCGACTACTATCCATCGGTTCAAGCGTTCTATCAAATATAGCAATATTTCTTTGGTGCACCACTAGCATCCAGTAACGTAATCATTCGAGAAGTTCAGAAAAGGGATCAAACCACTCCATGGTTGATTTTCATCAAGAAGGAACCATTACAACGATCCACGATCTTTACGAAATCCTGGATCGCACTTCCTATTTGACCTCCCTAGAATCGAAGCTACAGGATTACGCCCGCCATATTCGTATTGGGCTCCTCTTGCCCTGTCTGTACTCAGAAATCTTAAATCCCCAAGTTCTGGATCGAATTGTTGATGAGGTCATGAAGGTACCCTACCTGCACATGGTGGTGGTTGGCCTCAATGGAGTAACAAAGGAAGTGCAATTTCAGGAGGCTAAGAGATATTTCGCAAGACTTCGAACATCCGGGCGGGATATGAAGGTAGTCTGGATTGAGAGTCCTCGGGTTCAAGAGGTACTAAAGAAAATTCAGTCGCGCGAGATCAATACAGGCTTCCCTGGAAAGGGGCAATCAGTATGGCTCACACTGGGGTATCTTTTCGCACGAAAGGATTGCGATATCATTGCCCTACACGATTGCGATATCCGCACTTACAATCGCTTATTTTTGGGCCGTCTCATTCTGCCAACGGCCAACCCGCACAACATTTTCCAGTTTTGTAAAGGATATTATCCTCGCATATCCCCTGAAGAGAAGACGATGTATGGTCGGGTTTCCAGGCTGATGGTGATCCCGTTTTGCGATACCCTGGTAACTCTCATGCAAAGTCATTCATATCATGAGATGGCCAGATTCTTTAATTATCAGCGTGCCTTCAAGTATCCACTGTCAGGAGAAGTGAGCTTCACCGCCCGCTTGGGTCGGAGCCTTGACATTGCCTATGACTGGGGGCTTGAAGTGTCTATGCTGTCGGAGGTCTATCATCGTGCCAACCCACGCAGGATCGCTCAGATCTCTCTGACGTCCAGCTACGACCATAAACATCAGGATCTGTCTCCTGACGATGGTAGCAAAGGACTGCACAGAATGGTTGTCGATATCGCGAAATTTTATTTCAACTATATGCGCTCTCACGGGCTATCCCTCGACGACGCTTTTGTAGAAATGATTCGCCATACCTACTATGAAAATGCTCGGAGGTTCATCAAGATTTATAGTGACGATGCAGAGATTAACAATCTTGCCTACGACCGCCATCAGGAGGAGCTGACAGCACGCTATTTCCGGGGTTTCTTGTGGACGGCCTGGACGCAATGTAAGGAGAATCCTAATGGAACCCTGGTCCCTTCCTGGAACCGGGTGTTCTATAGCGTTCCCGAGATCTATGACCATCTCCTCAAAGCTGTAGAAGCAGATAATGCATAGCATAGGGAGGCGCCGTATTATGGAAGTCAAAGAAACTGCAGCTTGTGGCATTTCCAAGAGGGAGTTTGCAATTGAGTTTGAGAAAGAAGAGATCGTTAATATCTATCGTATTCTAAATTATGCTCAAACGGGGATCGGGTTCTTCGATGAAGACTTCCTGGAGGACCTCAAGTCTCAGATGGCGTATATTATTGGGCCATCGTTGAGCGAAGATCCCTCACAAGACAATGATGAGTTGACCATCCGCTGGGAAGATACGGGAACGGCCTACTCCCTTGCTTTCAACGAGCCTGAGGCGGGAAAGCTCTTTCAGATCTTAGATGCTGTCAAACATCCTGGAGAAGGGTTCGACAAGGAGATGAACCGGGCACTCCTGAGAGAAATGATGGAGATGGCCCCAATGGCCCTTCAAAATCTGCCGATTATCAATCGTTAATCATGGAGGAAACCACACATGAATGTCATCGTGATCATCAATGATTCCTTGCGCTGGGATCATCTTGGCTGTTACGGAAATCAATGGATAAGAACTCCCAACTTGGACAAGCTCGCTTCTGAAGCTGCTGTTTTCGACTATTGTTATTCAGAAGGGTTGCCTACAGTACCGACTCGAACCACTTTTTTTACAGGTCGTTTTACCTTTCCTTTTCGGGGGTGGCAGCGCTTGGAACCAACGGATCTTTTGCTTGCCGAGGTATTGTGGAACAAAGGGTATCACTCTGCAATGATCACAGACGTCTATCATTTGCACAAGCCGACCATGGCTTTCGAAAGGGGATTCGATTACACCAAACACATCCGGGGACACGAAGGAGATCCCTTTGTCGTCGATGAATCCATTCAAGTGGATGTGGACAGATATTACAAGGGGGATGGTAAAGACAAGTCAGTAAGAGCCCAACTTACCCAGTATCTCCGAAACATTCACCACTGGAAAGGCGAGGAAGATACCTTTGTGGCCCAAGTACTACAAGAGGGAGTAAAATGGCTGACGGATCTGAAAAAGCGGGACAACCTCTTCTTATGGCTCGATTGTTTTGACCCCCACGAGCCATGGGACCCTCCCTCGCCTTACAACCGCATGTACACGGATCAAAACTATCATGGGAAGGACATCATTCATCCCATCCCCGGAAAGATCGAAGGGCATCTTACTCCTGAAGAGCTCCATCACATCAAAATGCTCTATGCAGGTAAGGTCACCCTGTGTGATCGCTGGGTCGGCTTCTTCTTAGATGAAGTGAGAAAAATGGGTCTCTTTGAAAACAGCCTAATCATCTTTACTACGGACCATGGCGCGCCTTTCGGCGAGCACGGGTATATCAAGAAAGCCGAACCTGGGCTTTACGAAGAGCTTGTTCATATCCCCCTGATCATACGTCATCCTGAGGGAATTGGAGCGGGTAAGCGCTTTAGCGCGCTTGTCGAAACCACGGAAATCTTTCCGACCATCCTGGATTTTTTGAAGATGTCTCGTCCACCTCGTATCCATGGCGAGAGTTTGCTCCCTCTCATGGCGGATCAGGTGGAATCGATCCGTGATTACGCTTACATGGGATATTTCAAGCGCACCTGGAGGGTGAGCGATAGGATATGGAGTTTTGCACTCAGTCTTGAAAAAGGCAGATCAAACGAACTCTATAACCTGAAGGAGGACCCTGGGGAGAAGAAAAATCTTATCGCCAAGGAACCGGCAAAAGCCATCGAGCTAGAACTGGAACTCCGAAGATTCGTCTCGAACCTCCGCTGACTCCTTGCTTTGCACGGGCTACAAATCTAGAGATAGTCTAATGGAAAATCCAAAGCGCGGGAAGCCCGAATGCTATGCAACCGTGTCCTCTTTAATAACTGCGGACGCCCTGAAAAATGAAGAAACTACAAACAATGCTGCGAGTACAAGCAAGCCAACCGATATCGGCCTTGTGAAGAAAATGGAGAAGTCTCCCCGCGACATATCCAGTGACTGACGCATTGCCTTCTCCATCATTGGACCAAGGATGATCGTCAGAATCATGGGAGCCATTGGAAAATCAAGCTTCCTAAAAAGGTAACCCAGGACGCCAAAGCTGAGAGTCAGGCCAACATCAAAAACGCTCTCATTCATGCTGTATGCCCCAATGACACAAAAACCAAGAATGAGCGTGTAAAGGAGCGGCTTAGGTATTCTCAGCATGGTTACCCACATGGGGATCATCGGCAAGTTCATAATAAGTAAAATAAAGTTGCCAACGTAAAAGCTCGCTATAACGGCCCAAACGATTTCCGGATGCTCCTTGAACAAAAAGGGACCAGGGATGAGGCCATTCATCATGAAAGCGCTCATGATAATCGCGATGACAGCTGACCCAGGGACGCCCAGAGTGAAAAGAGGGATCATGGCTGCATTACAATAGGCATTGTTCGCTGTCTCAGGCGCGGCCACGCCTTCAATCATGCCGGTGCCGAACTTCTCGGGATGTTTGGAGAGCTTTTTTTCTAGCCCATAGGAAAAGAAGGTTGGGACCAACACCCCGACGCCTGGGATAAGTCCAAATGAAAACCCGACGAAGGTCCCGCGGATGATAGGAAAGATAGAGGACTTGAATTCTCTCCAGGTGAGCCACATTTCTCTGAGCTTGGTATGGATCACTGTAGTTGTTGAATCTTCTGCACTCAGCAGCAGCTCTCCTATCCCAAACATGCCCATGGCGATGGGAACGATCCCAAATCCATCGAACAGTTCTATTTGCCCAAAAGTAAAACGAGGGCTACCCATGACAGGATCAATTCCAACCATGGCGAGCAATAACCCAAGTACACTCGAAATCAGAGCTCTTGTCATCGATTTACTGGCGAGACTCGTAGCAAGGGTAAGCCCCACGAACATCAGAGAAAAGAATTCCGGTGGCCCGAATTTGAGGGCTATGGATGTCAGGGGAAGAGCCAGAAGCACCAACCCCATGGTTGCAACCGTGCCTCCAAAAAACGAACCTATTGCAGCTACTGCCAATGCCGCGCCAGCCCGACCTTTTTTTGCCATTTGATAACCATCCAGACAGGTGATAGCGGAGGCTGCCTCCCCCGGAACATTAACGAGAACGGAGGTGATGGTGCCTCCATACATCGATCCATAGTAGATGGCAGAGAGCATGATGATGGAGGAGGTGGCAGGCATCCCGAAGGTTACGGGAATCAACATCGCTGTCCCTGCAGCAGGGCCAATACCGGGTAGAACGCCAATGATGGTTCCGAGCAAACAGCCTAGGATTGCGAATAGCAAATTCTGGGGCTGAAAGCATATCATGAATCCGTTCATAAGAAACTGAAAGGCGTCCATTCTGGCTTCCCTATTATCCAAACATGGATATGAATGATTCTAAAAAATCGTCAATCGGCCTGAAAAAGCCGTCGAAAGGCCCCAGTGGCAGTACAACCCTCAGCACACGAGTGAAGATCCAGTAGGCGCCAACACTGCCAATGACAGTGAAAAGGGTGATGGTGTACCATCTCACACGGCCCAGGGTTAGAAGCAAAAAAGGGAAAAAGACCATCATGGTGATTCGGTATCCCAAAGGTTTTAAGAATGCTGTGGCCCAGATCCAAGCGACACAAATTGCAAGACCTCTAAGATAGCCCAGCTTGGAATCGAAAAAATCATCTGGCATTGGTTCCGATTTCTTGAACGTAGCCTGGTAGAACATCACCACTGAAAGTACTCCTAAAACTAGGGAAAGCCAAAAAGGAAAGAATCCAGGGCCTGGGCCGAGGGGAGTATAGTACCTGAGTCTAAGAGACCCGTAGACCACAAAGACAGAAAAAAGAAAGAGAAGGGCAGCTGTTATCTGGTAGGGCCGTTTCATACTATTCCACACAACCCCGTTCGGGGAAAGATCGGTCTCCGTTCCGCCCGCAATAAACAATTAAGGCTGCGTGACATCAAGAACGAGCGCATCCGATATTCCCTGTAACCCCTTCTCAAGAGAAGGGGTTACAGACGGGGACTATTGCTATTTCCGCGCCGCCTCAACCAGAGGTTTGACTTGGTCCGACAATTTGGTCAGGAATTCCTCGGACTCCATCGCGCCCCGGAACTTTATGGTAATCCCGAACGGCATCATCTTGCTTATATACTGTTCATCAGCCGCCACCTCTTTCAGAGCGTTCTCTAATCTCTTGATAATCTCGGGAGGGGTACCACTCGGTGCAACAAAACCTTCGTTATTAATCATGACCACGTTGTAACCCTGAGCTTTCATTGTCTTGACCCCTGGCGCTTGGGGTTTTTCTTGCTCGTCACTAATTCCAATAATCCGAGCGAGGTCTCCTTGAGTGGCCGGAGCAGACTCGACAAACGAACATACCAAGCCGTCGGTGTGACCACCGAGAAGGGCTGTTCGGGAAGGGGCTGCTCCATCAAAGAAAACCGGGGCAAACCTCACACCAGCCTGCTTCTCAATCTCCAAAGCCACAAGGTGGGGAGGCAATAAAATTCCAGTTACGGACACCTTGAACTTCTCAGGGTTGGCTTTGGCATAGGCAACTACATCTTTCATCGTTTTGTAAGGGCTGTCTTTGACTACCATGAATACGAAAGGATCAAAAGTTAAGAATGCCACGCCTCTGAAGTCCTTTCTTGTGTACGACGTCTGTCGAGTAGAGTCCAGGGGAGGGATCACGCAACCTGGAAAGCTTCCAAAGAGAAGGGTGTAACCGTCAGGCTTTGAAGAGGTCAGCTCTGTCATCCCCACCTGAGTGGCAGCCCCAGGCTTATTAGAGACTAGCACTGGAATCCCGATTCTTCTCTCAAGCAGTGGGGCAATGACGCGGGCCTGAGTATCAGTACTCCCGCCAGGAGGGTAAGGCACAATAATGGTTAAGTTCCTGCCTTTCTGGGGGTAATCTGTCACCTGGGCCGAAGCTGTCCATTGGGTCATTCCTTCGACAAAGGCCACCACGACACAAATAACCATTACAACTCTTAAGAAGTGACTCATAGTTTTCTCCTTTCTTCATGGCTTTCCATCAGAGATTAAAGAAATGACTTTTGCCTCACCTAACTTGGTGCATACCGTTACCTCTAACTTTACGGGAGGGTTCTCTCTTCCGCACCTATAAGAAGTTACGAGCTATCTTGTCTGGGAGAATCGTCAGTTTCCCTCCGGCATCCTTCAAGATCTGATTGAATAACCTATCAACAACATCTTTCTTGTCCTTTGCAATATTGTGACTGCAGCTCGGATCCTCTTTAAGGTCGAATAAATTCACATCGCTGCAATCGCGCCGGCAGAACATCCAGTATCTTCCATCATAAGCCATGACTCGAGTCTTCAGGCCACTTGTAATGCACTCTCTAAAACTGGATCTCTTGCCTTCCACCAAATCCCAAAGGTCTTTCCCCTCAACATCCTCGGGGATTTTCTCTCCAAGTAAGTGGAACAGAGTGGACAAGTAGTCATGAGTGTAAACCATAGAATCGATTACCCGCGGTTTCTGTTTAGGGACCTTGATGAAGAAATTCAATTTTAGCACTTCTGGATACAATGCCTCCTGCGGTTTGCCAGTGACATTATGATCTCCCAACAGGATGCCGTGGTCACTGATCAATACAATAATCGTATTCTCCATAAGGCCGAGACCTTCTACTGTGCTGAGAAAGTATCCCAGCCAAGTGTCCACCATTGTCACCTCTCCCGCGTAGCAGGCTTGCATATATTTCAGTTCAGATTCTGTTATAAAATCCAAATCCAAAGAATAGGGAGGCCAGATAATCTCCTTACCTTGATAACCGGGACTGTAGAGATCACGGTAACGTTGGGGAGGATCCCAAGGTTCATGGGGATCGAATGAATCCACCCAAAGGAAAAACTTATCTGCCTTGTAGTTCTCCTCTAGCCAGCGGCTTGCGGCACGGAATACTTTGGGGGGAAACCATTCCTCCTCATGAAGCCGATCCGACACTTTCCTCATGTATATCTGCATCGGAAAGGTGACATCATGCATCTTCTTCATCTCTTCTGTCAGGAAACGGCTATAATCCATGACATAATTGGCATAGCTTCTGTTGCGATCCACTTCTTGACCGCGGATCAACTCCCAATGTTCAAATCCCCGATGGTAGTTAAACGCAGGTCTGAAAAGATGATAAGTGTCTGTGATGAAAGCGGTCAAATACCCTCTTGCACCGAGCAACTCAGCGATGACTGGAGTGTCATGATTAATGTGGCTCCAACCAGGAATCGGATGCCAGTAGTGACCTGGTTCCCAAGTGTTAAAATCTGGAAGAATTCGTTTCCCGGTAAATAGAGCCTTGCGCACCGGCAAAGTCGGTAGGCTCTCAGGAAAAGCATTTTTGAACTGCACGCTTTTGGATGCCAAAGTGTCCAAGTTCGGCGTCTTAATCCATAAATTGCCGTTAATCCCCACATGGTCAAAACGCAACGAATCTATCATGATGGTAATTACGTTCATTCCTTTTCTCCCTTTCTTTATTAGCAATTATGAGAATCTTGCTCGGGCCGGAACCGAACCTTCGATATCCATAGCAACCTTTTCCGTGTCATCCCAAGACCCATATTTCGGTTAAAACCTTCACCCTGAATACCCACCCTTGCATACCAACTCACCGACTCTGGCCGCCAGTAGCAGACGAGAACCACCCCTCGAAGGCCCTTTGTCACCTTTTTGTTGAGCCTATTCTATGGAAACCAGACACATTATTCAAATCGATTTTTTTGAAAAGGAAATCGATCTGATTGATAGGTAAAGACTTTCTGGAGGGTGAGATCATCCCAGAACAAAAAGATTGGGTTCCCGATTCTGCATGACCACAATATGGTCATCATCCATGATCCGTAGCCCCTTCCGATGATCCATCACTACCAGGAGAATAGTCCCTGGTTATGACGCTGTCACATTGATCTGTCTAATCCAAATCAGAAACTGTGGAAATACCTCGTTCCTTTTATTTCAACAAACCCAGGGTCACCTCGTTCCATGCATGCGGTCCTTGACCTTGATAGGTGGTCAGGTTGTCGAGGGAGAAATGGCTTAAAACGTCTTGCCCTCCCACGAGGAGGATGGGGTGGTCAACCGCAGCGAACATGGGGACATCGTTGAGACTGTCACCGATCGCCACGGTATGAACTGAAAGGAATTCGTTTTCATAAAGCTCCTTGAGGATCCGTACCACCTTCCCTTTATCGTTTCTCCCATGAAGATGATGCAACCTTCCGCCCCAGCTGTAAGCCATCCCTTTCTCTTCAATCTTCCTCTTAATGGTTTCGATTTGCTCTACGTCGCTCTGAATGACAAAAGGTTCATCATACTCCCGTTGTTTCGCTAGGGTTGCTTCTTCTAGGGTAAGGTGCAAGCTAAAAGCGAGTTCCTCGGGAGTGAAATCGGAGAAGCCCTTCATGGGCAACCCTGTTTCTTCCTGGATGGACCTGAAGTTTTTCAGAACTTGGGCATAAGGAATCCCCAGTTCAAGAATTAAGTATTTATCCGACTCCTTCTGGTGTGGAAAAGGAAACGAAAAGTACGTCTTGGGGACGAAGATGGCTCCTCCATTCTCCGAAACGAAAGGGTGACGGTTCTCCAACGTCTCTCGAGCCTTTTCAATTTCCGCCCGGGTCTTACTGCTCACCAGAATCAAAGGGATCCCTCTTTGCGTGAGAGATCGGAGCGCCGGTTGGGCGTCATCAAATCGATGGGTTTCTTCATCGAGGAGTGTTCCATCAAGATCCGTGAAAATGATGAGTTTAGGTGTTGTCATCATCGACGGCATTCTCCAGCCTATCCAGGAAATCAGGGATCGCGGACGTGACTCGGCTCCAATTGGGGATGAGAGGAATTGGCAGAGGGTCTTCCGCAAAGGCGACCTGCCTCCAATTATTATACCATATTCAGAGTTAGAGTTGTTGAAGCATAACCCGGCATAAGAGCCTGAGGTCCAGGAGGTCGGTAACCCACCGCACTGTGAGGTCTGGCCTGATTGAAATTTGTGTGAGAATTTGTGTGAGAAAAACTTTCCAAAATCTGCTAAAACTTGCTAAAATTGGATAAAATATGACAAAATGCTTATGCATTTAGCTCCTAAATCCCCTAAAAGAAGAGTTGCGGTGTCATGACAGAAACCGAGTTTCTATCCTCCGGCTGGTGAAACCGGAGTATCAGTTCATTTTATGCCGAAATGCGTATGG
>Ga0315282_10012348_pt1 | contig 13078 bp, 13 predicted proteins | sample YL17G07_20_MG_FD_203693 | JGI IMG/M metagenome (GOLD analysis project Ga0315282, IMG submission 203693) | Sediment microbial communities from Yellowstone Lake, YNP, Wyoming, USA - YL17G07_20 | ecosystem: Environmental > Aquatic > Freshwater > Lake > Sediment | place: USA: Wyoming | collected...
ATACAGATACTTTTAAATAATTTTCTTTATGATTTATCCCAGGTAGCCATACCTTCTGATAGAGTGGATAGCGAATATCTTGTTAAGCCAAGGCCCTGGAATGTCCAATATATTAAGAAGTTTATGCTCATCATAGGCCCGATTAGCTCAATATACGACTTCCTCACCTATGGGGTTATGCTGTTTGTATTTCATGCTTCGCCGCAATTATTCCATACCGGCTGGTTTATAGAATCCCTGTGCACCCAGACCCTGGTTATACACGTTATCCGCACGGGAAAAGTCCCTTTCCTGGAAAGCTGGCCAAGCAGGTTCTTGATTTTGACTTCTGTTTTTATAGTTAGCGCGGGGATACTTATTCCATTCTCTTGTCTGGCTAAGCCTTTTGGATTTGTAGCCCCGCCGCCTTCGTATTTCGTTGTGCTGTTCTTTATAGTTATTACTTACTTGCTTTTGGTCCAAGCGGTTAAGAATTGGTTTATTAAAAGATACGGTTATGACTAACCTAAGAGAAGTCCCCAGGCAGCCGGCCAAGGAACGCATTAAGAACTTTTTTGAGGTCGCCCTGGGTTTCTCTCAAGAACAGGCGGAAAAAGAAGCGGCTCGCTGCCTGCAATGCAAGAATGCCCCTTGCGTAAAAGGCTGCCCCGTAGAGATAGACATCCCGGCTTTCATAAAACTTATTAAAGAGGGCAGGCGCCAAGAGGCATTGGAGAAAATAAAGGAGAAGAATAACCTGCCTGCGGTTTGCGGCCGCGTCTGCCCGCAGGAGGACCAGTGCGAGCTTGTCTGCGTTTTGAATAAGAAAGGGATGGCTATTAATATAGGGGCGCTGGAAAGGTATGCTGCGGATGCGGAGTTAGTCCACAGTCCACAGTCCACAGTCCACAGTCAAGGCAATCTATCGACTAAAATAGCGGTGGTGGGTTCTGGGCCTGCGGGCCTGACCTGCGCTGCGGATTTGGCAAAAATGGGTTATCAGGTAACCTGTTTTGAGTCTTTGCATCTTGCCGGGGGGGTGCTCAGTTACGGTATCCCTGAATTCCGGCTCCCTAAAAAAATAGTCAGCCATGAAATAAAATATATAAGCAGTTTAGGAGTGGAGGTAAAGACCGATTGCCTCATCGGCAACACCTATAGTATTGAGGAATTATTTCAACAAGGGTATAAGGCTGTTTTTATCGCCGCGGGCGCAGGCCTGCCGGAATTCTTAAGGATAGAGGGAGAGGACCTGGGCCGGGTTTATTCTGCCAATGAATTCCTGACCCGCGTAAACCTGATGAAGGCATACAAATTTCCGGAATATGCCACGCCCCTGAATGCAGGCAGGCACATTGCCGTCATAGGCGCAGGTAACGTTGCCCTTGACTGCTCGAGGGTGGCACTGCGGCTGGGGAAAGAAGCAATTCTGGTTTACCGGCGCAGCGAAAAAGAAATGCCCGGTAGGCAGGAGGAAATAGAGAACGCCAGGGAGGAAGGGGTAGTTTTTAAATTTCTGACGCAACCGGTAAAAGTATTGGGTGATGATAAAGGAATGGTAAAGGGCTTAGAATGTATAAGGATGGAATTAGGCGAGCCTGATGCCTCCGGCAGGAGAAGGCCTCTTCCCCTAACAGGCTCTAATTTTATCCTGGATGTAGATACGGTTATCGTGGCTATCGGCCAGAACCCTAATCCCTTATTAGCCCGCCTAACCAGCGGCCTTAAAACCAATAAAGACGAAACAGTCGCCGTGGATAATAATTTTATGGCTTCTATTAAAGGGGTCTTTGCCGGAGGGGATATCATTAGCGGCGCAGATACGGTAATTTCGGCAATGGGCGCGGGCAAAAAGGCTGCCCTAGCCATTGATGCCTACATAAAAAACCTATGATGACAATCAAAGAGATAATGTCCTTAAAAAATAAACGCAAAATCACCATGCTCACTGCCTACGATTATCCGCTGGCTTCACTGGTGGATAAGGCGGGGATTGATATGATTCTGGTGGGTGACTCGTTGGCTAATGTGGTTTTAGGCCTGGACTCCACCACTAAAGTGGGGATGCCTGAGATGCTGCATCATGCCAAGGCTGTCAGGCGCGCGGTAAAGAACAGCTTGGTTATCGGGGATATGCCTTATGAGTCTTACCAGTTGAACATACAGGAAGCAGTGAAGAACGCTGCAAGGTTTATGCAAGAAGCCGGATGCAATGCGGTAAAATTAGAATGGTTTGACAGGTGCCTGGAGGTAACAGAGGATATTATTAAGGCAGGCATTCCGCTGATGGGGCATATCGGCCTTACTCCCCAGACAGCGGATAAACTCGGCGGTTTTAAGGTGCAGGGCAAAGATGCCCAGAGTGCCAGGCGCTTAATCGAACAGGCGGAGGCATTAGAGAAACTGGGTGTTTTTAGTATTGTACTGGAATGTGTACCGGACAGAATAGCGCAATTGCTGAGTGAAAAATTAAAGATTCCTACCATAGGCATAGGCGCCGGGCCTTATTGTGACGGCCAGGTCCTGGTCATCCATGACCTCTTGGGTTTATTTGAACGCTATACCCCAAAATTCGTTAAAAAATATATCAATCTTTCTCCCCTCATCCTTGAGGCCATAGAAAAGTATAAAGAAGAAGTGATTACAGGGAAATTTCCTACCTCTGAATATAGTTTCACTATCAAGGAAGAAGAAATCAAAAAATTAACCCCATGAAAGATAAGACGCTCAAAAAGATTTTCTTTTCTGCCGCTTTTCTTTTGGCTATCCTTTTCCTGCTTAAGTTTAGTTTGGCCCCTGCCTTAAGGACATACATTGAAATCGGTATCGGTAATTGCCGCAAGATACCCATTTTCTGCATGGCGCCGGAAGGCAAGATAACAACCGGCCAGGTGGATAGGAATTATCTTACCCGGTTATTGCCTTATGCCTTTCCCAAAGTTTCCCTGTCCATGCCTAAGGGTTTTTCCGTAGTCCAGGAAAAAGTCAAAAAACCTTACTATAAAAGAAATAAACGTAAGGGCAGCGGCTCAATAGCTTATGTCCTCTACGAAGAACCCGGTTTCTTTGTCACGTTATTCCCCCAGTTAACCAGGACAGGGATTAAAGATAACTATGCATTCCTGAAACGCACGATGCATGCCAGGATAAACCAGATAGAAAATATTCAGGATGCCTTTTTTGTGATCATGAAGGGGATCTTTATACCGGATATAGGAGAGCAATCCGCAGCCAAGATGCAGCAGTTTTTAGTTGAGGATAAGAAAGTTTTTATCAATTACAATCTTACCAAAGAGGGCAATTATTTTGATTGCAATGTCATTGACAGCGAGGGCGGATTTTTCAAACTTTATATAAAAGACAAGAACGCCTCTTTAGGCCTGAATGAAGTCTTGACAGTCATTTCTACCCTCAAAAAAACCACCCTTCCTCCAGACGCCGCCAAACTTCTTGACGCCGAACAGTAGTAGATAGTCCTGTTAAAGTGTCCCTGCCGATTTTCTCACTCAAAGAGAACTAGCCATGTAGCGGGTCCTGTCACGGGGCGCCTCTCGCCAAATTTGGCTCGAGGCATCCCCGTGCCACCCGCTAATGGCTATAACCTCTCGCTAGAAAATCGCCAAGACAACCTACGAGGTTGCGTGATTTCGCTCTCCTAAGCGCCGAAAGGAAATAGCTAAAAAAGCAGCACAATCCCGCTGGTCGAAATAATTCAAAATAGTTAAAATTCCCTTAACTTTATCCACAGGATATTATATACTTATTCTTGATGAAAAAAGAAGGATACACGGATAAAAAAATGGTTGACATGAAAGGGGAAATGGTGTATCCTTGTTACGTAAGGAGGATTAAATATGGCCTACAGAATTCACTATAAAGATATCGTTATTGAATGTAACACAGTCGAAGAAGCGCTGCAATTTACCTCCCGCCTTAAGTCTGTTAAGGTCGAATCCGTTCAAGGAGAGCACTCTGGAGTTTATCATAACACAGAAAATATATCTGGGGGTTCTCGATGGACGGAAAAACGCCTTAAGGAGTTCTTGAGCCTCATAAGAAATACCAATCAATATAAAGTATTAGAAAGCTTATTAGATAATCCTGATGGACGAACACTGCCTCAATTACTTTCTTTGCTTGGTGAAACAAACGGCAGAATTTTGGCAGGAGTTTTTTCCGGTATGGCGAAAAATGTTAAAAAGGTCGGAGGCGATTATAATGACCTTTATAGCTGTGGCCATGTCAATATTGGTGGTGAAATACAGAAAGAATATAAAGTAACGCCTTCTTTTAGGGCAGCTTTTGAACAATACGGGAAGATATAATGCAAATACGGGATAGTTTAACGAATGTAGTAGAAAGTGAAGGTTACGGCCTACACCCTACGACAAAACGCCTTCCAGATTAGAGGGAATTGCAGGTGAAACTCCTGCCCCCTATGAAATAAGGATAGCATAAAATATCTAAATTGTCCAATTAATTTTCTGGGAGGCTTAATATGAACGCAAACCAAACTGAAAATAACTATGCTTTTATTGATAGCCAAAATTTAAATCTTTCGGTAATTACACAAGGCTGGAAGATTAGTTGGGCAAAATTTAGGCAATATTTAAAAGATAAATATAGCGTTTCAAAAGCATTCCTTTGCATAGGTTTTGTTCCCACTTATCAAAGTATGTATACTTCTTTACAGCAAAAGGGATATATTCTGATTTTTAAACCTACTTTGCGTTTACCCAATGGCAAGGTGAAGGGTAATGTAGATTCAGAAATATTACTTCACGCAATGATAGAATATCCTAATTATGACAAAGCAGTTATTGTTGCTGGCGATGGAGATTATCACTGCCTTATTAAACATCTCAAACAACAAGGTAAATTAAAGAAATTAGTTATACCAGACCGTTATCATTATTCTTCGCTTTTGCGGGAATTTGCTCCTGATATGAGTTTTATTAACGATCTGCGGAAGAAACTAGAGTATAAATAAAGAAGAGGCATTACCTCGGGACGAAACCCTTCGGATAGCCTCTCATCGTGATCCAATACAAGCTTACCATAACTATTCGACTTGTCAAGTATAAATTTTTCCCTGGTAGTATACTCAATTGTGTGTAAATTCAGTTAGGCAGCGGGTCCTGCCGCGGGGGCGCCTCTCGCCAAATTTGGCTCGAGGCATCCCCCGCGTCACCCGCTGGACATTATAATTAAAAAGGCGTATCCTTCTCTTGAGAAAGTTCACTAACCGAGCCCGATGGCTCTTAGAGAAAGGAGTACGCCTTATGCAGTATTTAGTCTTTGACGCTAATGTAACACAAAGGTGGCGCCGCGTAAAGGAATTTGTTGATTCCTCTACAGACGCAAACTTCTGGGTTGACATCAAGCGGCATACCCGCTCTCTCTTAAAAGACACGATGGAGCTCTGCATGCAAGAGGAAATGGTTGAATACACCCAAAGGCAGAAATACCAAAGAACAGAAGAAACCATAGATTACCGTAATGGGTATTACTATCGTAACCTTGATACTGAATTCGGCCCAATGAATCAGCTTAAGATTCCCCGTTCCCGTCTTGGGCTATTCAGGACTAAGGTATTCGACTTTTATCAAAGGAGACAAGCGGCAGTAAACCAAGCTATCTGTAATACCTTCCTTGCCGGTGTCTCAACCAGAGATGTATCATTGACGCTCAAACCGCTCCTTGAGGCAACCTTCTCTGCTTCTTGCGTATCGCGTGTTACTAAATGCCTGGATATCAAGGTTAAAGAATTCCACAAGAGGACGCTGCTCGACGAATATCAATTCTTATTCCTCGACGGCATAACGCTTAAAGTAAAGACTTCCCTTCATGCGGTTAAAAAACTGGTATTGGTTGCCTATGGTATAACTGTTTTCGGTAAAAAAGAGCTTATCTCCTTCAGGATAGCCTCATCTGAGTCACAGAACTGCTGGGAGGCCTTCCTTAATGACCTTTACGCCAGAGGCCTCAAAGGAGATAACCTCAAGCTTGTTATTACCGATGGCTGCAAAGGCCTACATGCTGCCCTGGATGCTGTCTATTCATACACCAAGAGGCAGCATTGCTGGGTACATAAGCTAAGAAATGTGGCCAAATACCTGAGAAAGAGCGATGAAAAAGAAGTCTTATCTGAAGCCAAAGAGATCTATAAAGCCAGTACTAAGCGCGAAGCGGTAAACTTGTTTAAGCGCTGGAAGAGCCGTTGGCATAGGAAATATCCTCAGGCCACTAATTGCATTGAAAAAGACCTGGATGAACTGCTTAACTTCTTAGAGATACCTATAAAAGAACAATATAGAAAGCTTATTCGCAGACGTATCAGAACCACGAATGTCATAGAACGATCGTTCCGAGAAGTACGCAGGCGCACAAGGCCAATGAGTTGCTTTACTAACCAAGATAGCGTAAACCGGATAATCTATGCGATACTTACTCGCTTAAATAACAAGTGGAAGGATAAGCCGTTAGCTGAATTTACACAATTTATTTGACATTACCTTTTTCCCTCCTTTTGGTAAATTCAGACTACCAAAACCGTTTCTGATTAACTATTAGAGAATTAATAGGTTTTGGCAGAAGTGTCCCTGGCAAGAATCCCAAGTCAAATTAAGCTTGGGATTTTGTATTTTTAGCGGGTGCTTTACTTTAAAAAGATGCCCCTGGCCAGATTTCGAGCGAATGGAGCTTTTAGGCAAAGCAGCTCGAGTATTTTTGGGAATCCCAGTGGAGCGAAGCGACAACACTGGGACGGCGAAGCTGTTTGAGACCTTTTTGCTAGAGCAAAAAGGGCGAGTTCTGCAGCCGCCAAAAATACGAGAGACCTTTGCCATGTCCCCCAAAGGGGGACAAAAGCGACCTGAGCGAGAAACTGGGCAGGGGTATCTTAACCGTAAGTATGAGTATGGGGTTATAAAAACACTTTGACAAGGCAGGGGATTTAATATATATTATAACTCCGTTATTAGGGCGTCACAAAAGTGCCGCCCTTGATTACACCGATTAAAATTCAGATTACACAGATTAAAATATTCAAAGGAGCCTGTTGTAAATGAGCAAGTTGACGCTAAAAGACCTGGATTTAAAGGATAAGATGGTCCTGGTGCGGGCGGATTTTAATGTGCCCCTGGATGCCAATTCAAATATTACGGATGATACGCGCATAGCGGCAACATTACCCACCATAAAATATTGCCTTAAGGCAGGCGCTAAAAAGATTGTGCTCATCAGCCATTTAGGCAGGCCTGATGGAAAAGTAGTGGATAAATACAGCTTTAAGCCGGTAGCCGCGCGCCTGGAGGGACTTTTGGCAGAGCCGGTAAAATTCTTAAATGATTGCGTAGGAGAGAATATCAAGAGCCAGATAGAGGCATCCGCTGAAAGGATAATTTTACTGGAAAATTTAAGGTTCCATGCAGAAGAGGAAGCTAATGACCCGGGATTCGCCAAACAACTGGCCTCTCTCGGCGATGTCTTTGTCAATGACGCCTTTGGCACAGCGCACCGGGCACACGCCTCTACTGAAGGCGTAACGCATTACCTTAAGTCCGCAGCCGGTTTGCTTCTGGAGAAAGAGATGCAATATCTGGGCACAGCCGTGCAAAATCCGGCCAGGCCTTTTATGGTTATTTTAGGCGGGGCAAAAGTTTCCGATAAGCTCGGCGTGATTGAAAATCTGCTTCCTAAATGCGACGCCATCCTAATCGGCGGAGGCATGGCCTATACTTTTCTTAAGGCCGAGGGTAGCACAATAGGCAATTCTATGCTCGAGAAAGATAAGCTGGAGTTAGCCGCCTCTATTTTTAACCAGGCAAAAAAATTGAATAAAGAGATTTTATTGCCGGTAGATAACCTGGTAGTGGATGATATCGCTAACCCTGCCCAGGCAGAAATTGTCGGAGAAAATATCCCTGAAGACAAAATCGCAGTGGATATAGGCCCTAAGACAATCTCCTTATTCCAGGCAAAATTAAAAGAGGCCAAGACAATAGTCTGGAACGGCCCTTTGGGTATTTTTGAAACCGATGCCTACAGCCGGGGAACGCGGGAAATAGCAAAATATATCGCCGCTCTTTCCTGCACCAGTATTATAGGCGGAGGAGATACTGCGGCGGCAGTGGCAAAATTCAAATTAGAAGAAAGGATGACGCATATCTCTACCGGCGGAGGCGCGAGTTTAGAGTTTCTGGAAGGCAAAGAACTGCCGGGGGTGGCGGCTTTAACCGATGCGTAAGACGATTATTGCCGGGAACTGGAAGATGTATAAGACCGTACCTGAGGCCATAGACCTGGCCAACGGCCTCAAGAGAGAACTCTACCAAATAGATACCCAGGCAATTGACGTGGTATTGTGCCCTCCTTTTACGGCATTGAGCGAAGTCTCCGAGGTATTGGATGATTCCGGCATACAGTTAGGCGCCCAGGATGTTTATTGGCAGGAGGAAGGTGCTTTCACCGGTGAAATATCCTGCAGGATGCTTAAAGACGCCGGCTGCCAATATGTGATTATAGGGCATTCCGAACGCAGGCAGTATTTTGCGGAGACCAATGACTCCGTAAATAAGAAATTAAAAAGCGCTTTAGCCTGCGGCCTTACGCCGATTGTCTGCGTAGGGGAAACCCTTCAAGAGAGGGAACTAGGCAAGACTTTTGGCGTATTGGATGACCAGTTGAAGGCCGGATTAGGCGCATTAAGCCAAGAAGATGTTTTAAAGATTGTGCTTGCGTATGAGCCGGTCTGGGCCATAGGCACGGGAAAGACAGCTACGCCCCAGCAGGCAGAAGAGGCGCAAAAATATATACGCGGATTGTTCAGCAAGATGTATAATAAGGATGCGGCGATAGAGGCGAGGATTCAGTACGGAGGAAGCGTAAAGCCGGAAAATATTACGGAGCTGATGCAGCAGCCGGATATTGACGGCGCATTAGTCGGCGGCGCAAGCTTGAGCCTGGAGAGTTTCAGCGCGATAGTAAAGAAGGCTTACGAGGTGCGAAAGTGATGCTCTTCATAATCATCATCCATGTGGTTATCTGTATAGGTTTAATCGGCCTGGTGCTCATACAGCGCGGCCGGGGAGCCGGCCTGGTAGAAAGCTTTCAGGGGGTAGAATCCATGTTCGGCACCAAGACCAGCACCTTCTTAACGCGCACCACCACTATACTCTCTATCCTCTTTTTTGTTACCTGTTTAAGCCTTGCGCTTTTATCGGTTCGTCAAAACAGGTCTCTCTTGAGTGATGTCAAGCCCAAAGCAGCCGCGCCAACGCCAGCCCAAACTTCCGGGAATACGCAGGAGTTGCCGAAAACTGAATAGGCCTTATCAGCATCATATCTAAGGTATCGATACGGAAACTACCAGTAGCACTGGTAGTTTTTATTTGTGGCAGATAAAAAATTATTCTGGATTTTCGCCTTAAGCAGCGCGGTTTATTTTACCCAGGGCATAGAAAGCCTTCCTTCCCAGGGATTATTTTATTACCTTAAAGAAAGCCTGCGTTTTTCTCCCGAGAAAATAATGGTTATCTCCAGCATCACTACTCTTGCCTGGTTAGTCAAGCCCATAATCGGCTACACAATAGATAATTTCCTTAATAAAAGGCTGTGGATTTTTATAGCGCTTGCCCTGGATATAATTTTATCCCTGTTTCTGGGCTTGTACAGTTTACCCCTTGTTATCCTGGTAACGCTCTTAATCATAAATTCTACTGATGCCGCTTTCCGCGATGTTGCGGTTGACGGGATTATGTGCGTGGAAGGAAAAAAGCGCAGCGCTACCGGCAGGATCCAGAGCGTGCAGTGGATTTCTATTTCAGTAGCAGGGTTATTCGCGGGGATAGGCGGAGGGTATCTGGCGGAAAAATACGGGTACAAAGGAGCCTTCTTAAGCCTTATCCCGGTCTATCTATTGGTAGGCCTGCCGGCATTTTTTTATAAAGAAGAGGCACAGGAAAAACCCGCCGGCGCATTCTTTTCCGATTTAAAAAAATTATTCGCCGATAAAAGGCTGCTAGTTATCGGATTATTTATCTTCCTCTATAAGTATTCCCCTTCTTTCGGCACCCCGCTTTTTTTCATCCAGCGGGATACTTTTAAATGGGGAAAAATCTGGATAGGCGGTTTGGGCACAATCAGTACGCTCTTTGCGATTATCGGCTCCCTGGTCTATTACAAGTGCAGCCGCCAGATCAATCTCAAAAAATGGCTCTATTTTAGCGTATTCCTGGGCGCCTTTACTACTTTAAGTTATCTTTATTATACGCCGGTCACTGCCGTAATCTACGATGTCATTTACAGCCTGATGGGCATGTTTATCTTTCTTATGGTAATGGACTTTATGGCCCGCAATACTGTGTCGGGCCTTGAGGCTACCTCTTTTGCTTTTTTGTGCAGCATCAGCAACCTGGCGCTGGTAACCAGTAATTTATCCGGCGCATACCTGTTGCCTATTTTGGGTTTAAAGTGGCTGATAGTCTTATCCGCCCTAACCAGTTTCCTCTGCCTGTTTTTGATTGATAAAATAAATTAATCTGATATAATAAAACAATATATAAAATTACAAATCACAAATTCCAAATTACAAACAAATCACAATATCCAATGACCAAAATTCCAAACTAAAAGGTTAGTTTTGGTATTGTGATTTCGGTATTTGGTATTGTTTGTGATTTGTGTATTGTGATTTGTGATTTACAAGAGGAGGGTTGCTGATGTTTAAAGCACTGGAGCCTTTTGTTTTGAGTTTCATCCCCATATTCGTGGCAGTGGATGCCATCGGGACTATTCCTTTGTATTTATCCATGACCGAAGGAGTTTCCAGGGAACAGAGGCGCAGGATAATCTCCGGCTCTGTGAAGACCGCCACCTCCCTGGCCGTTATCTTTATGATAGCGGGCAAGTTTGTACTTAGCGTATTGGGCATAACTATCCCGGATTTCCAGATTGCCGGCGGGTCCCTGCTTTTTATCATTTCTGTGCGCCTCCTGCTTCCGGGTTCGCAAAAAGGAACTGCCTTAGTCAGCAATCACGATAAAGAAATGGGGATTTTCCCGCTGGGTACACCGCTAATTACCGGGCCGGCAGTGCTGACTACCACGTTGATGATGCTGGATAGTTACGGCATTATCCCGACTTTTACCTCCCTGGTTGCCAATATGCTTATTGTCTGGGTTACCCTGGCCAAGGCAGATTCCATTATGAAGATTATTGGCACGCAGGGTACGCGCGCTTTTTCCAAAATCGTCTATGTGCTGCTGGCGGCAATAGGCGTAATGATGATAAGGCGCGGCCTTTTCGGAGCGTTCTTAAAATGATGCGCAAAGTTTTAACTTTTATTATGGCAGGCGGCAAAGGAGAAAGGCTTTATCCTCTTACCAAGGATAGGACCAAGCCCGCAGTCCCCTTCGGCGGCATATACAGGATTATTGATTTTACTTTGAGCAATTGCATCAATTCGGGTTTGCGTAAAATTTATCTTTTGACCCAGTATAAGTCCGCGTCTTTGCAGAAGCATATACGCCTGGGCTGGAATATACTGCCTTCGGAACTGGGCCAGTTCATTGAAATGCTGCCGGCGCAGCAGAGGGTGGGAGATTCCTGGTACTTGGGCACGGCAGACGCCATCTACCAGAACCTCTACACCATGGAGCTTGACCAGCCGGATGAAGTGCTTATACTGGCAGGAGACCATATCTACAAGATGAACTACTATGCGATGATAGATTTTCACAGGGAACAGAAGGCAGACTTGACTGTAGGCGTAGTGGAAATGGATAAGTCTTTATCCGGCCACCTGGGCATAGTGGATGTGGATGCCTTGGGCAGGGTGGTGGGTTTTCAGGAAAAGCCCCTTAAGCCGAAAACTATTTCCCTCCAGCCGGATAAGGTATACGCCTCTATGGGCATATATATTTTTGAGTTGGCGGTAATCGAGCAGGAATTGCAGGAGGATAGCCGCAAGCACAATTCCACTCACGATTTCGGCAGGGATATTATCCCGCAGATGCTTAAAAAAGGCCTGAAGGTCGCTGCCTATAATTTCCGGGATGAAAATAAAAAAGAGGCGCAATACTGGCGCGACATCGGGACAATAGACGCCTATTATGAGGCAAATATGGACCTGGTGCAGGTCAATCCCGTATTTAACCTTTATGATAGAGAGTGGCCGATCAGGACGCTGCAGGAGCAGTTTCCGCCTGCTAAGACGGTCTTTTCCGGGGAAGAAGTCATTGGCCGCGTGGGCCTGGCGCTGGATTCCATAGTCTCCGGCGGCTGCATAGTTTCCGGCGGCAGGGTGCAGCGTTCAATACTCTCTCCTAATGTCAGGGTAAACAGTTATTCTCAGGTGTACGATTCCATTCTTCTGGAGGGAGTAAACGTAGGCAGGTATGCAAAGGTAAGGCGGGCAATAATAGATAAGGATGTAAATATCCCGCAAGGCACGGTTATCGGCTATGACTCGGAAGAAGACAGGAAAAAATTCTATGTTACTGATTCCGGTATAGTAGTGGTGGCAAAAGGGACGGAAATAAAATAGTCCACAGTCCATAGTCGATAGTCCATAGAAAGAACATGATAAGAAAAGCAAGAATAGAAGACATAAAACAGATCCAGAACCTGATTAATTCTTTTGCCAAAAAGGACCTGATGTTGCCGCGCTCTCTTAACGAGCTCTACGAGAACCTGCGCGACTTCTGGGTAATAGAGCTAAACAAAAAAATCATCGGTTGCGCAGCCCTGCATATTTCCTGGGATGACCTGGCAGAGATAAAATCTCTGGCAGTAGCCAGGGATAAGCAGAAAAAAGGTTTTGGAGGAGAGCTGATTTCGGCATCCTTGAGCGAAGCAAAACAACTGGGGGCAAAAAGAGCGTTTGTGCTCACCTATAAGCCGGATTATTTCAAGCGCTTCGGCTTTAGCAGGGTCAAAAACTCTGCTCTACCGCACAAGGTCTGGGCAGAATGCATCAACTGCTGCAAATTCCCCAATTGCCAGGAAATAGCGCTTATCAAAAAGCTATAAAGAAACTGAAGAAACTGGGGGACGGTTCTATTTTTTTCGAAAAAAATAGAACCGTCCCCAAGATTTG
>Ga0315282_10012350_pt1 | contig 13077 bp, 10 predicted proteins | sample YL17G07_20_MG_FD_203693 | JGI IMG/M metagenome (GOLD analysis project Ga0315282, IMG submission 203693) | Sediment microbial communities from Yellowstone Lake, YNP, Wyoming, USA - YL17G07_20 | ecosystem: Environmental > Aquatic > Freshwater > Lake > Sediment | place: USA: Wyoming | collected...
TATACAAAATCGCGTTCAAATCGATTACGGCCAAAATCTGACCTATCCTCTGTATTACGTGCATGATGGAAGACTTTTTATTTTCCTCGATTAGACAGCCGTGAGCCGTGATAGTGAAAATCAAAATTCCGCGTCTCAGATATTAATAAATGAAATAATCCTCAGTCAATATTTATTTCGTATGGACTGTCTTTTAAGAAAGATGGGATAGAGACAAAGGCTTCATCGGCTATTCGCTGTACTTTGCCGACAAGTTGCCGACGTAAGCCAGCGCTTCCTCCCAGCTAGCAAAGCAAATAGGAAATCGAGCCAGCACACGATCAGCGATATCCCGGAGAGAAATCTGGCCATCCATCAAGGTCAAAATGAACCGGTCGATCCGGCCATCTTCGTTTAGAGCCGGCATATGGCTGTAATTTCTTTTATGCCAACGCTCCGGAGATGAAAAGCCCTCGGTAAACGGAAATTGTTGAAAATTCGATTGCTTAAAGCTGGCTATGATCCGCTCATGACGGCTTTGATTCAGAACGTTCGTATTCCATCGCCAGATATATTCATCCCCAATCAAATTTGCGTTCAATTCAATCAAGACGGAGTCTCCTGCCGTCAAAGCAACCGGTTTGGGCCATGGGAAAAAAGCATGCGCATAAAAAAGTTCAGGCGCTCCAGGGGTGTTGGAAAAACCCGTTCCTTCAGTTAGGACGGCATCGAACCATACAACGAATCCATTGCCGGTCCCTTCTCGCTCGGTCGTCCAGCTTAATTCGGCGCAAATATCCGGATTCATAATAGTGGAGTAATCAATGGTGGCCCAACACAGCGGCTCCGTTAAGAGTTGTTGGGGTGTTACCCGAACTTTACGCCATACGTTGTTCGCGATCCATTGGAAAGCACCCATTTTGAGACCATCGGGGAGCTTATAGACGTTGGATAACTCTGGAGCTTCCACGACTGCAGCCCATACGAGATCACGTAATGGGATCAGCGTCCCACCGGTTGATAGAAAACGCTTTCTGGCATCAGTAATAGACGGGATGTGAAGTTCAAACCATGGGAGCACGCCGCGCAAGTCGGAAACGATCACATCGGCGCGCTCAGGCAGCGTGATTTTGGTTGACATGTTTTGAATGAATTCAATGCGGTCGGCGCAGCCATTATCATCGGCGATTTTTCTGGCCAGATGGATGATTACATTCGGTTCTATGGCATAGACTTTGCGGGCGCCGAATTTACATGCCAGCAGCGCCATTATCCCGGTGCCGGAGCCGATATCCAATACCACCGCGCCCGGTTTGACTCGCTCGCGCAATGCTTGGGCATAGGCATCTATGCGTACACGGTCGGTAATCAAAGTCTCATGGTCGAGGATCCCATAATTCGTCATACTTTTCCTTTCTTTAGGTTACATTATGACAAGATGAGAATCCGTCCACCCCTGATAATCTTCAAATCTATGAAAACGAGAGAGGCTTTCTTGCCGGCCCTTGTTCGGGAATCGGACGACTCCGGAGTTTACGGATCATTATCATCTTTAACTTCAATTAGTTCGTTGTCGGAAAGCTCCTGGAGCAAGATCAGTATATCGGCTTTACAGCGATCCGGTTCAACGTCATACTTTTCCAAAATAGCAGCCTTTATTTCGTTCACGGTCTTCGGTTTCTGGATGAGATCCCAGATTTTGGCCCCCACGGGATCCAAGCCGTAATATATCCCATTTTTAAGGTTGAGAATCGCTACTTCCCCGGCCAGGTCACAATATACTTGATCTTTCACGGCCACAATTATTGAATGATTTAAAACCTTCTTCGCCATCTTTTAATCCTTTCCCTCCGAAATTATCTTCAATTTAATCATTGTTAGTCAAATAAAATATTCGGGGTCTTCACTGCCGACCGAGTTTTCGAAGCGGCTATCACGACTTCGAGTAGGGTTTTCCCCGGCCGCGGATCGTACCTTGTGATGGCCGCTTCGTGCGCTTGCGTTCCCATTTGACGCCATGTATCCCGTGCTTGCCAGGCGCGCTCCAACGCGGAAGTATAATAGCCGGGCGCAGGCGCCTCGGCCACGAATCCCGTCTGAGGTTCTTGAACCCATTCTCTAACTCCGCCCACATCGGTCACAACGCTCGGGCGTCCGCACAGCATAGCTTCCACAAGCGCCAAAGGAGCCGACTCTGAACGAGAAGGCAGCACCAGAAGATGATGCTGAGACCAGAGCGCCCGGATGTCCTCAATATGGCCGAGAAAATCAATCCGGTCCGCTAGGCCGTAGTACCTGGCCAATTCTCTGAGATATTCTTCGTCCGGTCCCTTCCCGCAGAGGGATAACCGCCATTCTCGGTTTAGCCATTGCTTAGAGTATAACGACTTCAGCAGTAAGTCCTGCCCCTTCGTGCCGACCTCGAGCCTGGCTAGATTCGCAAACCGCAGCGGCTTCTGCTCAGGCCATGCTATCGAACTCAGATCAGGGAGGTTCACTGGGTTTCGCAACACCAGAATTCCGGGAATCGGACAGGCCAACTGGCGTTCCATGGTTTCCAAAGAAGCTTTAGCTACCACTGCTAATCGCGACGCCCGGCTGAGGAATTGAATGGCCTTTGCTCGATCCGCGGCAAGCGACGGTCCGGTATCAGCAGCGAAGTGACTTATAATCACGTACGGCACTCTTGTGCGTTCTAGCAAGAACAGTAATTCCTTATAGATCAGAGCGTCATATAACCCGCCTTGATTTATTAGGACGACATCCGGCCCAGACTCAAAGAAAGAGCGGAAACTGGAGAAGACACGATAAGCGGAGTTTTGAAATATGGGTGCAATCTTGTATTTCTCCAGGATTCTGATTAGGCGATCTTTATACTTCCATGTCCTTCGCAGCGGGTAGCGAAAAAATACTCTTGCACCTCGCCGCTGCAACGCCAAAATGGGATCTGGAGTCTTCGGCCAGCCGGTAACTGAAATGAGCACTTCATGATCCTGGCCGAGCGCGGCGTAAGCCATCGCCGCCCAGAGTTCCTCGCCCCCGGTCCAGGCAAAATCAAATAGCGTTGATACAATCCCGATCTTCATCTCGCTGCTTTCACGATCCCGGACATGGTCCATCAAGCCTGTCCGTATCTTGCATCATTCTTGGCACGGCCATATATTAGATTAATCTTTCCAAAGGCGTTGCGGTTCATACGAAAGCGTCTCAGGGTATATCGCTCCGGGGAACCGCGCTTGTATTTTCGGCGGGAAGATGTGTGTTATGAGAAAAGGAAATTCTTTCCCCCCGAGAGTCCGCCGAATCCGTTACAACATATTATCGTCCTGCCCTTTATACGTTTTGCCTCCATCGCTCATAATAACAATTGAATCATAACTCAACATTTCATAGAATTCAAAGCTGGGTTTCAGCAAACCATCAGTAAGATCATGAGTCCTATCAAAGAATGAGCAAGAAACCGAAAATCGCCTATTTAGGGATTAAGGGATTGCCCGCCAAGGGGGGAGCAGAACGTGTTGTTGAGGGCCTGGTTTCGTATTTAAATCACGATTATGATTTATATGTCTATTGCAGCAGATTCTACTCGAGAGATTTTGTTTCAAAGAGCGCACATTTGATCAAGATCAGACATTTGCCTGGAAAATATCTACATTCTTCTACGCTCTACTTATTGTCGGCAATCCACGTCCTTTTCAGCGGCCGCTATGATTTAATTCATATCCACAATTCCGACGCGGGCTTTATTGTGCCGCTTCTTCGCCTTAGATATAGGACTGTCTTAGGAACCTGCCACGGTTACCCGTATAAAATGGCGAAGTGGGGGAAGAAGGCAAAGCTATTTTTAAGGATTTCCGAATGCTTATTCATAAGATTTTCTTTTGCCGTAACCTGCGTATCAAAGACAATTTCCAATGAATTGCGATCAAAATATGGGGGGAAAATAACTTTTATCCCGAATGGGATTGAGCAGATAGAACGTCTCCCTTCCCCTGCAAGAAATCATAATTATGACTATCTCCCCAATAAAGATTTTATCTGCTTCGCAGCAGGAAGGATAGATCCGACAAAAGGCTGTCACATTTTATTAAAAGCACTCTCAAAAATAAAAACAGAAACCAAGTGTGTCATTATCGGAGATTTTAGCCAGAATCCTGAATATTCGAAGGCGCTGTTCCGCATGGCCAGCCAAGACCAAGTTACCTTTCTGCCTTTTATCGAGGATAGATACGAATTATTCGAAATTATACGAAAATCCAAAATATTCGTTTTCCCCTCGGCGGCCGAGGCGATGTCCGTGATGTTGCTTGAAGTTGCGGCCATCGGGATACCAATCATTTGCAGCGATATTTCCGAGAATAAGGACGTATTGGAAGAACACGCAGTTTATTTTAAGACGGACGATTCCCTTGATCTTGCCAAAAAAATCGATTTTGTATTCGCCAATGATGCGATCCACCTAGACAACGCCCAAAAAACAAAAAGCTGGCTTCTCGAAACATATAATTGGCTCACGGTTTCTCGAAGCTATGCAAGTTTGTATGATTCTATTATTCGAAAATGATAGCAAGTCAGGGGATCGCGCTTCAGGAAGCAGTGGCTTGCCTCGTCAGGGAAAAGATTTACCAAATACAGCGTACTATATACTAATAGTTCGGCAAGAAGAGGAGGCGCCGATGCTTACGAAGATATTTGTCCGCAGTGCATTCGGCGTTGCAGCGTTGCTTCTGATTTTCCATGCAGCGACGTTCCTTCGGTTCACTATTGACGATGCTTTCATCACTTTCACCTACACTAAAAACCTTATCGAGGGAAAGGGACTTGTGTTTGCAGCTGGTCAACATGTTGAGGCCACCTCATCCATGCTCTGGGCAATTCTCCTTCTTCCCTTTGAAGCCATCTTCAAGGAAGGCGCAGTCATAGGGTCGAAAGTCCTCGGCATGCTTTGCGTGCTTAGCACGGCAATCGTGGGCAGTCTTCTTGTTCGGGAACTCTCAGGCTCCAACCGAAACCCCAGCCTTGCCTGTCTGTTGTTCAGCTTTCTGCTCGCGGGTGCCTCTCCTTTCGTAGTTTGGGCAGTATATGGGATGGAGAACGGCCTTGTCGCCCTAATTTTGACCGCCTCAGTACTGCTTTTCCTGAGAGAGTGCCGTAACGGACATGGGGCGGCATCGGCCTTTGTCATCTTTCTGTTAGAGACAGTTCGACCAGAGGGATTCATATACCTCCCGGCATTTGCAGGCTTTCGTCTGTTGTTCGTCAAGGGTTCAGACGGAAGAGCCCCTATCAAGTGTGGTTCGCCATTCTTGGCTCCTGCCTGATTTGTTATGAAGCATTCGGGCTGGCATACTTCGGACATTTTCTGCCCAATACGGTAACGGCCAAAGTCAGTGGTATCCTAAAATCCGCCCATTTTTATAACTAGGCTCGCAACTCTATTATTTTCAATTGACACGAAAAGAATAATAGTTATAATTATTACTATGTCATATAGATTCGAACAGACCATCCGCGGCCATGTCTATGTCTACGAGATCGAGAGCTTCTGGGATCCAGAAAAGAAGCAGCCTCGTCAGCGAAGACGATACCTCGGGAAAAAAGATCCGGACACCGGCGAGATCCGTTCTCCCTTCCGCGGGATCGTGCCTCGTGCCGTCCGCGACTTCGGCCATCTTCATTTGGTCACCCACCTCGTCGAACGTCTCGGTCTCGGGCCTCTGGTCCGGACCGTTTGGCCGGATAAGGCCGCGGAGATCCTTTTTCTGGCCCTCTTTCAAGTCCTCGAGGCCAGACCGCTTTATCTCGCCCGACCGTGGGCCGAAAGCGCGGAGGTCGATCCGACCTTGGATCTTTCCTCCCAGAGAATCAGCCGGCTCATGGAAGAGCTGGGACGAGAGGAAGACCGGAGACTTCGTTTTCTCAGATCTTGGGTGGAGAAGCAGGGGGACATTCGGGGGATCTTTTTCGACATCACCTCGTTGTCCTCGTATTCGAAACTCATCGAGGAGATCGAATGGGGCTATAACCGGGACAGCGACAACCTTCCCCAAATCAACCTGGGAATGATCGTCGGCCAGCCCTCCGAGCTTCCCCTGGCTTACCGGGTCTATCCGGGAAGCATCGCCGACGTCACGACCTTGAAGAATATCTTGCGCCTGATGGAGGAGTGGGGAGTCAGGGACGTCACCGTGGTCCTGGACCGGGGCTTCTACAGCGCCGCCAACCTCCAGGAAATGGCCGATGACCACCTCCATTTCATTATCCCTCTGTCGTTTGCGACCAAAATCGCCTCGGGTCTTCTGGCCGCGAATCTGCGAGAGCTTCAGTCGCCGCTTTCGGCCTTCTATTCCAAGGGGCGGCCGATGTTCTATGTTCGCCAGGCCATCGCCATCGGCGAGACCGAGGTCGAGGCGCATCTGTATCATGACGAACGCCGGAAGGCCGAGGAGATGGACCATCTCCTGCGGCGGCTGGTGGAGATCGAAACCCAGGTTGAGACGAAAGAGTTCTGGAACGTCGCGGCGGTGGAGGAACATCTGGAATCCGTGTTCCGGGGCAGCCGGAGCCTGTACGAGATCGAGGGCCAGAGGCCCCGTTTCCGACTCAGCCGCCGGCCCAAGGCCATCTCGCGGCTGATGAACCGAATGGGCAAGACGATCCTTCTGACCAACGACAAGACCATCGAACGAGACGACATTTTAATGTTCTATCGTCGGAAGGACGTCGTCGAGAAGATGTTCGACGTCATCAAGAATGAGCTCGAAAACGGGAAGCTCAGGGTCAGTTCGCGGGAGGCGATGGAAGGACGGCTGTTTTTGACATACCTCTCGCTGATTATCCATTCGGCCCTCAGCCGGATCATGAAAGAACAAGATCTCTTCAAGAGTTTTACGATGGCAGAAGTTTTCGCCGATCTCAAAAAACTCCGGATTGTGACGCTGACGAGTGGCCGGACCATGCTGACTGAAATCACCAAGAGACAGCGAATGTTGTTTCAGAAGTTCGACGTGCCTTTACCGGTTGCCTAGTTATAAAACAGTGCGGATTTTAGGTAGGATTTCTACCCCGCCCAGGAAGAGATTCCGGTCCTGTCCCTCGTCGGGGAGATAAAGATCGTTCAGGAATTCCACGCTGAGCTCGTGTTCACCGGGCTCGCACTTCGCCGGATGAAAAACGAGGTCCACCCAGCCCTCTCCTTCGAGTATCGTGTCTCCGATCAGTCGATTGTCGAACCTCACGTGAAGGTGGGGCCCGACGCCGCGCGCCGGAGTCCCCCGGACATGCAGGCGGACAGCAACGGAGGATGACGATGCCCTGAAACGCAGGCGGCTCGTTCCGTTCGTGATGAGTTCTGAGCCAAAAGACCCCTCCCATGACGCAGCGGAGAGCGTCTGGATTTCCCGACTCTTCCGCTCGGTCGCAAGCTCGGAGGGGACGCGGAACCAGGCTTCCCCGAGGGCGACGCCGATCGACCGCGGGTCCCGAACGTCGGTCATCTCCCCGGGCTTCCAAGTCCGGCTGATATCAAACATAAAAAAGAGCTGGTCGTGGGGAGAAGCCTGGGTGGGGCATTCGAAATTCATCCAGCCCGGATGCTGAAAGGCGACATCTTGAATAAGCCGGCGCATTCTGAAATGACGATCGGTTCGAAAAACGCGGACGTGAACGGGGTTTCGTTCGACGTCGGGGTGTGAGACTTGCATCGGGATGACCATCGTCGGGCTCAAGTTCCGGATACTGAAACCGGCCGATCGCCGAGTCCAGCGGAAGACAACCCCCCGCGAGTCCGTTTCTTTTTCATACAGACCGAAGTCACTCTCTTGGCCTGCCGCTTCGGCCCGGACGACGGGGGAGAGGCTTCGGGCGGAATTCCAAAAATGGATGCCGGTGTAGGACACGAGGAGGGCGAATACCAGAAATTTCGTGGCCGGGCGCCGATTCAGATGATTGGGCTTCTCGCCTCCGGCCTCGGGCCGGGCAAGGGCTAAAGCAACCAGGACCCAGAATAAATACGTGATCTCCGGATTCCCGATATAAGTATGGAAGACGAAGCCCGCAAAGAGGGCCGCGATCCCCCCCGCTGCCCCCGTGAAGATCCAGCGTTCGCTTCCGTTCTGTCCGGGATGCCTCCGGGATTTCTTGAGTCCGCGGAAAAGTTCGAACCACAGCCAGAGGAGAATTCCCAGGCCAATGAACCCTGTTTCCGATCCGACTTGGAGCGCGTAATTGAGGGCGGAATCCGTAGAACTCGCCTGAATACCCATTCGGGCGAAGGTATCGGGCAGCTCGATGATATAGGCTCCGACTCCGACGCCGGTGAACGGATAGGTCCGCATCATGAGCGCCGCCGCCCGCCACAGTTGAAGTCGGAAGTTGGCGATGCGGCTTATGGACGCGGCGTCAGTGAGAGCTCCGACATCCTGGCGGATCCTTTGAGGGAGACTTCCCGGTCCGATGAACAGGCCCGCGACGATCATCACAAGGATCAGCAAAGCCGCAACTGCGGCCGCTTTCATCGGCCAGCGTCGGTCTTCGGGTCCGGCCTCGATAACCGCAAGCACGGAGAGCGTTCCCAGTGAAACGGCAATGGCTATCAGGCTGGACCGGGAGCCGATGAAAGGCAGGAGAATGAGGGAAAGCCCAATGGCTGCCCCAAAGAATAGGCGCATCCGTCCTCGCAGGGAGATCATGGCCGAAAGGAAGAGCGGCAGACAAACGGCCACCTGCGAACCCAGCGCGTTGGGGTCGGTAAACGTGGCGTTGATCCGGTGGAGGCCGATCCAATAAGGCGTATTGCCGAGCTTCGGCGCGAAGAAGGCTTGAACAGCCCCGAACAGAAGGGCGATAAATGTCCCGGCAGAGATCAAGACGATCAACGGTTTCCTCCACTCCGGGGACCTGAGGGTCCGGAAGGCTATCCCGAACACGAGAATCCCGGTGAGGTAGTTCAGGGAGGTGAAGACACTGCTCATCAGCGCGCCGCCGGCCCTGACTCCCGTCGCGTTAACCTGAACGTCGTGGTAGCTCCGGGACAGGACGGGGACGAAATCTGTGTACCGCCAGAAGGTTATGAGCGCGGAGATCACAAGGAGTAAGGCCCACGCGAAAAGAGGTCTCCGGAGGAAGCCGGGGAAGCGAAGGCCGTCTGCCATGAAAAAAGCGCCGTGGAGGAGCCAACCTCCGCCCAGGACGAGCCCCGCAACGAGCGCGGTCGGGGCAATAGGGATAGCGCCGGAAAGGCCAAAAAAATAGGGGAGGCTGTTGATCAAAGGAAGGAAGAGGATGAAAAGCCCGAAGCCCCATTCGAGGCGCACGGCCGTCACGATCAGCAGGGCAACGAGCGCGGGAATGAGGACAACTTGGAAGGCGGGAACTAATGGGACATATTTATAATAAAACGCGACGAATCCGGCGGCCCAGAGAAGGACTCCGACCGAATACCATAAGCGTCTTTTTTCGCCGTCCACAGTAGAGGATTATTATAAGGGAACAACCCGGTTCCGGCAACCCTTGGAGAGGAGATCGTCAAAGATCAGGGGGCTGTGAACTCGGCCATGTTCACGGCGGCTCCAGAGGCGAGGCTCGTTTGGGCGGCCGCCAGAACCGCGTCGACCGCAACGGCCTGCTCGAGGGTCACCGGCGGCGGCAGATCCTCCTTCACGGCCCGCAGGAAGTCGCGAAAGAAGGGGGCAAAAGTGCCCATGGGTCCATGGAAAAACGACCGGTCGAGAATCCGCCGGGCGAGGCTTTTCCATTCTCCCGCGGTTTTGCGGAGGCTGTCCAGGGGCGTGAACGTTCCGTGGTATTCCAGGAAAACATCTTCTTTGACGTCAAGCCGGATATGACCTCCCGTGCCGTGAAGGTCAACGGCCAGTTGGCTGGTCCCGGTAAGCCAAGAGAAATCCATCGACCCTACAGCGCCGTTCTCGAACTCGACGAGCATCTGAGCGTAAGTCAGAAAATCCATTTGGCGGGAAAATGAACCGGTCATGGCGAAGACTCGGCTGGGCCCGGACCCGTTGAGCCAGAGCATCAAGTCCACGAGATGGGGAGTGAAGTCGGCCAGCACGCCTCCCGGGCCATAAGGCCAGCGGCTTCTCGTCCACGAATTGGGAACTTTGGCCAGGGCGAGGCCGCTCAAGGACACGATCTGACCGAGACGGCCGGCGTCGATCAGCGACTTGACCCGGCGGACCGAGGGAAAGTACCGGTAATTGAAGAGGACGCTGATCTTTCTTCGTTTCCCTTTCGCCGCGCGGGCGATCTCTCGTGCCTGTTCGTACGAGGAGGACAGAGGTTTCTCGACGAGAACGTGCTTTTCGCTTTCGATGGCCCCGGCGAGGATCTCGAAATGGGTCGGCGTAGGCGTGGCGATATCGATAATCTCCAGGTTTGGGTCATCGAGAAGCTCCCGGAAATTCTGGGTCAGCCGCGGAATGCCGAATTCGGCGGCGACGCGCCGCGCGGTGGCCAGATCGATGTCGGCAATGGCGGCAACGCGGACGCCTGGTATTCGCGTCCAGGCGGGGAGATGGCCCCGCCGAACGATCGCCCCCGCGCCTATAATTCCGACGTTCACAACTCCGCGCCCTTCCGCCGTGACTTATTCATTGTCCTCTTCTTGATGGCACTGCCTACGGTAAAAATCCTCATCTGCCAGGGACTCATCAGAAAATCCGTGTCCCCCGGCGGGTCGCCGACGCGCTCGAAGCGCGTGGATCCCAGGCCGCGCGCCTTGGCTTTGCGGATATGGGCGATCGATGACGGCCGCAAACCCATGACCTCAGCGCAACACGAATCTACGGCGACGAGGTCGCGTCCCGAGATGACGAGACCGGCGGGAATGGGGATGCCGAACGCCGGGCCCTGGACGCCGCCCATGGCAACGATCCCGTCGACGATGGCGAAATCGGGTCGGAGCGCCTGGTTGACATCAACGACGACGTCATGAATCCGGGGATGATGCCGATTTTTATCCAGGTCCGGGAGGCAGCCGAACTGGTTCTTGAGGCTGGCCGTGATCTTCGTCAGGAGATTAGTTTTGAGCTTAGCCAGGGATATGAAGTAAGAGCCCTGGGCGAGCGTCGCAGGGATTGAAATCTCTTTGAGCGCGGCGCCGTCGATCTTCGTCGGCACAAGCCCGTCCCGGGAGAGGTTGACGAACCGGGCGTTCCACTTATTCAGGACCGGAAGGATCCCGAACCAGCGGATGAACTCATCGGCCAGGACGACCAGAGAGTCACTCTCGACGACGGTAATGGACAAGTCGGCGTGTCGCTCACGCAGGTAACCCAGCAGGGCGTCCAAAAAACGGGGATGGGTGACGGCGCCCGTCTCGGGCGTCCGGGCGTCGCAGAGGTTAATCTTGATGACGACGGTCCTATTCTTCGCGGCGGGATCGGGTGCCTCTCCAAGCGCGAATACGCGGTCCATCTGAGAAACGAGACGCTCGTAGTCTGTTTTCACGAGGGCCACACGAGGCCGGGTTGATTTCATCGCTTTGTCCATCAAAGTCCGTGTCGTTTCTTGAGCTCCCCTCTCGGCGATGCTCTTTTGCCCGCTGTCTCAAAGGATTATTAAAAATGATTGAACGGTGTTTTATACCAGATTCCCCGAATGATTTCAACGGTTTTCCGTGAAACGAGGTTTCCTCTCGCTCTCTTTTCCTATAGAATGTCGGCCATGAATCCACGTGACGGCCGCCGATTTTCAATATTCGGAATGGAAATTCGACTATACCATGGGGAGAATGACCCGGGGTGCGGGTCGTGATTCGTCAAGAAAAAAAGGAGATGAGAAGATGAAGAAGATTTTGACCGCATTCGGGCTGATATTTTTATCGATCGCCTTCGGAGCGACCGGCATGAAAGGCCTGCATACGGCGATGTCGGACGGACGGATCATACCGCTCGGGCTGTCGTTCGTGGGGACGGCGCCCGTCAACATTTCCAATTCGGCTGCCGATTCTTTTTTCGGGTATCCGGATTTTCAGGCCAATGACGGCAAAGCGATGAGCGACAAGCTTCTCGGAGTGGACCAAAACGGCGCGGCCTATGTTGTCTGGTACGAGTGGACCTATCCCCGGCAGCTCTATTTTGCGACGAATAAATCCGGCGCCTGGTCCACTCCTCAGTCTCTCGGCAGCATGCTCTACGATATGGAGGAGGCCGGATACCCGAATCTGGCCGTCACGACGTCGGGTAACTGCTACCTGAACTATCATGATAGCTGGAACCTCGATCCCAGCTTATCGTACGAGATTCTGTCCAAGTCTTACGAGAACGGCGCGTGGGGCCCAACCACGGATATCAGCAACACGCCAGGCGCCTCGATTTATTGTGGGAATGCCATCAACCCGGTCGATAATTATTTGTACGTCGTCTGGACTGAGCTGAGGGTCGATTATGTTTACACGATCAATTTGAGATACAGGAGCCCGTCGGGAGTCTGGTCGGCGGTCCAAGAGCTGCCGACTGATAAAATTACGGGAGGACATTTCCCTCAAATTTTCATCGACGGAACCGGAACGGCGCATCTCGTATGGGGATACATCCACGGCCGGACTCTCTGGTACTCAAAGAATCCGACTCCCCAGAATCCCAACACCTGGACTCCGCGCCTCCAGGTCAAATGGGACGCCGGCAATGAATGGGCCTATCCCAAAGTGGTGGCCGACAACGCCGGGAACGCTTATGTCGCGTGGATCAACGGGGGCGCGGATTATCCCCAGCCGAGGCCGCCCGCCGAGATTTATATGCGCAAAATCAGCAACGGCGCGCTAGTGGGCGACGAAATCAACATTTCGAACAGCCCGAACGCGGACTCCCAGGAGCATGATGTCGCCATCAACCGGACGACCGGCGATCTCCTCGTAGCCTGGACGGAGAACCATGACATCTACTTGAACGCCCGCGTTGGAGGAGTCTGGACCGGGCCCTCAAACGTCACCAACAGCGCGGCCGACACCATGCAGCCGAGTGTGGCCATAAGCCCGACCGGCTCGGGCCATCTCGTCTACTCGGAAAAAGTCGGGAACAATTACGAGATCATGTACATGAGCCTCCAGTCCGGCATCCTCGTGACGTCGCCCAACGGCGG
>Ga0315282_10012351_pt1 | contig 13076 bp, 7 predicted proteins | sample YL17G07_20_MG_FD_203693 | JGI IMG/M metagenome (GOLD analysis project Ga0315282, IMG submission 203693) | Sediment microbial communities from Yellowstone Lake, YNP, Wyoming, USA - YL17G07_20 | ecosystem: Environmental > Aquatic > Freshwater > Lake > Sediment | place: USA: Wyoming | collected...
AGGCGTATTCCCTCCTATCCTTTTATTCTTTCTTTCTTACTGGAAGGATACGCCTTTTTCTATCCCGGCGTCACCAATTTCCACACCTTTTGATATTAGCTCCTACACCGCACTGCACTACACTCTTCTTTGTGGATAGAAGAAGTGAGATTCAAATGAGGATAATAATACTCATATTGATACTGGTCGCCGTCGTAATATCAGCTGGTGCGTGTACTGCCTCACCCACACCGCTGTCGCCAGTGCCAACACCACTGCCGGCCCAGGCGGTGCCTCCACCTCCTATTGAAGAATCACTTCAGCAGCCCATAATTACTAATAATTCAGTAGAGCTTTGCCTGAATAGTAGATATTCCGAGCATAGCCTTACCGGTACTGCCAGCAATCAGCAAATAGCCAATATTCTATGGGCTGCCGGGAAGGCCCCGGTCGCCGGGACATACCGGGATATTTATGTTTCTACACCCAGCGGGGAATACTCATACAAACCGGGCACACATTCGCTCAGCCGACATTCAGACCAGCGCGTGACCGGCGGCGCTTTTGTGATTAACTGCGAAAGTGCGTTTGCCTTTGATACTGGCATCGCTTATATGCTGGCAATGCTCTCGTCCGTCTCTTTGTGGAAAAACAGCGAATCTTCAGTGGCGAACTGCCCAAAACAGTCGAGTTTGTATTTTGGAGTACAGGAGGTCAGGGGATTAACATCCGAGTTAGTAGCCCACTCATCTGTACCACAAGGCGACCCCGGATGGCTGCCAGACCCATCAACCAACGGACAGAACAAACTCGAAGAGGTACTGGTTAATTTGAAGTATGTCAGTGAATTTTCCCCGGAAAACTTAACACTCCAGCAGATATCCCAGCTATTATGGGCAGGATACGGCTGTACTCCTCATGTAGCCGAACTCGGGGGCAGGAAAGGTTTGACGGTCCCTTCAGCCATGGCCGAATATTATCTCACCGGAACAATCTATCTGGTCAGCGAGAAGGGCGTTTATCGCTACCACAATAGAAATCCCGGCACAGACCTGACCACCCGAGACCATAGAATCGAACCGATAAAGCCCGACGACATTAGAGATAACCTGCGAGCCGCTGTCAGCGGTATGCCTCAGGCGCCCTGCTATATAATCATCTGTCTGGGAGCAAAAGCCGCCAGGGGTACCGAGCAGGTGAAGAACTGGGCGCTCCTGGAATCGGGGTTTGTTGCCGCTAATGTACTCGTCCAGGCATCGGCAATAGGTTTGGTATGTTACTTCGAGGCCACTCTAACCTCTGATAAGCAAACAAGCATTCAAAGAGTTACTGGTATACCTTCTTCAGATACACCTCAGGTGATTATCAGCATAGGCAGCGTGACCAAATAAGAATAGCCACCAATACCTGGTAACTTTTATTCTATCATCAGTTATCTCCTTTTGGTTTCTAGATTCGGCGGTTAATGCCAGATATTTGACAATTATAGAGTTCACGATTAAACTACAATCAAAAAGAGAAGCCAGTAGTTATTGCATCCAGAATGATATTGGGGAAATTTTCAAGTAAAGGAGGGGGTAAATTATGGCTTGATGACGAGTTTAAAAAGGATATTAATAAGGATATTAATATATTATATCAAGGAGGTATCAATAAAAATGAAAAAGCTCTTGTTAATTTCTATTGCCGTTGTCATGGTGGGTATGTTAATTTTCAGCGGTTGTGCTAAAGAAGAAGCGGCGCCAGCGCCTGCACCGGCACCAGCTGCCCCGGCACCGGCAGCCCCGAAACCGGCAGCGCCAGCACCAGCCGCCCCGGCACCAGCCGCCCCGACACCTGCCGCCCCGGCACCGGCAGCCGGTCAACCGGTTAAAGGCGGCACCCTTAAGTGCGTGACAGGCGCTATTCCCAAGAACCTCGGTTACCCACCGGAGAAAGCACCAGCGGATAACTATTTAATGCTTCCCGTCCTGGAAAGGCTGTGCGAGTGGGATACCAAGGGGAATCAAATCCCGGTACTGGCTGAGTCATGGGAAGGCGACCCACAGGCATTGACGGTCACCTGGCACCTGAGGAAGGGCGTCAAATTTACAGATGGAACGGACTGGAATGCCGAGGCGCTCCGATGGAACTTCCAGATGGGGATTGATAACAACCGGCTCACCGATGGCCAATATGTCAAGTCCCTGGAGGTTGTCGATACCTATACTCTCAAGATGAATGTCACGAAATTTAACTGGTTGATGTTCGAAAATTACGGGTGGGTCACGCCAATCTCGCCGACCGCCTTCGAAAAGGCCGGCGGTGGCGACATTGAAAAAAGCAAGGATTGGGCTCGCCTGAACGCAGTAGGAACCGGTGCCTTCACGGTATCCGAATTTCAAAGGGATGACCATATCACCTTTGTGAAGAATCCGAACTACTGGCGACCGGGTATGCCGTACCTGGACAAAATTATTCTCCGCCAGATACCTGACCCCATGATAGCCGCGGCCTCGGTAGAAGCCGGAGAAGTGGACAGTTGGAATGACGTTGCTTCGGTGGAGAATATACTGAATTTGCAGAAAAAAGGGCTGAAGATAAACTGGGGCCCCGGCATGTTCAACTTGATAGCTTTCAACTCCTCTGACCCCAATTCAATATTTGCTAATAAAAAAGTACGCGAGGCTGTCGAATACGCCCTTGACCGCCCGGCCATTGCCGGAATGCTGGGGCAGGGTCTATACGAACCCCTGCAACAGATGGCAGGCAAGAACTGGCCCGGCTATGTCGAAGGGTATAACCCCAGGCCCTATAATCCGGCCAAAGCCAAGCAGTTATTAGCCGATGCGGGTTACCCCAGCGGTTTTAAGACCACACTTCTTTGCACATCAACAGCACAGGATGCCGTCGCCGCTATTCAATCGTACCTGGGCGCTGTAGGCATTACTATTGTACCGGATGTTGCCGATATAGGCAGATACTTCGGCTCCGTTTTCGGCACGGGATGGAAAGATATGGTGCTCACTGCTTCCGGCATCAATCCGGATGCTACCGATATTTTCATCCACTTCGGCCCCAGCCCGATGACGTTCCGGACCGGCAATATCTGGAAATCGCCGGAATTCCTGGCTAAATGCAACGATGCCCTGAATCCCAAGTACAAGGATGCCGCCGAGGCAATGGCCGATATAAAAGCAGCCATAAAAATAGGCGGTGACGATGCCATGATTGTACCGCTCTGGAGAACATGTAACGTGGCAATAATGCAGCCCAAAGTTCATAGTGACTACTTCCTGATTCACGGCGTCATCTGGACCCCGTGGGACGACTGGATGGAAAAATAGTAGCCGTCTAAAGTAAGCAGGCTGGGTGATTTACTCTCGTCTCCAAAAACGGTGCGGGGTAAATCACCCGGTTTGAAAAAACGCAATATCGCTTAACAGCCGAACTTGCAGGATATTTTATAGATACCTGCGAAGTCTCGGGAGGGTGCAAATTTAAATTTGAAATAGAAGGCTCCCTCATGTTAACAAAGGTTTGATATGACGACATACATTATCCGGCGGTTATTGCAGGCATTAATCGTTCTTGTTCTGGTTACTTTGTTAGTCTTTTTTATCATGCGTCTTCTGCCCGGAGACCCGTTGATAATTTATGTTGCTCAGAGTGCACAGATAGAAGCTATGCCGCCGGAAATGATCGAGCAACTCCGGCATGAGTTCGGCCTGGATAAACCGGTAATGGTGCAATATTTCAACTGGATGGGAAACATTTTCCGGGGAGACTTCGGAAAGTCTATATTTTATCACGAGAAAGTAAGCACGCTCATGCGGGAGCGCTTCCCCGTCACCCTTCATCTGGGCGTGGTCGCGTTTATTGTTGGTGCCGTTCTTGGCGTTCTGGCAGGGTTGCTCGCGGCGATAAGAAGGGGCAAATGGGCAGATAAAATCGTCACACCCCTCACCTATGTTGGCATCACCATACCTGTTTTCTGGCTGGGGATATTAATGATATACGCTTTTGGCCTTAAACTCCACTGGCTGCCTATCTCCGGCTATACCTCTCCGTTTAAGGATTTCTGGCTGAACAGCAGGCAAATCGTTATGCCTGTTATTTGCCTGGCTGTTTTCAGTGTAGCGGCTAACGCCCGCCAGATGCGGTCGTCTATGCTCGAGGTTGTCCGCCAGGATTACATTCGGACTGCCTGGTCCAAGGGCTTACGCGAGCGTCGGGTAATACTTGCCCACGCGATTAAAAACAGCCTCATTCCGGTAATTACATTGATGGGCATCGGTGTCGGTATGATATTCGGTGGTTCGGTGCTTGTAGAGACTGTTTTTGCCATTCCTGGCGTCGGCCGTTTGCTGGTCTCCAGTATTTTTGGACAGGATTATGTGGTCGTACAATCGATTACTTTTGTCATCGCCACGATAGTGCTGGTGGTCAATCTGCTCGTCGATGTATCCTATGGCTGGTTTGACCCCAGGATAAGGTACGGCTAGGAGAATATATATTATGGCAGAGAGTCGTATTACTGCCTCCGATTTTTCAGAGCTCCCGCCCCGCGTCAGCGAGTGGCGGCGCTTTCGGAGGGTATTTTTTTCACGCGGAATAGTCGTCTTTGGACTTGTCGTGTTGTTGTTGCTGCTGTTTACCGCTATCTTCGCCGCCTGGCTGGCGCCGTATGACCCCTATAAACCGGTTCCAGATAAGTCCCTGGCTCAACCCGGTAAAGAGCACCTCCTCGGCTGCGACCTCCTCGGCCGGGATACGCTGAGCCGTCTTATCTACGGCTCGAGGACGGCGCTGATGGTGGGCTTCATATCCGTAGGGGTAGCCTCCGTTATCGGTATTCCGCTGGGAATAATCGCCGGCTACTCCGGAGGATTTGCCAATATCATCATTATGAGGATTATGGACGCGCTGATGTGTTTCCCGATGCTTTTACTTTCGCTTGTCATCGCGGCTGTCCTAGGCAATGGCATCCATAACGTTATTATCGCCCTGAGTGTTGCCACCATACCCGGATACGCCAGGGTAACGCACGGTGTAACGCTCAGTATCAAAGAGAACGACTACATCATGGCGCAATGGGCAATGGGCTCGGGCTACGTACGTACCATGTTCACGCATATTCTGCCCAATGCCTTCCCGCCTCTCATCGTGCTGATGACCATGCAGCTGGGCAATCTTATACTGGCCGAGGCCGGGCTCAGCTTTCTCGGCATCGGCATCACGCCGCCGGGCGCCGCCTGGGGTGCCATGGTCAACGACGGCTACCGGTATTTGCTTAGAAGCCCGGTACTGTCCTTCGCGCCTGGCCTGGCTATCATGCTGGTAGTGTTTGCCTTCAACATGGTGGGCGATGGCCTCAGAGATGCCCTCGACCCCAGGCTTAGAGGCCTGCTATAGTAATAAAGAACACAATCCGACGTATTGAGATTGCCGAAAAAGTGGTTCAGGACACTTCTTGCTGAGGTTTGAAGTGTTCCCCCAGCCTCGAAAGTCTCTGGGAAATAGACGATACAGGGAGTTAATTAAGACTTTTTCGGCACTCTCGTATTGTGACCCCCAGTTCCAAGTACGTATAATTCTCTACATGCTCAAAATAGTTATGTCTGAGCTTTTACGTGAGCAGGGACACCTGGTTTCGGCCTTTATGGCGGGCAGGTCATCATCGCCTCCATTGATGATAGCAGGGCCAGGGGGAGATATGAAGAAAGCAAGAAGGCCTTCTTTAGCAGTTGACAGTTCTACAGAAAACAATTACTGTATGAAGCGAGACTATTAAATAGCTCTAAAGTAATGTGATATGTCAATATTTTGAGGTGGTGAAAAATGGCTAGAAAAAACATAGGGCTTCCCGAAGAAGAAAAAACAACTCACCTGGCAAAACTGCTCATGAAACCGCTACCTCAAATTCTGGATGAAATGGAGAGCAGCGTTAGAGCCGCTGTTGAAGCTGCCAGAGTCGCTGAGGAAGCAGGGAAAGCCGCTAGAGAGGCTGCTGAGCTGGCCACCAAGGCATCAACGCAAGCAACCCGTAAAGCCGAAGAAACTCGCCAAGCCGGAGAAAAATCTATTGATGGCGCTAATAGAACCGTGGCGGAAACGGTAGCTAGAGCTGAAGCCGCAGTGAAGGTTTCAAAAGAGGAAGCGACAGAAGCAGTGAAAAAAGCTGCCGAGGCCGTAAAGCAGGCTAAGGAAGCCTCTGAAGCTTCAGCTAAGGCGTCCAGGGAGGCAGCCGCCGAAGCGGGAAATAGGGCTGCCGAGGCCGTAAAGCAGGCTAAAGAAGCCATTGAAGCCGCGGCTAAGGCGTCCAGGGAGGCAGCCGCCGAAGCAGGAAATAGAGCTGCCGAGGCCATTAAGCAGGCTAAAGAAGCCACTGAAGCTTCGGCTAAGGCGTCCAGGGAGGCAGCTGCCGAAGCAGGGAAGAAGGCTGCCGAGGCCATAAAACAGGCTAAAGAAGCCACTGAAGCCTCAGCGAAGTCGTCCAAAGAAGCAGAGAAAAGGATAGCTGAAGCCATTGCCAGGGCTCTGGAGGCAGTTGAAAAAGCTGTCCAAAAGGCTGAAGAGGTAGCCCTGGCAGCTAATAAAGTAGCCGAGGACGCAGCAAGAAGGGCTGAGGAAGTCAGCGCCAGAGCTTTAGAGGCAGCTGAAAAAGCCACCAAAAAAGCGGAAGAGGTAGATTTAGCAGCCAAGAAAGCAGCCGAGGACGCAGCCAGCAGGGCTGAGGAAGCCAGTGCCAGAGCTTTAGAAGCAGCCGAAAAAGCTACCCAAAAAGCGCTTGAGGTAGATTTGGCAGCCAGGAAAGTAGCCGAGGACGCAGCCCGCAGGGCTGAAGAAGCCAGTGCCAGAGCTTTAGAGGCGGCCGAAAAAGCTCCCCAGGAAGCCGAGCACGGAGCCAAGCTGGCTCAGGAAGCGGCTGAGGCGGCTGACAAGGCATCAGTGGAAGCAACCAAAATGGCCGAAGAGACTCGTGAAACTGGTGAGAAGGCCTTGGAGAAAGCTAGTCGAGTTATCGCCGAAGCGGTAACTAAAGTTGATGAGGCAATAAGGAAAGTCAACGAGGCCAATACTAAAGCGGCTGAAGCTGCAGAACTGGCCCAAGCCGCGATGAAGGCATCCAGTGAGGCCCCGGCCAGAGCAGCCAAAGCGGCTGAGGATGCAGCTAAAGTAGCCGCGAAAGCCGAGGAAGGAGCCCAGAAAGCCAGACGGTCCATTGAAGAATCTGCCCAAAAAGCTGGAGATGCAGCTTCAATGGCCAGGAAAGCGGTTGCTGACGTTACTAAAATAGCCGAGCAAATTAATAAAAGAGTTAACCGGCAGGAGGAGTAATGCCCATCTCTTACTGAACTTTTAGCCAGATTGTTCAGTTAAGGTCACAATCACTTGAAAAGTGACTTAAAAATATATATAATTGATTTTCACCGCCGTTAATAAGTTGTCAGCGAACTTTTTTACTCCGGTTTGAGATATAATCCACCAGCAAATACTGCCCCAGATTGTCCGCACTGGTATAAAAGACCCGCCCCTTATTAATGCGTGCCATTCGGTTAATGAAGGCACTTTGAGAACGTAATCCTTCCAGCATGAAGGTATTAATGATGATAGACTTCTGCGTACATTTCCTCACTTCTCTCATGGTGAACTGAAGCGTCCGCAGACTGGGCGGAAAGCGAAAGTAGAGGTATCCCCCCTCGAAGTGAGCGGTGGGTTCCCCATCGGATACCAGTATTATCTGCTTATTAGTACAAATTTCTCGGGATAGCAGTTTTCGCGCCAGGTACAGGCCATGCTGGAGGTTGGTATAAGGGTCGAACTCATCCCACCTCATCAAAGTCAGGTCCTCTTTCTTGATAAGCCGCGCGTAGCTGGAAAAGCCCACGATATACAGGCTGTCCTTGGGATACTGGCTGCGGATGAGGTTGTCCAGGGCTACGGCTACCCGCTTGGCGGCCTCATAGTTACCGCGCATCGGCATCGACAGGCTTAAGTCCAGCATGAGTACGGTTGCCGACCTCGTCGTCGCTTCTGTCCGGTAGACTTCAAAGTCGTCAACACGCATTCTGACGGGTACTTTCTGAGGTTCCCGGTAAATGGCGTTCATTATCGTACGCTGGATATGGAGGTTCAGGTCGTCACCGAACTCATACCTCTTCGTCTCATCGGTCCTCTCGCCACCGCTGCCTATGGCGTCCAGCCGGTGCCCTCCGGTACGGTCTTTTCTCAACTGGTCGAAGATATTCTGCAGGGCTTTCTGCCCGATTTTCCTCATACCCCGGGGTGTCAACTCAAATTTACCGTCTTTCCAGCGGATGTACCCCGCCTCCTCAAGCACTTTAGTGACGGCGCGCATCCTCTCCAGTTCCTCGGCAGCCTCATCACCCAAGAGTTGTTTGACCATGTTTTCGTCGATGTCGTCCAGAGAGCGGTGATGCTGCGACTCAGCGAGTTGGTCCTCCAGTCTGTCCATTTTCTGGAGATCTTCCATCAGCTTCAGGGCTTCGTTATAGGAAAGTGATTCCTCCCCGGAAAAGGGATATTGCTGGGGTGATAGCCAGCCGGGAGACAAGGCCTCCAGGTTAGACATCAGCTTGCCCATCTCATATTGCGTGGCTTCATCCAGCATCGACATCAGTAACTCGTCCAGCTGCTGCCTGTCTTCTGGAGAGAGGCTTTCCATGAGCGATTGTGCCTGGGCAATCTGCTGCTGTAATCGTTCGATAAGCTCGTCAGGGTTTGCCGGGGGATTGGGACCGAAGAAGTTACCGAATTGTTCCATGAAGCTCTGGAAATCAGGTTCTTCCCTCCGCCTCCGTGCCTCCAGCATCTGGTTAATAGCTTCAACCAGGTGCCTCATGGCTGCGAGCGTATTAGCATCCATATTCTGTAGTCTCTGTGTCAGGTCGCAGGCGAAGGAGGACATAGCATTTCTTTTCAGCATATCCATGAGTTCCTGAAACTGGCGCCTAGCCTCCGCGTCTATAAAGTCATACTGGCTGAGCTCTTTTATCTGACCGCCGATATCAGAGGGAAGATTATCCAGCTTTTTAAGATTCTGAGCGGCCTTTTCCCGGAGAGTCTTCAACAGTTTCTGCCGTATCTCGGGGTCCAGGTTATTCTGGCTATCAGCCGCTTTCTGCCCGGCTTCGTCTAGCCTGTCTTTTATGCCCTGCCGCTCCATCCCGGTAATGGTTTTCAGTTTCTCACGTATCTCGTCCAGCACAGAATCCAGTTTGTATTTCTCCAGGTGTTCCTGACGCCGCTGGCGTAGTCGCTGAATGAGGTCCTGAAGGCTGGGCAACCGTCTCCCCTGGCTGTCCATGAGGCCGCCGCGCTGCATCATGCGCAGGGCTCGGGAGAGGTCACCGTCGAACATCAGATTCCGTTCGAGTTCTTCCATCAGCTCTTCGGCATCCGGCTCGAATATATCCTGTGTCCCGTCCCATTCGGAATAGCGGTATTTTCTCATTTCTTAACGCTTGTAGACCGTCTTGCCTTGAACTCTTGATTTGTTAAGCCTTTTATTCAGGTGCAGCCCTTCGAGGATAAACTCCACTATTGAGGCGACTATCTCCGGCGTCTCTGAATCTGTCATCACCCTGACGGCTTTCGCCATGCCCCTGATTTCTTTCATGTTACGCACGTAGGACCGAGCACTCGTCGTTTCCGATGTCTCCACACTGAACCCGCCGTTGAACTGCTGCACGATGTCCTCAAGCTCCCCTGGCTGATAATGGCGGTTAAAGACTCCGAGTACCGCTTTTCTGGTGAGGTCGCCGACAATCTTCTCCTCATCGGTGTCTTCAAAGCTTTCCATTTCCACCTTGCCGGTGGTCGAGGCCAGGATATAACCGAGGTCGCTGATGCGTGGTACCGCCAGTTTTTCGCCGAGGGTAATGGCCCGCCTGATGGCGTTAGCGACCACAGTCTCCTGGTTGGCAATGGAGACTCTCACGCTTACCCCGGAACGCTGGCTGATATCCGGGCTTTTCCGCGCCAGATGCGTTATTTCGGCAATGACCTCTTTGATATAATCCGGCACGTAATATTCTAACTCATCACCGCTGAACCGCTGCCATTCCTGTTCAACTATGGTTACTTCATCCTTAATCGTGACTGGATAATGGGTTCGTATCTGGGCGCCATATCTATCTTTAAGCGGCGTGATAATCCTGCCCCGGCTGGTATAGTCTTCCGGGTTAGCACTGGCGACCAGGAATATATCGAGCGGCAGTCTGATGCGGTATCCTTTTATCTGGATATCGCTCTCCTCCATCAGGTTGAATAGCCCTACCTGCAATCTTTCCGCTAGGTCGGGAAGCTCATTAATGCAGAATATCCCCCGGTTCGTCCTCGGGATAAGGCCGTAGTGGATGGTGAGTTCATCGGAGAGGTACCTGCCTTCAGCCACCTTAATCGGGTCAACATCGCCGATGAGGTCCGCAATGGTGGTATCCGGCGTGGCCAGCTTTTCACCGTACCGGTCCTTTCGCGAAAGCCAGCTGATTTCCGTAGCGTCGCCATCACGGGCAACTATCTCACGGCATGACTTGCATATCGGGGAAAAGGGATTATCATTAATTTCACAGCCCTTGATTACCGGTATTTCTTCATCAAGCAGTTCCACCAGGAGACGCATAATTCTCGACTTAGCCTGACCTCGTTCGCCCAGAAAGATGATGTCCTGCCCTGAAATTATGGCATTTTCAACCTGGGGGATGACAGTTTCATCGTAGCCGATAATACCGGGGAAAATTTTCTTATTCCCCTTTATCATTGATATGATATTGCGCCTCATTTCTTCTCTTATCGATACCGGTCGGTAACCTGATGCCCTGAGCTCGCCTACGGTCTTTGGCTTATTCTGTACCTTATTAATGCTTTCTTTGTTTTCCTTCCCGGGTTCGTTTCGCCTGATATTATCAGGATTGTTATTCTGTTCAGACTTACCCGCCGGGTGGGTGGAGCCTTCCTCCGGAGCACTACTTACCTGTTTTCGAACGCCCTTAATTTCTTTTTTCTTTCTTCGAAAGATTAGTATTAAATTATTCAATAGTTCCATAATTTTTCCACCTATCTTCTAAAAAGCAGGTTATTCATTAGAGGATAAAATAAATAGATATCAATTCTGTTATCAGGGGGGATACTCTATTTGCCTGATACTAATCTGACTTAACCTGCATCGGACACAAAGCCTACTATTTAAAGTATAAGCAGGGTATCCAAACTCTGTCAATGAAATCAACGATGATGAACTAACAAGGGTTATTTTTATGGTTCATAGGAACGATTGAAATGCACAATGCATCGTATTGTGCAACTGGCAATTTGAGAGGAGAATCTGCTAGCTACTTAAATTACCCTTTTAATAGGCACAAAGTATGTGATAGTATTCATCTAGAAAAAGCTAAGAAGTAAAATACATGAGTCCGTACCCAATAATATTGAGTTTCATCACCTTTTTTGCTACTTTACTGGGTGGTTATGTAGCTTCCAGAAATAGAAAGAAATTTGGAGTCATTGCCGCTTTTTCAGCAGGCGTTCTAATCGCCGTACCACTATTCCAACTTCTGCCGGCCAGCTTGAGGCTGGCTGACAGCCTAGGCACACCAACTCAGAATGTTCTATACATGACGGGTCTGGGATTTATCTTCCTTTACATGCTTGAACGGCTACTATCGGTGAAAAAAATCCGCTCAGGTGACGGCTGGAAATATATACGCCATTCTACAGGAGGCATTTATGGCGCAAGTGAACTTGCTCTCCACAGTTTCATGGATGGCTTCGCTATCGGGGTTAGCTTCCATTTCAATTTTCAGATAGGAATGATAGTGGCTCTAGCCGTCATCTTTCATGACTTTCCCGATGGCATGAACATCGTTACTGTGATGCTAAATTCTGGCAATTCGCTCAAATCATCAATGCGAATGTTGTTATTAGATGCCGTGACTCCGGTGCTGGGAGCTACTATGTCCCTCTTCATAACCTTGTTTGACCGTTATTTAGTTTATCTGCTTCCATTCTTTGCCGGAGGGTTTCTTTATCTGGGAGCCAGTGACCTTTTGCCGGAGGCTCACGATGAGACTTCACCGGCCATAGCTTTCGATATCAGCCTCGCTGGCTTTGTGGTCGTTTTTATTGCTGCCAGATTTATCAGTTTTTAGCACAGGTCGGTAATCGCTGCTAATTATTCTTGGTATCTATGTTGAGTCACTTGCCGACTCTTTTTACAATCGATATGTCACTTATTCCAGAGAGCGGGAGCAAGCCCCCAAGGGTCAGTTAACTTTTGTTCCAAAAGTGTCCCATTTACCCTGACGATTAACCTAATTAAGGGCTTCCCACCTTATATCTTCCGTATAATTTAAGCGCCGCCTGCAGAGGCCTCAACGGCGGCGTTAACCATCACACCAGAAAATTTTATCATTAATCTGGATGTTCCTTGGGAGATGGCCTTCTCTCCCGATTGTCGAATCTTCCTGACGGAGAAGCCCGGAAGGATAATTATTGTGAAAAATGGTCAACTGCAGAGTGGGCCTTGGATGATTCTCGACGTGGCTGTCAGAAGCTTTGTCACAGAAGCGTCATAGTGGCTAACTAAAAGCTCGCAAAATTATCATAAAGTGAAAAGGGGGCTGATCGTTTGAAAGTACTACGGTTGGCCTGGCAAGTGTCAATTTTGTCCTGGGTGTGTTGCTAAAGTGGGCGGTAGAGGGCTTGAACCTCTGACCTTCAGTGTGTAAAACTGACGCTCTAACCAGCTGAGCTAACCGCCCGGGTGGCGCGCTTGGCGGGGCTCGAACCCACGACCTGAGCCTCCGCAGGGCTCCGCTCTAATCCAACTGAGCTACAAGCGCATCACTTTTTCTAGTGCCGAGGGGGAGAGTTGAACTCCCATGCCCTTTCGGACACTACGCCCTGAACGTAGCGCGTCTGCCATTCCGCCACCTCGGCCCGCTCTAGTATTGTAGCAACAAAGATGGGTCTTTTCAAGATTTCGCATTGACTCATAATAAGTGTTACCAAAAATAATATCGTTGCGTCAATAATAGTGTTACCGAAAGGAGGCAAGGTGACACGACGCAGCATACTTGAATACACAGAAGCGG
>Ga0315282_10012352_pt1 | contig 13076 bp, 10 predicted proteins | sample YL17G07_20_MG_FD_203693 | JGI IMG/M metagenome (GOLD analysis project Ga0315282, IMG submission 203693) | Sediment microbial communities from Yellowstone Lake, YNP, Wyoming, USA - YL17G07_20 | ecosystem: Environmental > Aquatic > Freshwater > Lake > Sediment | place: USA: Wyoming | collected...
GTATCTCCGCATCCCTGTTACCCCGTATCGTGATGCAAGTGCCATATATATTGCAAAATATTCGAGGGCAGTACCTTCTTCTGATATGTATTTCTTAAAATTCCTGCTACGACGGGTATTTCGTGTGAAGTGTTTTTTATAAAAGAGAACAAAAGCATTCCTTAGAATTCTTTCTTTCACTAATGCAACCTTTTCGTAATCAACTAAGTTTCCTTTTCTGAGTTTATTCAATTCTTTATTAAAGTCTTCAGATGTCATGATTGCCCTGACATCTTCTGATTCTGCTACTTCAGGTATGCTTTCTACATCAAGGTAAATAAAATTTTTATAAAGCCTGCTTACAGGAGAATACGGACTGATCCCGAAGGGTTTTGTGTTTGGAATTGCATGTAGCGGATTGATTCCTATAAAGCCACCCTTCAAATCAGCAACCCACCTGGCAATTTTCTTAAGGTCAGTAAAATCACCAACGCCCCAGTTTCGTGCCGAACAGATTGAGTAAAGATTAACGGAAAGGCCCCATGTCCTTCCTTTCTGTAGTTCAGGTGGCAAATAACAGGTATCAGGAGTTAATATAACCTTAGATGTTTTTTGTAAAAGGTTTACTCCGCCTGGAAAGATGTTTTCAGGATGTTTGCACTCTACATGAATTACATAATAACCAATAGCCCGGCATACCGCATCCGAGAGGTTTATCTTTATAAATCTTATCCCATCTATCCATTGTATTTCCGAGATTGTTATGGCGTTCCATGCAAGTATAAACTCAGCTTTTTGCTCATTTTCATCTTCTATAGACCAAGAAATTATAAGTTTAGCTTCTTCATCCTTTTTGATGGGTATATAAACAGGGACTGTCACAGGCTGGTCATTTACTGATATGACATGCACAGGTTCGATAAAGTTTTTCCATGGTTTCCACTTTCGTTCATTAATTTCTTTAATTATATCCCCGGTTGAATTAATCTTCAGTTTCATCGCACTGAGTATCGCCTTTTTGGTCTCAACAGAAGTTATATGCTTTTTACCAAAAATATCCCAGTATTCTAAAAGTATCCCGCACAGTTCAGATAGCTCACCGATTAGTTCATCTGTAAATTGCACACCATTTTCCATATTATTTATTTATCACTCCAGATTATCATTTCTGATTCTCGTAGCTTTTGAAAAAGAATAAAATACCAGAGAGGTAAAGTCAAACTAATTAATTACCTAAAATTAGAAACCTTTATTTTTCATATATAACTGAGATGTACTCTAAGATGACACCTGCATTCGTTTAATGGTGGATTTTATTAAGGCCCGTCCAGAACCCTGGAGCAAATACATCAGAGTTTAAGCAACGCGCCGGCTAAGGGAAAAACCCGGGGTGCATTTTTTTATAACACTTTTTAATCGGAAGATTCTTGCTTGGCGTATTCTTGTAAATTTTCTCCGTTTAAGTGAGCAATAAAGTCTGATACTGTTTTTTCCGCTGCAAATTCCATTTCCTCTTTCAAAAGCTTCCCATCATCAGCCTCAAATTCGTCTATATTCTTATCCCTTTTAAAATCTTTCGATAAATAAGTGAAGCTTTTTTGCCAGAGTATTTCGCCATTAGGATCTTTCATTGTTACAACCGTTTTACTTAAAAAACCATTACCACCACCTCTGACGAAATCAAGATAGCCATAAGCAAGTCTTTTTACCTTAAATTCTATCAATGTGCATGGTTCAGCATAATCCTCTCCTACCGGCTCAGATCTAACAGCTAATAAGGGCCACTTGGATGCTTCCTGGTTCATTTTCACAACAAATCTGTTCATTACAATATATCCAAAATCGGGTATCTTAGTTTGCATCGTTTCGCCTCTTGTTTTACAATATCCATCATTTAATAAGATCAACGCAGACCCTCCAGGCAATGCCACTGCAGCAGTCGTAAGAAATAATGTTTCAGCCATAGTACTTCTCAGAATGCCGGGTGTTTCATATCGTATAACCTTTAAGGGTGTAAGAGATGCCACGTCTTTCTTTATAAAAGGCATATCTGTAGTACAACCCTGAAAAAAAGGCAACGAAACTGCCCAAATGAAAAATATCAGCCATGCAGTTGTTTTTTTCATTTCAAGGTTCCTGTTTCATTTTCCAAACAATTCACACTAAAGACTTAAAGTTTCTCAGCCTTTTTCTTGAAGATTAATTTCCTGAAATTATCCACCTTTTTTTGAACCTTATCAAGTTCAGTTCTAAGTTGCTCGCCTTTAAGAGCGGCTATATTCTTTGAACTTGTAATGAGAAATATTCCGAGTTCTGCTGTTAGTTTAGGAATTTCTCCTTTAGTAGAAGTCCCTTTTTTATACATGCCTTTCATCTTAGAAGCAAGTTTTTTAATCTCATCTAACACTTCGTCCATATCTTCCTCCATTTAAAATCAGATATATAACCATAATACTATAAAATAATAAAAAAACCAAAGATTTATCTTGCATCTCATAATTGTTTCCCTTTTTTCTTTTTCAAAGCAAAAAAGAGTAATACAGTCGCCCCTATCCCAATGATAGAGCGTGCAACCGCACCTGATATTAAAATTAACCTCTTCAAAATCTTCATCCTGTCACCTTTATATTTTCCTTACTTATACTCCATTTGTCTCTACTCTACCCAAACGTTGCAAAAAGTTTTATGCAACTAATGGGTATAATAATCCTTTAAAATTCTGGATATCAATAGCATTATTCAGTCATGGGATTACAATCATTGCCTATCTTTATTACCTTTTCTGCTGTCTCTTTATCTCCATTTTTTACTAAAATTTTTATCTCCCCTATTTTACCTATATTTACAGGAAAAGAAATCATTTTTGATGACCTTAAAACTACCGGGATTCCGCCGCTTTCCAGCAGGTCTTTTATAATCTCAGCCTCAATACGGTCATAAGTAATAAGAACCTCAACCCATTCTTCGCTCATTTAGCCATTACCCTTTTATTTTCCTTCAGAAACCTATCTGTCAATAAAATTAGTAAGTCGAGTTATAACATTTCATTTTAACTTTTTTATCTAATCTTTAAAAGTCCCGTAATTAATCCTTAAATGTATTCTCAAATTTATACCATGCTGTCACATAAAAAAGCTCTTTTCCAAATAGAGTTGGATAAAAAAGAGAGTTTTTGAAAAAAATTGTGACTTTAGGCAATTAATATAAATGAGTTTGTGCTATACTAAAAAACAGATTTAATTTTTTAAATAAAAGGAGGAGTTAACATGGCAACAGTAAAAAAGGTAAAATGCGCAGCAAAAACCAACGCGGGAACAGCATGTAAGAATACCGCAACTGGAAAATCGAAATTCTGCGCAAGTCACAAGAAAAAATAGCTGTAGTTTAAAAACCGTCCTCAAGAAAAATCTTAGAGGATAGAGTTAGTTATTAACAGCTTACTTTATAAGATAGAGTTGTTCTTGCTCTATTTAATCGGTGTGGTTTTTGCTGTTGCATCCTCCATTATAATTTTATAATTAAAAAGAACCTAACCCAAAAGGTCATCTACTTTCCTTTCCGAACAGTCAGACAAAATTGTAAAATAAAACTATCATGATAATCCTTGACAAGGTCAGTAAATCCTTTAATGGTAAATGGGTTGTAAAGAGGCTTGATCTTCGTGTTGATAAAGGTGAGGTCTTTGGGCTTCTTGGCCCAAATGCTGCCGGAAAGACTACGACCATAAGGATGATGACAGGCCTTCTCAGGCCAACCGAGGGGAAGATACTGATAGGTGGTTATGATATCGTTAAGGAGCCTATAAAAGCAAAATCCATTTTCGGTTATGTGCCTGACAAGGCGTTTCTATACGAAAAACTTAAAGGACGTGAGTTTCTCAAGTTTATAGCGTCTATCCACGGCATAGAAAAACTCACGGCAATCAAGAAGATTGATGAACTTATCGGGATATTCGGGATAAAAGAAATAGAGGAAGAATTGATAGAAAGCTATTCACAGGGTATGAGGCAGAGGCTATTATTTCTATCTGCCCTGATACATAATCCTCAAGTCCTTCTTATTGACGAACCATTCGTGGGACTTGACCCTTTCGGAGTAATGATGATTAAAGATATGATAAGAAGATTGAGATTAGAAGGGGTCACGATCTTTCTTGCAACGCACAGCCTCCACATTGCTGAAGAACTATGTGAAAGAGTTGGTCTTATCAGCAAAGGCTCTCTCATCAGCATAAAGAACAAGGAAGAGATTACTACAGAAGGTGGACTTGAAAAGTTATTCTTAAAAATAAACTCATGAAAACAACTCTTTTATTACTCACCCCGAAGATCATATCCATAAAAAACTCTATTACTCTGAATGCCTTTTTGAAAAGATTTCCTTTCATATTCATCGGGCTTATCTTCTGGGTATTGTTTTATTTAGGCACATACAAGGTTTTGAACTTTATCCGAGGCATGGGATTTTTCGGAGAAATCCTCTCTAAAAAACTCCTCTCCATAACCTTTTTCAGTCTTAGCATCTTTCTAATTCTCAGCAATATCATCACTGCATTATCTTCTTTTTATATGTCGAAGGATATTCCTTTCCTAATGTCAAAACCTATAAAGATAAAGGAAATCCTGAGACTGAAGACAATTGAGACAATATCAAGTTCATCGTGGATGGTGATATCCTTTATACCGCCTTTTTTTATTGCCTATGGCGTAAGCTATAATGCCCTGTTTCATTTTTATCTTATGCTCATTCTGATTTTTATCCCATTCTTACTTATAGCAGGCGGGATTGGAATAACTGCGGCACATCTGCTTACAAGGATATTTTCTATGAAAAAATTACGGTTATCACTGCTTGCCACAGGACTTTTCCTTTTTCTATCCTTGTATCTTCTGGTCAGGTCTCAGTGGTCTATCAGTCCTGAAAGTCCTGAAAGATTTTTTAATGCAATGCTTAACATAAAGACAGACTCACCTCTCATGCCGAGTTTCTGGATAACAGAGTTTGTTATGCCATTCCTTAAAAGACAAACACCGGATACCTCTTATCTATTGTTGATCCTTTGTGGTGGAGTGTTTATGCTCATACTATCCGGTTTAATTGGTAACAGGCTATACAGTAATAATATTGAGAGGATCCAACCATCTATAAAACATGGAATAAAAGCAGGTACAGAAGGATTTTATCCTGGCGATAAAATGGCATTTTTATGGAAGGATGTAAAGACCTTTTTCAGGGATGCTGGCCAGTGGTCACAGCTTTTTATTATAAGTGCACTCATATTCATATATATATATAATTTCAGAACCCTACCTCTAAAAACCCTCTCTGAAATATTTCCTTTTATGAAAGAATTCATGGTACTTATAAATATGCTCATGGCAGGCCTTGTCCTTTCTGCTGTCTCTGCAAGGTTTCTTTATTCCTCGATAAGCCTCGAAGGCATGGCCTTCTGGATTATAAGGACATCACCTGTGACAGTAAAAAAATTACTCCGGGCAAAATTCTTATACGGCTTTATTCCTGTAACAGTCATTTTGTTAGCCGTAGTTTTTATTACTAATATAGCAATGGGCACAGACCACCTGTTAATGCTTCTCTCCGGGGTTACTATTTTTATTCTGTGCATCTCTATAAGCGGACTCGGCACAGGCATGGGTGCCATGTATCCAAGATTCAGATATGAAAATATAGCCTCAATCTCGACAAGCCCCGGCGGTATGCTCTTTATGCTTTTTGCTTTTTCAGTAGTGCTCCTGACAGTTTCTCTCGAGGCCTGGTCCTTTTATTCTTACAAAAAAGCGGTATTATCAGGTTCGGCAACAAGCTATATGCAAATAGGCCAGTTAGTTACGGCTGGTATCTTAATTATCACACTGAATAGTCTTGCTTTCTTCATTCCAATGAAGATGGGCAAAAAACGTCTCGAAGAAGACCTCAGTGTTTAAATGCCCTTTGGCCTGTGAAGACCATCGCTACCTTTGGATTTGCTTCATTGCAGGCGGTTATGACTTCAAAATCCCTTTCAGATCCTCCTGGCTGTACTATTGCTGAAACACCCTCTTTGATACCAACATCAACACCGTCCCTGAAAGGAAAGAATGCATCAGAGACCATTACAGATCCTATAAGTCCGCCTTTATTCTTTTCCATCTCCTCATCTATTTCAAGCAACGCGACCTTATCCCTTTTGCCATTTTTGACATCGAGCTCAAATGTTTTATAAGGGATACCATGTTTCTTAAAGCATAAGGCATCAGCATATTTCTGATATGCCTTGAAGACTGCTATCTCAGCCACACCTACCCTGTCCTGCTCACCTGCTCCAACACCAACTGTCACACCATCTCTTACATAGATCACTGAGTTCGATGTAATTCCCTGTTCTACATTCCATCCAAAAAGCATATCGTTATATTCTCTGTCAGTTGGCACTCTTTCTATAACATATTCCCTCCCCTGATAAGTTGCCTTTGCCGGCAGGAAGTCTTCCTTTGATTTAATTCTGTTTATCGGAGATTGCTGGACTATAATGCCGCCGTCACTTAATGATTTGAAGTCTACAAAGCGCAGTGTCTTATATCTTTCTAACTCTTTAATACTGCTTATTCTGATAATCCTTAGATTCTTTCTTTTAGATAAGACATCTATAGTTCCTTCTTCAAATTCAGGTGCGGCTACAACCTCGAGGTAGTTAATGCTGATTCTCTCTGCTGTTTCCTTATCCATCGCCCTGTTCACAACAAGACATCCACCAAATGCTGCTATCCTGTCTGCCATGTTTGCCTTCTCATAGGCATCAGCCAATGTCTTTCCGTATGCAGCGCCGCAGGGATTATTATGTTTTAAGATTACTGCCGCAGGCTTATCCATGAGATATTTAATAATGTTCAAGCCATTATCGAGGTCTGTAAGGTTTGTTTTACCAGGGTGTTTACCTGCCTGGATCATATCCTTTTCTGTAATGCTGCTAACGAGGCCATTCTCTGGCTGTATAAACTGGCAGGCTCCGAGGGTCAGATTACCATTAATTAATTCATAAATTGCAGCCTCCTGCCCTGGATTTTCACCATAGCGAAGGCCCTTTTCGATTAATTCTCCTGTCTTTCCATCGGGTATCTTCCATGTCCTTTTCTTGTATATTAAGGTCTGTTCACCGAACTTTATTGTCATCTCATCAGGAAAATGGTCATCCATAATAGTGCGGTATATCTTCTTAATATCTGACATAAAAAACCTCTTACTTTCCTTTTTTTATGTATTCTTTCTTAACCTTCAACGCTTTTTCTACCATCAAAATAAATTTAATATATTTAAACCCTAACTTCATCAATGCAATTTCATCGGTCTTAATTTTCTCTATCTCTTCCTTATCGATATCAAAGACATCAAGAAACCTGCTCTCGAACACATATTTTTTGAAACTGTCTAAATCATAACTTGCCATATAAATCTGCGCCTGTTTATTAGAGTCAAGCGTCTGTCCAGGTGCATTCTTACGAAGCTGAATCTCTTTCCATTTCCTGTTCATCTCGTCATACAGGTCAACTCCCTGATCCTTTCTCCATGATTCTATTGTCCACTCTGCATCTTCCTGATAACCAAGGCAGTGAGGTTCCCTGATAAAGAAATAAAACTCTTCATTAACCGGACCTTGTTCAGTCGCTTTTCTCATTACGCCCTGGCCAATTGGATAGTAACGGCAGTTTGCAGGACGGTCTGAATAAATTATACAGCCTTCAGGTGTAACAAACGGACATTTCTTTTGTTCATCACCGAGCATTTTTAGGATTGCAAAAGGATGTGAAGTTTTTTGATCAATATCCATGTGCGCATATTTATCGAGGAATTCCGATGAAGACATATTCAGTCTGTTCTTCATTCTCACAATATCATATGGGGTCAACATGATATTGATATTACCACAGCATTTCGTGAAACATTTTACGCCCTTATGACACCTGAATTTAAATCTTGATTCCAGGGTTAGTTGTGTCGGTTCCACATCTTTCATACTTGGTAATGGCATCTTAATTTAATCCTTTCCTGTAAGTTTTAAAAATAAAAAGGCCGACAGAGATTTCTGCCGGCCTTTTAGGCTATTTATACCTAAATCAACGGAACGATCAGCAATGCAACGATATTGATAACCTTAATCATCGGGTTAATCGCCGGGCCTGCTGTATCCTTATACGGGTCGCCGACTGTGTCGCCTGTGACAGAGGCTTTATGTCCATCGCTCCCCTTCTTGTGCACGACGCCTTTGTCGTCGGTAACGCCCTCTTCAAAGGATTTCTTGGCGTTGTCCCATGCGCCGCCGCCGCTTGTCATCGCAATAGCCTGGAAGAGTCCGGTAAGGATACTTCCCATAAGTACGCCTCCGAGTGCTTCTCTGCCAAGCAGAAGACCTACAACAACAGGAACAACAACCGGGATAAGCGCAGGAACCATCATCTGCTGGATGGCGCCCTTGGTCACGATGTCAACGCACTTGCCGTACTCCGGCTTTCCCGTGCCTTCCATGATGCCAGGGATCTCACGGAACTGCCTGCGCACTTCATTAACGATGCTGCCTGCTGCTTTTCCAACAGCCTCCATAAGGAGTGAGCCGTAATAATAAGGAAGCAGACCGCCGATGAAGAGACCGGCGAGTACCATCGGGTTCGAGAGATCAAAATAAAGCTGTGTGCTGAATGACCTTGAATACTCTGCAAAGAGGACCAGTGCCGCGAGGGCTGCCGAACCAATAGCATAACCCTTGGTAACAGCCTTTGTGGTGTTGCCGACTGCATCCAATGGGTCTGTGATGTTACGGATCTCTGCAGGCATTCCTGCCATTTCTGCTATACCGCCTGCGTTGTCCGTGATCGGGCCGTAGGTGTCAATGGCCACCACGATGCCTGTCATCGAAAGCATCGAAACCGCTGATAATGCAATAGCAAAAAGACCGCCTGACGCATCACCATTAAATCCGCCACCCAGTGAATAGGCGCCGAGAATTGAGGCAACGATAACTATAACAGGCGCGGCAGTTGACTTCATGCTGACCGCAAGGCCGGCGATCACGTTTGTGCCGTGACCAGTCAAACTGGCTTGTGCAATGTGTTTCACCGGTGGATACTGCGAAGCAGTGAAGTACTCAGTTATAACCACGATCACTCCGGTCAATGCAAGGCCGATAATCGCCATAAGGAAAACGTTCATCTGTGTAAATGAAGGGTGAGAGGCCATTGAAGTCGCATCTACGCCTTTCAGAAACGCGCCTGTCACGAAATAAAATGTTACTGCCGCAAGAATTCCTGCAACAGCAAGCCCCTTATAGAGGGCACCCATGATATATCCGCTTTTGCCGAGTCTTACTGCAAATGTCCCAATAATGGAAGCAATGATCGATATTCCGCCGAGGAGCATCGGGAATTCCACCCATGCGCTGTCAGCGCCAAAAACTGTTTTAGCAAGGAGCATTGCTGCAACGAGCGTAACCGTGTATGTTTCATAAAGATCGGCTGCCATGCCTGCGCAGTCGCCAACGTTATCACCAACGTTATCAGCAATAACTGCAGGATTTCTGGGATCATCTTCAGGAATTCCTGCTTCAACTTTTCCAACAAGGTCAGCGCCTACGTCTGCAGCCTTTGTATAAATACCGCCTGCGATACGGGCAAACACGCTCATGAGTGAGCATCCGAATCCGAGACCTACCAGTGCATGGAATGCCGTCTCAGGGGCTGCCGACTTTGCTATAAAATAAAAACCGGCAAGACCTATAATTCCGAGCCCGACGACCATAACGCCGGTCACAGAGCCGCCCTTAAAAGCAAGGCCGAGTGCAGCCTGGAGGCCTCTGTGTGCTGCCTGAGCCGTGCGCACGTTGGCCCGCACCGATACCATCATGCCGATATATCCGGCGAGCGCCGAACCGACCGTGCCGATGATGAACCCTATTGCTGTCCAGATCCCGAGGAAAGACAGAAGCACCGTCAAAATTACAGCAACAACAGCGACCGTTTTGTACTCGCGTGCGAGGAACGCCATTGCGCCCTCTTTTACCGCATTCGAGATCCCCTGCATCTTCGCATTTCCTGCGTCCTGCTTTATCACCCACATTGCAGTCATCGCAGCATATATAATGCCAACAGCTCCGCACAATAAAGCAAATAAAATTACATTAGACATTTAGCCCCTCCTTAGTTACTTAAGAGATTACAATTTAGAAGTCGAGAATTAAGAATTATAATAATCATGAACCTTCCACAACTTTTAAGTTGTTACTTATTATTAACCCTTCTCTCTTCACCTCCTTCTCTAAAATATTTCTTGATATTTAACAGGCTAAGTTTCCCTCTCTGAATACCTTGCAAAAACCATTGCTGTTGCTCTGTAAACCATGTGTGCCATCTTTGAAAATGGCGCATATGCAAAAAGGAAAAACACAACGACAAGGTGAGCAAAATATATGATATAAGCAAGGACTGCTATATCTGCTAATCTCAAAATCTCAGATAGTATCCCTGTTACTGCAATAGCGCTGACTATGCTGATAAAAAGCCAGTCATAATAACCACCTGACCCCGCCTTTTCCTTATTTCTTGACCTGTTCATCATAACTAATGTAATACCAATAATCAGGGCTGCTGCGCTTACGTTCCCAAGTATCTTTACCGGATCCGTCAACGGATATGGTGATTTGCCGAGCATCCAGGAGTAAGGCGTTTTTCCCATCGCTTCCATTATCTCGTACCCGTACAAATAAAGAACCGCCCATGCAGTTGTAATTGCAAGGCCAATAAAACTGAAAAATACTAAAAAATGTGCTATCTTCCGTTCTTTTGTTAGTTCACATTTTTCAAAGCGTTTGTGTGACAATATTTCGCCAATAGTCGCAGTAATCGCGCCGGAAATATTACCCTTAGGTGCATTGGGGCCCACCGCACGTACCATATCCTTCCAGTACCGTGAGACACCTATGGCCAGTGAAACAACAGCAAAGAGGAATATCGGGACAAAGACACCATCGATAAAATACGAAGGCAATAATGCCGAGTATGCGATCTTCCCTGCTTCATTCCTGATGCTTTCCAGATTCAGATGTCCTAAGCCTGCAAGGATAGCCAGAAAGATAGCAGTAGGTATGGCAAGGAGGAGGACAAGGGCACCAGGGTTCCCGACCAGCTTTCCTAAGAAAGCGGGCACGGAATAATTTTCAATGGAGAGCTTTCTTATCGCATTCAGCACCTCACCCGGTTTTGCACCTCTCGGACAATAAGCAGTACAATCACTGCATTGATGGCAGAGCCATATGTCAGGATTACCAAAAAGCTTATCCTTCAGACCCCATTGAGCATGTATCATCTCTTTTCTCGGGAATGGTTTATCATCAGGAGTTAAATTGCACACAACGGAGCATGTCGCACACTGATAACATTTTTTTAATGATTCTCCGCCACCTTTGATGATCTCGTTCACAAAATTTAAATCAGGTGATGCAATTACGGAATCATCCTTTTGAGGTGTAGGTGTTTCGACTTTTGCTCCTTCCACCTTTGCTGCTGGTGTTTCGACTTTCTCTTGTTCCATGTATATCCTCCCTATGCTTATAGGTCGTAGACAATCCTATTCTACAATTCCTTGAATGGATTATGTCCTATTTCTTTAACCTTTTCTACAAACTGATTTATCATATCCGGAAGCTTGTCATACTCAGAAATAGCCACCTGCATCATGTTAACCCTGTCCGCCTCGAGCTGAAGCCTGTCAAGAGTCTCTCCGATCTTGCTGAACCGAACATTTGCAAGCTCACTTCCTTTTATAAAATGACACTGATAGTTTTCTCCGAACTTACAACCCAAAAGGAGGAAACCGTCTATCCCTTTTGAAAAGGCATCAGCAATCCATACGAGGCTCACCCCGCCAAGACATCTCATGGGGATAAACCTTACACTCGGGTCAATAGCTTTACGATTCAGTCCTGCTGTGTCCAGGGCAGGATACGCATCATTTTCACAAACCAGGCATATAATCCTGAACTCCTCTTCCGGCACATCTACTGATTTGATCATCGAGCCTATCATATCAATACTATAATCTTTAAACGACACAATCCTTTCAGGGCAAGCTCCCATACAGGTTCCGCATCGCCTGCACCTGTTGAGCATATATGTAGGGATACCTTTAGCGTCCTCTTCGATTGCGCCAAATGGACATTCCTCTGTACATCTCTTACAGGCTGTACACCTGATGAGTTGAGGATCAGGGAATGTTATGTCCCAGGCCCTTGGATGAACTGCTATACCTTTAGCAACATGATCAATACACTGTATCGCCTTAAACATGGCTCCTGCCGCATCTTCCTGTGATTCGGTCATATTCATCGGCTGCCTTACAGGGCCTGCAGCATATACACCGGTTCTTCTTGTTTCATACTGGAAACATATAAAGTTTGAATCTGCAAACCCAACTGCTCCTTCAAGAGAAGGTAGTTCAGGACCCTGCCTATAGTCAAGGTTTAAGATATACTCAGGCTTTGGAGTTGATTCCAGATATGCCTTCTTTGCATCATCACCTTTTGTAGCCGCCAGGGTAAGTCCGTCAAGATACTCCTGCGGACCCCTTGTAGTAGGTACCATTCCAGTTGCAAGAACAACAAGGTCAGCTTCAACCTTTACCTTTTCACCCAAGAGGGAATTTTCCATATCAACATATAGATTCCCATTCCCCGCATCTGAAACTCCTTTAACATCGCCTTTCGTCAACATTATGCCGGGATCGTTCTGGGCTTCTTTATAAAATGCCTCAAGCCTTCCCGGTGTTCTCATATCTATGTAAAGTATCATCGCTAATGCTTCAGGGTTTTGTCTGACATATCTTGCCTGTTTTAAAGAGGTTGCGCAGCACATTGAAGAACAATAGGGGAGATGATTAGGATCTCTCTGGCCTGCGCACTGAATAAATGCTACCTTTTTTGCCTCTTTCCCATCTGACGGCCTTGTAATTGTGCCTTTCCTTGCAATCTCTTCAAATTCAATATTCGTCACAACATTCTTGAACTTGCCATATCCGAGGTAGTCCAGTTTTGTTGCATCATAAGGCATCCAGCCTGT
>Ga0315282_10012353_pt1 | contig 13076 bp, 9 predicted proteins | sample YL17G07_20_MG_FD_203693 | JGI IMG/M metagenome (GOLD analysis project Ga0315282, IMG submission 203693) | Sediment microbial communities from Yellowstone Lake, YNP, Wyoming, USA - YL17G07_20 | ecosystem: Environmental > Aquatic > Freshwater > Lake > Sediment | place: USA: Wyoming | collected...
GAAAAGGTATCTAAAGGATGCAATATGGACCGTTTGAGAATAATACTCTTTAAATAACTCAGCAGAGAGAAGGAACAGGTTAAGAAACATGGCATAGGCGATCAGTTCCGAGATCTTGAAGAGGGCCTCATCCTCTATCGCTATATTGTATCCAGATACCTTTCGGATGATCTGAAAAATAATAATAATGATGGCAGGCCCTGAGCAGAAGGCACTGGCCAGGAATCTCGGAGCAAGGATCGACGCATTCCAGAAGGGACGGGCAGGAAGGCCATTATATAAGAAGGCCGTGACGGTGTGAATAGCGACTGCCATGGGGATGGAGATGAGGATGAAAGGAAGGATGAATTTCCAGTTGGGTTCTTTCCGGTAGTAGAATTTGACCAAAAGATAGATAGGGATAAGAAGATTCAAGAATAAATAGCCGTTGAGGGCAAGGACATCCCAGGCCAGAAGCGATTCGGGGAAGTTCATCGATCCAATAAAAGGAAGCATGTGCCAGAACCGATCAAGCCTTCCAAGATCAACCATCACAAAGAGAATGGCCATCACGATGGAGGAGGCAGCAAAGAGTTCCCCAAGGACGACAATCTCTTTGATCGGTTTGAAATGGTAGACATAAGATGGAATGACCAGCAGAACCGCCGCCGCCGCCGCCCCCACCAGATAGGTGAAATTGGCGATGTAGAGACCCCAAGAAACCTGGTCATTCATGTTCGTTGCGATTAGCCCCACTTCATGCTGCTTCAAGTAGAATATTAAGCCCGTGACGATAATGGCCAGGAGATAGAAACACCAGGCATAGTACATTTTGCTTCCTTGGGCCACAAGGGTCAGAGTCCTCTTGTAAAAATGCCAGGTTTCTTTCAATATGTCTTGCAATGCTTCCATGTGCAATTCTACGATTCAAAAAAGTAGTAAAACTTGGGTTCGGTACCTAAATCTTCCTTGAGCCGGAAGACCCGTTTCCGATCGATGATGTACCTAATTTCGCTGTTGGGGTCGAGAAGATTCCCAAATTTTCTCGTCCCGGTCGGGCAGGCCTCCACACAGGCTGGATATCTTCCAGACCTCACCCGTTGGATACAAAAGGTGCACTTCTCCACTGCGCACTTCATCCTCGGTCGATTTCCCAGGTAGTGAACAGAGGGGTTTACCTCCTCCTTGGGAATGTTTGGCTCTGCCCAATTAAAGACTCTTCCTTTATATGGGCAGGCTGCAATGCAGTACCTGCAACCGATACACCAATTATAATCCACCACCACAATTCCGTCTGGTTCCTTCCAGGTGGCATGGACAGGACATACCTTCACACAGGGAGGTTCCACACACTGTTGGCACTGGACGGGGAGATAGATAAACCCCTTCTCTGGAACGGTCTCGGGATTGTAATAATGATCAGAGTTTTCAAGATTGATCAAGTTTCCTCTCTTAAGCCTGAGAACCCTGATCCAGTGGAGTTGAGGATCATGGCGGGATTGGTTATTTTCTTTCACACAGGCATAGACGCATTTTCGACAGCCAATGCATCGGGAAAGCTCCAGGCCGTATCCCCAGAAGGTTTCGGGAACGGCTTCCTTCATGCTGATCTGGAATTTCCTCCCGTATTTCTGCAGGTATCTCTGTTCCAGCTTCGAAATGATGCGTTTTTTTTCTTCTTCCGTCATTTCGCGGAAATGTGTCTGCAAAAAATCTTCCGCTTCCTCCTTCGCGCAGGAGGAGAGAAGAGGAAGAGAAAGGCCCGCTAAGGTGGTGAGTGAAAGATTGCCAATGAACTCTCTCCGGGTATATTTTTTATTTTGCATGTCCTCGACCCGTCGGTGGAGAAGGCGGAGATTCGGGCTTCAGCGGTTTGAATTTTGGCTCATGAGGGTCGTGGCAATGCGCACAGAGGAAGTAGGTTCTTTTCCCTGAGCCTGGAAAGTACCCCGTCCTTTTCCCATGAATACCCGCCTTCCAATCCCTATAGAGATTCCCATGACATTCTCCACAGAGCCGGTAACTCTCATTAAAGCTGATAAGCTCCCCGTTGTAAAGTCGAAGTCTATCCCGACCTTTTGCATCATGGCAGTCGAGGCACCATCGCATCGTCTCTGCATGGTGGAGTTTAATCTGGGAATGTTCTTCTTTAAGTTCCCGTTTTTTCCGATTGACTTCCATGGAGGCATGGCAGTTGCTGCAGGGATAGATTCCCTCTGTGAGGGGGGGAGGAGAAACGGGAAACTCTTCACTGGCCGCTTTAGCCAGGGAGGCAAGACAAACCCCTACCAGAAGTAGAAATGGAAGCAAATGGGTTATTTTCTGCATATTCGCTGTAGACGGCAGGAAGAGAGGAATTTGGGTTCTCGGATGGGCTATGCGGAGCCAACCGACGAACGACTCAATGCCAAGGATCTTCCCGACTAAACTTATCAAGAAAGTATGGTAACACCTCCTTTTAATATGCGCAAGGGCAAAAATCAAATTCTTGGTATTCCCTCGTTCTCCCGCGGAGGGGGAGACTTTAGTCGCCCTCTCCATACCGGCTAGAGCCTCCACTCCCACGTGCAAGCGTGGAACTTCACTTGATTTAACAGGACAAGTGTGCTAACTTTTCCCCATGCAGATCGACATTCAACTCGTTCCTGTTGAGCCTCCTCCGGAGATCCTTCCCAGTCGGGTGGTCGTGGTCATCGACGTCCTCAGGGCGACTTCAGTGATGGTCAAGGCCATTTCTCAAGGAGCCCGGGAGCTTTTTCCCGTGCGTACGGTGGAGGAGGCCTTTGAATTGGCGAGGAGCTTTCCGCCGGAGACGACCCTCCTCGGAGGAGAAAGGGGAGGGAAGCAGATCGAAGGGTTCGACCTGGGGAATTCTCCGAGAGAGTATACAGCGGAAAAAATCAGAGGCAAGCAGTTGATCATAACGACCACCAATGGGACAAAAGCCTTTCACTCCGTGGCGGCAGCGAGGGAGATCATGGCTGGAAGTTTTTTCAATGTTGGAGCGACGGCAGATCGATGTCTTCATCTCGGCCATGATCTTCTCATCTTCCTTTCGGGAAACTACGGAAAATTTTCCCTTGACGACACGGTCTGCGGAGGGATGCTCATCGATCTGCTTCTGAGGAAGAGCAATGCGCCTCTGGAGATGAGCGATGCCTCCCTATCCGCTCACATTTTGTATCAGAAATTCCAAATGAATTTGTCTGAAGCTTTTCATCTTTCCTCTCATGGAAAGTATCTGATCAGCATAGGGTTGGAAGAAGACCTCTCATACTGTGCCCGCACTGACGTCACGGATATTGTTCCAGTATTCCAGGATGGGGTGATTCGGGCAGGTCTATAAGAACAATGCAAATTGCAAAATAAAATGTGGAAAAACAGGGTGGAGAAAGCGGAGCGTGTCCACCGGACATCTGATATAGGGGCGGGACGATGCGGCGAAAAGATAGAGAGATGAGAAACAAAGAAACCATCACTGCCATGCTGGAGAGAATCCCGGTCGGTCGTATGGCGACGGTGAACCGAAAGGGGTTTCCCGTCATTAAGCCAGTCAACTTTGTCTACTGTGATGGGAAGATCTATATTCATTCCTCCATGAAGGGAGAAAAGGCCAGCGACATACGCCGTGGAAGTCCCGTCTGTTTCGAGGTGGATGACCCGATTGCTTACGTTGCCACGACAGAGGCCGCCTGTAAAGCCAGTTTCTATTATCGTAGCGTTATCATTAAAGGGAAGGCCTCCCTTGTAAGACAATCGAAGCGGAAATTGGAAGTCCTCGAAAAGCTCATGGAAAAATATCAACCCGAGGGCGGCTATGGGGCAATCGAAGAAGAGATTGTTAAGAAGACAGCGGTCATTGAGATTTCCGCGGAGGAGATAACGGGCAAAGAGAAGCTTGGATGAAATCGGTTGTCTCCATTATCCGGTGTCCGAATTACAAGGAAGAGGAGGTTCTGGAAAGCCTCCGACAGGCGATTGACCTGATCGGAGGGATCAGGGCCTTCGTGAAAAAGGACGACCGGGTTCTGCTCAAACCCAACCTCATTTTTGGCAAATCTCCCGAAAAAGCCGTCGCTACACATCCCTCGATCGTCAGGGGAATGATCCAGATTGTTCGAGAAGCGGGAGGCATCCCTTTCATTGGAGACAGTCCAGGCCTTGGGAGTGCGATCAGAGCTGCCGAAAAGGCCGGTATCAAGAGCGTTGCAGATGAGACGAAATGCCCGCTCATCGATTTCAACAGGCCGATTGTTTCCGAAAAAAGAAAAGGGAAGGCCTTTAGAAAATTGGAGATCGACCAGTCCGTTCTTGAGGCAGATGTTGTCATTAACCTCCCGAAATGGAAAACCCACAGCCAGATGCTGCTCACCCTCGGAATCAAGAACCTTTTTGGATGCGTTCCAGGCACGAAGAAGGCTCTCTGGCACCTTCAGGCAGGAGAAGACCGGACCTGTTTTGCAGGGGTTCTGATCGACCTGTACCAGGTGATTCGACCCTCTCTGACCGTTCTGGACGGAGTGGTTGGCATGGAGGGGAATGGACCCTCCAACGGTGATCCAATCTCCATCGGGTTGATCCTGGCAAGCGCCGATGCACTCAGTCTCGATCAGGTGGTATGCGATCTTCTGACGATTCCGCGAGAATGTCTTGTGACAAATTTAGTGGCCTTTGAAAGAGGGTTGGGAATGAATGAAATAGAAGTAGTGGGGGAGAAGGCGAGTGGCCTCAAGATCTCCAATTTCAAGCTCCCATCCCTTTCGGGCCTCGACTGGCACCTTCCCCGATTTCTGAAAAGGATGCTGAAAAACGCCCTGATTTCCAGGCCTGTGATTTCGAGGGAGGTCTGTAAGATCTGTCATCGGTGCGTGGAAATCTGTCCTCCCGGGGCGCTCTCCAAGAGTCAGGGGAGCGAGAAAGAGCCAGTTTTTGATTATGGAAGATGCATCCGATGCTACTGTTGTCAGGAGATCTGTCCCGAAGGAGCGATCACCATAAAACAGGGATGGGCATCGAAATTAGTAGGCAGAAGGCAGTAGGCAGATGGCAGAAATCAAATTCGAAGCACGAAATCCGAAATTCGAAAAAGATTCAAATTACCAAAATTCCGAATTCGAAGCGAAAATTTGGCGATGAAATCTGTTTTGAAAGTTGGGTTGTTCGGATTTGGGATTTGTTTCGAGTTTCGAGATTCGAGTTTCGAATTTGTGGGGATTTAGGATGCGTAACATTAAACTTACCATCGAATATGAGGGCACGAACTACCAGGGGTGGCAGGTTCAGCCCCGGGGGGACACAGTTCAGGGAGCCATCGAAGAGAAGTTATCTCTTCTCACCAAAGAAAAGGTTCGTTTAATCGGTTCCGGGAGAACGGACGCAGGGGTCCATGCAATTGCCCAGGTGGCTCACTTCAGAACGGGAAGTCGAATGGACCTGCATTCGATTCAAAGGGCTCTCAACAGCCTCCTCCCTTCCGACATTGCGATTGTGAAAGCGGAGGAAGTTGAGGAAGGCTTTCATGCCAGGAAGAGCGCGAAAAGCAAGGTCTATGAATACAGGATTCTGAACCGAAATGTCCGGAGGGTCTTTGATCGCCTATATGCCTGGTATATCCCCCAAAAACTGGATTTGGTAGAGATGAAGAAGGCCACGCAAAGCCTGATTGGAGAGCACGACTTCTCTGCCTTTCGTTCGGTGGGCACGCCAACGCGAACGGCGGTGCGAAGGGTAATCAAGGCTCAATGGAAAAGGGGTCACGAAGGTCTCCTTCATTTTGAGATTGAAGCAACGGGTTTCTTGAAACAGATGGTGCGGGCTATTGTCGGCACCCTGGTGGAGGTGGGCAGAGGTAAGATAAGCGCCGAGAGGTTTCGAACCATCGTCGATTCAAAGGATCGAAGGAAAGCAGGCGCAACCGCCCCAGCCTGTGGACTGTTCTTGAAAGAAGTGAAATACTAACCGAAATGTTTGCAGACAGTTGGCGGCATTGTCCTGTTGTTCAGCGGCTTGCAAGAGATTCCGAAACGGGGTATAAAATGGCTGTAAGAAGATGAAGACCCCTTTCAAACTACAATCCAATGGTCTCGCAGAAAACGGTTCCGGACGTAGCAAACGGGTCGATGACGGACATCGATTCAACAACCGTCGGCTGATCAGACGCGCGAGCGACCGCCGAAGCAAAATGATAGCCTTCGGCTATTACGGTGGGAAGTTCTCCCATCTTGATTTCCTCCTACCATTGCTGCCGAACACTTTTACTCATTACTGTGAACCTTTTGGCGGTTCTGCGGCGGTCCTGATTAACCGTCCGCCCGCGCCTGTTGAAACTTATAACGACTTGGATTCCGAAGTGGTGAACTTCTTTCATAGTCTGCGTGATCACGGTGACGAGCTTATCCGCCTCATCGGTCTGACACCCTTCTCTCGCGAAGAGCTGCTGAAAGCATGCTCTTCTGAGCCAGATCTGTCGCCGATCGAGCGCGCACGCCGTTTTTTCGTCCGCGCACGTCAGACGCGAACCGGATTGGCCCAAACGAGCTCGGAGGGGCGTTGGGCCCATTGCGTATTGACCTCGCGTGCCTGTATGGCAGGGGCTGTCTCACGTTGGTTAGGCAGCGTGGAGGGACTGCCACAAATCGTCCAGCGACTACAACGCGTTCAGATCGAAAACGCCCCCGCAATCGAAGTCATTCGTCGTTATGACTCCCAATCAACGCTCTTCTACTGTGACCCGCCGTATCCTCATGAGGCCCGGGGTGACAGCAAGGCTTACGGCTACGAAATGACGGATTGCGAACATGAGGAACTTGCTGAAGTTCTTCATTCTGTGCAGGGCGCAGTGGCGATATCGGGTTATCGATGCACGTTGATGGATCATCTCTATCGTGACTGGATCAGGGCAGATGCTAATACTCGTCTGTGTAATTCGTCGAAGGGTGAACGCACGGAATCGGTCTGGATGAACTACGATCCGGAATCTTATTCCCGATCCACAGGCTACCCTCTACCTGATAAAGAATTTTACCTATTTGAGCGCCCTGGTTCCTATAAGGCTCAGAGACATGGCAAGAAAAGACAGCGATACAGAATCACTTGACCTGAAACGGGCCGCGGAGTTGCTTGAAAAAGACTGGCAAGCTGTTGTGGCTGAAGCGAGCGCAAAGCCCAATTTTAATTATATCGCTGACGCCATTCTGGGCAAGGCGATTCAGGCCTCAGTCAACCACAGACAGGTGACCTATCGGTTCTGCCTGCCGGTCCAACTTCTCGGAAGGTTGACCAACCCAACGTTGGATAGCTTGCGTCTTCAGAGGAAGAAGGGGGACCCTGTGGAGTCCGGTTTATACCCTGACCAGTTCATATTTCCCCGATCCCATCCCAATCTCTTCTCCGTAATCAAGCTGAATATTCCAGTCCGCCTCAGGGTAGAGAGCACGTGAGATGACCGGGGTCACAGCTTCAGATGTCATTTATCAGAATTTTAGCAAGACCGAGTCATAGAGAATTGACCTTTGGAGATGTGATCCCGGGGCCTTGCCAAGGTCCCGAAGACTGATCCCAATTCCCTTTTGAGGGAGCCTAAAAATGCGATCGCATTTTTAGACTCCCAACAGAACCACCCGGAACGCAAAAGTTAGTGTCTTCAAAGAACCAGAGTAGAAAGTCAATGGTGAGGAGCGAAACGACGCGGCAATCTCACCCAATTGCTTCTCTTTGTTCAGAACGCCCCCCCCTTTGTAAGCCAGATGAGCGCAGACAGGCCTCCACACCTGACAATTATTTTTGCTCCCTCCGGGTTTTAAGCGGGTAGGAAGGGCAGGTTCCACTTTTTTTATAACGCAACCTTCTTTTCAATTCCGTTCGCCCTGAGCCTGTCCTTCGACTTCGCTCGGGATATTCGGAAAAAAACCGATCGTGGTGAGCCTGTCGAACCACAAGCTCAAGACGAACGGAGCGGTGGTCCTCAGCGGACAGGAAAGGACTGTATGCCCACTGAAAAACCGGATGAACCTTATTTTTGATTAAAGGAAAAGTATTATCCATCTCTTAAATGCAAAGAAATGATCCCCCAGCCGCTATCCGTAGGCTTTTACGCTTTCGGAGTTCGAAATTCGAACATTGTTGTCCCGACCGCCAAGGACATTCCCGTGCCCCTAAAAAAGCGATCACGTTTTCAGGCTACCAACGGATCAAAAAGCAGGGCCCTAAAATCAGCGTCTCCAAACAGGGCCACGGTGTTATCGACAGGCGACATGTCACGGACGAGAAATGAAAAGCCAGGGGAAAATGGCGTGTAACACCCCGTTTTCTAAAGAGAATACGAGAACCGTCCCCAAAAACCGCTTGAAAGCCCGTGGGCTCAGGGGGAACGGATGGGAGGCTTTGCATCTTGTCCTGTTCAGGAAGGTTTGATACGATTTGACAGGTGGCATATTTTGAAAATTTTTCTCTTGACAAAGAGCTTTGGGTGGTGGTATTGATAATCCCGTCCCCAAGAAGCCAGGTATCTCCATTGATAAGTTCGGAAGGGTGTTCGCCGCAGTTGCGGAGAACGGTAACCCGTCTGGGATAATGGAATAATGATCAGGTTTCCTTTCGCATTTTCCCCCAGGATTCCAGTATTCCATTGATCCAGTTTCTGCGGTCGTCGGTTCCCATCGGCGAACAAAGGATTCTTTACGGTATTTTTGAAGAGCGCTCAGCTACTGACCAGGTTCAGGGGGAAGTATGCGAAGGGTTTTCATCTGTCTATTGATCCCGCCTATTTTTTTGTTCTTTTCGCCCGGTTTTGCACAGGCTTCGGGTGTGAGTCTCGAGAAAGACCTTCAGAAGGGTCTTGAGCAGACCAGAGCCGCATTGGGTTTAGTTCAAGAGAAGCTTCGGGCAGGCTTTCCGGTTGGGGAGGAATGGACGCGGTTAAGAACGCTGTCTGAGGGTATTAAGGCCGGACATTTGCTGCTTCAGGAGCGGTTCAGGTTACGGGAAGAGGAGGTCAGGGTTCATGGGACAAAGGCCTTGGAGCGGCATCAGGCGATGTCAGAGGGTTATAGCAGGGCCCTTCAGCAATATTTGAGCCTGATAGAAACCATCCCACCCGATGGTGTAATTAGCCAATCCGCAATCGATAATCTTCAATACCTTCTGAATCGAATCCTCCCCAAAAAGAAAAGGCCGATCTTCGGAAGCCTTCCTTATAGAAATCTGAGGTATCCTGCCAGAGAGCCAAACTCCGATCCAGCAATCAAGCCCGCCTATAAGGGCGGGAATAAGACGGTCAGTCCCGATGATCTGAAGAGCGCTGTTGAAGCGCCAATCTCGACGGAGATAGCGACCTTTGCCCGGTCACTGGGTTGGAATCCTGTCTCGATCTACGAATGGGTGAAGAACAATGTGGAGACGGAGTGGTACTGGGGTTGCATGAAGGGAGCGGAAGAGACGCTTCGGCAGCGAAGCGGCAATGATTGCGACCAGGCCGCTTTGTTGGTAGCTCTTCTTCGGGCTTCGGGGTTTCCATCGAGATATGTGAGAGGAGTGATCGAGTTTTTCCCGGACATCGAGAGGGCCAGGAACCTTACGGGGATAGAAGATCCCGAGAAGATTGGCGAGTTCTTCCAGAAGGCGGGGATACCGTTTAAACCGGTTATCGCGGGGGGGCGGATTGCGAATTTTCAGATCGAACATATCTGGGTTGAAACCCAGGTTCCCTATGCCAATTACAGGGGTGCGATCATTGATGGCTACGGCAAGACCTGGCTCGGTCTGGACACGAGCATCAAGGTGACGGGCTACACTTACAGCGACTCCACGGACATTTTTCAGGAGTTATCGTTCTCAAACCTGAGGGATGAATATTTAAGCGCCATTCAGGATCAAACGCCCCTTGAATATGTAAGAACGGCCTTAGAAACCTACCTGAGCGAGTCCCATCCTGAAAAAACCTACAATGACCTCTTAAGGACAAAGGCCCAGATCCCTGAAGTAATGAATATGCTTCCTGCGAGCATGCAGTACCGGCAGGTAAGAATTACCCATGAGTACACGGAGATTCCGGAGGAGCTGAAACACAAGGTCAGGTTTACTGCAATTCGCAACCCGGAACTCGCACCAGGCAGTCCTGACAACGAGCTCTTCAGCCTCACCCTTGAGACCCTTCAGCTCTCCAACGGGAGCATTGCGCTCAGTTATGAGCCGCAGACGATAGAGGACCAGGAGATCATCAGCGGCTACGGAGGATTGGACAATACCCCTGCTTATCTTGTAAAGCTGCGGCCGGTTTTGAAGGTGAACGGAGAGAGGTTGGTGGTTGGAAGAGACGGGCTTCCGATGGGTGCGGACTTTAGTCTCACCTTAGAGTTGACATCGCCCAGTGGGGTAGAGAAGATAACCAACACCCCTATCACAGGGGATCTTTCGGTGATAAGGATCGTTTCACAGAAGGCACTCATACCGGAGCCGGTCCGTGATGAAGAGAGGGATGCGGAGAGACTCCTGTATGAAGAAGCGATCAACTACATTGACCGATGGGATCAGGCAGAGGAGGAACTTGCCTCTCTCATGCATTTGTCTATTGCAAGGCCCGTGCCTTCGGTTGTGACCGTAGGAGGTGTGATCGATGTTACGTATCTCCTTGATATGCCCCATGGATTTGAGTGGAAGGGAGTTTTCATCGATGCGAACCTGAGAGCAACACAGGCGGTAGGCAGTAGGCAGGAGGCGGTAGGCAGGGAAATCGGCTTCACGAAGCTCTCCTCCCTTCAAGGCTCGGTCTTAGAAAACAAGATCTTTGAGGATGATTTTCAAGTGGTGAGTATCTCAACAGCCAAATTGTTTGGTTTAGCCAGCGCCACAGAACCCCCAACTGAGATATTGACCATTGATAAATCCAATATCGATAGCGTCCTTTCCACACTGCCATTCGATGAGAATATCAAAGAGGATATAACCAATGCCGTCAACCAGGACTTTGTCGTCCGCATTGCGCAGACCGAAATCCAGTATGAGGACTGGACCGGTGTGGGGTACATCAAGGAGAACCCGGAGACAGGGGAGGCGGGCTACATGCTCTCGGGCATGATTGCCGGGGGGATGACGGCCTGGGGTTTAGATAAATGGCCCCAATCTTATCAGGACATTCTCGGGAGTCCCTATGCCGAGCCGGCCAGTGATGATCCAGGCTCAGCGGCATCTATCCAAAAGATAAGCAATACAGATATGCAGAGGGGCAAGGTTGGGGAGCCGCTTGCGAGTCCCCTTCAGGTTTTAGTGCGGAATAGGGAGGGGAAGCGAGTCAGAGATGTGGGGGTGACGTTCCGAATCAAGGCAGGGGGAGGCAAATTCAAAGACGGATCGGAGACGATCACGGTAAAGACCGGTGCGGACGGTATCGCATCCGTACCGGTCGTGCTTGGACAGCACACCGGAGATAACCCCACCTTCTGGTGGGGGGAAGGCTATCCCTACGGCCAGCAGGTTGGGGAGAACATTGTGGATGCGTCTCTTCCATCGGGCGTGAGGATTCGGAAGCCCTTTACGGCCTATGGGTTTCCGAAAGGGGCTTCTCAGATGAAGAAGACTCATGGAGATGGCTGGCAGGGTCCGATCCTGAGTTTTGCCGGGTTCGTCTCCGTGATCGTTGAGGATCAATATGAGAATCCCATATCGAATCTCCCTGTCGATTTTAGCGTTTTACCTGCCGTCGATCAGTCCGGTTGTAGTAATCCGAATCAGGATGTAAGGCAGGCTGTATTGGTAGAGACAAGTGATCCCTGCATCAAGAATTCGCCAACTCTTGGGCAGTGTGCTACTGCCAATTCAACCCTGGAAGAGAAAACGAGCAGCAAGGGGGCAACAGTTCAGGTCATCCTGGGAGGCATTCCCGGGGCGGATTATTCCATCGAGGCTGCAATCGCGGGCTTGAGCACGACCTTTCATCTTTCCACCTTTCCCTTTGGGAACTGCGGGGGATCTGAAGACCCGTGGAATCAATTTTCCATTGAGTATGTTTATCCTTCGGACAGTTATGGGAACAACATCAATGCAGGCAAGGCGGGGACAGCGATTCCTGTTCAGGCAAAGCTCTCCTTTCTAAGAGAGGGGGAGACGGAGAAACAGGTCACCCTGGATTGCGAGGGGGATTCCCTCACCTGCAATAAGGTTGTCGGAAACAGGCAATACTCGGTAGCGACCGATTTTCAGTCCTCTTCAGTGACCTTCGGCGGTCAGGGAGGAGTTTCCAGGGGGAACGGGATTTATGCTTCCACCTATATGCTCACGACAGGGGCGAACGAAATAGCGATCTATGGCGAAGCGAGCATCGGGATCAGAAAGACGCGGGTTGTTTGTCCTGCAACGTGCGAGACGGTGCAGGAGACCCTCAGGCAGAGCGGCACTACGACAATGCGGGTCTACGGGGTGGATCTTCAGGTCGCCCCGGTGCGCCCCATTCTGGTTGACGAGGGCGGATACGCAACCGAGGACTCTAAGGTCAGTTATACGATCTATCCTTCAGCCTATAAGGCCCTGACGGCCTTTGTAGTGATCTCAAGGGAGGGCGAGCCCATCGCCACGATTCCGGCAGAGACGGAGAAGGAAGGCACAGCAACGATTTCGAGGGGCTTTCAGTTTGATCTCGATAGCGCCTATGATGCAGAGGTGGTGCTCAATTACGGTACAGGGGTTGAGATAAGGAGTGAGAAGAGGCCCCTCGTCATTGTTTCGGCAGCCCTTTACGGGAAGCCGTGCATTGTGGAGCGGGCCCACCAGCTCAGTCAATTTGATTCTTCAATCGAGGGGGTGTTTAGCCCTCCGTACGTCGATAGCTTCCAGGTCTTCGGATTTGAATTAGAAAAGCCCTCCAGCGCATGGGTCAAGATCCTGGATGACGAATCACATGAAAAGGATACCCTCATCCCGAGAACAGCCCTTGCCGCGGGCAAATACTCTTTTGTGATCGATTACAAGACTGCGCTGGATGCCGGTTTCAGTCCGATGTCCTCTCCACGGTTTTTGCTGATGCTCGAGATCGAACCGGAGGATGGGTCTCCCGTGCAGAGGGTATCTTATCCGGGGAAGATGTCGGAGAGGACTTCCGGTAAGAT